>JAESFN010000210.1_pt1 | contig 79461 bp, 82 predicted proteins | sample 9269411 | NCBI WGS metagenome assembly JAESFN01 (sample SAMN14505399, study PRJNA617100) | algae metagenome | isolation source: Iphinoe sp. HA4291-MV1 and co-occurring heterotrophs from trail next to... | place: USA: Maunawili Falls, Hawaii | collected 2009-07-25
GTGACGAGGAACAGCCCGACGGTGACCCCGAGGCCCTGCAGCAGCAGCACGATGTCGTAGGGGGTGAACTCGGCGAAACGCATCAGCTCACCTGTTCCTGAAGGTCGCGGTTGAGGCGGCGGTGCAACAACGTGATGCCGAGCGACACCAGGTAAGTCAGCGCCGCATAGACCACCAGCAGCACCACATAGACTTCGAACGGCCGGAATGTGTCCGAGGCGACGATCTTGGCCTGCCCGGTCAGCTCGTTGAGCGTGATGGTCGAGAGGATCGACGAGGTGAGGATCATGTTGATCAGCACCGAGCCCAGCGGCCGCACCGAGGTCCTGAGCGCGATCGGCAAGACGATGCGGGTGAAGGTCACGCGCTTACTGAGCCCGCTGACCTCGGCCGCTTCGAGGATGCCGTTATCGATGGCGAGGATGCCGGCGCGGATCGCGTCCGACGCGTAGGCGCCGCCGGCGATCGACAGCGCGATCACCCCGGTGGTGAAGGCATCGATATAGATGCCGATCTCGGGCAGGCCGTAATAGAAGAAGAACAGCTGCACGATGAACGGGATATTGCGGAACAGGTCGACATAGAGGAAGGCCAGCCGGCTGATCCACTGGCTCGACGAGGTGCGCGCGATGGCGACCAGCATGCCGAGAATGACGCTGCCCACGAGCGCCAGGGCGCAGGCTTCGAGCGTCAATAGCGCCCCCTCGGCCAGAAAGCCGAGATGGGGAATGAGAATGGTGAGATCGAGCCGCACGTGCCCTCCCGCCGAGTGAAACCGGTTTCACTTTATGTGACAGTTCGGCAATGTCAAGCAGCCTTCGCGACCTATCCGGCGCTTCTCGGGGCAGTGCGCTACCGCACACACGTGGCCGTGATCGGCATTGGCGACGAAGTGTGACCCCAATGCACTCGACAAGTGGTGTGGCTTTTTGCTGGTAAGCACCTTGATATTGCCACTCTTGTTGCGAGACCCGTTTTGACCACCCGCCGCCTGTTTCTGATCGGGAGCGCCGCCCTGGCGCTCAGTGCCTGTTCTTCCACCGGCAAGCGCGAACTCAGCGCGCGGACCAATGTGATCCAGGTCGATGAGCCGTGGGCCAGCTACTATTCGATGAAGACCAATGAGCCGTTCCCGGTTCCGGGCATCGATATCCGCAAGATCCCGCAGCAGTTCTGGCGCCAGGAAGTGGATTATGCCGGCGGCGAAAAGCCCGGCACCATCGTCGTCAACACCACCGAGCGTTTCCTCTATCTGGTGCAGCCGGGCGGCCGCGCCATGCGCTACGGCGTCGGCGTCGGGCGCGAGGAGGGGCTGAACTTCCGCGGTTCGGCGGTGATCGCCCGCAAGGCCGAATGGCCGCGCTGGACCCCTACCGCCAACATGATCAAGACCCAGCCCGAGCGTTACGGCCCGGTGGCCGCCGGCCTCGAGCCGGGCCTCAAGAACCCGCTCGGCCCGCGTGCGCTTTACCTCTACCGCAACGGCAAGGACACGCATTTCCGCCTGCACGGCACGCTCGAGCCCTACACCATCGGCCAGTCGGTCTCGTCGGGCTGCATCCGCCTGATCAACCAGGACATCATCGACCTCTACAGCCGCGTCCCCACCGGCACCCGGGTGATCGTCACGGGGTGACCTCTTCATCCTCCCCCGCGGGGCGGGGGAGGGGGACCAGCGAAGCTGGTGGAGGGGGCGGCTAGACCCTCAGTCGCACGTCGCGTTCGCTCCTGTTTGCACCATCGCTTGCTGCCACCCACGGAGCCGCCAAAGCCGCCCCACCTCCCCATCCGGGCAGGCCGCTCCAGGACAGGGTGACAAATGCCGTTCTGCTCATCATTATGGCCCTCCCGGAATCAGCGGTGGGGATGTCCGTGGCATCAAAGGCCAATATCGATGCCTGGTTCGAGCGTATCGGCTTTGCCGGCTCGATCGCTCCCTCGCTGGAGACGCTGAGCCAATTGCATCAGCTGCATCCAGCAGCCATTCCCTACGAGAACCTCGATCCGCTGATGGGCGCGCCAGTTCGGCTCGACCTTGCCAACCTGCAGCAGAAGCTGCTGTTCGATCGGCGCGGCGGCTATTGCTTCGAGCACAACCTGTTGTTCAAGGCGATGCTCGAGGAACTCGACTTCGAGGTGAAGATGCATGGCGCCCGCGTGCTGTGGGGCCTTGCCGAGGGCGAGGAGCCGCCGCTGCGCCATCTGGTGCTGACCGTCGAGGTCGCCGGCATCACCTATCTCGCCGATGTCGGGTTCGGCGGCCAGACCGCCACAGCGCCGCTGCGCCTGCGGGCCGATGTGCCACAGCAGACGCCGCTCGATACCTATCGCCTGCTCGAATCCGACGGCACCTGGCAGGTGGAAATCGAGATCGAGGGCGAGTGGCACCCGCTCTACAGCTTCGAGCGCACCGAGCGCGGCATGGACGAACTGGCCAAGCTGAACGACGAGGCCGATTCCTCGCCGTTCTTCACCCAGAACCTCTTGGTCGCGAGGGTCGAAAAGACCCGGCGCGTGGCGCTGTTCAACAGCAAGCTCAACATCCACACCGTGGGAGCGCCCAGCGAAGGGCGGCTGATCGGCTCGGTCGCCGAGCTGCGCGAGCTGCTCACCGGCAGCTTCGGGCTGCAACTGCCCAATGACGAGCGGCTCGAACCGGCGCTGCAGAAGATCATCGATCGCGAGCCCGCCTGATGGCGCCGGTTTATGTCGACCCCGACAAGGTGCTGGAGTTCAAGGACGAGCAGGCCTTCTACGATTGGCTGAGCCGGCATCACGACAGTGACGCGTGGGATGAAGTGTGGATCAAGATCCACAAGGTCGGTTCGGGCCTCCCCTCGATCACCGCCAAGGAGGCGATCGACGTCATCCTCTGCTGGGGCTGGATCGACGCCGTCCGCAAGGGCTTTGACGACAAGAGCTTCCTGCAGCGCTACACCCGCCGCGGCCGGAAGAGCATCTGGAGCAAGATCAACGTCGACAATGTCGCCCGGCTGATCAAGTCCGGCAAGATGACCGAACACGGCATGAAGCATGTCGAGGCGGCCAAGGCCGATGGCCGCTGGGATCGCGCCTACGGCGCCGGCAAGGAGCTGAAGATCCCCGACGACTTCATGGCGGCGATTGAGGCTGAACCCGCGGCCAGGGAAATGCTGGGCAGGCTCACCGAGCAGAACCGCTTCGCGCTCGCCTTCCGGGTGCACAACCTCAAGACCGAGGCCGGCCGCAGGAAGAAGATCGAGAGCTTCGTCGAAATGCTGAAGCGCGGCGAAACCATCTACCCCCAAGGCAAGCAGAAGTGAGCGTCTGGGTGGCGTTCCTGCGTGCCGTCAATGTCGGCAAGCGCCAGATGAAGATGGCCGAGCTCAAGGCGCTGTGCGAGGCACTCGGGTACACCGGCATCAAGACCATCCTCGCCAGCGGCAATGTGCGCTTCGAGTGCCCGCACGATCCCAAGGCCGAACTCGAGGCGGCAATCGAACAGCGCTGGGGCTGGTATTCCGAGGCGGTGATGCGCTCAGGCGCCGAGATCGAGGCGATGCTGGCGACGAGGCCCTTCGCCGCGTACCCGGACGAGGGGGATTTCCACCGCTACGTCCTGCTGTTCGACCGGCCCTTGCCCGAGGGAGCGACCTATACCGGCATCCCCGGCGACTATGATGTGGTGCGGGTCGATACGCGCGAAATCTACCTCGTCGGCTACCGTCAGCCCGATGGTCGACACGGCTCGGGGCTGGACAAGTTCGACCGGCAGTTGGAGAAGGGCGCAGTCGCTACCATGCGCAACTGGAACACCATTCCCAAGGTCCTCAATTGATCACTGTCCTCGGCTCCACCAATCTCGACCTGATCGGCACCGTCAGCCGCATCCCGAAGCCCGGCGAGACCGTGCCGGGGGACCAGTTCTCGATGGCCGCCGGCGGCAAGGGCGCCAACCAGGCGCTGGCCGCCCGCCGCGCCGGCGCCGAGGTCCGCATGTTCGCCGCGGCCGGCACCGACAGTTTTGCCGATGAGGCGCTCAAACTGCTGCGCGCCGACGGCGTCGACCTCAGCCATGTGCGCATCGTCGAAGGCGCCACCGGCATCGCCATGATCTTCGTCGATGAGGCCGGCGAGAACGTCATCGCCATCCTCCCTGGCGCCAACGGCACCATGGGCCGGGCCGACGCCGACGCGGCGCTTGAGGGGCTCGGCATCGGTTCGGTGCTGATGCTGCAGCAGGAAATACCGCAGGCGGCGACCGAGCGGGCGCTCGAGCTCGCCAAGGCTCAGGGCGTCGTTTCGATCCTCAACACCGCGCCGTTTTTGAAGACCACCAAGGCGGTGGCCGAGCAGGCTTCGATCGTCATCGCCAACGAAACCGAGTTCGAGCTCTTGACCGGCGCCGGCGTCGACAGGCTCGATGCGGCGATGACCGACTGGGCCAGGTCGCAGAACCAGACGGTGATCGTCACCCTCGGTCCCGACGGCGCCCGCGCCGCGACGCCCACCGGCAGCTTTGCCGTTCCCGCCATGAAGGTCGATCCGGTCGATACCGTCGGCGCCGGCGACACCTTCTGCGGCTATCTCGCTGCCGGGCTGGACCGCGGTCTCGACCTCGAAGCCGCGATGCGCCGCGCCGCCGTGGCCGCAAGTCTCGCGGTCCTGAAGCCTGGCGCGCAGCCGGCGGTGCCGTATCTGCGTGACGTCGAGGCGGCGCTGCGCTGAACTGAACGGCCCCTCACCCGTCTGGGCTTCGCCGAGCCACCCCGCGGCGAGGGCTTCGCCCTCGTCCGCTGACCTCAAGGGGAGAGGGGCGATGTGGCGCGATCGAGCCCCTACCTTCCCTCTCCCCTTGAGGGAGAGGGTGCCCGAAGGGCGGGTGAGGGGCAGTTCACCGGACTAGTCGACCCTCACCCGCGCCTCATAGGCCCTGAGCATCGGCTCGAGGTGGTCCTCGAACAGCAGCCCCGGGGTTTCCTCCAGCGCCATGGGATAAGCCGCTTCGGCGGCCAGTGACAGGCCGAGGAAGGCGATCAGGCCTTCCGCCGTGCCGGGGGCGGCGAAGCGATAGTGATTGGTCTCGAGCCGCCGCAGCAGGGCTTTCTTGGACGCGATCATCTTTTCGGTGAAGCCTGCCCCGTTGCTCATCGAGGTCGAGACTTTCAGGTAGTCGTGCTGTGGCGTGCCAAGGTGATGCACCGCCCCGGCGGTGCGCCAGAGCTGCATCAGGAGCTCCAGATCGGTCATGTTGGTGAGCTCGAGATCGTAGCGTGCATCGCACCGGCGGCGATCCCAGACGATCATCGAGTCCATCGACAGGTTGACGAACTTGTAGGCGCCCGGTGCCAGCACCCGGTCCGCCCCGTCGCCGACGAAGCGCAGGTGGTTGTAGCCGGCGTCCATCACGTCGAGGCACGATGCGACGATCGGCTGCTCGGCCAGCGCCGCGACGGCCAGTTCGAGCTTATGCGGTTTCATCCGGTCATCAGCATCGAGGATGGCCACATAGGGCGTGTTGATCCGATCGAGCGCCAGGTTGCGGGCCCGCGACGCGCCGGCGCCGACCCGTCCGGTACTGAGAAAATGCAGGCGCTGATCGACGAGGCCGGCCCGGCCGAGCAGCTCTTCGTAATCCTCGCCGTCATCGGTGATGACCCATGCCTCCCAGTCCGCGTGGGTCTGGGCGAACACGCTGCGGACCGCCTCGTTTATGAAGCCCTCGGCCTTGTAAGCGGGGATCACCACCGCCACCGTGCTGTCGGTCAAAGTCCTGCTCCCCGCCGGGCGGCGGTCTTGATTGGGAAGGGTCCCAGACCCATATCACGGGCATGGAACGGCGCCACTGAAACTCGGGCCGCTCCACACCGTTGCTTGGAACAAGGACGATACGGATGTCGCGCGTCTCCATGTTTTCGGCGCCCTTCCTGCTCGGCTTCGATGCGTTCGAGGAACGTATCGATCGGTTGAGCAAAGCCGCCGATGGCTACCCGCCCTACAATATCGAGCGTTCGCTCGATACCGAGGGCGCGGAGACCTTTCTGATTTCCATCGCCGTCGCGGGGTTCGCCGAGGCCGACCTCGAGGTGATGGTGGAAGACAACCAGCTGCTGGTCCGCGGCCGACAGAAAGACGACGGCAGCCGAAACTACCTGCATCGCGGCATCGCCGCGCGGCAGTTCCAGCGAAACTTCCTCCTCGCCGACGGCATGGTGGTCAAAGACGCGATGTTACGGAACGGCATGCTGATGATCGCAGTTGTTCGTCCGAGAGCCGAAAAGATCGCCCGCCGTATCGAGATCCGTTCTGCCTAGAAAGGGGAACATGAAGTGCAAGAGAACAGAGAACAACAGATCGACAATCCCCTGCGGAACCTGACCCCGGCCCAGTTCATGGCGCTCGGCGGCAATGCAGTGGTCTACGTCAAGCACGTCAAGGGCGCGGACATGGGTCCGATCCTGCCCGACAGCGAATTCAATGAAGACTCCGACTTCCATATCGTGGTCTCGGCCGACGGCTCGCCGCTGATGGTCGGGGACAGCGAGGAAGCCGTCGAGGAATGGCTGAGCGACAAGTCCTTCGGCATCGTGACGCTGCATTGAGCCTGCGTCGCACGCCATAAAGGCCGAGGGCCTCCTCCGATCGGAGAAGGCCCTCGAGCAATTGCATCACATCAGTGGCAGTCAGGCCGCCCGCGTGGCTTCCAGCGGCTGGGTCAGGATGCTGTAGAGTTCCTCGGCAGCCTTGCTGCGGCGCAGCCGAGCGACCACGGAATCGGTCCGCAGAATCCGCGCCACCCGGGCCAGCGCCTTGAGGTGGTCGGCGCCCGCGCCCATGGGCGCGAGCAACAGCATCACCAGGTCGACCGGCTGGTCATCCACCGCTTCGAACTCCACCGGCGTATCGAGCTTGGCGAACAACGCCGTCACCCCGTTGAGCCCCGCGAACTTGCCGTGCGGAATGGCGATGCCATTGCCCAGCCCGGTCGAGCCCAGCTGTTCGCGATCGTTCACGGCCTCGAAGATGGTGGCGGCGTCTTGCCCGGTGATCTTTGCAGCCTGCTCGGAAAGCCTGTGCAGCACGTCCAGTTTGGTCTTGCTCTCCGAGCAAACAATCACCGAGTCCTCCGAGAGGATGTCAGCCAATTCCATCAAGAATTTCCCATCGTGGATGCGGAAAGACCAAGCTTTTCCGGAGCCCTAGTTCGGCTTGAGGGCTGGATCGATCCAGCCAATATTGCCGTCGGCGCGGCGGTAGACCACATTTAGGCCACCATGTCCAGCATGCCGGAATACGACCACTTCCGCCTGGGTCAAATCAAGCTGCATCACCGCTTCGCCCACAGACATCTGCCTCAGGCTCGAGGTGGCCTCGGCGATCACCGGCGGCGAATAGTCCTCCATCAGCTCGTCGTCCTCGCCGGGCGCGGCCAGCACGTAGGACGGCGCTTCCTCGGCGGTGCCATTGGCGCCACGCCGGTGCGCCTTCAATTTCCGGTTATAGCGGCGCAGCCGCTTCTCGATCGTGTCCGCCATGCCCTGATAGGCCGACAGCGCATCGCCGCCATAGGAACTCGACTGCAGCACGGCGCCGGAATCGAGGTGCACCATGCACTGGGCGTTGAACCCCGAACCCTCCGGCTCGAGGGTGAGGTGGCCGGTATAGTTGCCGTCGAAATACTTCTTCACCACCGTGTCGAAATGGCCCTGCGCCTTGATACGCAGCGCATCGCCGACATCCATGTTTTTTCCTGAGACGCGCAGTGTCATGGAGGTCCCTCTTTCTTGTTAGTGCAGCCAGCCGGAGCGGCCGCCACCAAGAGATGTGGTCACCCCGGTGAGGGGAGTCTAGTCCGCCCCTACCCGGGGAGCAATGCGAGGATCGGCATTGGGTTCAAATGCGAGGTGTCGACAGCGGGTGTGTCGAAGCGCTATCGTCCCGCCGCGACCAAAGCGCGCTTCTGGCGGCGCCGGATCACCGAGGAGGGGATGTTCATCCCCTCGCGATATTTCGCCACGGTGCGGCGCGCCACTTCGATCCCGCGTTCCTTCTGCAGCATCTCGGCAATGGTGTCGTCCGACAGGATGTCCGACGGCTGCTCGGCGTCGATGATCTGCTTGATGCGATGGCGCACCGCCTCGGCGGAGTGATCGCCTTCGCCGGTCGACGAGCCGAGCGCCGTGGTGAAGAAATACTTCATCTCGAACAGGCCGCGCGGCGTCGACACGTATTTGTTCGAGGTGACCCGGCTCACCGTCGACTCGTGCATCTCGATCGCGTCGGCGACCGCCTTCAGCGTCATCGGTTTGAGATGGGTGATGCCGTGCACGAGAAAGCCGTCCTGCTGCTTCACGATCTCGGCAGTGACCTTGAGGATGGTCTGCGCCCGCTGGTCGAGGCTCTTGGCCAGCCAGTTGGCGGTGGCGAGACAATCGGTGAGGAAGCTCTTTTCCGTGGTGTCGCGGGTCTTCTTGGTCACCGACGCATAATACGTGCGGTTGACCAGCACTCGCGGCAGCACATCGGCATTGAGTTCGATCTGCCACTCGCCGCCGAGCCCCGGCCGCACGAACACGTCCGGCACCACCGATTCCACCGGTCCGGCCTCGAAGGCCCGGCCGGGCTTGGGGTCGAGCTGGCGCAACTCGGCCAGCATGTCGCTGAGATCCTCGCGGTCGGCGCCGACGGCACGCGCCAACGCTGCGAGGTCGTGTTCGGCGATCAGCTCGAGATTGTCGAGCAGGCGCAGCATCATCGGGTCGAGCCGATCCCTTTCGCGAAGCTGCAGCGCCAGGCACTCGCGCACATCGCGGGCGAACACCCCGATGGGGTCGCACCCCTGCAGCTTGAACAGCACCGCCTCGATGGCCTCGACCGGTGCGCCCAACTGCTCGGCCACGGTCTCGAGCTCGACCGCGAGGTAGCCGGCCTCGCTCAGACTATCGATCAGGAACTGCGCGATCAGCCGCTCCGCCGGATCGGCGATGATCAGCCCCGCCTGCGCGGCCAGGTGGTCGCCCAGTGTCGGACGGGCCGCGACGAACTGGTCGATATCGGCCGCTTCGCCGTCGCCGCCGCTGCGTTCGTTCCACTGCGTCGAGTCGGCCTGCCGCTCGGGCGCCGATTGGTCGGGAAAGACGTTCTCGACCTCGGTGTCATAGCCGTTGGCAATCGAGTCCGCCGACTGGATGCGCTCGGAATAGTCGACCGTATCCTCGGACGCGTTGAGTTCGGCTGGCCGCTCCGTCGCTTCCGCCGTGTCCTCGGTCGGCTCCGCCCCGTCCTCGCGCTCGAGCAGCGGATTGCGCAGCAACTCGGCCTCGACAAAGCTGTTGAGTTCGAGGTGGCTGAGCTGCAGCAGCCGGATCGACTGCATCAGTTGCGGCGTGAGCGTCAGGCCCTGGCTCTGACGCACCTCAAGCCGTGGCGACAAGGCCATAAGCACGTTTCCACTAAGAGAGGCTTCCTGCGCCATCCATGCATGATTGGCACCACGAAAGCAAGAAGCGTGCCAAGGCAGAGTGAGTGGCGAACAGCGGGGCTCGCCACCCCATTCGCGACTCGCTACTCACTATTCGCTTCAGACTTCGAACGTATCGCCCAGATAGACCCGGCGGGCCTCGGGGTCGGCGGCGATGACGTCGGGCTTGCCCTGGATCATCACATGGCCTTCGTGGATCACGTAGGCACGGTCGACCAGCGACAGCGTCTCGCGCACCGAATGGTCGGTGATCAGCACCCCGATGCCGCGTCGCGTGAGGTGCTTGACCAGCATCTTGACTTCGCTGACCGCGATCGGGTCGACGCCGGCGAATGGCTCGTCGAGCAGCATGAACAGTGGGTCGGTCGCCACCGCCCGGGCGATCTCGACGCGCCGGCGCTCGCCGCCCGACAGCGCCAGGGCGTTGGATTTGGCGATGTGGGCGATACCGAATTCGGCCAGCAGCTCATTGAGCCGCGCCAGCCGCTCGGCCTTCCTCGGCACATGGCCCTCCAGCACCGCGAGGATGTTGCCTTCGACGCTGAGGCCGCGAAAGATCGAGCTCTCCTGCGGCAGATAGCCGATGCCGAGCCGCCCGCGCTGGAACAGCGGCAGGTTGGTGATCGGCCGCCCGTCGACCAGGATCTTGCCCTTGTCCGGCTTCACCAGGCCCATGATCATGGTGAAGACCGTGGTCTTGCCGGCGCCGTTCGGCCCCAGCAACCCCACCGCTTCGCCGCGCCGCACCGCCAGGCTGACGTTTTCCACTACAGTGCGCTTGCCGAAGCTCTTGTTGAGCCCATGCGCCACCAGCCAACCGGTCTGGTCGACGGGGGGCCTGGCCTTGACTGCCGCCGCCTCGTTCATTGCGGAGTGAAGACGCCGGTCACCCGGCCCCCTTCGCTGCCCTTGAACACCGAACTGTTGGTGGCGAGGTTGATGGTGAGTTCCGGTCCGTTCAGCCTGCCCTGGGCGTTGACCACCGTGACATTGCCGCTGAGCTTGAGGATCAGCGTCTCTGGGTCGAACGTCGCCTTGGCCCCCGTGGCATCCTGGCTGTCGGTCTTGATCCGCACATTGCCGGTGGCGGTAAGGCTGTCGATGTCGCTCTGCCCGCCGCTGCCATAGAGCACCACCACCTTGTCGGCCCACAGCGACAGCCCGGTGCGAGTGATCACCACATTGCCGCTGAAGGTGGCATTGTTGTTGTTCTGGTCGATGGTGAAGTCGTCGGCTGAAACGTTGACCGGTTCGGCCGCCACCACCGGCAGCGCCGCGAGCGTCATCAGAGCCAGCACCATCAGGCCCATCTGCAGCGGGGCAAACAGCTTCATTCGGATTCCCCCGGAGTGGAGTTCAGCGTTACCCTGGCGTTCTTGAAAGTGTAGATGCCGGTTTCGCGATCATAGGTCATGCCGTCCGAGACGATGTGCGAACCGCTCGGCATGGTGATGTCGACATTGCCGCTGGCCACCATCTTCCAGTTCATCAGGTCGGCGAACACCCCTTCGAGCGTCCCATCGAGGCCCTCGGTACTGGTGACATGGGCGATACCCGGCACATTGAGCAACTGATCGTTGGTCTGGAACTGCGCGGCGGCCGCCTCGGCCCGCATGGCGGCGCCTTCCGGCGGGGTCATGGTGAACACCGCGTCCTCCATGTCGATCAGGTCGTTCCGCATCGGGGCAACCTTGGCCGCCCGCGCCGAGAGCGCGTAGAGCGTGCCGTCCTCTCCGGTGGAGGTGAGACGCGGCGTTTCCACCACCAGGTTGTCGCGGTCGATCCGGATGTTGGAGTAACCGAAGCGCTGGCTGAGATTGTCGACGACGATCATCGCCAGCAGCACTACGAAAACCAGCACGCCGCCCGCCGGCACCAGCCAGCGCAGCAGGCCGACCAGCCGGTTGCGACGATCGAGGCGCTGATAGAGCGCGGCGCGATCGTCGGTCGGGGCGGCCAGCGACGCCATCAGCTATGCGCGAAGATGTCGGTCTCGTCCCAGCCCATCAGGTCGAGGTCGATCCGGTGCTTGAGGAACTCGAAGCAGGCCTGCGCCAGTTCGGTCCGGCCTTCACGCCTCAGCATGCGGTCGAGATGGCGCTTCAGGTCGTGCAGGTAGAGGACATCCGAGGCGGCGTAGTCGAGCTGCGCTTCCGAGATCTTCTCGGCGCCCCAGTCCGAACTCTGCTGCTGCTTGGACATATCGATGTTCAAGAGCTCGCGCGCCAGGTCCTTGAGGCCGTGTCGATCGGTGTAGGTGCGCACCAGTTTCGAAGCGATCTTGGTGCAGTAGACCGGGCCGGTGACGATGCCGAAGCGGTGCTTCAGCACGGCCATGTCGAAGCGCGCATAGTGGAAGATCTTGGTGACCCCGGGGTCACTGAGCAGCTTGGTGAGGTTCGGCGCCTCCTTCAGGTCCTGCGGGATCTGCACCACGTCGGCGCTGCCGTCGCCGGGGGAAAGCTGCACCACGCAGAGCCGGTCGCGGCGCGGATCGAGCCCCATGGTTTCGGTATCGATCGCCACCTCCCGGCCATAGCGCGAGAGGTCGGGCAGGTCGCCCCGGTGCAGTCTGATCGTCATGTCGAATTCCTGGTTCGGCGATTTGGGCTGTGATGCCATAGCATAAAGGCGTTGGAAAGACCGGCCGGCATCGTTACAAAACCCGGGGTTGCGAGCCATGCGGCTGGCGGCGGGTGGGTTACTTTATGACTTTGAACACAGTCCGCGACGGACTGAGCGGACTGCCGCGTCGCTGGAAGCAGGCCATCCTGATCGGCTTCGATACGTTCGCCCTGCTCGGCGTGCTGTGGCTGAGCTTCGCCATTCGCCTCGGCGGCGCCTTCACTCCCACCATGGCGCACATCCTGCTGATCCTGCTGGCGCCGGTCCTCGCCGTGCCGGTGTTTGTCCGGCTCGGGCTCTATCGCGCCGTGATCCGCTACCTGCCTGAGCGGGCGCTGTGGACCATCATCCAGGCGATGATCCTCGCAACGCTGCTCTGGGTGTTTGCGCTGTTCCTTGCCGAGGCGACGCGCCTGGCGGTTTTCCCGCGCACGGTGCCGCTGTTCTACTTCATTTTCGGCACCGTGGTGGTGGCTGGGTCGCGCTTCCTCGCCAAGACGCTGCTCTGGCTGCCCGAGCGCAATGTCGGCCATGCCGGGGGCGTGGTGATCTATGGCGCCGGTTCCGCCGGCACCCAGCTGGCCGAGGCACTTCGGGCGCATCGCGCCAGCTATGTCGTGGCCTTCATCGATGACGACAGCGGCCTGTGGGGCCGTGACGTCGCCGGCATCCGCGTCGATCCTCCCGGAAAGCTCGGCGAGCTGATTAGGAACCGCGGCGTCAGCGAGGTGATCCTCTCGATCCCCTCGGCCGACGCTACCCGCCGCGCCCAGATCGTCACCGAGCTCAGCCACCATCCGATCAAGATCCGGGCCCTGCCGGCGATCGCCGACCTGGTATCGGGCAAGTACCTGATCAGCCAGTTGCGGGAGATCGACATCGACGACCTGCTCGGGCGCTCCACCGTGCCGGCCGATCCCGTGCTGATGGGTGAAATCCTCGCCGACCGGGTCATCCTCGTCACCGGAGCGGGCGGTTCGATCGGTTCGGAACTCACCCGGCTGATCGTCCAGCGGGCGCCGAAGAAGCTGGTGCTGCTCGAGGCCAACGAGTTTGCCCTCTACGAGATCGATCGGTATCTGCGTACCCTGGCCCAGGTGGAGATCGTCCCGGTGCTCGGCTCGATTGCCGATGCGGCGCTGGTTCGCCGCACGCTCAGAGGGCAGGGCGTCGAAGTGATCTTCCACGCTGCGGCGCACAAGCACGTGCCGCTGGTCGAGGCCAATGCGCTCGAGGGGGTGCGCAACAACGTTCTGGGCACCCGCATCCTGGTCGAAGCGGCGGTCGCGGCGGGGGTCAAGCGCTTCGTCTTGATCTCTTCCGATAAAGCCGTCCGGCCCTCTAGCGTCATGGGGGCGACCAAGCGCTGGGCCGAACTCATCGTCCGTCACTACGGCAAGGGCAGCGGCCTGCGCTACTGCTCGGTGCGCTTTGGCAACGTGCTCGGTTCCAACGGTTCGGTGGTGCCGCTGTTCCGCGAGCAGATTGCTGCCGGCGGCCCGGTGACCCTTACCGATAGCCGCATGACCCGGTATTTCATGTCGATCCACGAGGCCGCCGAGCTGATCGTCCAGGCCGGCGCCATGGCCGAGGGCGGCGACATCTTCCTGCTCGAGATGGGCGAGCCGGTCCGCATCCGCGACCTTGCCGAGAACATGATCCGGCTGGCCGGCCTGTCGGTGAAATCCGACGACAACCCCAGGGGTGATATTGCCATCAGGGAAACCGGCGCCCGCCCGGGCGAGAAGCTGACCGAGGAATTGTTCTTCGATCCGGCCAATGCGCTGCGCACGACGCAGCCCAAGATTCTCCGCTCGCCTCCCAGCGCCCGCCAGACCGACGACCTGCTGCCTGCCCTTGCCGCGCTGACCGCGGCGCTCGACGCCGAGAACGAGGCCGAGCTGCGCCGTGTCCTGTTCGACTATGTGAAGGTCTGAGCCCGCGGTGCTGATCGCCCAGCTCTCCGATCCACACGTTTGTGCGCCCGGCACGCTCTACCAGGGGCTGGTCGATTCCAATGCCATGTTCGTGGCCGCTGTTGAGCGCCTCGCGACCCTCGACCCCACGCCCGACCTGGTGCTGCTGACCGGTGACGTAACCGAGCATGCGGCTGCCGACGAGTATCGGCTGGCCCGGCAGGTGCTGGCCGGCCTTCGGCAGCCGGTCCTCGCCATCCCCGGCAATCACGACGAGCGCGAAGCGTTCCGTGCTGCCTTCGGCGACCTGGGCTATCTGCCGGCAACCGGGCCGCTGCACTTCGTTGCCGGCGGCCACGGCCCGGTTCGGGTGATCGGCCTCGACATCAGCGTACCCGGCCAGCATCACGGCGATTTCGATGCGGCAACGGCAGCGTGGCTGGAAGCGGCGCTGGCATCGGAGCGGGAACGTCCCACCCTCATCATGCTGCACCAGCCGCCCGTCGAAACCGGCATCGGCTTCATCGACGCCTATCGCTGTTTCAACGGCGAGCGCCTGGCCACGGTCGTCGCGCGCTACCCGGCAGTGGAGCGCGTGCTTTGCGGCCACGTTCACCGCCATCTGTCGCGGCGTTTCGGCGGCAGCCTGCTGCAGATTGCCCCGAGCACGACGACGGCCATCGCCCTGCGGTTGGCTCCCGGGGCCGAGCCGGCCTCCTTCGTCGAGCCGCCGGCGCTGCTGCTGCACCATTGGCGGGCGGAAACGGGGGTAACCACCCACCACGTTCCGATCGAGCCGGGGATCGGTCCCCTGCAGTTCTTCTGAGCACCGCTTGAGCGGCAGCTGACTGCGCTATTCATCAGGCATTCAAGTGCTATTGATCACTTGTTGATGATCAACGCTGCGGCGGGCTTGGGGCTCCGCCGGCTTCGCGTTCGGCTCCAGGCCCCTGCGACTCCTAGGGAGAAATTGCCATGAAACCAATTGCACTTGCCGGCTTTGCCATGCTTGGCCTGGTCACCGGCGCTGCCGCGCAGACGCCGCCTCCGGCGGTGGTCAACTTCGCCACCATTGCCGATATGCCGACGCTGAAGGATACCTCCAAGCAGGATCATTTCGCCGTCACCCTCAGCGACGCGCAGGTGGTGACCAACATTACCGTCGACTGCACGGCAGGTCGCACCGAGCTGCTGATCGTGCGCAACGACAAGGCCTGCGCCATCGGCGGCAATGGCTCGATCATCAACCCGGCCAACAAGCAGGCCCTGCCGCGCACCCAGTATCTGGGCCAGTACACTGTCACCGCCGATGGCAGCACCGACGCGCGGACGCTGTCGATCAATTACCTCGCCGTCGGCAAGGTTCCGCCCGACACCAAGGCGTTTTCCGGCTCGCTCAATTTGAAGCCTGAACTCTCCTCGAGCGGCGCCGCCGGTCTCACCCAGGCGGTGCTGAAGAAGATCACCGGCGACAATTCCGGCCCGATCAACAGCGCGGTCGATACCGTCGACCTCAACCGGCTGTTCATCCCCTCGGCCGGCCTGCCGTCCGACAAGGGCTGCACCTGGTCGGGCAATATGGTCTTCGCCTACCAGACCTATTCCTGGTTCATGTCGCTGTCGGCCGATTGCAACGGCAAGGTCTATGAGCTGAAGGGCAACATGCCGTTCACCGACACGCCCGGCGTCGAAGGCCAGACCCAGTACGACGTGACGCTGACGCTGCCCTCCACCGAACTGGTGGGCGACGATGCGCTGTTCGCCAGCACCGACGAGAACGCCGACCTGTTCGCCTCGGTCGACGGCATCACCGGTTCGATCCTCATGAAGAACTCCAACAATGTCACCGTCACCGTCGATGGCGAAAAGATCACCACCCCGATGAAGGTGGAGGCCTCGGGCAGCCTCACCGGCACCAACGTGCCGCTCGAAGTGGTGCGTTCGTTCGGCACCCTGATCGGCATCCTGCCCTCGACCTTCTTCGGCGCCTGAGCCGGCATCGGTCGCTGCATTCGAACCCCGCGCCATTGGCGCGGGGTTTTTGTTGGTGCCGTCAGGCTTGCTCCGGAGCCTCGTCGCCGGCCCGGATCGGCTTCACCTGCTCGAGGTCCTGGCCGCGGAACTGCGCGATGCGCAGCCGGAAATTGTAGCCGATGCGCTCGGCCCGCTCGACGAACAGCGCCGCCACATCCGGCGGGCAGAGCTCTTCTGCCGTCTCGCGGAACAGCTTCAGCCAGCGGGCGAAGTGCCGGTCGGAGAGTTCGGGAATGGCGATGTGCTTGGGCATCGGGCGGCCGTAATAGCGGCCGCTGCCGAGCAGCATCGAGCTCCAGAAATCGGCGATGGTCTTGAGGTGCGCGGGCCAGTCGGCCTCCGGGATCACCCGGTTGAACACCGGCCCGATCACCGCGTCGCGCCGCGCCTTGCCGTAGAACGCTTCGACCACCGCGGTCACCATGGCGTCGTCGAGGTCGGGCGGGATCAGCCGGCCGGTCGGGTGGAGGCGCGGGCCTTCGGGAACAGTCACGTCTTGGCCTTTCGGAGCCGCCGGCGCGATCGTCGCGCCGGCGGATATGTAGGGAGGTCAGGCGACCTTTGCGAGCGCCTGCTCGACATCGGCGATGATGTCGTCGATGTGCTCGATGCCCACCGAGATGCGCACCAGGTCTTCCGAGACGCCGGCCTTGGCCAGTTCCTCGGGGCCGAGCTGGCGGTGGGTGGTCGAAGCCGGGTGGCAGGCCAGCGACTTGGCGTCGCCGATGTTGACCAGCCGAAGGATCATCTGCAGCGCATCGATGAACTGCGAACCGGCGACAGCGCCGCCCTTGATGCCGAAGCTGATGATGCCCGACGCCTTGCCCTTGGTGATCTTCCTCGCCGTCGCGTTGTACTTGCTGTCCGGCAGCTGGGCGTAGTTCACCCAGTTGATCTTGGGGTGCTTTTTCAGCCAGGCCGCCAGTTTCTCGGCGTTCTCGCAATGCCGCTCCATCCTGAGCCCGAGCGTTTCGAGCCCTTGCAGGAACAGGAAGGCATTGTGCGGCGACAAAGCCGCGCCGGTATTGCGCAGCGGCACTACGCGGCAGCGCCCGATATAGGCCGCCGGCCCCAGCGCCTCGGTATAGACCACGCCGTGATAGGATGGATCGGGCTCGTTGAGGATCGGGAACCGGTCCTTGTTCTTCACCCAGTCGAACTTGCCCGAGTCGACGATGATGCCGCCGATCGAGTTGCCGTGCCCGCCGATATACTTGGTGAGCGCATGCACCACGATGTCGGCGCCGAACTCGAACGGCTTGCAGAGGTAGGGCGTGGCCACCGTGTTGTCGACGATCACCGGCACGCCGTGCCGGTGCGCGATCTCCGCCAGCCGCTGGATATCGACGACATTGCCCGCGGGGTTGCCGATCGACTCGCAGAACACCGCCTTGGTGTTCTTGTCGATGAGCTTTTCCAGCCCTTCGAAGTCGCCCTGGTCGGCCATGCGCACCTCGATGCCCTGGCGCGGGAACGAGTGCATGAACAGGTTGTAGGTGCCGCCATAGAGCTGGCTGATCGAGACGATGTTGTCGCCGACGCCGGCGATCGCCTGGATCGAGTAGGTGATGGCAGCCATGCCGGAGGCGACGCAGAGGCCGGCAATACCGCCTTCCATTTCGGCGACCCGCTGCTCGAGCACCGCCGTCGTCGGGTTCATGATGCGCGTATAGATGTTGCCGGGGACCGCGAGGTTGAACAGGTCCGCGCCGTGCTGGGTGTTGTCGAAGGTGTACGAGGTGGTCTGGTAGATCGGGACCGCCGCCGCCTTGGTGGTTTCCTCCGCCTTGTAGCCATGATGGAGCGCGATGGATTCGAGCTTCACTTATTGTCCTTTCAAGCAATGAACCGCCGGGCGAGCCGGTGGACCGGTATCCGTACCATAGCCGGGAGGGGGAGGGACCCCGTCCGAACGGATGGGGATTGCGTCATCGGAGCGCACAAGGAAATATCGCTCCCTTCAAGCCATTGAGGTCGATGTGCAAATCCGAGCTGAGCGCCCTGCGGACGATGCGGCGATCCATGAGCTGACCAGCGTGGCGTTCGCGCCGATGCCATTCAGCAGCGGCACCGAAGCGCCGATCATCCGGGCGCTGCGCGCCGCTGGTGACCTGACGCTGTCGCTCGTCGCCGAGGACGCTGGCGCGATCGTCGGGCACGTCGCCTTCTCGCCGGTCACCATCGACGGCGAGCATGCCGGCTGGTTCGGGCTCGGTCCGATCTCGGTGCAGGCCGACCGGCAGCGCCAGGGTATCGGCAAGGCGCTGATCGCGAGGGGGCTCGAACTGCTGCGCCAGCAGGGCGCCGCCGGTGTGGCGCTGATCGGCAACCCCGAGATCTATGGTCGCGTCGGCTTCGAAAGCGATGGCCTTCTGGCCTACGGCGATCTCGATCGCCGCTTCGTGCAGCGACTGGTGCTGTCCGGTCCGGCGCCGCGCGGAGAACTCAAGTTCGCGCCAGGTTTTGACGTGTGAGCTTGTCACCAGCCGTGCCCCAAACACGATGTCATCCCGGCGAAGGCCGGGACCCATCCTGAGATCTGGCGGCTCTTGCGCAAGGACCGCACCACCTCAGGATGGGCCCCGGCCTGCGCCGGGGTGACACCGTGGGTGGGGGAAATACCTGTGACGGAGCCCCTCATTCGACTTGGCGCGCGTGAGCTTTCGCTCAGATTGATCCGCCGCCGTTTGACCGTCTAACCATGTTATTATAGTAACATACTGTGCGCCGATGCGGCGCCGAGGGGCGGTCGCGTGGCGACCGGGCGGACGTTGACGATCGAGGAGCGCGCCGGGAGGACGGGGCGGATGGCGCGGCTCGAGCCGCACCATCCGGACGAGCCGTCAGATCTTGTTGGCGGCCTTGAGTTCGGCGTCGAGCTTGGCCTGGTAGGCCCGCTTCATTTCTTCGTCCGCCCTGGCGCTCGCTCCGAAATACACAAAACCCAGCGCCCGACGCGAGCGGGTCGGCGAGCGGTTCGGGCTCGCCCAGTGCACCGTCTTGCAGTCGTGCATCAGCAGCATGCCGGCCGGGCCCGGCTGCGCCACAGTATTGGCGACATCGTGCTCGGTGCCGAAATCGGTGATCCCTTGCGAGAAGCCGAGGATCTCGGAACGTCCATGTGGACGCCAGCCTTCGAAGGCGTGCGAGCCGCGCACATACTGCAGGCACCCGTTCTCGTCGTCGACCGGCTCCAGCGCCAGCCAGCCGGTGATCGCCTTGGGCGGCGCGATCTTGAAGTAATAGCCATCCTGGTGCGGCGGCGTCTGCTTGCCGATCCCCGGCGGCTTGTTGAAATACTCCATGTTCTGGGCCACTGCCGCTTCGCCCAGCACCGTCTCTGCCAGCTCCTTGATCACCCCGTCCGAGAGCAGCGTCTTGAAATAGCTGTCGTATTTTTCGAGGTACATCATCTGCTTGACCGTCGAGCGGTTCGCCTTGTCCTCGTAATAGACCTCGGTCTCGCTCATTTTCGGTACGCACTCGATCAGGAACCGATCGAGCTCCCGGTTGATCTCGGCCATGCGGGCCGCATCGAACAGCGGCCGGAAGGCGATGTAGCCGTCCCGGTCGAAATCGGCCTTCAGTTGGCTGTGCTGAATGCTCATTGCGGCGCTCATGCTGCGTTCCTCTCCTCGGGGCCGATGCGGCCTCACCCGATGAAAGGCCAATGCCGCCGGCCCGTCACCCGCGAGGATCGGCACCGCATTAGGAAATCCGATTGCCGCACTCGGCCGGCACTGGCGGGGCGTCATGTCCTGTGACACCGATCAACTGGAGCTGCGCGACCACCGCTTCGGTCGGATCAACCGCCGCATGCCGATCGGACCCGTAAGATGGCCGTTCCACGATCTGTTCTGGGTGCACGAAGGGCGTGTCGGCATCGGCTTCCCCGAGCTTGGAGCAAAGCTCGAGCTGGTGGCGCCGGCAGGCGTGCTGATCCTGCCGGGCACCCAGTTTCAGGGCGCGACACGCGGCGCCTTTGCTACCGCCTCGATCTGCCATTTCGTGATGCCCGCCGAGCCGGCCGGCCCGGGTTACGCACTGCCCAATCCCGACGAAGCGCTGCACCTGCAGAATCTCATCCGCCTCGCCATGCACCTCGCCCGCCGCAACCGGACCGACGAGTTGCCGCGGCGCAAGCGCCTGCTGCTGAGCCTGCTCGACGGCTTCGACCGCACCGGGACATCCGATGCCCCGACCGCCGACGAGGACCGGCTGACCATCGTCTGGACTCAGGCCGGGCAGAACCTCCATCGCATGCGCACGCTGGCCGATGTGGCGGCGCTGCTCGGCATTTCCGAGAGCGCGTTGCGGGCCATGCACCGGAAGGCCCGGCACACCTCGGCCGGCGAGCACCTGAGGGAACTGCGCCTTACCCGCAGCGAAGAGCTGCTGGTTTCCACCGACAAGTCGCTGGCCGAGATCGCCGCCGAAGTCGGCTACGGCCATGCCGCTACCCTCGCAGCCGCGTTCAAGAGGCGGCGCGGCAAAACCCCCGGCCAGTATCGCCACTGGTCCAACCCTTTCGCCTGACCGGAGTTTTCGATGCAGCGTCTTGAAGCGATCACCATCTACGCCAACCCCGACCCGCTGCTGGTCAGCCGCCAGGCGACCTTTCCGGGCATCGTGCAACTGGCTTCGGGTGAACTGGTCGCCATCTTCACCATCGGTCAGGCCTTCGACGCCGCCGATGCCCGTGCCCATGTAAGCCGCAGTTCCGACAATGGCCGCACCTGGTCGGCCCCGGTCCGCCTCACCGAGCACGAAGTGCGCCCGGAAGAATCCGAGAGCTTCAAACCGCTGCTGCTCAGCGATGGCTCGCTGCTTGCCACCGGCTATGTGTTTGTCCGCCCGACTCCGCTCACCCCGGTGGTCGACCCTGACACCTTCAAGCTGCTGACCCTGCGCAACAAGACCAGCCGCTCGAGCGATGGCGGCCGCAGCTGGAGCACCCCGGCTTATTTCGACATCGAGGGCCAGCCGCTCGAGCTCTCCGGCCCTGCCATCCAGCTCGCCTCGGGCCGCATCATCGCTGCCACTGCGCCGTTCCATCTCGGCAAGGACGGCCATGCTGGCTGGATCATCGCCAGCGACGACAACGGCGAAAACTGGCGCAAGCTCTCCGAGTTCTATCGCTCGCCGCTCGGCAACGTCTCGACCTGGGAGAGCCGCATCGCCGACCTTGGTGGCGGCCACGTCGCGGTGATCTTCTGGGCCTATGATAATGCGGCTGGTACCAACCTCACCAACCACGTCGCCATCTCGAGCGATGGCGGAGAGACGTTCGCACCAGTCATCGACACCGGCATTCGCGGCCAGGCCTCGAACCTCCTGTCGCTTGGCGGAGATAAGCTGCTGACCATCCATTCACACCGCGAGGCGCCGGTCGGGCTGATCGTCCGCCGCGTCGACCTGAGCAACGGTTTCAAGGTCGAGGAGGAGCTCAACCTCTTCGCCGACGCGACGATGGGCAGCGACTCGGCCGACATCAAGAAGCAGTTCGGCAGCCTGAAGTTCGGCCAGCCGTCACTACTGCGCCTCGCCAACGGGGAAGTTTTCGCCGCGTGCTGGAGTTTTGAAAACAGCCAGTATGTGATCAAGGGCTATCGGATCGCTCTTTGAGGAAAGAGTGAGTCGACGGAGGACGACTATCGTGTCGCGGGTTGAAGGCATGGGCGCGGCTACGGCCGAGTTCGAGGAGCAGTCGGATTTCGACAAGATCCGGCGCATTCCCTATCTTTACGCCTTCAACATCATCACCGCCGCGGCGCTGCTCTGCACCGTCACCTCGCCGCTGGCGCTGTTCGCCGCCGAGCTGGGGGTGCCGAAGGACCGCATCGGGCTGATCGGCGGCATCATGCCGTTCGTGCAGGTGATCGCGGTGGCGTTCCTGCCCATCGTCATGGCCTTCGGCCATCGCCGGGTCGCCGGCTATGCCTCGCTCACCCGCTATCTCTGCCTGTCGCTGATCCTCGTGGCGCCGATGTTCCAGGGCAACGCCGACATGGTGTTCTGGGTGTTGTTCGCGGCCATGCTCGGCTTCTCGATCTTCCGCACCCTCGCCGAAACCGCCATCTGGCCGTGGTCGCAGGAATATATGCCGAGCTTCATCCGCGGCCGGCTGACCGGTGGCATCGCCGTCGCCTACCTGCCGGTGGCGCTGGTCGGCTCGGTCCTGGTGCAGCTCTGGCTCGATGGCCAGCACGGCATCGAGCGCTTCTTTCCGGTCTTTGCCATCGGCCTGGTACTGGGCGTCATCGCCGCATCGACCCTGTTCGGGCTCGGCGGGGGCAAGCCGCGACCCGGTTCCGCCCGTGGTTTCGACTCGATCCGCGCCATGCGCGATCCGCTGCGCGACGGCAACTTCCTGCTCTATCTCGTCTCCTCGGGCACCCAGTTCCTCGTCTACACCGTCATCAACCTCTTCATCCTGTTGTTCTTCCGCGAGCGGCTCGGCATCTCCTCGGGCCAGATCGTGCTGATGGCCGCCTTCATTCCCGTCGGCGCTGCGCTCGGCAGCGTGGCCTCCGGCTGGTTCGTCGATCGCTACGGCACCCGGGCCATCCGCATCACGCTGCAGGCGCTGCAGGTGGCGATGCTGATCGCCCTGATGTTCGTCACCAAGGACACGCCCGGCACCATCTTTATCGTCGGGGCGATCTTCTTCGTCTTCGGCATGCTGTTCCAGAGCGCCATCTCGGTAGGCGGCATCTACATGCTGAACTATGTGCCGCCGGCCAAGAAGGAGAGCTACATGACGCTCGCCTACATGACCGATGGCCTGATCGGCGGCGGCGCCGCCTTCCTCGCCGGCTGGCTGCTCGAACTGCTGGCCAGCAACAGCATCGTCGTCTCGGGCGTGACGCTGGGCAATTTCGAGACGCTGTTCGGGCTCAGCGCCGTGATGGTGGTGGTCTCCGCCATTACCTTCGCCATGCTGAAGGAAGAGGGCGCCACCGGGGTGCGGGATTTCCTCGGCCAGTTTGGCCGCGGCCGGCCGCTCAGCGCGCTCTGGGGGATTCACCGCTATGGCGCGCTCACCTCCGAGGAGCGCCGCCGTGACCTCGCCTATGGCTTCGGCAAGACCCGCAGCGCGCTGGTCAAGGAAGAGCTGATCGCGGCGCTCAGCGACCCCTCGTTCGATGTACGGCACGAGGCGATCCAATCGCTCGGCCACCTGCCGCCGAGCCCCGCGGTGGTGCGGGCGCTGGAATCGATGCTCGCCTATGACGGGCTGGTCGAACTGCAATATGCGGCGCTCAATTCGCTCGGCCGCATCAAGGCGACCAAGAGTGGCGAAGCCATTGCCCGCTTCCTCGACAGCCCCAACCCGCTGTTGCGGGCTCGCGCCGCCCGTACCCTCGGCGACATCCGCGATGCGAAACACCTGCCGCGAATCCGCCTACTGCTGGCCGACGACCCCGAGATCGACGTGCGGCTGGCCGCTGTCTCGGCGCTCGGCAAGTTCCGCGACAGCCAGAGCGTCGATGGCCTGCTGCAGGTCTATCGCGAACTGGCCGGTGACGCCGTGAGCATGGTGGGCGAACCGCGCAGCAAGGTGGTGCTGCTGGCCCTGGCCAAGATCCTCGACTGGGAGGAAAGCTTCTCCCGCGAGTGGCGGCATGAGGAGAAGGTGCTGGGCTATCGGCTGCCCGGCCTGTTCAGCCGGCTGAGCGACAGCCTGCGCAAGCGCTCCAACCAGGAGCATTCCCGCCTGCTGATGCAGGCCGCCGCAGCGCTGAGCTCCGGCAGCACCGGCACGGCCTTCCGCGCGCTACAGGCGCTGCGGCCCTACGTGGCAGAGAGTGGGCACCCGGAAGCCGGCATCGTGCTCAAGCTGATGGATGGCACCCGCGACATCGAGCAGCCGCACCGGGCGCTGCTGATCCTGCTGGCACTGGCCATGCGGCCGGTGCTGGCGGGGTAGCTCCAGGTCCGGTGGCTGTGGACCCCCACCCTTGATCCCTCCCCGCAAGGGGGAGGGACAGACCGTGAAGTCAGTGTTTTCGTCTCCCTCCCCCTTGCGGGGAGGGGACAGGGGTGGGGGTCAGCCCGCACCGGTACCTCAGTAAGGCAGCTACAGCCTGAGCTTCGCCCAGCGCACATCGAGCGCCTTGGGCGCCCCCGCATAATACACCACCAACACGTCGCCATCCGGCAGCGCCGTCGCCGAGGGCAGCCCGAAGCTCCACACATCCATGCTGGCCAGCATGTCGCCGGTATCGCTGCTCGCCGCCTGCGCCCTGGCATGCGCATAGACTTCGACTTCGCTCTCCGCCGCGAACGGCGCGTCGATATTCGCCGCCAGCCGGGCCCGGATCGACTGCGAGCCGAACCGATCCACCCAGGCCAGCACCACCCGGCCATCCCCAAGCACCGCCGGCCGCGCTGCCTGGTCGGCAAAGCCGAGATCTTCGGGCGCGCTCCAGCTTATCCCGCCATCGGCGCTGATCCGGCGGTTGATGTTGAGATAGCTCGTCGTTGCCGTGTCATAGGTCCAGGCGAACGAGCCGACCCGGCCATCCGGCGCCACTGCGCAGCGCAAGTCCCAGTTGAAGATCCGGCCGCTCGGGTCCTCGGCTACCGTTACCGGGCCAGTCCAGCTCTGCCCCTCGTCGGCCGAGTGAAAGAACACCGCCCGCTGCAGCCATTTCGAACTGTCGAGGTAGGCCTTGTTGGTCTCGATGCTCATCGCCAGCCGTCCGTCCGCCAAGCGCATCACGGGGCTGGTGAGGCTGGCGGGGCCGATCTCTGCCGGCATCGGCACCTCGCGCCACTCGGACCAGCTCGCGCCGTTGTCTTCCGAACTGGCGAGGAGGATCACCATTGGCAGGCAGCCCTCGGTCTCGGCGTTGAACAGCGGCTTGCCCGGGTAGCTGGTGCGATCGACCCACATCGCCGCGGCCAAGAGACGCTCGGGCGCGAGTTCGGTGATGTAGCAGAGCTTCAGCGTACCGCCGGTGCCACGCACCTCGGGTGGCTCGAACGGATAGCTCGGCGTTGACCAGGTGAGGCCATTGTCAACCGAGCGGTAGAAGGCGATCCGCTCCTTGGGCGAGTCCTTCTCGTCGCCGGCCCTGAGCGTTGCCAGCAGCGAGCCTTCCGCGAGTACGGTGACCGATGGAAAGGTCAGGTTGGCCCGAGCCGTTCCCGGCTCGGCCTTCCCCAGGATTCCCGAAGCGACGATCTGCATTGGCCTCTCCCCCCTCAGCCGCTGCGTTCGGTCAGGCGGCGCGCCTGAACAGCGTCTCGCCGCCCACCACCGTCGCCTCGACCTCGAGCGTTTTCGGGTCGAGCACCGCGAAATCGGCCAGCTTGCCCACCTCGATCGAACCGATGTCCTTTTCCATCCCCAGCACCTTGGCCGGCACCAGGCTGGTGGCGTGCGCGGTGCGGGTGAGGTCGGCGCCGACCAGCTGCACGTAGTTGCGCATCGCCTCGTCCGGGGTCAGCGACGAGCCGCAGAGCCCGCCATTGCGATCGACCACTGCCTTGCCGCGAGCACTTCGTACCCATTGCCCCGGATAGAATTCGAACTCCATCTCCTCGGCGCCGGCATATTTGTTGGCGTCGGTCTCGAGGAACACCCGGTCTTCAGGCAACTGCGCCAGGATCTTCATCAGCTTGGGCGAGACGTGGATGCCGTCGCAGATCAGCCCCAGCTTGAGGCCCGCTTCGGCCATCAGCGCATCGGTGAGCGACAGGATGTGGAGCCCCATATTGCCCGGCTCGGGCTGGCGCATCACGTTGTACATGTGGGTCACCGCATCGATGCCCCACGAGACATAGCGCGAGACGTCGTCCGGCACCGCCTGGCTGTGGCCGAGATGGATGCTGACCCCGTGCTGCTTCAGCCGCTTGATGAAGGCTTCGGCGCCGGGCAGTTCCGGCGCCAGCGTTACCGCCTTCAGCCGGCCATTGCTGGCCTCGAGCATCCGCTCGGCGAGCTCGACGCTCGGCTTTTGCAGGTTGCGCGGGTTGTGCGCGCCTGGCGAAGCGAAGACCGGGCCCTCGCTGTGGATGCCGATGGCGCGCGCCCCGGTGGCCTTCTCGGTCTCGGTGGCCAGCCGGGTGAGCGTCGGCTCCATGTCCTCGGGCGGCAGGCAACTGATCGAGGGGAGAAACCCGGTGACGCCGCGCGATAAGAGCAGCGTCGAGTTGTCGGAGACGCAGCCGGGCAGGGTGTCGTTGTAGAGATAGACGTCCATGCCGTGTTGCAGCAGATCGATGATGCCGGGGAACAGCAGCTTGCCGCTGGCGTCGACGTCCTGCCAGTCTGCGCCGGTGGCGGCGTCTCGGCCAACGATGCCGGTGAACCGGCCATTCTCGATCAACAGATCCTGCCCGATTTCTCCGCCCGGGGTCACCAGCGTGGCGTTACGCCATCTTTGCTTCACTTGCAGAATCCATGCTCGTAGTATATTGTCATGATAACCACCTAACATGCGAATTCAAGGGGAAACATGGCGCCATGAGGCGCCTCTCTGATCGGCAGGGCAGGCGCGGTGCTATATGTCGCCGAAGGAATCTTCGGCAATCCACCTGTCACGGGAAGTCCTGGCTTGAGTATCGATCTGTCGCCACGCCATTTGCAGCTCAGGGATATGCTGTTCCGGCGCTGGAAAACCAACGGGCTGAAAGCCGGAGACAAGATCGAGTCGCAGAACGAGATCGTCAAATTCTGCGAATTCTCGCTGATCACTGTCATCAAGACGCTGAAGGACCTCGAGGCCGAGGGGATCATCCGACGGCAGGTGGGGAAGGGCTCTTTCCTCGTCGAAACCCCGTGGACCGAAGCACATCACCGCATCGGCTTCTTCTATAACCGCGACATCGTCGGCGGCGGCATCTTCAACAACGAGTTCTACACCAAGCTGGTGGTGGCGCTGGAAAAGGCCGTGGTCTCCGATGGCCACGAGTTCATCCTGGGCAGCTTCACCCACAAGTCGATGCCGACCCATGTGTGGGACGCGCTCGATGTGGTGGTGCTCGCCGGCATTACGCCGGAAACCGAGATCGACAAGCTGCCTGAGACTTCGGCACAGGTGGCGATCATCGATCTGGTCATCGAGGAGCTGCCCTACCACGCCTACCGCATCGATTTCGAACCGGCCTTCATGGAGATGTTCCGGCAGAACGACGGCAAGAAGCTGAAATACCTCTACCTCAACACCACCATCAATTCGAGCGAGCAGGCCTCGCGGCTGGCCGCCATCAGGCGCGCCAACGCCTCGACCAGGACCGAGCAGGAGCTGCGCGTCATCTCGGTGAACCAGGAGACCGGCATCAACGACACTGCCGAGCTCGAAGCGGTGCTCAAGAGCTACCAGCCCGACATCGTCTGCGGCTACATGCACCTCAGCTGGGTGCCGATCATCGCCGCCAAAGCGGTCAAGCCGACAAAAACCTACCGCTACTCGCTCGACAACGACGGCCCGAGTTTCTACGTCGACTCCGCCGCCTGGATGCAGCAGGTGCTCGCCGACATCTACGCCAACCTGGAAGACAGGAAACCCGGCAAGCAGGTACTGAGCATGCCGGCGACGTTTCATCCGTAGCGCGCCGTGCTGGCCGGAGTGCGCTCACCGGCACAGGCCCCGCATGCGGCAGCCTTCTGAGCACTCACTGCAACAGGCGCTCGACGAATTCCATTTGTGCTTGCTGGTACGGCGTTGTCGGTCGATCTGAAAGGATGGCAATCGCCGGGTAGGTTGGATGGTCTCCCGGAATGAGCACCCGGTCTCCCACCTTGTATTTGGGACGGCAGTCGTCAGTGCTCGGCTGCTCGATCGAGTAGGTGTCGCCGACGACCCCGCGGATCACCCGCTCCACCTTTACGATCGCATCGCCTGATCCCGTCGGGCCATCCACCGGCGGGTTGATCTCGGTAACGACGCCGACAAACAGCGGCGACGCCTGGCTCATCCATCTTGCCCAAGAGTCAAAGGTATAGACCTGGCACCCAAGCGCCGCCTGCGCGGGTAACCAGACGGCCGACAACAGCAGGATCCGCAAATACCTCACGTTGCGCCTCCAATTCCGGCGATGCTAGTTGGCTCCATGCAGTTGTACAACTGCACCATCAGCCTTTGCCGAACCCCGCTATTGCGGCTTGTGTCAGCGCAACGCCTTATCAAACGCCGCCATCGACTCATCGGCATAGTTCGCCAGCGCAATCACGTCGGCGCCGACCGACAAGAGGTTATACCCCATGTCGACATACTCGCCGATCAGGTCGCGGTTGGTCACCGTCGCGGCGATTTTGCCGTATTTCCGCGCCACCTCGGCGATGCGCTTGCGCACTGCCTTGATCTCGTCGTGCTGGATCTGGCCGGGAATGCCACTCGCCACTGAGTAATCGCCCGGGCCGAAGAACAGGCAGTCGACGCCGTCCATCTCGGCGATCGCCTCGAGGTGCTCCATCGCCTCGGGATCCTCGATCTGGTAGCAGGCGAAGCGCTCTTCGTTCGCCGTCTTCAAATAGTCGAGGAAGCCGACGCGGGTGAACTGCGCATCGTTGTTGCCGCCATCGACGGCGCGCTTGCCGAGCGGCGCGAACTTGGTGATGTCGCGCACCTTGCGGGCATCGTCGGCATTCATGACGTGCGGCACGATCAGGCCGGTCGCATCCATCTCATAGCCGCGGATGTAGTCGCTGTAGCTGCCGCGTGGCACGCGCAGCAGGGTGTCGACGTCATAGAGCTTGGCCGCGCGGATCTGGTGCTCCACCTGTTCCCAGGTCGCCGAGGTGTGCTCCATGCACAGCCACAACGCATCGGGCTGCGCCGCGGCAAAGATCTCGGCGATCTTGGCGTCGGAGATATTGAGCTTCAGCACGCGGGCCACCTTGCCCTCGCGGATGGTGCGCAGCACGCGGCTCGGCCGCATGCGGAAGCGCGTCGGGGGCGTCGCGGCGTAGGGCTGCGTCTGGGACAAGGTAAGCTCCTCCGGAGGGGTTATTTGGCGGTATAGCCGCCATCGATGGGGATGTTGGTGCCGGTGACATAGGCCGAGGCGTCCGAGGCGAGAAACACGATGACGCCCTTCAAATCGGTATCGTTGGCCATGCGGCCGAGCTGCGTGCGGGCGCTGTAGGCTTTGACGAACGGCGCCGGCTGGTTGTTGAAGAAGCCGCCCGGCGAAAGGCAGTTCACCCTGACATTGTCGGCGCCGAGGATGCTCGCTGCCCAGCGGGTGAAGTTGAGCATGCCGCCCTTTTCGTAGTGGTAGATCGGCGACGGGTTGGGCGTCATGTCGGTGCCCTCGTAGTTGGCCATCTCGACGCCGACCATGCCCATCATCGAGCCGATATTGATGATCGAGCCGGATTTCTGCGCCCGCATGTTGCGGCCGAACAGCTCGGTGATCTTGAACAGCGCCGAGGCGTTGACGCGGAGGCTCTTGTCGAACGCGTCGAGCTCGTGCGCCCAGCCGTCGAGCGCCGAACGGGTCACCGCATTGTTGACCAGCACGTCGCAGCGGCCGGCCCGGGCGATCACCTCGCGGTGCAGCGCTTCAATGGACGCGTCCGACGACAGGTCGAGCTGCAGCGCCGTGACGTCGTAGCCGCGGGCCCGCTCTTCGGCGGCGACCGCTTCGAGCTTCCCGAGGTCGCGCGCCGCGATGAAGGTTTTGGCGCCGGCTTCGGCCAGCGCCGCGACGATCTGCCGGCCATAAAGCCCGGCCCCGCCGGTGACCACGGCGACTTTGCCGTTGAGCGAGAAGCTTTCGAGGACCTGCATGGTTCAATCCATCTCGCTGAGGAAGACGCGGCGTCCGCCCTGTTCGCGGCTTTCGATGCCGGCGATCACCAGTTGCATCAGCTCGCGCGTTTCCTCCCACGGCACCGGCGGCTTGCCGGTGCGGAGGTAATCGACGAAGCCGACGAGCTGGGTGCGGAACGCGTGATACGTGTCGGTGAACTTGAGCTGCAGCCCGGCGGCAGTGCCGGCCAGTGTCACCATGCCGAAGCCGCCGCCCATATCCTTGGTCACCTGCAGGATGACGTCGATGCCGTCACGGTGGCGCAGATGCACGATGTTGGAGTTGGCATCGCCGATGTTCTGCACCGAGACATAGCCCGGCCCGGTGATCGGGTAGACCGTCTCCAGCGCATGGATGCCATAGGCCTCCCACGACTTCGCCATGGTGGCGCTGACATGGCGCAACTGGCCGAGCGCGTGCGTGGCACGATGATAGGGCACATATTCCTTGGCAAAGCGCATGGCCGACGAGCTGATCAGCGGCTTGCCCTCGGCCACCCATTTCGAGAACGTCGCGAGATCGAGCCGGTTGTCGCAGAGCGGCTTGTCGATGAACACCGGGATGCCGGCCTCGATGAACGGCCGCGCCCGCTCGACATGCTCAAAACCCTTGTCGGTGGCGACCAGCACCGCATCGACCTCGCCGATCACATCCTCGGCGCGCTTGGCGATGTTGGGAATATGGGCGACGGCGGCGACCTGCACGGCATCGGCGGGATCGTCGGTCCACACATGCGTCACCTTGGCGCCGGGGATCCCGAGCGAGCCGACAGGTTGCTTGGCGATGTAATCCTTGATCACCGGGTAGGGGCAGGCCGCGAGCGCCTTGGCGTCGTAGCTGCCATTGATGATGATGCTCCAGGAATAAGGGTGCCCGTTGCCCTCCACCATGCCCAGCATGGCCAAGCGGATTTCATCCCGGATGATCGGCAGAACGCTCATTCAGATATCCCTACCAGGCGGTCCAGCCGCCATCGACGTTGAGGCAGTGCCCGGTGATGTAGCTCGCGGCGTCGCTCAACAGGAACGCCGTCGGCCCGGCCATTTCGTCCTGCCGGCCGATCCGGCCGAGCATGGTCTGGCGTGCGAGGTTGCCCATGAACTCGGCATTGTCCTGCGTCGCCTGGTGCGGATAGGGGCCGGGCGCCACGGCGTTGACGCGGATGCCGGCCGGGCCGAAATGTCCGGCCATGTAGCGCACCATCTGGATCATCCCGGCCTTGCCGGCGCCGTACTCGATCGGGTTGGGCGCCATGTCGCCGGGATAGTTCGCCGGGTTCGGCGCCACCACGCCATACATCGAGGCATAGAGCACCATCGAGGCGCCGGGTCCCATGTGCCTGGCCGCCTCGCGGGCGAGGAGGAAACTGCCGGTGAGGTTCAGCCGGTTGGTGCGGTCGAAATCCGCCCCTGTCAGGTCCTCGAAACGCTTGCCGGTCGAGCCGAAGGTAGCGTTCACCACGCCATCGAGCTTGCCGAACGCCTTGGCTGCGCCGCGCACCGCGGCAAGGATTGAATCCTCGTCCCCGATATCGAGCGGCAGCGCCAGCACGCCATTGCCGATCGCCTTGAGTTCGGCCTCACCGGCCGCCAGCCGTTCCGGGTTGATGTCGGCCAGCACCACATTGGCGCCCTGCTGTGCCAGGAGTTTGCTCACCGGTAGCGCCAGGTAACCCGCGCCGCCGGCCATCAGGATGGTCTTGCCGCTGAAATCGGACATCACAGACTCACGATCCGCTTTTCGAGCCAGGATTGCTTGGCGGCGAGCGCCACCCGCAGGTTGTCGCGCGCGTCGTCGAGCGTCGCCAGCCAGCACGGCTTGCCGTCGATCGCATCGAGCATGGCGTCGGCCTGCATGCGGAAGCGCGCCTGGTGCGCTTCGGTCGGCACCAGCCCATGCATGAAGTCGCGCTCGTCCTGCCACTTGCCGCTGTCGTCATCGGCGAATTTCAGTGTCGAGTGCTCCAGCATCAGGTTGCCCTTGGTGCCGATGAACTCGAAGCGCGCGATGTTCGGCTTCTGGAACTGGTTGATGGTGACGTTGGCCATCGCCCCGCTTTGAAAGCGGATCGAGACGAGGCAGGTGTCCTCGGTGTTGGTACCTTCGAGCACCAGCCGGTCATAGAGGCAGCTGACATCGGTCGGCTTGCCCATCAGCCAGATCAGCATGTCGAACAGGTGGCTCGCGGCATCGAGGATGGCGCCGCCGCCCATTTCCGGCCGCGCGTAATAGGTGCGCTGAAAATCCGGACGATACTTCGGGAACTCCTGCGAAGAGTTGAGATAGGCGAGCCGCAGCGTGCCGATCTTGCCCTCGAGAATCTCTTGGCGCAGCGTCACCACCTCATCGGCGACGCGGCGCACATAGCCCACCCGCGCCACGAGGTTCTTCGATTTCACCAGCGCCAGCGCTTCGTCGACCTCGTCCATGGTCACCGAGAGCGGCTTTTCCACGAGGAAGTTGAGCCCGGCCTCGGCGCAGCGCTTGATCAGTGCCACATGGAAATTGGCCGGCGCGCAGATCACCGCCAGGTCGAAACTCTTGAGGTCGGCCTCGCCGATCTCGGTATAGGCCTCGGTAATGCCGAACAGCTGCTTGGCTTCCTCGCGGCGCCCGGCATCGGGTTCAACGATGGCGAGCTGGGCCCGTCCGGTCAGGCTGTAGCCCTTGAGATGGCGACGACCGATGCCGCCGCTCCCCACGATAAGCACTCGCTTCACCGACAACGTCCCCTCAACCAAGTATGTTGTTATGCTAACGGCATATTTGTCGCTGTCAATCGGACCTGCGCGTGTCCGGCTGGGCAAAAAGTCGAAAGCCGTTGACGCCCCACCGTGATCCGGCATGCCGCGGTTCCGCCAGACGAACCGTAGTCGAACCCACCACTCTACTCGCTTGACTCCAGTAAAGGCATATTATCATGCTAACGGGATATTTAACCGATCAATGCAGGGGGATGCATTCGAATGGGTACCAAACCAAAGGTTCTTGTGACCGGCGCCAGCGGCCTGATCGGCGGGTTGGTGATCCGCGACCTCTCCGACAAGTACGAGTTCAGCGGCCTGAGCCGCCGCGTCGTGCCCGGCATCGTCCACACTCAGGCCGAGATCAGCGACCCCTCGGCCATCCGCAAGGCCTCCGAGGGCATGGACATGGTGCTGCACCTTGCCGCCGAAACCCACGAGTATGACGATTGGGACAAGGTGATGCAGAACACCATCGGCGGCACCCTCAACATGTTCCGCGCCGCCCAGGAGGCGGGGGTGAAGCGCGTGGTGTTCATGAGCACCGGCAGCACCATGTGCGGCTACGAGTGGTACGAGGGCTCACCCTACGGCAAGCTCGCCGCCAACCAGCTGCAGGCGTTGCCGCCGGGCGAAAAACTGCTCGACTACCGCGATCCGCCGCGCCCCGACAGCTTCTACGGCGTCGGCAAGCTGTTCGGCGAGAACACCGGAAGGCTGTTCTCCGATCGCTACGGCATGTCGGTGATCTGCATCCGGCTCGGCGCCGTGCTGCCCAGCGACCAGCCCGAGCTGATCCGTCACTACCCCGGCTATCTGTCGCAAGCCGATGCGGTGCAGATGGTCGACAAGTGCCTCGATGCGCCCGAAAGCGTCCGCTTCGACATCTTCGACGCCATCTCCGAGAACAAGCGCCGCTGGCGCGACACCTCGCACGCCAAGCAGGTCATCGGCTGGCGCCCCACCGGCTCGGCCGACAAATACGACATCGGCAAGCTGAGCGTCTGACGAAGACGCTGGCTGCCACCACCTGAAGCTCCGGCGCAGGCTGACCCCCACCCCTGTCCCCTCCCCCTAAGAATGGGGAGGGAGACCAAAACTCCGGCATCAGTGAGAGCGTCTCCCTCCCCCTGTTTCAGGGGGAGGGGACAGGGGTGGGGGTCAGCCCGCGCCGGCCGCTGGGTAGGCTGCGCTACCCCAAGCCGCGCCTTCACCTACCCCCAAAATCCCCCGGAAATCCTGACTTTGTTCCGTCTGGCGAACCTATTCGCCCGAGTCGTAGCCGTCGCTTGACCACCCCAAACTGATATGTTGTTATGTTAATGACATATGCAGGCCACCAGGGGGAAATTGGTGACTCAGCGGGACGATATCGTCGATCACGTGCGCGCCGGCCGCGCCCCGCTTGCCTCGTCATTTGCCGATTCTTCGCGCCGCTTGCAGCCCTCTTCCTCGCGGCGTCATTTGCAGTTTGGTCGACCAAAACAGAAATATTTGACACCATATAACGGTTTATGGTTGCCTGTTGTGACGGAAGAGGGAACCGCACACATGGCAGCCGAAGCGGCCGACATCGCGCAGACACTGGCTGAGGAGATTCACTCGGGTGTGATCCGCGCCGGGGAGATGATCCCGTCCGAGCGCGACCTGTGCGAGCGTTTCGGCGTCGGGCGCACCGTGGTGCGCGAGGCCATCACCATGCTCGAGGGCATGAAGCTGATCGAGCAGCGCAAGGGGTTTCGGCCGCGTGTCGTGACCCCGACCCTGGCCCAGGCAATGGCTGGGGCGGCCGAGGCGGCGCGCTTCTTTTTCCGTGGCAGCGAGGGCAATGCCCATCTCGAGCAGGCGCGGTTCTTTCTCGAAATGAGCCTCGTGCGCTACGCTGCGCAATACGCAACGCAGGCGCAACTGGGCAAGATGCTGGCCGCCATCGAGGCGTGCGAGCGCGCCATCGGCAACTACCCGTTGTTCCGCGAGATGGATCTGCGTTTCCACCGCACCCTCGCCGAGGTGCCCGGCAACCCGATCTTCGTCGCGCTGCACGATGCCTTTGTCGACCGGCTGATGCGCCGCCGCGAGGCGCCGGTCGACGTCGTCACCCATAACCAGCGCAGCAATGACGAGCATCGCGCCATCGTCACCGCCCTCGTCGCCCGCGACGAGACCGAAGCGGTGCGGGTGCTGACCGTCCACCTGTCGCGCAACTACGCCACCTACATGCGCCAGGCCCTGACAGCCAGGGAAGCGCTTGAAGGCACCGAACCACGTGCGGCCGTTTCCACCTCGGAGGGATGAGGGGGAAGGCCGGCGCCGTCGGGGTCCACGGGAGCGTGGATCACTATCCGTGAGTTAAACAGGGAACCCATTCACATGAAGAAATTGCTGGCACTTGGCATGGCGCTGCTCATGTCGACCTCGGCGATCGGCACTGCAGCCGCCCAGGCCACCAACAACAATCCGCTTTCGGACGTGCGCGTTCGCCAGGCCCTGGCCTACGCCATCGACATGCAGACCATCATCGACACCATCTTCGATGGCAATGCCATCAAGGCGGTCGGCATGCTGCCCAACGGTCCGTTCAAGAACCCGGACCTCAACCCCTACGACTACAACCCCGACAAGGCGCGCGAGCTGCTCAAGGAAGCCGGTTGGGATTCCAACCGTACGCTTGAGATGGTCTACTATTATGACGACCAGATCACCGCCAACCTGATGCAGGCGCTGCAGGCCTATTTCGCCGATGTCGGCGTGCAGATGAACGCGCGCCTGTTGACCGGCGACGTGGCCAAGACGCTCGGCGCCATCCCGGCCAACCCGACCGACAAGTCGGCGGTCTCCTGGGATCTTGGCTATGGCGCCCGCGCCGCCATCGTCATGCAGGAATATTACAACGACTACGCCACCGGCAAAGCCAGCTCCGACCAGTTCCCGGGCACGCCCGAGATGGACGCAGCGATCGCCGCGACCAATGCCAGCACCGATCCGGAGAAGCAGAAGGAAGCCTTCTTCGCCATCGAAAAGCTGATGAACGACAACGTCTACACCATCCCGCTCTACTACCAGCGGCTCTACACGGTGGAGAGCGATCGGCTGAACCGCAACGGCGCCCCCTATGGCAACGAGCAGTTCAACTACAACTGGGACATCCAGAACTGGACGGTCGAGGCCGACGCGTCCGGCAAGCACGTGTTCTACACCAACGGCGCGCCGGTCGATTACTTCGAGCATCCGTGGGCCAATCTGGGTCTCTGGGTCGGCAACCGCTTCGTCTTCGATCGCCTGCTGTTCGCCAACCCGACCATGACCGGCGTCGCCGGCGGCGACCTCGCCGAGACCTACACCATCAGCGACGACGGCAAGACCGTGACGCTGACGCTGCGCGACAACATCAAGTGGCACGATGGCGAACCGATCACCGTCGACGACGTCACCTGGAGCATCGAGGCTGCCCTGTTCGTGCCGAACCTGCACGGCGTGGTCGGCAAGACCTTCAACGCGCTGGAAGGCGCCGCCGACTATGTGGCCAAGAAAGCCGAGCACATCTCGGGCATTTCGACCGAAGGCAACACCATCACGCTGAAGTTCGCGACGCTCGACCCGAACGTCCTGATCTCGCTCAGCCAGTTCGCGCCGCTGCCCAAGAAGTATTTCGAGGGCACCGATCCGACCGTGCTGCAGCAGAACGCCTTCTGGCAGAAGCCGGTCGGTTCCGGCCCGTTCAAGGTCGATACCGTCGCCTTCGGTGATTACGCCTCCCTCCTGCCGTTCGACGACTACTTCCTCGGCAAGCCCAAGATCGACCAGGTGGTGGCCTTCGCCAGCGCCGACGGCGACGTCAACATGGTCAAGAACGCTGCGGCCAACCGCATCGACTTCGCCATCACCAAGGTGACCAGCGACGTGAAGGCACTACAGGACATGCCGCACATGAAGCTGACGCCGATGGATATCCCCTACACCCGCATGATGTGGATCAACACTTACGACAAGTAAGGCCTGATCCGTCTGCTCCGGATGCCGCGACAGGCTCGCGGCATCCCTCTCTCACCCATCCAGCCCAGGTAAGGAAACAGCCGCGTGCTAGCCTACGTCATCAGGCGCGTTCTGATCATGATCCCGATGGCCGTCGCCATCAGCTTCCTGATCTATCTCGGTCTCGACGCGACCCCGGGCGACGCCGTGTCCTTCATGCTGAGCCCCGAGCAGATGTCGGGCGCCAATCCCGAACGTCTCGAAGAACTGCGCGAGGCGCTCGGCCTCAACCAGCCGCTGTTCGTCCGCTATTTCATCTGGCTGTGGGGTCTGTTGCAGGGCAATTTCGGCTACACCCTGACCGGCGGCGTGCCGATCTCGGACCTGTTGGCGCGGCGCCTGCCCGCGACGCTGGAGCTCGCCGCCGTCGCGCTGCTGCTCTCGACGGTTTTCGGCTCCATCCTCGGCATCATCAGCGCGCTCAAGCGCGGCACCGCCACCGACAACACGCTCACCGTGGTCGGCATGGTTGGGGTCTCCATTCCCGAATTCTTCTTCGGCCTCGTCGCCATCACCGTGTTCGCGCTCAACCTCGGCTGGCTGCCGGTCGGTGGCCGCTCGATGCCGCAATACATCACCTTCTGGGATCGGCTGCCGCATCTAGTGATGCCGTCGCTGGTACTGTCGATCATGATGACGGCCGGCGTCATGCGCTATGCGCGCGCCGCCATGCTCGATGCGCTCAACAAGGATTTCATCAAGACCGCCCGCTCCAAGGGCCTGCCCGAATGGCGGGTCAACCTGCTGCACGGCTTTCGCGTCGCGCTCACCCCGGTAGTGGTGCTGATCGGCTTCCGCCTGCCGGCGCTGATCGGCGGCTCGGTGATTGTCGAGCAGGTGTTCCAGTGGCCCGGCGTCGGCAGCCTGTTCGTGCTTTCGGTGCGCAACCAGGATTACCCGGTGGTGATGGCCATCGCGCTGATCTCGGTGGTCACCGTGCTGGTGGTCAGCGTCGTCATCGACGTGCTCACCGCCATCATCGATCCACGCGTCCGGTTGGGGAACTAGCCATGGCCCTCGCCGATATCCCCCGCCGCCGCAACCGGTTCGACCGCCGCTTCGATCGCATCCGTGAACTCGAAGAGGCCGGCCGGCTGAAGCACCCGACCGGCAGCCGGCTGGTACGCAAGTTCATGAGCAACCGGCTGGCGGTGGTCGGGCTGGTGGTGTTCTCCATCATCCTCCTTGCCGCGATCTTCGCCCCGCTGCTGACGCCGTGGGATCCGACCAAGATCAACCTGCGCGCCATGCTGCAGCCGCCCTCCTGGGAGCACTGGTTCGGCACCGACAAGACCGGCCGCGACGTATTTGCCCGCGTGCTCTATGGCGGCCGCATCTCCATCCTGGTCGGGCTCGGCAGCGCCGTGGTCTCGGCCATCATCGGGGTGATCGTCGGCTGCTATGCCGGCTATGTCGGCGGCTGGTTCGATGCCATCTGCATGCGCATCTCCGAGATCATCATGGCCTTCCCGGAGCTGATCCTGGTGCTGATGCTGGTCTCGATCCTCGGCCAGTCGCTCAGCAACATCATGATCATCTTCATCCTCGGCGGCTGGTGCGGCATCTATCGCCTCGCCCGCGCCAGCATGCTGTCGCTGCGCGAGGAAGAGTATGTGCAGGCGCTGCGGAGCTTCGGGCTTTCCGTGCCGCTGATCTGTTTCAAGCACATCCTCCCCAATGCGCTCGGGCCGATCATGGTCAACATCACGCTCTCGACCGCCGCCTTCATCCTCGCCGAAGCCGGCTTGAGCTTCCTCGGGCTGGGCGTGCCGATGAACATCGCCACCTGGGGCAACATCCTCAATGTCGCGCAGGATCTCGGGGTGCTGCAGAACAACTGGTGGATCTGGCTGCCGGTGGGCACGACGATTTCGCTCTTCGTCTTGAGCGTCAACTTTATCGGCGATGGCCTCCGCGACGCCACCGACCCGACGCAGCAGGGCTGACCCAGATGACCACCACCACTCAGCTGCCGGTCAACGACGTTGCGCTCAGCGTGCGCGACCTCAAGACCTTCTTTTACACCAACAAGCGCTGCAACAAGGCGGTGAACGGCGTCTCGTTCGAGATCAAGAAGGGCAAGACCCTCTGCATCGTCGGCGAAAGCGGCTGCGGCAAATCCGTCACCGCCTCGGCGATCATGCAGTTGCTGCCGACGCTGTCGCGCATCGAGGAAGGCGAGATCGTCTATCACTCGGAGCGCGGCGATATCCGGCTCGATACGCTGGAGCGCAACGGCAAGGCGATGCGCTCGATCCGCGGCTCCGAGATCGCCATGATCTTCCAGGACCCGATGACGGCGCTGAACCCGGTCTTCACCATCGGTTTTCAGATCGTCGAGAACCTCCGCTACCACACCGCGATGCGCGGCCGGCAGCTGATGGACAAGGCCATCGACCTCTTGCGCTCGATGGGCATTCCGGCGCCCGAGCGGCGGGTGGAGCAGTTTCCGCACCAGTTCTCGGGCGGCATGCGCCAGCGCGCCATGATCGCCATGGCCATGGCCTGCAACCCAAAGATCCTGATTGCCGACGAGCCGACCACGGCGCTCGACGTCACCATCCAGGCGCAGATCTTCGAGCTGATGGCGACGCTGAAGCGCGAGCACGGCACCGCCATCATGCTGATCACCCACGACATGGGCGTGGTGGCCGAACTCGCCGACGATGTCGCCGTCATGTACATGGGCAATATCGTCGAAGCCGGCACCGTCGACGAGGTGCTGCGCCGTCCCAGCCACCCCTATACCCGCGCGCTGCTCGATTCCGTGCCGGTGCTGGGTCGCGGCAAGAACCAGGACATCCGCGCCATCCCGGGCTCCACTCCCGATCCGTTCAACCGGCCCAAGGGCTGCCAGTTCGCCGATCGCTGCGCCTACAAGCTCGATGCCTGCGAGACCGCGCTGCCGGCCGAGACCCAGCTCAGCCCCACGCATCGCGTGATGTGCGTGCGCCACGAGGAGTTCGCCAATGGCGTCCGCAACTGAAGCGCAAGAACCGGGTGACGTCATCCTCAGCCTCAAGGGGGTGAAGGCGCATTTCCCGGTCAAGGCCGGCGTGCTGCGCCGCACCGTGGCGCAGGTGAAGGCGGTCGATGGCGTCGACCTCGAGATCTATCGCGGCGAGGTGCTCGGTCTCGTCGGCGAGAGCGGCTGCGGCAAGACCACCCTGGGCAAGACCATCCTGCAGCTGGTGCGCGCCACCGAGGGCGAGATCACCTATTCGGGCGCCGAAGCCACCGCCGATCTCACCAAGCTCAGCGACAAGCAACTGCACGCCTACCGCAAGCGCCTGCAGATCGTCTTCCAGGATCCGCATTCCTCGCTCAATCCGGCCTTCACCATCTTCGGCTCGCTCGAGGACCCGCTGACCAAATACGGCATCAAGAGCCGCGAGGAGCGCCGCAAGATCATCGGCGACCTGCTCGAAGCGGTGAACATGCGGCGCGAATACATGGATCGCTACCCGCACGAGTTCTCCGGCGGCCAGCGCCAGCGCATCGGCATCGCCCGGGCGCTCAGCGTCAACCCGGAACTGATCGTCTGCGACGAGGCGGTGAGTGCGCTCGACGTGTCGATCCGCGCCCAGGTGCTGGAGCTGCTGATGCGGCTGAAGCGCGAGCGCAACCTCACCTATGTGTTCATCACCCACGATCTCAGCGTCACCGAGTTCATCTGCGACCGCGTCGCGGTGATGTATCTGGGCCGGATCGTCGAGCTCTGCCGCTCCGAGGATCTGTTCGAGCGCAAGCTCCACCCCTACACCCAGGCACTGCTCTCGGCCATTCCGGTCGCCGATCTCGATCGGAAGAGCAATCGCGTGGTGCTCGAGGGCGATGTGCCGAGCCCGGTCAACCCGCCGTCCGGCTGCCCGTTCCACCCGCGCTGCCGCTTCCGCCAGGATGTCTGCAAGACAACGGTCCCGGCGCTGAAGCGCTACTCCATCGACGGCCGTGACGACCACTACGCCGCCTGCCACCTCATCGACGCTCAAGAAGCCGCGGCCTGATCGCCCGGCGCCAGCCCCCCCAACGGAGCCCCAAATGCCCGCCTTCGATATCAAGTCCATCACCGGCGTCCTTCCGGCGATGGTGACCCCGTTCGACGAGCACGAGAAGCTCGACGAGAAGCGCCTGCGCGCCGTCGTCAACTTCCTCATCGAGCGCAAGGTCGAGGGGCTCTACATCACCGGCTCGACCGGCGAGTCCTTCCTGATGTCACCCGAAGAGCGCAAGCGCGTCGTCGAAGTGACGATGCAGGAGACCCGCGGCCGTGTCCCGGTGATCGCCCATATCGGCGCCATCAGCACCTTCCACTCCATCGATCTGGCGCAGCACGCCGAGCGTACCGGCGTCGACGCCATCTCTTCGGTGCCGCCGATCTACTGGGGTTTTTCCGCCGACCAGATCCACGGCTATTATGTCGACATCACCCGTTCGACCAAGTTGCCGATGATCGCCTACAACGTGCCGATGGCGGCGCTCGGCTTCGACATGATCAAGCGGCTGTCGTCGATCGATGGCGTTGCCGGGGTCAAGTACACCGCCACCACGCATCACGACATCATCCGCATCAAGGAAGAGATCGGGCAGGACTTCATCGTCTATTCCGGCGCCGACGAGATGGCGATGTCGGGTCTGAGCTTCGGCGCCGACGGCATTATCGGCTCGTTCTACAATTCGATGCCCGAGATCTGGCTGGCGCTGCGCGATGCCGTGGCGGCCGGCAACCTGAAGGAGGCCAAGCGCCTGCAGGAGATCGGCAATGCCGTGATCTTCTTCTCGCTCGGCCGCGGCGGCATCCCCTCGATCAAGCGCGCCATGGCCTGGATGGGGTGCGACGCCGGCTATGCCAGGAAGCCGCTCGGCGGCTTCATCGACCAGGCGGCCGACGACAAGCTGAAAGCCGAGTTCCGCGGGCTGCGTGATGAGCGCAAGCTCAAGGGCGTCGCCTTCCTCGACGCGCTCTGAGAGGGAGCGAAGCGATGGGGGGAACGCTTCGCACGGTGCTGACGCTGAACTCGGACCGCTCGGTCCGCAGCGGCAGCACCGCCGACCTGGTGGACGCCATCCGGCGCGGGGCGGATCTCCGCATCGGCACGGCGTTCCGCCACAACGAGCACATCGACACCAGATCCAGCAGCAACGAGCTGATCGAGGAGGTCGCCGAGTTCCGCCAGACCTGGCTGCTCGACGATCGCTGGGCGGCGGGCATCATGACGCTGCGCATGCCGGTGGAACTGCCCGAAGGCTTCGGCCCGCGTCCCTCGATGTCGTTCTTCCTCTACAATCAGGATGGCACCCAGGCGATCGCCCGCCCCTATCTCGACGGCCAGCCGCCGACCGGAACGCGTGGGCCCTCGCCGCTCGACGACATGTCCGACATGCCGCGCTACCATCAGTTCGACAGTTTCGACGCCGGCACCAACGCGCCCTCGAGCAACTTCGTCTACGATTTCGACAGCTACCGCTTCATGGTCAACGACCGCTGGCGCGAAGTGCTGGCGCACGATCACACCGGGCGGCCGACCTCCGGCTCGGTCGAGGCGCTGAACGAAGCGTTCCTGCGCGGCGCGCCGGTCAAGGTGGCGATCAGCAAGTTCGGCGTCGGGCTGGTGCCGCCGGGCGAGACGGCGCCCGAGCACGAAGCCTTCATTCACTGCGGCTCCTGCTATTATTACACCGACCGAAAGCTCTTCATCACCGGCACCCACCCGGCAGTCCGCATCAAGCCGGCCATACCGCTGCGCTATGAGAGTGGCGGTTGGGATTTCTGTTGGCTGGTGGCGCGCACCGATGGCCAGGTCGAGCGCTGGCGCTGCGACCCCCATACCCTCGCCTTCGATCGCAGCACGCATCGCTACGACATGCGCTGGTTCGTCTCGGGAGACTGACAAACATGCGTCTCGATCGGTTGTTGACCGTCGACGACTTCAAGCGCGTGGCCGAGCGCCGCGTCCCCAGAATGTTCTTCCAGTATGCCGATTCCGGCGCCTATACCGAGCAGAGCTACCGGGAGAACAGCTCCGATTTCGGAAGGATCCGCGTCGAGCAGCGGGTGGGCCGCGACATCTCCTCGCGCAGCCTTTCGACCACCATGCTGGGCCAGCCGGTATCGCTGCCGCTCGGTCTTGCCCCCACCGGCGCCGCCGGCATGCAGGTGGCCGACGGTGAGATCAAGGCCGCGAGGGCAGCCGAGAAGGCCGGCATCCCGTTCACCCTCTCCACCGTCTCGATCTGCTCGATCGAGGATGTCGCTGCCGCCACCGATCGCCCGTTCTGGTTTCAGCTCTATGTGCGCAAGGACCGGGCCTTCACCGAGCGGCTGATCGACCGGGCTCGCGCCGCCAGCTGTGCTGCCCTCGTCGTCACCGTGGATTGCCAGCACTACGGCCAGCGCCACAAGGATGTGCGGAACGGGCTCACCGTGCCGCTGAAGTTCACCCCGAAATTCCTGGCCGAGCTGGCGCTGAAGCCGGCCTGGTCGCTCGCCATGCTCGGCACCCCGCGGCGCAGCTTCGGCAACTTCGCCGGCCACGTCCCCGGCGCCAACACGGTCGCCGAGCTGGCGCAGTGGATGTCGCAGCAGGACGACCTGACGCTCAATTGGCAGGACCTGGTGTGGATCAAGCGCCGCTTCGGCGGGCCGCTGGTGGTGAAGGGGATTCTGCACGCCGACGATGCCCGTGCGGCGGTAGCGCACGGCGCCGACGCCATCATCGTTTCCAACCATGGCGGCCGGCAACTCGACGGCGCTCCCTCGACCATCCGTGTGCTGCCGCGCATCGTCGACGCGGTCGGCGGGCAGTGCGAGATCTACCTCGACAGCGGCATCCGCTCCGGCCACGACATGCTGAAAGCCGTAGCGCTCGGCGCCCGCGCCGTGTTCATCGGCCGCCCCATGCTCTACGGCCTCGGCGTCGCCGGCGAAGCCGGCGTCACCCGCGTGCTCGACATCATCCGCAAGGAGGCCGACAGCGCCTTGGGACTGATGGGCGAGACGGACGTGACGCAGCTGGGGGCGCACAACATCGAGTCGAATGATCTGGTGAGATCAACCATTTAGCGAGCAGTCGGGACTCCCTCTCCCGCTTGCGGGGGAGGGGGGACCAGCCGAAAGGCTGGTGGGAGGGGGGAGCCACAAACTCTGGCCCCGGCCCAAGCCGCGCACGATGGTGCGCGGGGCAATTACCCGACTGCAAGCGCGGGGGCGTCAGCCTGCCATTTGAGCGTGGGGCTCCCCCCCTCCCACCACGCTTTTGCGTGGTCCCCCCTCCCCCGCAAGCGGGAGAGGGTGCGCCGACTGCAGGCTCCGTTACAACCTCACCGAATCCACCAATGCCCGCGCCGTCCCATGGAACAGCGCTTCCCGCTGCGCCCCGCTCAGCCCGATCTGCCGCGCGCCGCGCTTCATCGCGCGCAGCTGCTCATAGCGGATATAGGTCATCCGCCCGTCGCAATGGCTCAACCCCATCGAGTGGTTGGTCGGCGACAGATACGCCCAGGCCCGGCCATAGGTGATGTACTTGCCGCGCATCGGGCCGATCATGTCGTCCGAGCCATACATCACCCGCTCCACCCCGACCCCGGTGTAGAGCGCATCGAGCGCATCGGAATCGCACACCGTCGAGGTGTCGTACCAGACGTTCGGCAAGCCCCTGAGCCGCGCCGCCGCCTTCTCGATCGCCCAGGCCGAATAGCTGCGGGCGCAATGCGCCAGCACCCATTTGGCTCCGGGGTATTTCTCGCTGAGCCGCACCATGTCGTCGATATTCTCGGGGTCGGCGATGGCGTCGCGTTTGCCCAGGTGCATCATGATGATCAGCCCCAGCCGGTCGGCCACGGCGATCTGGTGCTCGGGCAGCATGTCGGTGATCCGGCACTGCACCGGGTCGGCGGCATAGAAGCGATAGGGCTTGAGCCCGATCAGCCCGGTGCGCCGGATTTCGGCCTCCACCTCGGCGGCGCTCATCCCCGGATGCACCAGCATCAGTCCACGCGAGCTGCCGCCACCCTTCGCCACTTCGGCCGCCACATAGGTGTTCGATCCCTCGAAATCGCACGGGTTGGGGAAGGGGAACGGAAACGATAGCCGCTCGATCTGCCGACCGGGGAACAGCGTCGCATCCACCTCGTCAGCCAACTCCCAGGTCACCTCGGGGAAATAGGCGCCGATGCTGCTGGCGAACGGGCCGCTGAGCCGGTTCGGGTCGAGATCGAAGGCCCAGCGATAGATATGGGTGTGGACGTCGAACACCTTGTCGGGGACGAAATCGGCAAGCTCGTCCTCCCAGATCTGCCGGTCAAGGTCGGTCGGGTCGAGGTCGCGCATGGTTGGCTCTTCCATTAGTGGCGGCGGCGGGCGGCGTGGCGTTGCGGCACGGTGGAGGCGAGGTAGTCGGCGGTCTCCGCCGCCGAGAACCGGTCGGGCGAGAAGGCGGTGAGGTCGATCGAGGTTCTGCCCTTCATGACGAACTCGGCGAGGTAGAAGCCGGAAGCCGGGTTGTAGCTGAAGCCGCCCGAATGGAAGCACACTCCGGCATAGAGGTTTTCGACCCCGCCAAACGGCCCGAGGATCGGCTCGCCGTCCATCGAGAACGAGAGGAGGCCCACCTTGCCGGTTTCCCATTCGGCGTCCGCCAGGGCCGGTACGAAATCGCCGAACCGGGCGAGCGCCTCGGGCAGCACCCGCGGATCGTCTTCGATGGCGGTGAGCTGGAAGCCGAAATCCCGCACCTTCCAGTCGTCACGATCCGGCGTCTCCGCCCCGATCAGCACGCGGTTGCCATCCGCCGATCTGACATAACCGAGATAGGGGTCGGCATTGACCGGCGGAATGTGGAGCTGCGCGCCGAGCGGCTTCGACACATAGCGCTGGTGGACGAAGGTCTTGGCGGGGATGGCGATGCCGGCGGTCGCCAGCAGCGGCAGGATCCACGCGTAATTGGTGACCACTATCGCATCGGCCTCGATCACCCCGGTGGCCGTGCGCACCCCGGTCACGCGATCGCCCGAGGTCAGCAGCTCCTCGACCACGCAGTTCTCTATCAGCTTCACGCCGAGCGCCTGTACCCGCCCCGTCAGCGCCGGCAGGTAGGCCGCCGGCTCGCTGTAGCCGCCGAGCGGATCGAGCAGGCCGATATGGTCGGCCTGGGGGTTGAGCTGCGGCCAGCGCCGCCGCATCTCCCCGGGCGAGAGGATCTGGTAGGGCACGTCATATTCGTCATAGAGCGGCAGCAGCGCCTCGCGCGCCGACCACAGCTCCGGGCTGAACAGCCCGAGGCACCCATGCTCGTTGTGGAAGGTGTAGCCGTCGAACTCGGAGCTGAACTGGCGGAAGAAGCGGAGCGCGGTCTTTCGCGCCAGCACCCCGGTCTTCGACCATAACAGCCCGGTGGAGATGCCCGCGGCACGGCTGCTGGAACCGGCCCCGACGCTGTCCTTTTCCAGCACCGTGACGGCGTCGTAACCCATCCGCTTGAGGTGATACGCCGTCGACAGCCCGGTCACTCCGGCGCCAACAATGATCGCGTGCTTCGTCGCCAACCGATCCCCCCGATCGTTCCCTTGACATCGCTCCAGATGTTATAATGATAAGATAATATTGTGAGCAAGGGGCGAGGGGGTTCTGGTGAGGTCTTACGTCGAGGATTTCGATGACGGGCCGGGCGGTTGGATGCGCGTGGTCGACAATTTCGCCCCGCCCGCGGCGCTGCCGATCGGCAACGGCGTGGTGCGCTGCCAGGGCCCCTGGTGGGTCGATTACAATCACGCGCCGCCCGGCGGTGGCTACCTGCAGCTGCTGATGTGCATGGTCACCCACGGCCCCTCCGGCGAATCGGTGCGCGAGGTCTCGGGGCCGAACCGCTTCACCGGCGGCAAGTTTTCCACCGACTTCACCAATGCGAAAATCACCCTGCGCACCCGCGGTGAACTGGAAGCCGCCGGCACGAAGCTGTCGCTGCTGATCCAGGGCAGTAAGGACGGCATCACCTCCGGCTGGGTGCTGACCGGCCAGACTTTCGCGGTGAACTCCGAGTGGACCGAAACCACCGTCACCGCCGTGCCCGATCCGAGCCAGTGGACCAGCATCGGTTCGCGCCACGATCGCACCGATACCTATGGCGAAAAGCCGCTGCTCGACATCCTGGGTAAGGTGAACGTCAACATCCACATCATCATGTTCCCGGTAAAACCCCGGCCGATGGGCGAGATCGGCGGCGATCCGCACCGGCTGCGGGCCGGCCGCGATTACCCGATCTGGCCCTCGAGCATTGCCCAGGGCTATGTCGAGGTCGATCGCGTGCAGATCGATTTCGCCTCATGAGCCGCTACCCGCGCACCGTGCTCGGCACCGTCTGCCTGCCCTGGCGCGACGATGGCGCGCTCGATGAGCCGTTGTTCCGCCGCACCATCGGTAACCTCGTCGCCGCGGGGCTGCCCGACCTCTACATTTTCGGCACTGCCGGGGAGGGCTATGCGGTCACCGACGGCATGTTCCGCCGCGTTGCGGCGATCTTCGCGGAGACCATGCGCGAGGCCGGCGGCGCCGCGCCGATGGTCGGCATCGTCAGCCAGTCGCTGGCCACCATGCTCGAGCGGATCGAGCACTGCCGCACCCTCGGCATCGACACGTTTCAGATCTCGCTGCCCAACTGGTCGGTGGTGACCGACACCGAGCTGCGCCGGGTGTTCACCGAGCTCTGCGGCAGCTTTCCCGAGGCGAAATTCCTCCACTACAACCTGATGCGATCGGGCCGGCTGGTCTCGCCGCGGCTCTATGCCGACCTGGCGGCGGCACACCCCAACCTTGTCGCCACCAAATATGGCGGCGGCGATCCGTTCTTCATCTCGGGCCTGATGCGGCACGCGCCCGAGCTGCGCCACTTCTTCACCGAGCAGGGCTACTACATCGGCGCACCGATTGGCGAATGCGGGCTGCTGACCTCGATCTCCTCCAGCAATCCAGCGCGGGCTTTCGAGTACCTGAATGCCGGCGCTGATAGCGATTGGCCGCGCTTCGCGACGCTCTATCGCGAGCTCTGCGGCGTGCTGCACGCCCTGCTCGACAGCGCCGGCGGCAGCTTTGTCGACGGCGCCTACGACAAGGCCATCCTCAAATTGAGCGAACCGGATTTCCCGCTTCGGTTGTTGCCGCCGTACGAAACGGTGGGAGATGCAGTGTACGAGACCTATCGCGCACGGCTGGCGGCGGAGTTCCCGCAGTGGCTGCCGGTTGGTGGAGTGTCGCAGCAGTACTGAGTTATCGGCAGCTCTTCCCTTCGCCCCTCAGGGGAGGGGGGAAGAACAGCTTCCCTGCACCAGATTTTCCGCATTGCGCCCAGCCTCTTGCTTGACGGCTACTAGGTTATTCTCATAACAATATAGCATTGCGTTGAGGGGGAGACGGAATGGGCAAGGGGCAGGACCTCTGGAAGACGGCAAAGACCGTCATACCTGGCGGCAACATGTTGCTGTCGAAGCGCCCCGAAATGTTCCTCCCCGAGCAGTGGCCGGCCTACTTCTCCAAGGCATCAGGCTGTCGCGTCTGGGATCTCGACGGGCGCGAATATATCGACATGTCGATCATGGGCATCGGCTGCAACACGCTCGGCTATGGCCGGCCCGAAGTCGATGACGCCGTCAAGCGTACCGTTGACCTCGGCAACATGGCGACCCTCAACGCCCCTGAGGAAGTCGAACTGGCGCAGCGCCTGATTGCGCTGCACCCCTGGGCCGACATGGCGCGCTTCGCCCGTTCCGGCGGCGAGGCCAATGCCATCGCCATCCGCATCGCCCGCGCTGCCTCGGGCAAGGATGGGGTGGCGCTCTGCGGCTATCACGGCTGGCACGACTGGTACCTCGCCTCCAACCTCGGCGACGAGAGCAAGCTCGCCGGGCACCTGTTGCCGGGGCTCAGCCCCAATGGCGTGCCCAAATCGCTGCGCGGCTCGGTATTCACCTTCAACTACAACAAGCTCGACGAGCTCGAGGCGCTGATCCGGAAGGAAGAGATCGGCGTCATCAAGATGGAAGTGTCGCGCAACTACGACCCTGATCCGGGGTTCCTCGTCAGCGTCCGGAAGCTTGCCGACCAGCACAACATCATCCTGATCTTCGACGAGTGCACCTCCGGTTTCCGCCAGGCGTTCGGCGGGTTGCACAAGGTCTATGGCGTCGACCCCGATATGGCGGTGTTCGGCAAGGCGCTCGGCAACGGCTATGCCGTCACCGGCGTCATCGGCAAGCGCGAGATCATGGAAGCGGCGCAGAACACTTTTATTTCCTCGACCTTCTGGACCGAGCGCATCGGCTCGGTGGCAGCGCTGGCGACGCTCGACGTGATGGAGAAGGAACAGTCCTGGCAGAAGATCACCGATACCGGCCGCGCCATCACCGCGCGCTGGCAGGCGCTGGGCCTAAAATATGGCCTGCCGCTCGTCACCGCCGGCGTCCCGGCGCTCACCGGCTTCAGCATCAAGTCGGCCAACGGGCTCGCCTACAAGACCCTGATCACCCAGGAAATGCTTGAAGCCGGCTACCTCGCCGCTACCAGCGTCTATACCTGCACCGAGCACACGCCCGAGATCGTCGACGGCTATTTCGCCGCGCTCGAACCGATCTTCAAAACCATCCGCGAGTGCGAAGACGGTCGCGACGTCAAGGCGCTGCTGAAGGGCCCAGTCGCCCATTCCGGTTTCACCCGGCTCAACTGAGATTTTTGCATGTCGCTCCCGCCGCTCGCCTCCGCCGACCTCGCGCCCTTTGCCACGCACGTTCGTGCCGAGGGCGGCAAGTTCACCACCATTCCTCAGGTGCTGGAGCCGGGCGACGTCCCCGGCCAGCACGCCTTCGCCGTGCTCTGCCCGCAGCCGGTCGACCCCCAGGCGATCAGCATCACCTTCCTCGAGCGCCACCCGCACTCGACCCAGACCTTCGTGCCCTTGAAGGTCGGCCGCTGGCTCGTGCTGCTCGCCCCGACGCTTGAAGATGGTTCGCCCGACCTCGCCAATATCCGCACCTATCTCGCCGGGCCCGAGGATGCGGTCTGCATAAACCGCAATGTCTGGCATGCCGGCCTCACCGTGCTCGATCGGCCGGCCGAGGTGGGGATGATGATGTGGCGCTCGGCGGCCGGCCCGGCGGCTGACGGCATCGTTTTCGAACTCAAGGATCCCATCGTTCTCAGCGTGTGAGGCACGTGATGACGCGACTGGTCTACATCTCGGGCGAACTGGTGCCCGAACACGAAGCGCGGATTTCCATCTTCGACAGCGCCATCATGCTGGGCGACACGATGACGGAATCGACCCGCACCTTCCGCCACATCCCGTTCAAGCTCGATGAGCATATCGAGCGGCTCTACCAGTCGCTGAAGCTGACGCGCATCGACCCACAAATGAGCCCCGCCGAGATGAAGCGGGTGACGCTCGAGGTGTTCGAGGCCAACCGGCCCAACTACGCCCCACACGAGGACGCCTGGATCGTCCACAACATCTCGCGCGGCCTGTCGGTCGCCGGCGCCGATCCGACCAAGCAGCTGGGGGCGGCGACGGTGATGATCTTCACCCAGCCGATGAACCTGCTCCCCTGGGTCGATTTCTATTCGAAGGGCTGCCACGGCGTGACCCCGATGAGCCGCATGGTGCCGAGCCAGTCGCTCGACCCCCGCATCAAGAACCGCAGCCGCCTCGCCTACACGCTGGCCGAGATGGAAGCCAAGCTCGTCGACCCCCAGGCGCAGAGCGTCATCCTCGACCTCGATGGCCACGTCGCCGAAAACAAGGGCGGCAACATCTTCTGCGTCACCAAGGGCGTGCTCCGCACCCCCTCCACCGTCAACTGCCTCGCCGGCATCAGCCGCGCCACGGCGCTGGAACTGGCGAAGGGGCTAGGCATCCCGACTGAGGAAACCTCGCTCCTGCCCTACGACCTCGCAACAGCAGACGAGATGTTCTTCACCTCGACGCCCTACTGCATCATGCCGGCAACGAAGTTCAACGGCCTGCCGGTAGGGGACGGGCAGGTGGGGCCGATTACCAAGCGGCTATTGGGGGCGTGGAGTGAACTGGTCGGGCTCGATATCGTGGCCCAGGCTGAGGGGCAGCGGTAGTCAGACCGACTGAATGGCTCGGGCCGGATTCGTCTGGACAATGGATCCATCGCCCATGGGCGGTCGGACGGCCCTACGTGCGCTTGTGCTTTCGAGTCGGTATCAGTGAATGCAACCAACCCAAACGCTGCCTAGCCGATCAGCAACAGCCGCCTTTAGGGCGTCCGAGCAAAGGTCGGACACGAAAAGCCCGAACGGCTTCATCAACGGCTCGAATATCCCGTCCTCGCCGACCTCTCCCAACGGTATTCGACCCGAGAGCGCGTACCTCACCGCTGCCCACAGCGTCCAAGCGAGTTCGATCTCGCCCTCTTGGCCATCATAGACTGTGCTCGCCGGCACCATCTTCGTAGTTAGTCCCAGCTCCCCAAGAAGGGTGGTGGAGATCAGATGTGCGGCGCAGTCGGCCAACTGAATTCCTTGAACTGTTCGGGAGTCACAGCCAAACCTTACGGTTGCACCCTCGGGCATGGCCCCACTCGTCTGCCCGATACCCTCATCCACGAAGACACGTGCAATTCGCTGGCGTGGCGGCAGGTCGACGGATGAGAGAAGGTTCGCGATGTGAGTGGCTATCTTTGTGCGTTCCGAAACTGGGCAGACAGCAACCGCTATCTTACAGCTGCGCAGGATGACCTGGAGATGGCTCCGCAATCTCTGCGCTGCGGGAGCGTCCCTCATAGTCATGCTGCTCTTGAACTCGTCGCGGGCCGGATCGAACCCGCAATCGGTCAGAGCGGCAATCACCCGGTCAGCAACCCCATCCTCGGCAAACACCGCTGCCACGACGATGAAGTCCCCGCGATCGTGGATGCTCTCGTCAACAAAGACATTCCAATTTGTGTCCACGTCCGCCATGCCAATGCTCCATATCAAGCGAGGAGGCACATCTCCTGGATCGAGCTTACCGGCCGGCCGGATTCGCGGAACATACATGTGTTCGGTCCACCAAAAACAAAAGGCCTCCCGTGAGGGAGGCCTTTGCGTTGACCATTGGTGCCCTGGAGAAGACTCGAACTTCCACGTCTTTCGACACACGGACCTGAACCGTGCGCGTCTACCAATTCCGCCACCAGGGCAATCCGATGGGCGCCGTTCACTAGGTGACTGAGCGGGGGCTGTCAACTCGGTTTCTTGCGCGACCACAGTTGCTCCACTCGACACGTCGTGACCCGCAGGCTAGAAGCGGCAAAACCCTAGCCCGATTGCCTTGCCCGGAGCCGCTTGCGCCATGGAATCCACCTCGAACCTGGTCACCATTTTCGGCGGCGCCGGTTTCATCGGGACCCAGGTGGTGCAGCTCTTGGCCCGTCGCGGCTATCGCATCCGCGTCGCGGTGCGCCGCCCCGATCTCGCCGGCCATGTCCGGCCGCTCGGCGCCGTCGGGCAGGTGATGCCGATCCAGGCCAATATCCGCAACCGCGAATCGGTGGAGCGCGCCATCCGCGGTTCGTCCATCGTCATCAACCTCGTCGGCATCGGCCATGAGAGCGGCAAGCAGCGCTTCCGCGCTGTGCACGCGATGGGCGCGAAAAACGTCGCCGAGGCTGCCAAGGCGCTGGGCGTCAACTCGCTGGTGCATGTCTCGGCGCTGGGCGCCGATATGCAGGCGCCGAGCGGCTATGCCCGCACCAAGGCGCTGGGTGAGACCGAAGTGCTGACGGCGTTTCCGTCGGCCGTGGTGATCCGCCCCTCGATCGTTTTCGGGCCGGGCGACGGCTTCTTCAACCGCTACGGCATGCTCGCCCGCATGCTGCCGGTGCTGCCAGTGATCGGCGCCAAGTCGCGCCTGCAGCCGATCTATGTCGGCGATGTCGCCGAGGCGATCTGCCGCGCCGCCGAGGCAGAGGTGAAGGGCGGCAAGATCTATGAGATCGGCGGCCCGGAAGTTGCGACCCACAAGGAACTGGTGGCGCGGGTGCTGACCGACACGCAGCGCAGCAACCTGCTGCTGCCGCTGCCGGCTGGGCTGGCGAAGCTTCTGGCGCTGCCGCTGTCGCTCTTGCCCTCGCCGCTGATCACCGGCGACCAGGTCGACCAGCTGCAGGCCGATAACGTGGTGTCCGAAGAGGCCAAGCGCGAAAAGCGCACGCTGGCAGCGTTCGACATCGCGCCGACCGCGATGGACGCGATCCTGCCGAGCTATCTGTGGCGCTTCATGAAAAACGGCCAGTTCGACCGGCAGACGGCTTAGGTTAGCCGCCCCTCGATGCTGACCTGTCCCTTCTCCCCTCAGGGGAGAAGGTGGCCGAAGGCCGGTTGAGGGGTGAAGCGGCGCCACGCGCGCTCGCTGAGAAGCTGAACCCCTCACCCAGTTCCGCTAAGGACCTTCGGTCCTAGCTGCACTACCCTCTCCCCTCAGGGGCGAGGGGACGCGTGGGCAGCTGCGGTGGCAGAAGCGTCTGTCACGAGCTACCTGCAGCCACCCCACTCCTCACCGCACATCCGGCGGCAGGCCGATATCCCTCAGCAGATGCGGCGACAGCTGGTCGAGATGGGTGCGGCGGGGCCGGCTGAGGGTGCGCTTCAGCATGGCGTTGGCGTAGCGCTTGAGCACCAGGGTGCGGAACCAGGCGCCGAAGCCGCGCGCCGGCAGGTCCGCGCGCAACACATTGATGCTGGCCACCGCCTGCCGCAGCTCCGCCGCGTCGCGAGCCCGCTCGTGTCTCACCTGATCATAAGCCATTTCGCCTCTCCTGAATCTTCACGAAACGACTCTATGCCGCTAAGACTGACACCCGCTGTCAGGGTTGCTGGTGTAGAGAAGAATTCATGCGTGCCAGTCGCCTCCTCACCATTCTGATGATCCTCCAGACCCGGGGGCGGACCAGTGCCGAGACGCTGGCCGAGGAGCTCGAGGTCTCGGTCCGCACCGTCTATCGCGACATCGATCAGCTGAGCGCCGCCGGGGTGCCGGTCTATGCCGAGACCGGCCGCAATGGCGGCTTCGCCCTGCTCGATGGCTGGAAGACCCGGCTCAACGGGCTGACCGCGCCGGAAGCCCGGGCGCTGTTCTTCTCCGGCCTGCCCGGCCCGGCCGGGGAACTCGGGCTCGGGGAGGAAGCGGCGCAGGCCGAGCTGAAGCTGCTCGCCGCGCTGCCGTCGGACTGGCAGGCCGAAGCGCGGCGGATGAGCTCGCGCTTCCATCTCGATCCGCGCGGCTGGTTCCAGCCTGGCCATAAGCCGGAATTCCTGAAGCTGGTGGCCGAAGCGGTGTGGAGCGAAACCCGCATCGCCATCCGCTACGAGAGCTGGAAGGACGTGAAGGACCGGGTGATCGAGCCGCTCGGCCTCGTCCTGAAGGGCGGCGTCTGGTACGTCGTGGCGCAGCGCGACGGCAATAGCCGCACCTATCGGCTGTCGCAGATCCAGGCGCTCGGCCCCACCGGCCAGACTTTTGTCCGACCGAAGGATTTTGATCTCCCGTCATACTGGCAGGAGGCGACCAAGCAGTTCGAGCGCGACATCTATGTCGGCACTGCCCATGTGCGGGCCACCGCGACCGGGTTGCGCAAGCTCCGGGATTTGAGCGACACGGTGCGCCGCGCCGTCGAGGCGCTGAGCGTGACGCCGGATGCCGATGGCTGGTGCGAACTCAACGTGCCGATCGAAGAGGTCGGCTGGGCCAGCCACGAGTTCACCAAGATCGGTGACGAGGTCGAAGTGCTGGGGCCGCCCGAGCTCAGGAGCCGGGTGGTCACCAATATCAGCAAGATGGCGCGGCGCTACGGGATCACTTCCTGATAACCGCCGTGGCGGTTATCAATGACCTATGCCACGCCCCAAACTTGTCTCCGACGATCAGGTGCTCGATGCCACGCATGCCGCCATGCTGCGGCTGGGGCCGGAGCGCTTTACCTTGTCCGATGTCGCCGCAGCCGTCGGGCTAAGTCGCGCCGCGCTGATCCAGCGCTTCACCGACAAGCGCACGCTGCACCTCAAAACCCTCGAGCGCTCGACCCAGGAGGTGCGCGACTACTTTGCCGCCGCGCCCAGGGAGCAGGGATTGGTCCCGCTCTGGGCCATGCTGCGCGACCTGATCGGCGGCATGGGCTCGGGCGAGGGTTTTGCCGGCTACCTGCTGCTCGCCTGGGACGACATCAACGATCCCGCGCTGAACCGCCTGGCGCGCGAGCGCAACCGGCTGGTGCGGCAGGCAATCGTCGAGCGGCTGCCGGAAACGCCCGACCGGGCCGAGTCGGCGGCGCTGATCCAGATGGTGATCCAGGGCGCCTGCATGCTGTGGCTGGTCGAGCCGCAGGGGACGCTGGCCGGGTACACCGAGGCCGAGACGCGCAAGGTGATCGAGCGGCTCTATCCGGGCGAGCGGCTGGAGTAGGGCTCACCGAAGGGCCGGTGCGGGCTAACCCCCACCCTTGATCCCTCCCCCTAAACAAGGGGAGGGAGACGCATACTTCGATGACTGTGTTTTGGTCTCCCTCCCATGTTTCGGGGACGCTATCGCGTCCCCTAGGGGGGAGGGGACAGGGGTGGGGGTCAGCCCGCACCGGGTGTCCACTGCAGTGTCTTGATTTATAACCAACGTGTAAGTTATAAATAGCGAATGCAACCCGCACCCTTCGCCCTCGACCTCAGCTCCACCGCCTTCGACGCGCTCCCCGATGGTCCGCGCCTGAGCTATCGCGAGCTGTTCTCCCCGCACGAAGACCTGCCCAAACCTCTCCGCCGCTGGGCTGCCGCCCACGGCATCGCGCCGCGCGCCCTGACCCGGCGCGATCGGCAACTGGGCGGCAGCTCCGAAAAGCACCTGTTCGGGCTGCGTGACGGCTATGCCGTCGAATCGGTGCTGATCCGCCGGCGCGACGGTTTCACCGCCTGCATCTCGTCGCAGGTCGGTTGCGCCTTCGCCTGCCGGTTCTGCGCCTCGGGGCAGGCCGGGCTGAAGCGCAACCTCAGCCCTGGCGAGATCGTCGAGCAGGTGGTGCGGCTCGGGCCGAAGGTGAACCGCATCGTCTTCATGGGCATCGGCGAGCCGCTCAACAACTATGACAATGTATTGGCGGCGATCCGCATCCTGCGCGATCGGCGCGGGCTGGACTTTCCCACCACCGGCATCACCGTCTCGACCATCGGTATCCCAAGGGGGCTGAAGGCGCTGCGCGAGGAGCACCTGGGGCTCAACCTCACCATCTCGCTGCATGCCACCACCGACGAAACGCGCGGCCGCTTGATCCCGGGCGCGCGAAAACATGCCATCGCCGACGTGGTCGGCGGGGCGCTGAGCTGGGCGCGCCGGCACAACCGCATCGTCACCTTCGTCTATCTGCTGCTGCCCGGCAGCAACGACAGCGACGCCGATTTGCGCCGGCTGATCGGCCTGTTCCAGGGGGAGCCCGCCCGGCTCAACCTGATGCGCTGGAACGAAGTCGACGGCCTCGGCTTCGGCCGTATCTCCGACCATCGGCTGATGCAGTTCCGTGCTGGGCTCGAGCGCGCCGGCATCCCCACAGTGGTGCGCGACACCCAGGGCAACCGCATCGATGCCGCCTGCGGCCAACTCTGGCTGCGCGACTTGCGAGGGCAGGCCGTGGCGCGGGCGGCTTGAAGCCATCGGCGGTGGGAGCGAGCGCCTTCTCCCCTTGTGGGAGAAGGTGGCCGAAGGCGGGATGAGGGGTTCTCTCCGCATACTCCAGTCGCTCGTCGCTACGCCCCAAGCGCGCTACACTTCGTTGCGCGGACCCCTCATCCGGCGCTGCGCGCCACCTTCTCCCACAAGGGGAGAAGGCAGACCGGTGCACGTTGCCCCCTATGTGAGCGGCGCTACCCCCTGAGTGCCAACAACCGCTCCACGCCGCAGCCGGAGATCACCATGCGCTCCTTGCCGTTGCCGGTGAGCTTGGCGCCCCAGTCGACCACACCGCCATCGGCGAGTTGCACCTCGCCGGCGAAGATGTGGAAGCAGAAGCCGGCATAATAGCTGCCCGCCGCCTCGCGCCCGACCTCCTCGAACAGCTCCACGCCATTGGCGTCGGCGGCGGCGCGCAACGCTTCGAGCCGCGCGTCGACATTCGGCGTTGCGGTTCGCGTGTAGCCGAGCCGCAGGGCGGGGCCTGGGGCCAGGAACTGCCCGAACGCCTCGAGCAGCAGCTCGACCTGCCGGCTCAGCGCCTCGGCCTCGAAGCCATAGCCACCGCGATCGCGGCCGGCGCTGACCAGGGCGTATAGCCGGAAATGCGCCAGCATCTGCATGGGTTGACGGCTGACACCATCGATACGGCCTGCGGCCTTGGCATCGCCATAGTTCTGCGGCCGCACCACGCGGTGGCTGGTCATGAGGTGCACGTCGTCGCCACCGGCCCGGCGCAGCCGGGCCGCTTCGAGCGCCAGCACGTTGGTCGGGTCCGACACTACCTCGCCCCGCCGCGTCGTGCCGATCGACCAATCCTGGTCGACATTGGCCACCACCGAGCAGGCGCCGAGCGGCGCCACCGGCGACAGTTCAACCGGCGCGAACCGGCCCTCGCCGAGAGCCAGGGTCAGTTGCTCCCAGGCCAGCAGCGCTGGGCGGTCGGGCCGCGCCACGCCGAAGAAGCGGCTGGTGGCGAAATCCTTGAGCAGCTCGGCCGGGCTGCGCTTTGCGGCGCGACGGCGCATCACCTCGAGCAGCAGCGACTGCAGGTCGGACGGATTGAGCCGGTCGGCCAGAATCTCCGCCAGCCCCTCGACACCGCTCTCGCGCTCGATCCGTTCGATAATGCCGCTCATGTGCAATCCTCCCTTCCGAGCCATCGCAGCCCCGATCCGAAGGATCAAGTGGACATCGGCGCCCACGCTAAGTAACCAAGTGGTTCGGAGGATCCTGGGACCATGACTTTGCTCGACGATGACAGGCTGTTCGATGCCGAACCCAAGGCACGCGGCATCGCGAAGGCGCTCTATGCCGGGATCAAGGACCTGCCTTTGGTCTCGCCGCACGGCCATACCGAGCCGCGCTGGTATGCCGAGAACGAGAAATTCCCCGATCCGGCGCAACTGCTGATCGTCCCCGATCACTATGTCTTCCGCATGCTGTTTTCGCAGGGCATCCGGCTCGAGGATCTGGGCGTCCCCACCACCGACGGCTCTGCCGTGGAGACCGATGGCCGCAAGATCTGGCGGCTGTTTGCCAAGCACTACTACCTGTTCCGCGGCACCCCGACCCGCTCGTGGCTCGATCACACCTTCGCCACCCTGTTCGGGATCACCGAACGGCTGAGCGAAGCCAACGCCGATGCCATCTACGACCAGATCGCCGAGCGGCTCGGGCGCGATGACTATCGCCCGCGGGCCCTGTTCGAGCGCTTCAACCTCGAGGTGATCTCGACCACCGATGCGGCGCTCGACGATCTCAAGTGGCACAAAATGATCCGCGACAGCGGCTGGCGGGGCCGGGTGGTGCCGGCCTATCGCCCCGATTCGGTGGTCGACCCGGATTTTGCCGGCTTTGCCGCCAATCTCGACAGGCTCGGCGAGATCACCGGCGAGGATACCGGCCACTGGAACGGCTATCTCGAGGCGCACCGCAAGCGCCGCGCCTACTTCAAGAGCTTCGGCGCCACCTCGTCCGACCACGGCCATCCGACCGCCGAGACCGCCAATCTCCTGCCCAAGGAAGCCGGTCAGCTCTACGATCGGGTGCGCACCGGCAAGGCCGAGCCGCGCGAACGGGCGCTGTTCCGCGGGCAGATGCTCACCGAGATGGCGCGCATGTCTGTTGACGACGGATTGGTGCTGCAGGTCCACCCCGGCGCCTGGCGCAACCACTCGCCGGCGATGTTGCAGAAGTTCGGCCGCGACAAGGGCTTCGATATCCCCACACGTACCGACTATGTCGGGGCCCTGAAGCCGCTGCTCGATGCGGTCGGCACCGACCCAAAGCTGTCGATCATCCTCTTCACCCTCGACGAAAGCGTCTACGCGCGCGAACTGGCGCCGCTCGCCGGCGTCTATCCGTCGCTGAAGCTCGGCCCGCCCTGGTGGTTCCACGACAGCCCCGAAGGGATGCGCCGCTTCCGCGAGATGGCGACCGAAACTGCGGGCTTCTACAACACGGTCGGCTTCAACGACGATACTCGCGCCTTCCCCTCGATCCCGGCCCGCCACGATGTTGCTCGCCGTGTCGATTGCGCCTTCCTCGCCCGCCTCGTCACCGAGCACCGGCTGGATGAGGATGAAGCCCACGAAGTCGCCAAAGACCTCGCCTACAACCTGGTGAGGAAGGCCTACAAACTGTGAGTGACAGAATGTCCCCCCTCTTTGCGCAGCCCGGCGACGGCAAGCACACCGAGCTCGATGGCTCGTCCCGCCGCGTCATCCTCGACCTGCCCGAACTGATGCTGGTCGAGTTCACCTTCGAAAAGGGCGGCATCGGCGCGCTCCATTCGCATCCGCATCTGCAGACCAGCTACGTCGCCGAAGGCGTGTTCGAAGTGACCATCGATGGCGTCACCGAAACCATCGGCAAGGGCGGTGCCTATATCGTGCCGTCGGGCCTGGTGCATGGGGTCAAGGCGCTGGAAGCCGGCAAGTTGATCGACAGCTTTACCCCGCGCCGCGACGACTTTTTGTAGGGCATGGCACCGCCAGCTCGCCCGCCGACTGCACCAACGGTGTACTCGGACCGTAGGGTCAGCGGGGCGGAAGCGCTCCAGACCGCCCCCCTCACCAGGTTTCGATGCCGGCGCGCGCCAGCTTGAAGCCGTGCGCTTCGTCCTCGGTGTTGCAGGTGAGGCCGGTGCGCTCGGAATAGCAGACGAAGCCTTCGAGCGTCGTCCATTCGCCATATTGCAGGACCTGGTCGGCCCCGCAGCAGCTGGGGTCGGCGACCTCATCGAGTTCTTCGGCGCTGTCGCCGGCGAGTACCACCCGGACATATTCAGGCTCCACCCGGTCGCACATGATTTCGGGGCCGCCGTCTTCCGGCTGATAGACGTCGGTGCCGCCTTCCGGGGTGACGATGCAGCCGATATTGCCCGACGGCATGACGAACTCGATCTGCCCGCTGTCGCTGGCCTCGAGCTCGACCTCGGCGGCCGTCGTCGGCAGCGTCAATGCGGCCGCGAGGGCGGCGCCGAGCATGACTGACCTGAGCATTGGAGTCCTCCCTGTGTGGTGGGCGGAGACTGCGCTGTTGCCGCTGAAGCCGCGATGAACCGGGCAGTCATCGCTTCGTTCGATGCGGCCGGCCGACGCCGCTGGCGACGATTTCCTCCGAATCGTGACAGCGCCGATCACGTTTCCCGTTCTCCCCACAATCCACATCGCCGGTCAGTTGTGATCGGCCGGTCGTTGAGCCAGTGGAACCGCTGGCGCAGCCTCGCATTTCGAGGCTGTACAACTACGCGGGGGACTACGCATTGGACGATAGCTATCGCGGCTACACCATCCGCGTGACGCGTGCCGCCCAATGGCATGCCATCCTGATCGAACCGGGTACCGGCGCCGTGCTGCCGACCAAGGCGACGGCCCTGCTGCGTGAAGGGCGCTGTGTCGCCATGGAGCGTGCCTTCAAGCTGGTCGACCTCTACACCAAGGCGTTCGAGGAATTGCGCGACCGCGCCGCCTGAACTAGCCGACGATCCGTGCCGCATCGCGTGGTTTCCACGCCGTCACCCGGTTCCGCCCGCCCGCCTTCGCCTCGTACAGCGCCTCATCGGCCCGCGACAGCAACTGGCCGGCGCTGCGCCGCGTCTCGTCGGCGGCATAATTGGCGACCCCGGCGCTGAGCGTGACGGTGCGGCCCGCCGCCCCGGGATGCGGCAGTTTGAGCTCGGCGAGCGCCAATCGCACCCGGTCGGCGACAAGCAGGGCGCTGTCCTCACCGGTATCGGGCAGGATGGCGACGAACTCCTCGCCACCATAGCGGGCCGCCAGGTCGCCGTGGCGCAGCAGCGCCATCTTGAGACAGCGGCCCACCACCCTGAGGCACTCGTCGCCGGCCGGATGGCCGAGCGTATCGTTGTAGGATTTGAACCAGTCGACATCGAACATCACGAGGCTCAGGGCCCGTTTCTCGAGCTGGCTGCGCTCCAGCTCTTCGACCAGGCGCAGGTCGAACGAGCGCCGGTTCATCAGCCCGGTCAACCCGTCGGTTTCGGCGAGCAGCTTCAGTTCGGTGGTGAGGCTGCGCAACTCGCCTTCGGTCTGCTTGACCGTGGTGATGTCCGAGATCACCACCATCGCTGCCCCTTCCTCGGTGGGCCGGGTCTGAATCAGCAGCCAGCGTCCATCGAACAGGTTGACCTGCTCCTCGGAGGGTTTGCTCAGGGAACCCGAGACCACCTGCAGCCAGACTTCGGGGTCGCCCAGGTTCAACTGCTCGCCGGTCTGGACCACCCGCAGCAGGATGTCGCGGATATGGGCGCCCGGCTTGCGCGCATCGCCGGTGAGCGGAAACAGGCTCTGGTAGCGCTCGTTGCAATAGACCAGGTAGCCGTTGCGATCGAACATCGCGAGACCGTCCGACATCTCGTTGACGGCGTAATTGAGCAGGTTCCGGCTGTCGGTCAGTTCGGCCTCGAGCCGCTGCTGTTCGGTGATGTCGCGCGTCGTTCCGGCAATGCCGATGGCCTCGCCGTCGGAATTATGCAGAGCCACCTTCGAGGTGAGGAACCAGCGCTCGCGGCCATCCGCATCGACCAGCCGCTCCTTGCGACCGAGCACCGGCTGCCCGGTGCGCATGATCTCGCGCTCCTCCTGCATCAACTCCTCGGCCCGCTGCTTGTCGGTAAGATCGAAATCGCTCCTGCCGATCAGCTCCTCCGGTTTGTCGTAGCCGGCGTTGCGCGCCACGTTGAGGTTGAGTGCAACAAAGCGGCTGGCGCGATCCTTGATGTAGAAATACTCGGGCGAGCGGGTCAGCGCCGCGCTCATCAGGTCGCGCTCGGCCGAGCGCGCCTCGCCGCGTGTCACCACGAACCCGGCCAACAGCGTTGCGACGAAAATCAGCGCTGCCGCCGGCGCCGCCATGGTCCTCAGCGCATCGGTGAGCGCCGGCACGGTCAGCGTCGTCAGCAGCGACACCAGGGCGATCGCCGCGGCCACGCCGATGATGTGCACGGCGCGCGGTGTCCGCCCGTTGAGCACCAGGTGGACGATCACCCCGATCAGCGCGACGATGCCGATGGAGATCAACCCATGCACCATGCCGGCGCCGCCGACGGCGAGGCGATAGCTGCCGGTCAGTACCGCGGCGATGCTGGCCGCCAGCGGCCCGCCGAACAGGCCGGCGATGGCCAGCGGCGCCGAGCGCAGGTCGAGCAGTACGCCCGGCTGGCCTTCCACGGCGAAGACGATCGTCGCCATGGCGCTCAGGCCCATGAAGATGCCGAGCGCCAGCTGTCGCACCGGCCGGCGATGCTGGTGCAGCCATTCCTGCGCCAACGTCCACAGGGCGAACACCGTGCCGACCACGGCGAAGTTCGCCACCAATGCGTGCAAGAAGTCGTCCAAAACCCTGCCGCCAACTCGTGCCTTGGCAACAGCTTAGCCGGTGATGGTTGTGTTTTTGGTAACGCCGGCTGGCAAACTCAGCCGACCGGCCAATGCCCCTTACTCGACGGTGATCTCCAGCCGCTCGCCGGCCACCACGGTTATGCTGGTTTGCTTCGCCTCGCCCTCGGCGGGCGAGGCGACCACCACGTAGTCGCCGGCCGTCAGCGTGGTCTGCAGCGCGCCGCCATAGCCGTAGGTGAAGGATGTCCGGTTGCCCTGGATGTCCTTCTTGGCCCCGAACACTTCGACCTTGTCGGTTCCCGGGGCGGTGATCGCCACGACCCCGGCGCCGAGGATGGCGTTGACCTCGGTGCGTTCGCCTGCGGCAATGCTGAACGGCGTCTCGAGCTTGGCGCCGCCGACGCTCGACACCAGCACATAGTCGCCCGGCGGCAGTTCGAAATTGTGGTCCGGGCCGTAATTGTAGGTCAGCGATTTGCGATTGCCCTGGATGTCCTTTTTGGCTTCGAGGATCTCCTCGAACAGTTCGCTGTCCTCGACCTTCATGCCCTCGACGTAGAAGGCATTGACGGCCGCCACGCCGACCCCGACGACGATGTCCTTGCTCAGCAACTCGCCGGACTTGATCGCGATGGCCTCGCTGACCACGCCGGTGCCGATCGTCACCTGCACCTTGGTTTCTCCGGCCGGCACCCATACTTTGGTTTCGCCGTAGCTGGTGGTGCTTTCACCATTGGGGAACTCGGTGAACACCGCGGCATTGCTGTCGGGTTCGGCTCCGGCACTCGGCAGCGGCCGGATCGTCAGCTGGCCGGCGTTGAGCACGAAATACGGCTCCGCCACCTTGCCTGCTTCGATGGTCACCGGCATCTCGACACGGGCATAGCCGATGCTGGAGCGCACCAGATAGGTGCCTGGCTCGAGCTTGCCCTTGTAGTCGGGGCCATACTCGGTGGCGACGTATTCGCCCTCGCTGCCATCGGCATTGGCCTTGTGGATTTCCCAGACGATATCGGCGTCAGGATCGATGCTTGTGTCGCCCTCGGCGATCACCACCTGCGGCACGAGGTTGAACTCGGCCGGCGTCGCTTCGGGTTCGACGGACGGCTCCGGCTCGGTCGGCGCGGCAACTTCCGCCACGGTAGTCTTGAGCGCCTCGGTCAGCGTCGTCTCGTCGCCGGCCGCGATGTACTGGCCGCCGGTGTTCTCGGCGAGGCAGGCCACCTGCTTGCCTTCCTCATCGGTCAGCCCGAACCCGACCACATGGGTGGTGAAATCGACGCCCTGGCTTTCCAGCGACGAGGCCAGCGCACAGGGGTCGGCCTCGCAGGTCTCGAGCCCGTCGGTGATCAGGATCACCGTCGCCTTGTCTTCGGTGTATTTCAGATCCTCGGCCGCCAGTTGGACCGCCGCCGAGATCGGTGTCTTGCCCTTGGGCGCAATGCCCGCGGCCGCCTCGCTGATCGCCGCGCCGGTCCCGGCCGCCGGCGGCACCAGCAGTTCGATATCGTCGCACGAGCCCTTTTCGCGGTGGCCATAGCTCATGAAGCCGAGCTCCAGTTCGCCGGGCACTCCCGCCAGCACCTTGTTCAGCGTCTCACGGGCGATCTCGATGCGGGCCTTGCCGTCGATCTGCGCCCACATCGAGCCGGAGCCGTCGAGGATGATGATCGCCTTCTCGGCGGCCAGCGTCGGCATGGCGAAGGCCAGCAGGGCGACAAGCCCCGACAGCAGCGAACGGATCGGCAGCAGCATCGAAAATCCCCCTCACGTGCTCAGGCACATTGGAAAGGGGTAGCGAGGCCAAGCTGAAGGCTAGCTGAACCGCCGCAGCGCATCGAGCGCGAGGCCGAGCCCGACGCTGCCGAAGGCGTCGGTCTCCACCGCCTTGGCCGCGGGGAACAGGGCCCTCAGCATGTTGCCGACCGCCGGGACCCGGGTCGAGCCGCCGGTGAGGATCAGCGTATCGATCCCCGAGGCCGGCACACCCGCGGCAGTCAACGTCCTGCCGATCGCCGCGGCGATCGATGCGGTGGCGTTGTCGAGCGCCGCATGCAGCTCCTCGACGCTGATCGGGGTTTCGAGCTTCACGTCGCGCGTCACGAAGCGGAACTCGGTCTGCGGTGCTTCGCTGAGCGCGATCTTGGCTTCTTCCACCCGACCGGCCAGCCGATGCCCCTGCCGATCTTCCACCAGGGCGATCAGCATGCTCACCAGATCGGGGAACTGGGCTTCCTGCCAGGTCGAGTGAAGCTCGAGCAGCGTCTTCTGGTTGTAGAGCCGGTTGATGCGGTGCCAGGTGGCGAGATCGTAGTAGGGCGCCGAGGGCAGGGGGCGCTTGCCGTCTGCCGTCTCGGTGCCATAGCCCATCAGCGGCATCACCTTCTTGAGCGACAGCAACCGGTCGAAATCGGTGCCGCCGATATGGACGCCGGCCGTCGCCAGGATGTCCTTCTTGCGGTCGGCCCGCCGCGCTCGTTCGGGCGACAGCCGGATCACCGTGAAATCCGAGGTGCCGCCGCCGATATCGGCGACCAGCCCCAGCTCTTCACCCAGCACCTGCTGTTCGTAGTCGAGCGCTGCCGCGATCGGCTCGAACTGGAATTCGATGTGGCGGAAGCCCTGTGCCTTGACCGCGCCCTCGAGCTGGCGCTGGGCCTCGGCATCGGCCTTGTCGTCATCGTCGACGAAACGCACCGGGCGGCCGCAGACGATGTCTTCGATCTCGTGGCCGAGCGAGGCCTCGGAGCGACGCTTGAGCTCGGCGATGAAGCGGCCGAGGATCTCGGAGAATTTCAGCGCGTCGCGCTTCACCCGCGTGGTGTCGTTGAACAAGGATGTCCCGAGCACGCTTTTGATCGAGCGCATCAGCCGCCCGTCGGCGCCGGTGACATATTCGCTCACCGCCTGCCGGCCGAAAAACGTCCGGTCTTCCTCGAACGAGAAGAAGATCGCCGAGGGAATGGTGGGCTTGCCGTCCTCGAGCGGCAACAGTCGCGGTGGCAGGTTGCCGCCGGCTGCCGCCAGGGTGGAGTTGGAAGTGCCGAAATCCATGCCGCAATGGGTTCGCGCCATTCTGAGCTCCACAGCTGTGCCAAAAAGCTGCCGCGGGAAGCCGGCAGCGGGGCGCGCGATATAGGCGGAATGGCAGGAGCTGTCGAGGGGCGAGGTGCCGCGGCAGGCCGAACGGGATCGGAGGCGGGTGGACGCCGCCACTGGCGGCGTCCGCGATGGGTCACTGGATATAGAGCTGCACGTTGCCGCCGATATCGACGATATCGACCACCTGGTCGACCTTGATCTTGTTGTCGGCGAGCAGTTTCACCGCGGCCGGGTTCTTGTTCAGCGCCTCGCGCAGCAGCCCGATGCTCTGCGAATCCTCGGTGAGCAGGTTCACTGCCTTGCCGGATTTGTCGGTCCAGGCGGTGTTGTAGTTGTAGACCGTCACGCTCTTGGCGCCGAGCAGGCCGGTGATCTCATTGGCGTTGAACACTGCCAGCTGGCTGGCGAATTCATCGACGCCCATCGCGGTGCCGGGCGCGCCATTGCTGAACTTCGGCACGGCGGCGAGCACCGGGTTGGCAGCGATCAACGCGGCGACGAGGGCGACGACGGAAAGGCTGGAGAGCTTGTTCATTGTGGAACTCCGCATGATGTGTGTTGGCGTCGGCGGAGGAAAGCCGGCGGTCGGTGCAACGGCATCGGCGTGAAGGGTTATGCGGCGCCGGCTTTGCGCGACACTCTCGCCAACCTTACAAATCCTCAAACTGCCGCGCCGGCTTCCGGAAAACGCACGATCACCCTGAGGCCCGGCTGATTGTCCTCGAGCCGCACGCTGGCTCGGTGCCGGGTGGCGATCGCCTGCACCAGCGCCAGCCCCAGCCCTGCGCCCTTCTCGTCGCGCTCGGGGTTGAGTCGGCGGAACGGTTCGAACACTTCGCTGCGCCGGTCGGCCGGAATCCCCGGCCCGTTATCGGCGACGACCAGCACCGGATGCTTGTCCTCGATGCCGGCGCTGAGTTCGATCCGGGCGCCCGGCGGACTGTAGCGCGAGGCGTTGGTGATGAGGTTCACCAGGAGCTGCACCACCATCCGCCGATCCCCGACGATGGTGGCGTCGCCATGCGCCGGCGCCTCGACCAGCTGTTGCCGCGCTTCCTCGACCACCGGCTCGAAGGTCTGCAGCGTTTCGCTCACCAGTTCGCGGGCGGAAAACGCTTGAAAGCCGGATTGGTCGTCGGAGGCCTCGATGCGAGAGATCCGCAATACCGTATCGAAGATGCCGTTCAGCCGCTCGATCTCGACCTGCGCCTCTTCCAGCAGCTGTGTGCGTTCGGCTTCGCCGGGCGCCTCCTCGGCTTCCTGCAGCAGGATATAGGCGCGGCTCAGCGGCGACTTGAGGTCGTGCGCGATCGAGATCACGGTGTTGCGCATGGTGTCGAGCAGATCGCTCAGCCGGTCGAGATGGGCATTCATCTGCCGCGACACCCGGTCGACCTGGTCGTTCGAGCGGCCGACCGGCAGGCGGACCCGGCTGTCGCCGCGCGCCACCCGTTCGAGCGTCGCGGTCATCCGGTCGAGCTTGGCCGAGACGCCGTGGCTGGCGAGATAGCCGATCGCCAGCGCCCCGATGCCGACCACTATGCTCGCCAGCATCAGCGCCCGCCACAGCGCCGCCGAACCCACCTCGACGAAGAACAGCGTGCGCCCGAAGGTCACCCGGTAACCGCCGATGTCCTCGGTCAGCGCCAGGTATTGTTCGGTCGGTGTCTTGGTGTTGATCCCCGAACTGATGGTGCTCCAGCCGAGCTTGGCTGGTCGCGGAATGTCATCGCCGGCCAGCAAGGTGCCGTCGGGACGGTAGAGCGCCACGATGAAAAAGCGCGGGCCGGCCGCAGCGGCCGAGCTGTCCACCAGCTCCCGCAACTGCTTCATGTCGCCCGTATCGGCTGCCTCGCGGAACAGCTCGAACTCGTTGCTGACCAGCGCCCGGATCTCGCTCTCGGCCTCGCTGCTGGTCTGGCTGACGATCACCACGCCGGCGACGAGGAACACCGCGAGGAACAGCAGCAGCAACAATACCGCCGAGCGGAACGCCGCTCCGGCAAGGATACTACTGACGCGGTGCATGGATCGAGTAGCCGGTATTGCGCGTGGTGTGGATCAGCGCCACCTCGAACGGCTTGTCCACCTTGGCGCGGAGCCGGCTCATATGAGTCTCCACCACGGTGGTCTGCGGGTCGAAATTGAAATCCCACACCTGCTCGAGCAGCATGGTCTTGGTGACGATCCGCCCGGCATTGCGCATCAGCAGGGCCAGAATGGCGAATTCCTTGGCCTGCAGCTCGATGCGCGTTCCCGCCCGGGTGGCGGTGTGCGCCATGAGGTCGAGTTCGAGGTCGTGAATGCTGAGGCGAGTCGATGCCTCCGCCGTCTGCGGCCGCCGCGCCAGCACGGTAATCCGCGCCATCAGTTCCGAAAAGTGGAAGGGTTTCACCAGATAGTCGTCGCCGCCCGCCAGCAGCCCCTCGACCCGATCGTCGACATCGCCCATCGAGGTGAGGAACAGGATGGGCATGCTGCGGCCCGAGGCCCTGAGCGCCTTGGCGACCGACAGCCCATCCATGCCGGGCATCATCCGGTCGAGCACCAGCACGTCGCAACTGTTATAGAGACAGAAGGTCAGGGCATCGCGCCCGTCGAATACGGTTTCGACGCTGTGCCCCTGCTGGGTCAGCCCCTTGCGGATGAATTCCGACGACGTCCGGTCGTCTTCGGCGACCACCACCTTCACCGCTTTACCTCGAGCTCAGGAGCGCTTTCAGGAAAGTCGCGGACTTTCCCCTGCGACAAGCGAGACCAAATCCGGGACGCGGCGCTCGACGCGAGCCTGCCGCCTCGCGCAACCTACACCCGGTGCGGCGCCGCTGTCGGCTTACGAATATGTAAGTTTGGGGAAAGGAGGGAGCAATCGGGGTGGCCGAGCTTCCGTCTCGCCGCTGCACCACGCACCGGCCGCCACCCAGACCTGATGTGGCGTATCGGACGAAAAGGAGATCGTCATGCGCAAATTCCTCATTCCCCTGATGCTCGTTGCCTCCGTCGGTGCGTCCTCGATGGCGCTGGCAGCCCCCAGCACTGCCCACGGCGCCATCCAGTCGATGGACAGCAAAGCCTGCACCGTCACGCTGGCCGACAAGTCCGTCTACCAGTTCGCGCCCAAATGCGATTTCACCAAGCTGAAGGCCGGCGAGCAGGTGGCGATCACCTACACGCTCAACGGCAAGGTGAACCAGGCGTCGGCCATCACTGCCGGCTGATCAGTCTCCCGATCGCCGACAGCTTCGAAGGCGAGGAGCTCTGTCCCGGCTCCTCGCCTTTTGCGATCAACCGGCGAACTGCTGTGAAGGCCATCCGTCGATGGCAAGCGGCACCGCAAACAGCCCGCCCTCCTGCGGACGCCTCAGCAGGTCCGCTGCACTCATCCCGAAGCGGGCGGACGTCACGTAGAGCGTCCGGAGATCCGGGCCTCCGAAGGTGCAACTGGTCGGCGATGCGCAGGGAAGTTCGATCAACCCGATCTCGCCCGTTGGGCTGATCCTGGCGATGCTGCCGCCGCCGGCGACGCGGCAATTGTATACTGCTCCGGCGGCGTCGCGCGTCGAGCCGTCCGGCAGTCCGCGCCCAGGCGATGCGACGAAGGCGCGGGGGTTGATGAGTTCGGCCGCCGCCCCATCGTAGTCGAAGCGCAGCAGCGTGTCGGTCGTCGTATCGGCCGTGACGAAGCTGCCGTCATCGAGCCAGACCATGGTGTTGGTGATGCCGAACCGCTCGGGGCTGAGGGACGTCACCTTGCCATCGGGGGAGATCCGATACAGCCGGCCGGTGCGATCGGGGGCCGGTTTCGGCCCACCGTCCGCGCCGATATTGTCCTGCATGGTGCCCACCCAGAACGAGCCGTCCGGCGCAACTACCCCCTCGTTCAGCCGGTTGTCCGGGTAGTCCGGTTCAGGCACGGCGAATGTCTCGAAGGCGCCGCCTGGCCTCCATAACACGACGCGCCGACGAAGCCCGACGATGAAGCCGCCGCCCCGCCGGAGCCCGATCGAGGTCGGCAGTTCGGGCGTCGCCCAGTGCTGATGCACTCCCGTGCCCGGAACCAGGCGGTGAATGGCGCTGCCGACGATATCGACCCAGTAGAGCGCCTGCTCGGTGGGCGACCAGATGATGCTCTCGCCCACGATGTTGCGCGCACCGAGCACGGTTGTTACGGCAGCTTCACTCATCGTCGGCATTTCACCTATCTGCGGAACTCTGCCGCCAGCGGCGACGTCTTGATGATGTCGGTCAGGCGCCGGTGCCAGGCAATGTCGCGCCACATGCCACGATATTGCGGCCCGCAGAAGTTCGAGGTGCAGATCGCCGTCCAGCGGCCGGTCGCCGCCGCCTGCTCGACGCCATCGGCGCAGACATCCATCATCCAATCCCAATCGGCCATCGGCCAGTCGCGATACATCACCGAGGCCCACGCCTCGGTGGTGACGAGTGGCAGCTTGCTGCGGCGCGACCAGTCGGCGGCTTTGCCGATCCACTCGGTGAGCGTATTGTCGAAGCGCTGTTTGTTGGCGAGGTAATGCGGCTTGGCCTTGCGGATCAGCGTCTGGAACTCGCGCAGTTTGAACGAGTAGCCGATATCGGCGTAGAAGCTGCTCATCGCCGGATTGGTGATCCAGATGTGCGGCTCGAGGAAATCGAGCATCGACACATCCTGCTGTTCCCAGAGCTCGAACTGGTCCGACTGCGAGAAGGTATAGTCGAGATCGGGGTAGCGCTGCCGAAGCAGGGCGATGCTGTCGCGCATCCAGCCGATGACGCGGGGCGCGGTCAGCAGGTCGGGCGCGGTCTGGCCGGGCGGATAGAGGTAGGGCGCCCATTTCACGTTGGGGAATTCGTTGCAGAGATCGACGTAGAGGATGGCGTCGATGAGGCCCGCCGCGGCGATGAGATCGAGCGTTGCGAGCCACACCCGCGCCTGATCCGCCGCGGTCCTGATCAGCATGCGGGCATCTTCATTGTCGCGCTTGTACCAGGTGGAGAGGCCGACCACGATGCCGCGCGCCTTGCACTTGGAAATGAACTCGACCAGCGCTTCGCCGACCTTGCTGATATCGACCTCGCCGGGCGCACCCCAATCGCCATCCTGGCCGTCCGAATGGATGGTCCAGGTCTTGTGCGGGTCGACTGCGATCAAGTGCGGGAAGGCATCGATGCGCACCGCGTCGTAGCCGCGCTCGGCCAGTTCATCGAGCGCCTGGTCCCAATCCTCGTAGCCGGCGCCGGGCCAGCGCCGCTCGATCCAGGAGAACTCCCACATGGTGATGGCATAGGGGCGGGTTACGCGGCTGACGGTCATGGCTAGCGTCTCAGGTCGGAATCGATGGGGGAGGTTTTGATCAGGTCGGTGAGCCGGCGGTGCCAGGCGATATCGCACCACATGCCGACGAATTGCGGCCCGCAGAAATTGGAGGTGGCGATGCCGACCCAGCGGCCCTTCGCAGCGGCGTGGGTGACGCCGAGCTCGCACAGATCCTTGATCCAGCCCCAGTCGAGCAGCGGCCAATCCTTGTAGTCGACCACCGACCAGCACTCGGTGGTGACCAGCGCCTTGCCCGAGGCGCGCGACCAGTCGGCGATGTTGTCGATCTCGCCGGTCAGCGCCTTGTCGTAGCGGGCCTGGTTGGCGCGATAGGTCTCGTAGCCGCGCGCCACGATATTGTCGAACCCCACGGGCGAGAACTTCTCGAAATTGTAGCCGACGGCAGCGTTCCAATCGCTGGTCGAGGGGTGCGACATCCAGATATGGGGCTCGAGGATATCGAGCATCGATACATCCTGCTCGGCCCAGTCGCGATACTGGGTGCAGAACGAGAAGGTGTAATCGAGATCGGGATAGCTCTGTTTGGCGATGGCGATGCTGTCGGCCATCAGGGCGACGATCTGAGGGTCGCGGCGTGACCGCTCTTCGCCCTCAATGCCGCCATAGAGGAACGGTGTCCAGAACGGGATCGGGAACTCGTTGCAGAAATCGACATAGAGGATGGTGTCGATAAGCCCGGCGCGGTCGATGAGCGCGAGCGTGTCGACCCAGACCTTGGCGAGATCGGCCGCCGAACGGATGTTGAGGCGGACATCGTCCGGGTCCTGCCGCCACCAGGTGGAAAGGCCGACGCCGATGCCGCGCGCCTGGCATTTGCCCATGAACTCGATCAGCGCCGGCCCCACCGTGACCCGGGTGAGCGACTGGGCGCCCCAGCTCACCTGGTTCCAGGTGGGGAGAATGTCCCATCCCCGCTCGGCGCCGGCCGAGACCAGGTGCGGGAAGGCGTCGATGCGGACCGCGTCATAGCCGCGCTCGGCCAGCTCATCGAGCGCCTGGTCCCAATCCTCATAGCCAGCGCCGGGCCAGCGGCGCTCGAGCCAGGAAAAGTCCCACATGGTGATGGCGTAAGGCTTCAGAAAGCTGGGTTTCATCCCCGGTCTACCTCCCTTTGGATCGCAGCGTGCTTATGACCTGTCTGCTGACCCTTGGCGCATTCGTAGACTGGATGGCGGCATATTGACAACAGGTAAGTGGCATGCTTTCTACAAAATCGACGTGACCTAGCATACAGGTTGAAATGAGCAATAATGGGTACCCCAGGCCGGTCGAGGCTGCCGACGAAGAAGAGGCGCCGACCTCGCTGGTGCAGAAGGTGATCCTCGGCATCCGCCAGATGATCCGCTCGGAGGGGATGAAGGTCGGCGATCCGCTGCCCAGCGAGACCATGATCGGCGAGCAGCTCGGCGTGTCACGGGCCGTGGCGCGAGAGGCCTATCGCTCGATGGCGGCGCTGGGCCTGCTCAGCGTTTCGAATGGCCGCCGGGCCCGGGTTTCGGCCGTCGACCCGCAGGTGCTGGCGCTGGTCATCGACCATGGCGTGCAGACCGACCAGGTGTCGGTGCAGCAGATTCTCGATGTGCGCCGCACCCTCGAGATGCGCACCGTCGGGCTGGCGGCGCTCCGCCGCACCGACAAGGAAGCGCGCGAAATCAAGGCGCTGGCGGCAGCGATGCGCGCCGATTTCCACGAGATGGACAAGGTGATGGAACACGACATCGCCTTTCACGAAACCATCGCCCGCGCCTCGCGCAACCCGATGTTCGCGCTGATGGTGGGCTCGTTCCACGTGCTGACGCGGCAGACCTGGCGCGTCGGCTGGCTGGCGCGCGAGAGCGACGCGGACCGCTACGACAATGTGAGCTGCCACGAGGCCATCGCGCAGCACATCGAGGCGGGCAATCGCAGCGCCGCCGAAGCGCAGATGGCGGAGCATTTCGACAACACGGTGAAGGTGCTGCTCGCCAGCGGTGTCAACTGACCAATTCTGAGGCCCGGGGGAGGGGCTGGCGGTGAAAATCCAGAAGATCGAAACGATCCGGATCGCCGAACACGGCAATATCTGCTGGGTCGAGGTGCATACCGATGCGGGTGTGACCGGGCTCGGTGAGACATTCTTCGGTGCCGAGGCCGTCGAGGCCTATATCCACGAGACCGCGGCGCCGCTGCTCATCGGGCGCGACCCGTTGCAGATCGAGGCCATCTCGCGGGCGCTCACCGGCTATCTCGGTTTCGCCTCCACCGGCGTGGAGATGCGCGGCAATTCGGCCATCGATATCGCGCTGTGGGATATTTTCGGCAAGGTGAGCAACCAGCCGATCGCGCAGCTGCTGGGTGGTTTCACCCGCAGCGAAATCCGCACCTACAACACCTGCGCCGGCACCAGCTACATGCAGGAAGGCGGGCAGACTGTCGCCAATTACGGGCTGAGCGGCGGGCGCAACCAATATGCCGATCTCGAGGCGTTCCTGAACCGCGCCGATGACCTCGCCGAGGAGCTGCTCTCCGAGGGCATTACGGCGATGAAGATCTGGCCGTTCGATGTGGCGGCGGAGAAGAGCCGCGGCCAGTATATCAGCGGCGCCGACCTCAAAGAGGCGCTGTCGCCGTTCGAAAAGATCCGCAAGCGGGTCGGCGACAAGATGGACGTGATGGTCGAGTTCCACTCGATGTGGCAGCTCACCCCGGCCATCCAGATCGCCCGGGCTTTGGCGCCCTACAACACGTTCTGGCACGAAGACCCGATCCGCATGGATTCGCTCGGCGATCTCAAGCGCTACAGCGAGGCCTCGATGGCGCCGGTCTGCGCGTCGGAAACGCTGGCGACGCGCTGGCGCTTCCGCGACCTGCTGATGGCCGACGCGGCCGGCATCGTGATGCTCGATCTCTCCTGGTGCGGAGGGCTCACCGAAGCCAAGGCGATCGCTTCGATGGCCGAGGCCTGGCACCTGCCGGTGGCGCCGCATGATTGCACCGGGCCGGTGGTGCTGTGCGCCTCGACTCACCTGTCGCTCAACGCGCCGAACGCCCTGGTGCAGGAGAGCGTCCGCGCCTTTCATCGCACCTGGTACGGCGACCTGGTCACTCAACTGCCCCCGATCAGCAACGGCAAGATCACCGTTCCCCCGGGGGCGGGGCTGGGGATGGAACTCCACCCCGAACTCGACCGGCGGTTCAAGACGACCCGACGGAGTACCGACCACAAAAACTAAGAGCAGATTTTCCAGGGAGGAAAACCATGAAGACGCTTATTGCCACGATGCTCGCGGCTACGGCCCTCTGCGCAATGCCTGCACTGGCTGAGGACAAGCCGCCACTGCGCATCATCTATGCCACCCATGCCGACAGCGGAAACACCTTCTGGCTGACGGTGAAGAAGGGCATGGACGATGCCTGCGCCATCGTCAAAGCCGATTGCCAGATGCTGTTCATCGCCAAGGCCGGCGACGTGGCCGGCCACATCGCCAATATCCAGGCCGCCATCGCGCAGCAGCCGGACATGCTCATCACCTCGATCACCGACGACACGGCGTTCGATGCGGTGGTCAAGGAAGCCGTCGATGCCGGCATCGCGGTGATCTCGTCCAACGTCGATGACAATGAAGGCGCCAAGGGCAATGCCCGCGCCGCCTTTGTCGGCCAGAGCTTCTTCACCGCCGGCCAGGCGCTCGCCACCCGGGTGGCCGGCGATTTCCCGGCCGATGGCCCGATCCGCGTGCTGATCGGCGTCAACGCGCCGGCCGATAACTGGTCGCGCACTCGCGCCAACGGCATCATTGCCGGGCTCGAAGAGTGGAAGGCGGCGAACCCGACGCGCGACATCAGCTGGCACGAGATCGATGCCGGCCTCGACTACGGCACCAGCGCTGACCGTTTCGGCAGCTACTTCACCAGCGAGCCGAACCTCACCGCTTATTTCGATACCGGCTTCTGGGATGTCGGCGTCGTCACCGTGCTGAAGGATCGTGGGATCGAGCCCGGCAAGGTGATCCTCGGCGGCTTCGACCTCGTGCCCGATGTGCTGGCGCAGATGCAGGCCGGCTACATCCAGTACCATGTCGACCAGCAGCCGTACCTGCAGGGCTGGGCCCCGGTGATGCAGGCCGGGCCGATCCGCGACTACAAGATGGCCGCCTATGACGTCGATACCGGCAGCGCCATCGTCACCAAGGACATGGTCGGCGCCATCGAAGACCTGTCCAAGGCCGGCTACCGCTGACCCCTGGCGGCGGTGGCCCGGTAACGGCCGCCGCCGCTTCGTTTTCGGTCTCGCGAGGAGGAAGCGACCAACCATGCGACTGCTAAAGATCTACATGCAGCGACCCGAACTCGTCGCCCTCGTGGTGCTGATCGTGTTCACCACCTATTTCGCCGTGGCCAGCAACGGGCTGTTCCTGTCCAACGCCAATGTGCGCGGCATGTTCAGCCTCTATCCGGAACTGGCGATCCTGGCGCTTGGCTTCAGCCTGTTGATGATCGCGGGCGAATTCGACCTGTCGATCGGCTCGGTGATGGGGCTCTGCCCGATCGTGCTCTGCGCCATGATCAATTTCGGCATTCCGTTCTGGCCGGCCTTTATCCTGGCGCTGGTGGTCGGCGCCGCGATCGGGTTGTTCAATTCGGCGGTGACGCTGCGCTTCGGCATTCCGAGCTTCATCACCACGCTGGGCACCCTGTTCATGGCGCGCTCGGTGGCGGTGGTGCTCTATTCGAGCGGCCTCGCCACGACGCTCGATATCGCGGTCGTGCCCACCTGGGCCTTCTCCGAACCACTTGGGATTTTCCGCGTCTCGGCCATCTGGCTGATCGCGCTCGCCTTGCTGGTGTGGCTGCTGCTCGAAAAGACCAATTTCGGCAACTGGATCCGCGCCACCGGCGGCTCGGTGGAAGCGGCCAAGGCGATGGGCATCCCGACCTCGCTGGTGAAAACCGTCTGCTTCATGATCTGCTCGATCCTCGCGGGGCTGGCCGGCATCATCCAGGTGGTCCGTATCGGCTCGCCGATCCCCTCGATGGGCGAATCCATGGAGCTGCAGGCGATTGCCGCCGCGGTGATCGGCGGCATCGCGCTCTCTGGCGGGGTCGGCAATATCGTCGGCGTGGTCATCGGCATGGCGATCATCCGCGTCATCGACTCCGGCATGATCATGAGCCGCGTCGATGCCAGCTGGTTCAAATTCGCCATCGGCTTCCTCATCGTCTGTGCGGTGATCGCCAACCATTGGCTGGAGCGCCGGGCGCGCAACATCAAGCTGGAGGTGGCCCAATGAACGCGCCGCTGATCGAATGCACCGGATTGCAGAAGTGGTATTCCGGCGTCCACGCCCTCAAGAATGTCAGCTTCCGCGTCGAGCGCGGCGAAGCGGTGGGGCTCGTCGGCGATAACGGCGCCGGCAAGACGACGCTGATCAAGATCCTTTCCGGCGTCCACAAGGCCGATGCCGGCTCGATCAAGATCGACGGCAAGGACGTGAGCATCAAGAATGCTCGGCACGCCATGGAGCTGGGGCTGGAGACGATCTACCAGTACAATTCCATGGTCCCCACCATGACCATCGCGCGCAACGTGTTCATCGGCCGCGAGCCGCTCAGCTGGTCGCTGTTCGGCTTCGGGGTGATGGACCAGAAGAAGATGCGGGCCGAGAGCGTCCAGGCCATCGCCGATGTCGACCTGCATCTGCGCTCGCCCGACGCGCTGGTGGGCGAGCTCTCCGGCGGCCAGCGCCAGGGCGTCGCCATTGCACGCGCCATGCACTTCAAATCGAAGGCGCTGATCCTCGACGAGCCGACCAACCACCTGTCGGTGAAGGAGACCGACAAGGTGCTGGGCTTCGTGCGCGATTTGAAGAAGCAGAACGTCACCGGCATCTTCATCTCGCACAACATGCAGCACGTGTTCCAATGCTGCGACCGGGTGGTGGCGATGGCGCGCGGCGAGATCGTGTTCGACAGCCCGATCTCGAAGACCAGCATCGACGAAGTGCACGGGTACCTGTGATGAGCGAGTTCGCGGGCAAGACCGTCCTGATCACCGGGGCGCTGGGGACGCTGGGCACGGCGCAGGCCGAGGCCTTCGCCCGGCTCGGCGCCGGGCTGCTGCTGCTCGATCGTCCCGGCGATCCGAGGGGCGACGAGCGCGCCCGCGACCTTGGCGCCCGGCATGGGGTGGTGGCCCGCTATATCGGTCAGGACCTCGGCGAGTTGAAGCCCAGCGAGGCGCTGGTGCGCGGGCTCAGCGACGAATTTGGCGGCATCGACGTCTTGGTCTCCAACGCGGCGCTGATCATCAACAAGCCGTTCGAAGAGTTCTCGATCGATGAGTATGAGGATCAACTCAGGGTCAACGCCGCCGCGACCTTTGCGCTGGTCCGCGCCGTGGCGCCGGCGATGAAAGAGAAGCGCGACGGCAAGATCGTCAATTTCTGCTCGGTGACGCTCAATGGCCGGTGGGACGGCTATGTCCCCTATGTGGCGAGCAAGGGAGCGATGCTGGGGCTGACCAAGTCGCTGGCCCGGGAACTCGGGCCATTCAACGTGCGGGTCAACGCGGTATCGCCCGGCGCCGTGGTGTCTGAGGCCGAGAACCGGGTCTTTGCCGACCGTCTGCAGCAGTACAATGACTGGATCCTCGAGAACCAGTGCCTCAAGGACCGCATCGCGGCGAGCGATGTCGCCGACCTCGTCATCTTCCTCGCCTCAGACCGCTCGCGCATGATCACCGGCCAGAACGTCGCCGTGGATGGCGGCTGGTAGGACGGTGCAGCATTCTCGTCGCGGGCCGCCTCGCGCAACCCGCTGCTGCGCCTGCAGGTCGAATCCTTCCGCTACGTGATCGAGCGGACGGGGCCGATCGGCTGGAAGAGCCGTCCCGACGAGGAAGCCGTGCGGGCCCAGGTCGAGATCCACGGCGAAATCGCCGCCGCGATCACTGCGCACGACCCACAACTGGCAGCGCGGCTGATGACCAAGCACTTTACCGACACCGTCTCGGTGCTGTCGCAGGCCGGGTTCAACTAGCGTTCGTTCGGCGCGCCCGGGTCCGCCACAGCCCACCCCTGCTGGCGCACATGCGCTCGAGCAGACACCGGCTCTGCCAGCATCCTGAACGGCGCGAGACCACGATGGACGGGCTGATGTCGATTGTCAGGGGGGCGGTCGTCTACCGTACCGCCGGTCTGCCCTTATCGATCAAAGGGCTCTCCGTATGGACGGAGGAGGATTGGTGGAGCCAAACGGAATCGAACCGTCGACCTCTTGAATGCCATTCAAGCGCTCTCCCAACTGAGCTATGGCCCCATCAACGATCCCTTGGGATCACATCCGGCAACACGATCACATCGTGTCTTTGGGAATGCGTCGCGGCGGGTTCCCGTCGCAGCGCGGTGCTATCTACCCACGTCACCCCTCGCATGCAAGCGGTATTTCGTGGGGGCGGTGCAGTGGGGAAAAGTTCTCGACTTTTGCCCCCCAGGCCCCGTGCCGGAGAGGCGAGCTTAGCGCTCGTCCCCGCCGCCGCCGACGTCGAAGTCGAGGTTCTCGTCCTCGTCTTCATCCTCTTCGAGGAACACGTCGCTGTCGTCGTCGCCGATATCTTCGACGTCTTCGACGTCCTCGACATCGGGAATCTCTTCACCGTCATCGCCGCCGCTCTCTTCGGCGTCGGCATCCTCGAGCGAGACGATTTCGGGCGCGCCGGGTTCGGCCGCGTCCTCGGTCTCGATCTCTTCCTCGTCATCCTCGTCGTCGCGTTCGGCTGCGGCCTTGGCGCGCACCGCCGCAACGGCGTTCTGTTCGAAATAGGAGCGCGGATAGGACTTGCCGGTGTAGGGCGAGACGATCGGATCCTTGTTCAGGTCGTAGAACTTCTTGCCGGTATCGGGATCTTCCCGTTTGGTACCGCGTTCGTCGTTGGCCAATTGCTTCCTCGTGTAGAAAGGCGGGGCCACCCGCAGGGAAACGTCCGGTTAGGGTGAAAGTTTCGCCCTGTCAAACCCAAAATACGGCCTCGCCCGACCGATCTTTGGGGGTTGATGGGCGCAGCGCTGGAACCTCGCCCGGACGCCATGATAGGCAGGGCCGCCAGACCAGGGGTGCGGAGGGGCAATGATCATCGCGGTAGATGGGCCGGCAGCATCCGGCAAGGGCACGCTGGCGGCTGGTCTCGCCCGGCACTACGGCCTGCCCCACCTCGATACGGGCCTGCTCTATCGTGCCGTCGGCCGCGCCGTTGCCAGCTACGAGAACACGCCGGAGTTCGAGGCGCAGGCGATCGCCGCAGCCCGCGCTGTCGATACTGCCCATCTCGATCCGTCCGTCCTCTCCTCGGCCGAAGCCGGGGCGCTCGCCAGCAAGGTTGCCGTGATCGCCGAGGTGCGTGCCGCCCTGTTCGATTTTCAGCGCCAGTTCGCCACCCAGCCGGGTGGCGCCGTGCTCGATGGCCGCGACATCGGCACCAAGATCGCCCCCGACGCGGACGTGAAGCTCTTTATCCAGGCCGACAGCAAGGCGCGGATGGAGCGCCGGGCCCGGCAGTTCGAAGCGCGCGGCCAGGTGGTTGATCGCTACGCCCTCTATCACCAGATAGAGCAGCGGGACGCCCGAGACATGGCAAACCCCAATGGCGGCTTCTATCCCGCAGCCGATGCCCACTTGCTGGACACCACGCTCTTGGATATAGAGGCCGCACTCCGCGCAGCCGTCGCCATTGTCGACGGGGTCATGGCGCGCAAGGCGAGGCCCTAGGCCTCAAAACCAAACCTTGCGGCTTTCGTCCCCCGGCATGTTCCAAGAGCCGGCAGCGGAAACCAATCCTAACCCATATGGCTCGCGCGCCAGCGCACCGGATCGCTTTGTTATGGCGATTGGCAACCGGGCCTTTCAAC
>JAESFN010000212.1_pt1 | contig 78129 bp, 72 predicted proteins | sample 9269411 | NCBI WGS metagenome assembly JAESFN01 (sample SAMN14505399, study PRJNA617100) | algae metagenome | isolation source: Iphinoe sp. HA4291-MV1 and co-occurring heterotrophs from trail next to... | place: USA: Maunawili Falls, Hawaii | collected 2009-07-25
CGGTCGAGTGACATCAGTCCAAACCATTGTGGCTCCTGTGAATTCTGGCGAATCCAACGGAATCACAAGCGACTGGTGTCACTCAACCAATTTCAGGTCAGCCTCTAAGATCCATCACTGGGAAACCGGTGTCCATGATAGTCCCGGGTTTCGTAGAAGCACCGACTGTCCCGAACCCTAATCGCTTAACGGCCACTGTCGTAGGTCGACTCGACCGCGTCAACGACAAGATAAAACAAGTCACTCTAGCGGCCGCCGCCTTTGGCCGAGCGATTCAATATTCTCATGACACGGTAGGCGGTGTTGAGAGCCTCAGACAAAATCCTACCCTCAAGATCCTTGGGATACCAGCGCCGGACGGCATAGAGGAGAAGACTATTCGCGCCGTTACTGCAGACAGAGCGAAGGCTGCAGTGAACGTCATTCCTCTCGTGTACGATGAAAATCGACAGACGGTCCTCAGGGAGCTTCGGTCATCCAGTATGGTATTAATGCCCTCTTGGCACGAGGGTTTTGGCTTGGTGGGCTGGGAGGCTATTGCCTGCGAGGTACCGTTAGTACTTTCACGGCAATCGGGCGTTTGGGAGTTGCTGCGAGAGACACTCGGCGAAACCATGGCGACGGCGTACACGTCTCCAATACGGGTCAGGGGGAGCGAGGACGCTGAGGTCAACTTCGTTGAAGACGACGAGATCGAGATGCGCGATGCAATTGTTACCATCTCGGCCAACCTTATTGAACGCACCGCAATGGCCCGAAAACTCAAAGAGGAGCTTGTCAATCGCCTCGGATGCACATGGGAGAACGCAGCAAAAACGTTTCTGGCATCACTCTCCGTAAAGGCTGCTGCAACAACCGTTCATGTTGACGCGCCTCTTCCAGTAGAACAACCCTCGCTGGAGATCCCCGAGTCGAGTTGGCCCAAGAGTCTGTCGGATCGAGGCCTGACGATGCCGGACAGCCTCCTGCTGCGAGCAGAGAGTCGAGTCGTCCGGTTTAGCTCCGCTCGTAAGCGTCTCAAAGAGGCCGTCGTGACCTGGGCCCTGGGAAACCCCGAACGTCTGGTAAAGGTGCGGCTACAGGCCGGCGCCGGCGGTGTCGGCAAGACACGACTTCTGATCGAAGTCTGCGACGAACTCGTCAAGTTTGGCTGGGCGGCCGGTTTTGCCACGCATGGGTGGGCACCTTCAGACTTCCGTCGCCCGCAGTTGATCGTGTTCGACTACGCAGAAAGTCGGACCCGCGAGATAGCGGCCTTAGTTAAGGCTGCCCTCAGGAGTCGCGCACCAGATTTGGTGCGTATTGTTCTCTTGGCGAGAGAAGGAGGAGATTGGTGGGACAGAATCGCGGAGGCGGCAGGCAGCGACCATTTGGTCGCGGCGATGCTACGCGACGTCAACACCACCGCAGGACCGTTTCGAATGGACGCCGAGGAAATTCCGACGGCTCAGCGAATTGGGTTGTTTCGCGAGGCCTGTGACGATTTCAGTCGTCATCTCGGCCTGAGCTTCACAGCACCTGACGAGCCGGACCTAAGCGACCCCGCATTCTCGACGCCACTTTACATACACCTCTACGCCCTCGCTCATGTTCGACAGATAACCGTCACGCCTACGCAGTTGCTGCGCTCCATACTCGCCCACGAACGATCATACTGGCGACACGTTATTGAGAGCTCTGGCGGAACGGACGTTACTCTGGACGCGATAGAGGAGGCATTGGCGTTGGTTACGCTGGTGGGAGGAAAGCGATCCGCGAAGGACACACGAAACCTGCTCTCCCGGCATCCGCCGCTTGCCACGCAGAATATGCAGTCTCTCTTTTCGGTGATGGCGCAGCTATATCCAGACGAGGGTGGAATCGCCCCCCTCAGGCCTGACATTCTAGGTGAGACCCTTGTGGCGGAGGCCCTAGCTCGCGATGACGAACTCCTGGACACGGCACTAGGGAACACAGCAACAAGAGAAGAAGCGCGAACGGCACTGACCGTTCTTACCCGCCTTGCAAAGCGGTCGCCTGATGAAACCAGATGGTTGACGAGAGCCCTAGCCAGGCATCTTGCCGGAAGAACGGCGGAAGCAGTCGCCGTCGGGCTTGAAGCAGGCGCCCCACTCCCACAAGTCTTGATAAACATACTTCAACGTGCGGACCGAGCCCACATCAGCGCAACCGTCGACAGCCTGAGGGGGCACATCCCCGAGAACGCTATCGGCGTCGCAGGACTACGCACCGAGGTTGTTCAGCAGTCCCTCAAGATGCTGGATGGGAGACGGTCAGGAGGCCAACGCAGCAAGGATCGCGGAAAGATCGAAATGCTCGTCAGCCTCTCAAGGTCACTTGGCGACGAAAATCGACACTCTGAACAATATCAAGTCGCCATTATCGCCAGAGACTTCGCATTGAATTCCCTAGATGACAATCGATTGGAGGATCGTTATCTCCTAGCGATTGCGCACGCCCACGTGAACATGGCGGCATCCGCGCTGGGGCGCTTCACCGACGGGTACGCCGCCGGGAAAGCCGCGCTGGATATCTTTGAATCTCTGTCAAGCCGCGATGGCGAAAGATACGACGTTGGGTACGGCGACATACTCGGAAATCTCTCGAATACGCTCATAAGCCTTCGTCGATTCGATTCTGCCTATGACCTGAGAAGTCGCGCCGTCGAGGTTTGGCGACGATGCGCCGCGAGATCTCCTACTCGATTTTCAATTGCGCACGCGGCATCTCTAGTTGAACTAGGTACGTGCGAGCGACTGCGCGGAAATAATTCCGACGCGCTTGAGCACATCTCAAGTGGCGAGGAATTAATACTTCGATTGCTCGACAAATCGCCCAGCGGTGATATATTACAGAATCTGATACGATGCCGAATCTCAAAGAGTAAATCTCTGTGGGCAATTGGCAATCTGCGAGAGGCGTTGAAAATCTCAAGCGACGCTGAAACTCTCTCTCGAACTCTCTACTCTAAGCAACCTGACGCATATGAGCCTTTGCTCGCAGACAACCTGTCTACCGTTTCTGCGGCGCTCGCCAAGCTTGGTCAGTTTGAGAATGCATACCTAAAAGAGCTTGGCGCTGAGGAGATGGTACGCGCACTCCGTGACCGCCACCCCGATACTTTCGAAGGTCGACTCGCGGACTTGCAAGTAAGGGTGGGCGCTAGGCTCGTAGCTCTGGGGCGCTTCGATGAGGCTATCACCAAGCTGCAGCATGGCCGTCGCACCCTGGAGGCCCTTGTCGAACGAGAGCCTGAGGCGTTTGCGCTCGACCTAATAGACGCCTTGGACAGCCTTGCTGGCTGTTATCGACAGACGGGACGGTTCGAGGAGGCTCTCACGACACTTGAAACGGCCGAATTTACTCTGAGGAATATTGCTAACGCCGATCAGAGATCCTTTTCTGATGAGGCACGCTCCTTGGTCGTTACCAGAGCTCTTACTCTCAGAGATATGGGGCGATATGATGACGCGATCAGACTATTCGAGCAGATTTCTACCGAGTCCACGGAGCACCCTAGTTCCAGATTGCAAGCGGATCTGGAGTGGGCCTGCAACGCATGTAATGTTGCAGAGTCGTATGTTTTAGTCGGTCGCCACACCTCGGCTATAGACATTGCGCGAGAGGCACTAAAGGCATTTGAGGCGCACTCATTGAAGTACCCCGGGTCAAACGATGCTTGGCTAGCATTTTCACATCGCATCATCGCAGAAGCGTCGCTAGAGTTGGGGGCATTCGACGATGCGGAGATGCACGCACACGAGTCTGTTGAGCGCTGGTTTAGTGCTTTAGGAAGCCAACATCGGAGTGCGCCTGAGCAAGTTGCGAAATCGTTTCACGCGCTAGTGGCAGCGCAGTCAGCAAGGGGGAGCGGTGGGATCCCAATAATTAGCTCATTCGCTAGGGCTGTTGCTGAGTTAGGTCAGTTCGCTGAGCATGGCCCCACCGCCGTACGAACAGTGCTGCGAGAGATGTTTCGTTTGGCGAGCGGAGTTGACTATGGTGCAGCAAGCGCCGCGGTTCCCGAGCGACTTCGCACTACCATCGTCGGTTAGATATCGTGCTATCTATCTAGCCCGAACAAGTACATTCTTGTCTGTACTTTTTCCACCGATACCCGGGATGAATCGCGTTGTTCAGATGTATGCAGTTCAGCATCATGAACACATGACTCGGATCACGGCGGCTCCAGCTCCGTCAGACAGGCCGTCATCAATAGTGGGCCGATGGTGGTCGCCATCGACGATGAAGCCAGCGGACACTTTCAGCGTGACGTGCCGGCCAGCATCACCGCAAACAGGCGGACCGAGTGACTCATCGGATGGGACCGGCAGGTGACGATTTCGATCGGCACGACCAGCGATGCAAGATAGCCTGGATGCCGCAGGGGAGGAAATGTGGAAGAAGCCGAGGCTGTACCGCATAGGCCGTAGAGTGTGGGTACGGTGCGTGAAAGTAGCCGGAGGAAAGCTCTACCTCCTCCGGCCCCACACCCCCCTTACTTCGGATACTGAATCGTCTGATCGATAAACGCGTTGGTGAACGCCGTCGCCGGATCGTACGCCGTGATCTCGAACGCCTCGGAAACCAAGCCGTAGTCGGCGGTGATGCGGGCGGGGTCGAAGGCGCCGATTGGCAGGGTGTTGCCGGTGCCGGGCATGACCTTGGAAGCGAACTCTAGTTCGCGGGCGGCGTCTTCGGCTTTCATGCTGACGGCGCTCGACAGCGCCGCGCTGCAGGGCTCGGGCGTTGCGAGGCAGAAGGCGAAGGCGCGTTGCGTCGTCTGCACCACCGCCTTCACCAGTTCGGCCTTATCGACCGCCGCTTTGCCGTTGGCGAAATAGGTGAGGCCATAGGGGTTGAGGCCGTGGTCGCGCAGCAGGGCGAAGCCGAGATCGTCGCCGAACACATCCTCGTAGACGAAGTGCACACTGTACATGTGGGTGGTGGCGTCGATGGCGCCCGATTGCAGCGCCGCCACCTTGGCGGTCGGCTGGATGTTGACCCACTCGACCGAATCCGCCGCGAGCCCCAGCGCCTTCGAGATCGGGCCCCAGAACTGGCGGGCTGCGTCGGAGGCGGGGGCGCCGAGCTTGTGGCCGGCGAGATCGGCAACCGTAGCGATGCCCGAGCTCTTCTTCCAGTAGATGCCGTTGGCACTGTCATTGTAGGCGACGAACACCCCGACAATGTCGCTGCCCTGCCCCTTGAACTGCAAGGCGGTGGGCATATCGATGATGGCCATATCGACCTGGCCGACCCCCAAAGCGGTCGCCGCGGCACCCGAGCCGTTGCCCTGGATGATTTCGAGGTTGACCCCGGCCTCGGTGAACCAGCCCTGCTGCTGGGCGTAGTAAAGCGGGGCGTGGTCGCCGCCGGCCTTCCAGTTGAGCATGAGCTTGAGCGGTTCGGCCGCGAAGGCGCTGCCGCTCAGCAGCAGGGCCGCCAGCGCGGCAGTGGTCGTTGCAAGATGTCTGATCATAGGGTTCCTCCCAAGGGGTTTGCCGGCCTCACTCCATGCCGAGCAGTGCGTAGATCTTTTTGGTGTAGTCGCCGAACTTCTCGCTGGTCTTGATTGCCAGGGTGCGGGGTTCGGGGAGATCGATATCGAAATGCGCGGCCATGCGGGCCGGGCCGGCGGTGAGCACCGCGACCTGCGAGCCGAGAAACACCGCTTCCTGGATGCCGTGGGTGACGAACAGGATGGTCTTGCCGCTCTCTTTCCAGATCCGCATCAGTTCGAGATTCATCCGCTCGCGGGTCAGCGCGTCGAGCGCGCCGAACGGCTCGTCCATCAGGATGAGCTTGGGATCGTGCACCAGCGAGCGGGCGATCGAGGCGCGCTGCTGCATGCCGCCCGAGAGCTGCTGCGGATAGGCATCGGCAAACTTTTCGAGCCCCACCATGGCGAGCAGGTCGAGCGCCCGCTCGCGGCTGGCGGCTCGCGGCAGCCCGAGAATTTCGGCCGGCAGCAGCACGTTGTCGACGATGCTGCGCCACTTGAGCAGCAGCGCCTGCTGGAACACCATGCCGATATCGCGACCGGGGGTGAACGGCGAGTGCGGGTTGCCGATCTCGATGCTGCCGCCATCATGGCCGTGCAGCCCGGCGAGGATTTTCAGCAGGGTGGACTTGCCGCAGCCGGAGGGGCCGACGATCGACACCAGTTCACCTTCGGCGATATCGAGGGTGACGTCGGAGACGGCAAGAAACTCCTTGCCGCCGAACTTGTAGACCTTGCGGACGCTTTCGAGCCGGACGAAGGCCTGACGATCGGAAGGGGCGCTCATGCCGAGATCCCCCGACGGGTGACAAAGAGATATTCGAGCAGCGCCACGAGGCCGTAGAGCAGCACGCCCAGGGCGGTGATCAGGATCAGCGCCATCATCATCGCCGAGGTGTTGAGGGCGTTCTGCTGGACCAGCAGGAAATAGCCGAGCCCGCTATCGGAGGCGATGAACTCGCCCACCACCGCGCCGGCGACCGCCAGCACAGCGGCGACCTTCATGCCGGAGAAGACGAAGGGCAGCGCCCCGGGCAGCTGGATCTTGGTGAAGATCTGCCAGCGATTGCCCTTCAGCGAACGCGCCAGGTTGAGCAGATCCGGCTCGACCTCGATCAGGCCGCGATAGGTGGTCAGCACGATGGGGAAAAAGCAGATAGTGAAGGCGATCAGCATGTTGGGGACGATGCCGTAGCTGAACCAGATGATGAACAGCGGCGCCATCGCCACTTTGGGCACCATGTTGAGGGTGACCAGCAGCGGCATCAGCGCCGCATTGAGCGGCGGCACCCAGACGAAGATCACCGCCAGCGCGACGCCGACCACGGTGGCGATGGCGTAGCCGCCGAAGATTTCCGCCGCGGTCACCCAGATGTGGCGGAACCAGTTGTAGGAGGGTTCGGCCAGCGCCATGGCGGTCTCGATCGGGCCGGGCATGATGTAGGCCGGCACCTGGCCGACCGTCACCACGACATGCCACAGGACGATAAAGCCGACATGGGCGAGGATGGCGTAGAGATACCCCATCAGGAATTTTGGCATTGGGCGAAGCCCCCCGGAGCGTTTTCAGGAAAAGTTGCAGACTTTTCCGGTTCGAAAGCGCGACAAATCAAGAACTTAGAACTCGCCCGAGCGGACTTCGAATTTCGATGGCTTGCCGAGCGTCGGCTTACCTGACTTCACCCACTCGCCGACCCAGCGCAGCATCGGGTCGATCGACACCACCGGATTGCCGAAGATGCCGTTGGCCTTGTCGCAATTGACCAGGAGGCAGGTGTCGGCTTCCGTGTTGGCGAATTTCGGCTCGATGCCGAACAGCTCGCCGAAGCGGTGGGCGAGGTAGCGGATGCTGAGCGCTTCGGGGCCGCCGACATTGATCGGGCTGGCCGGGGTTTCGCAGTGCGCCAGCATGCGCAGGAACTGCGCATTGGCATCGCCCTGCCACATCACGTTGGCATGGCTGGTGGCGACCGAGATCGGCGTGCCGGACAGCACCCAGCTCGCCACTTCCTGCATCACGCCGTAACGCGGGTCGATGGCGTAGACGAAGCGCATGATGCGGCCGGGCGTGTCGTACTTTTTGGAATAGTACTGGAAGGTGCGTTCGCGCCCGACCACCGAGTTGGCATATTCGCCCGGACGCGCCATCGGCAGGTCGCGCTCGGTGACCCCGCCATGCAGAGGGTTGGACCACGGATAGACGTGGATGGTCGAGAACGAGACGATGCGGGAGTCGCGGAAGGCCTCGGCGGTGATCTGCGGCGCCACGGTGTTCATGGCCCAGAGGAAATCCTCGCGGCCGCGATAATCGAACTTCAGCCCGGCCATGTAGATGACATTGGCGACCTTGGGCAGCGCGTTGACGGCGTCGCGATCGAGCAGGTCGCAGCGGATGGTCTCGATGCCCCAGCCGTTGAGCCGCTCTTCGAGCCCGGCCTCGGAGAAGCGCGACACGCCGATGACGCGCTTCTGCGGCGCGGCCTTCTTGGCCATGCGCGCCATGGTGACGCCGATCTTGCCGCCGACCCCCAGGATCATGATGTCGCCATCGAGGCCGTTGAGATCGTCGATCACCCCCTGGGTCGGCACCGACATGAAGTCTTCGAGGTGGTCGACGTCATGAAAGTATTCCGGCAGGGCGTCGGCAGTGAGCAGGTTCGGCACGGTGGGGCGGGACATGGACGCTTCCTTATGAATCACGCGACGAGCGGCAGGTCCTGTCCGCGATCGGACAGCCAGCGCTGCAGGTTGTTGGCGACGAAACGGTCGTCGGGCATTTCCGGATATTGCCGGTAGACCCGGTCGATCTCGGCGAGCTGGCCGGGGCTCAGCACCTCCTCGGGGTCGAGGCACCAGGTACCCTCGACGAGGCCCTGGCGGCGCAGCACCTCGAGGCAGCCGGGAATGCAACCGCGGAGGTTATTGCTGGCGTCGTAGATGGCGGCGTTGCAATCGGTGACGATGGAATCGAGCGCCAGCACATCCGGCGGCACCGGTGCATCGTCGGGCACGGCGTGGATGCGCGCGAGCATATCTACTGCCGAGCGTACCCAGATGCTCCAGTGGCCGAGTAGGCCACCACGGATGCGGGCCCGCTGCTCGCTGCGGCCATCGTCGGAGCGGACCACGAAGGGCACCATCAGGTCGAGGCCGATATGGTCGTCATTGCCGGTGTAAAGGGTGACCCGTTCGGCGGCGCCGGCATCGTAGACCGCCCGGATGATATCGAGCGTGCGGTAGCGATCGAACGGCGCCAGCTTGATGGCGACGACATTGTCGATCGTGGCGAACTGGCGCCAGAACTCATAAGAAAGGTGAAAGCCGCCGACGGCCGGCAAGAGAGCGAAGCCGACAATCGGCATTTCCTCGGCCACGCGGCGGCAATGCGCGAGGATTTCGGCCTCGCCAGCGCCCTTGAAGCGCGCCAGGTTGAGCAGAGCAGCGTGGTAGCCGAGGCCGCGCGCCGTGTCGATTTCGGCCAGCGCCTGCTCGGTCCGCCCGGTGACGCCGGCGATCAGCAGCCGCTCCGGCCCGCCCCAATCGCGCATGGTCTCGGCGGCGAGCTCGAGCACTGGGGCGTAAAGCCCCCGCTCGCGGATGGCGAACTGGGTGGTGTGGACGCCCACCGCCACGCCGCCGGCTCCGGCATCGGCATAATAGCGGGTGACGGCGCGCTGCCGCGTGCGGTCGAACTGACGCCCGGCATCGAGCACCAGCGGATGGGCCGGCAGCACGGTGCCACGGCGCAAAGCGGCGAGGGCGTCGGCCGGAATGTCTGAAACGGTGCGGTGCAACTGGGACACTCCTATACGGCGACGCGGGTGGGTTGGACGTCTGCGGCGAAGAGAGCCGCGTCCATCAGCTTGAGTGGTTCGGCGATACGGGTGGGGGCAAAATCCATCTGCTCCAGCACATCGCGGCGCACATCGACACCCGGGGCGATCTCGGTCAGATGCAGGCCATCGCCGGTGGCCTCGAACACGGCGCGCTCGGTGACGATGCGTGCCGTCTGCCCGCGCTCGCGCACCCCGGCAAAGACGTCGTAGGTGATGGAATCGGCAACCGGCACGAACTTCCGCACCTTGCCTTCCCGGTTCACGGTCAGGCCGTGCGAACCGAAGCTGGCATCGAGCCCGGCGGTGGTGAAAGTGCCCGCGAACACTAGCCGCCTGGCGTTCTGCGCGATATCGATGAAGCCGCCGGCGCCCGGATTGGCGGCGCCGAACTTCGACACATTGACCACGCCGCGCGCATCGAACTGGGCGAAGGACAGCGCCGCAAAACTGCAGAGCCCGCCATCGATGACATCGAACTGCGTCACCCCATCCATGATGGCATCGGGGTTGAGGTTGGCGGAGAACTGCCAGCCCGGCATGACGATGCCACCATAGGCGCCGTGCTCGGTGGTGGCGGGGTAATCGTAGATGGCATCGCTGTCGAACAGCCCCTGCTCGGCCATCACCAGCGGCACATCGGTGGCGGCGCCGAAACCGTAGATGGCGAGTTCGCCGCGCCGCACTTCCTGCGCCACCCGGCGCGCGATGATCTTGTCGAGCGACATCGGCGTTGTCGGCAACTGCGCCGGCGCCATGCGGCGGCCGGAGAAGTACGCCTCCTCATAGGGCGTGCCGGTGGTCATCATCATGGCTTCATCGACCACGATGGCATCGACCAGGATGCCGGGCAGCCGCACCTCGGTGGCCGGGCGCTGCTCGACGATGCGCCGCACCTGGGCGATGACCCGGCCGCCGCTGGCCTTGGCGGCAATGGCGAGCGCCAGGTTGGCGGTGGTCAGCGGCTCGTCTTCCCAGGACAGGTTGCCATGCCGATCGGCGCTGGCGGCGCGGATGATGGCCACGTCGATCGGCCAGGTCGGATAATAGAGAAACTCTTCGCCATCAATTTCGAGGCGACGGATCAGCTCGTCCTGCGCCTTGTCGGTGAACCTGCCGCCGCCATGGCGCGGATCGGCATAGGTGCCGAGCCCCACGCGGGTGATATAGCCGGGGCTCTTGCGCGCCACTTCGCGCAGCCAGTGCATGCTGGCGCCGATCGGCCAGGAATAGGCCTCGATGCGGTTCTCGCGGATCAGCCGCATCAGTTCAGGCCGCTTGCCGGTGGTGGGATCGACCGGGTTGATGAACGAGCCCGAGACGATGCGCTTCATCAGCCCTTCGCGGGCCACGTGGTCCATGCCCTTGATGCCCATGGCATCGCCGGTACCGCAGGGGAAATAGAAGGTGAGGTCGCGCGGGCCCGCCGTATCGGCAAAGCGCTGGCCCAGGGCGCGCAGCACGGCGTCGGGGGTGACCCAGCCGATGACGCCGGCGCTGGCGACGGTGGCGCCATCCGGAATGCCGGAGACGGCAGCGCTGGCGGAAACAATTTTGCTCATCATCTACCCGAAAATTTCTTGAGCACCGCCTGCGCCGCGGGCGAGGTGGCGTCGTGCTGGAAATGGCGCGACGCGACGGCATCGAGATGCTCGGCGTCGAGCCGCAATTGCGCGAAATAGCGCTTGGTGGAGATCACCGCCGAGGCCGGACGTGCGGCGAGGCGCTGGCCCATGGCGATAGCGGTGGCGAGGGCCTCGCCGGGCTCGCAGAGCGCATCGGCGAGGCCGAGCCGGTGGGCTTCGACGCCATCGCAATCGAGCACCCCCCAGACGATGGAGCGGGCCCGCACCTGGCCGACCCTGGCAATCAGCGCTTCGAGCCCCCAGGGCGGCAGCCAGCCATTGGCCACCTCGGGCATCGACCAGCGCACGTCGCGCGCCGTCACCACCAGGTCGCAGCTGAGCGCCAGGATGCAGCCGCCGCCCAGCGCATAGCCCTCGACCGCCGCAATGACGGGAATGTCCAGCGCGCCGATCGAGCGGGCAATGGCGGCGGTTTCGGCCTCGTGCGCGGCCATGCCGGCAATGTCGAGTCCGCCCAGTTCCTTCAGGTCGCTGCCGGCGCAGAACGCCGGCGGCGCGCCGGTGAGCACCACGGCGCTGATCGCGGGATCAGCGGCGGCGGCGGCAAGCGCCTCGGCCAGCCGCGCCATGACTTCGCTGCCGAGCGCGTTGCGGCGCTGCGGCCGGTTGAGCGTCAGGATGCGGCAGGCGCCGTCATCGGTAACGAGAATCGAAGGGGCCTCACTCATGCGTCCAGCCTCGCGCCATCACGGTTGAGCAGCAGGCGCAGTTCGCGCCCGGCAATATCGCGCGGCGCCACTCGGTCGCGCACGGCGATGACGGCGGCGTGGCCGATGGCGTGGCCATAGCTGAAGCACTGCGCCGTGACCCGGGCCGAAGCCACCGCCTCATGCTCGGCCGACAGGCAACGGCCGGCGACCAAGAGGTTCTCGCCGCGCTGCGGCACCAGGCACCCGTAGGGAATTTCATAGACGTCATCGAGCAGCCATTCGACGCGCGGCTTGCTGCCCGCATGCAGCTCGATCGGCCAGGGCGAACGGGCAATGCCATCGGCGAACTTGCGGCCGGCGAGAATGTCGCCATTGGCGAGCTTGTGCACCCCCTCGACCTGGCGGGTCTGGCGCACCCCGACCTGGACGCCGGTATCGTTGACGAAGGCGTCGGCGCAGCCGGCGAGCCGCTCGCGGAAGAAGCGCGTGTACTCGCGGACCTGCCTGCGGCCTTCGAACTCGGCCTCGCTGAAATCCTCGTGCAGCAGGGTGTTGAGCTCGCGGCCGTCGGCGCCGGTGACGCGGGTGCAGTTGCACAGCAATTCATTGGGCCGGGTGGTGGTGAACAGCCAGATCTTCGTCCGTGGCAGCCGATAGGCGCCGCTGGCATTGGCCTCGGCGATCATCGCGCTGACGGCGGACGGCATGATGGTGTCGGTGCCATAGGCTGCGGTGAAGGCGGCGACGTCGACATTGCCAAGGCGGAAAATCATCGTCGGATTCTGCACCCGACCGTTGTCGCCGACGAAGCTGGGCAGCCCGGCCATGGCGACGATATCGGCATCGCCGGACGCATCGATGGTCTGGGTGGCGCGGATCTCCAGCGGACCTTGCTTGGACCAGGCGATCACCCCAGCAACCGCCTCGTGACCATCGAGCAGCACTTCGATGGCGACAGCGTGGTAGATCACCCGCACGCCTGCCGCGGCCAGCAGGTCGTCTGCCGTCTCGCGCCAAAGCAGCGGATCATGCACGCGGGTAAAGGTCTTGCCGTAGCGCACCGGCGCGGCCAGCCCGCCGCGCGCCGACAGGGCCGCCACGAACTCCTCGGCAAAGCCGAACACCAGTTGCTCAGGAGCGCGATCGGCATCGCTGGCGGCATAAAGACCGCAGACCGTGCCCGACAATCCGGCGACGGCGCCGCCGCCGCAAAAGCCATAGCGCTCGAGCAGCGTCACCCGCAGCCCGGCCCGCGCCGCGGTGACCGCCGCTGCAACCCCGGCCGCGCCGCCACCGACGACAAGCACGTCGGTATCGATGCGGGTAACGGCGCGACGATCGATCGCTACAGCAGACAAGCGCCCCTCCCAGAACACTCGAGCGCTCTCGCCGGAATGGCGACGGGCTCTGGTATGCATCTGACATATCAGATGTTGATCGATTGCCTACCAATTGCTGCCGAGGCTGTCAAACGCTACGTTCGGCGCAAATCAGTGCAGGATACGAGATGACCAGCAGCGACCGGCAGGAACCCGAACTCATTTCCGATGCCGCCTATGCGGCGATCCAGCACCTGATCGTCACCGGACGGCTGAAGGGCGGCTCGATGATTTCGGAAAACGAGCTGCGCGAGCAACTGAACTGTGGTCGCACCCCGATCCGCGAGGCGCTGCAGCGGCTGAAGCTCGAGGGCTTCGTCGAGATCCACCCGCGCCGGGGCGCCCTGGTCACCACCATCGACATCCGTCAGCAGCTCGAACTGCTGGAGGTCCGCCGACCGCTGGAGGCGACGATGGTCCGGCTCGCCGCCCGGCGCGCCACTGCCGAGCAGCGCCTGCGGATGCGCCAGCTGGCCGATGAACTGGAAGCAGCGGTGCGGCAGGACGACCGCGACAAGTATTTCGGGATCAACCGCGCCACGCACGAGATCGAGGCCGAGGCGACGCGAAACTCCATGCTGATCAAGACCATCGGCCAGGTGCACACCCTGTCGCGGCGCTTCTGGTACTCGTTCATCACCGCCTCGGACAGCTTTGCCGAGGCGGCGGAGTTTCACTGCAACGTACTGCGCTCGATCGCCGACAGCGATGGCGAGGCGGCGGCCGACAACGCTGGCAAGCTGATGGACTACCTGGAACGGGTGACCCGTGAGGCAATCGAGCGCGCGCTGGACTGAGGGGGCGGGACCTCCACCACGCTTCGCGTGCCCCTCGCGTAATCGCACGGCTATCGTATACGGCGGCGACCTCCTCAATGCCCCGGATGCAGCGCGTCGTTGAGGTACATGCAGGTCAGCATGGTGAACACATAGGCCTGGATTACCGCCATCAGCAGCTCCAGCGCCGTCAGGCCGACCGTCATCAGCAATGGCGCGATGGTTGCCGCCATGCCGAGGGGGCCGAGGGCGCTCAAATCGACGATGAAGCCGGCGAAGACTTTCAGCGTGATGTGCCCGGCGAGCATCACCGCGAACAGGCGGACCGAGTGGCTGACCGGGCGGGACAGGTAGGAGACGATCTCGATCGGCACGATCAGCGGGGCGAGATAGCCGGGGATGCCGCTGGGGAGGAAGATGCGGAAGAAGCCGAACCCGTGCCGCCAGAGGCCGTAACCCGTCACCACTGCAAAAACCAGCAGCGCCAGCGCACCGGTGACGATGATCTGCGCGGTGACGGTGAAGGCGAACGGGAACATGCCGAGCATGTTGGCGACGAGGATGAAGCTGAACAGCGAGAACACCAGCGGGAAGAACCGCATCCCCTCGCGGCCGATGGCCTGCAGCACCAGCCGCTCGACCGCCTCGTAGAGCAGCTCGGCGACGAGTTGCAGCCGCCCCGGCACAAGCCGCCGGTGACGGGTCGAGAGGATCATGAAGCTGGCCCCGACCGTCACCGTCAGCAGCATATAGGCCGCGGCATTGGTGAGGCTGAGATCGACGCTGCCGAGCGGCGGCAGCGGGAAGATGGGGGTGACGACGAACTGGTGGACGGGGTCGGCCATGATGGTCCTTTGCTGAGAAATCAGGGGTCGAGATGCCGGCCCAGCAGCCAGGCGGCGAGACCGGCGGCAGAGGGCAGGAAGGCGGTGAGCAGCGCTGCCGCAGACTCGTCGAGAGCCGCGGCAGCCGCGATGAGGCTGGCGAGCACGTAGCCTGCGAGGCAGCCGAGCAGCGCATGGAGGTTGGAAGGTGTGGTGGGCACGGACGAGCTCCCTGGTTCAGGAGGGGTCGTCCCCGGTGGCCCGTTAGCCCGGCAGGTCGTCCTGCTGGCGGGTTAGTGATTTGAGCGGGTGGATGCACCACCCGCGATGTCATCCCAGCGAAAGCTGGGACCCATCTCACCCCCCGCGCCAGCTGATAGTTGGGTCCCAGCTTTCGCTGGGATGACAGCCGGTGGGTGGGGCGACGGCCGGGCTACACCATTGTTCCCGTGCCGCCCGATGGTGAACCGTTCCTAGGTCACAAAGAGCAGCACGCCGAACACCGCGAACAGGGTGAGGTGGAGCGTGCCCTGCAAGGCCGAGGCGCGTTGGCCGAGGAAGGTCAGGGTGGTGAGCCCGACGGTGAGCAGCAGCAGCACCGTTTCGCTGGGCGAGACGCCCATCACCACGCGCTTGCCGGTGACCAGCCCGACGATCAGCACCGCCGGGACGGTGAGACCGACGGTCGAGACGAACGCCCCGAGGCAGAGGTTGATCGAGCGCTGCAGCTGGTTATCGAGCGCTGCCTTGATGGCGGTGATCGATTCCGGGGTGAAGACGATGATGGCGATCAACACACCGCCCAGCGCCAGCGGCGCCCCAGCGGCGGCGATGCCGAAATCGATGACCAGCGCCAGATCGTGCGCCAAGAGCACGATGGGCAGCATCAGCGCCACCAGCAGCAGGGCGTGGATGATGATGCCGCCGCGATTCATCGGCTGGCGCTCGCCGGCCGCGCTACTCTCGCCGTTGCCGTCGAGCGGAATGGTGAGCGAGCCGAGCTCGGGCTGGACGAAATAGCGCCGATAGCGCCGGGTCTGCATCAGCAGGAACGCCGCGTAGAGCACGATGGTGAGGGCGGCGAACGCCACTGCCTGCGGCGGCAGGAAGGTGCCGTCTCCGCTGCTCAGCGTATTGGGCAGGATCAGCCCGATGCCAGCCAGCAGCAGGGTCATCGAGATATAGGCGAGCGCGCCCTGCGAATTGTACTCCTGCTCGCCGAAGCGCCGGCCGCCGAGCAACAGGCAGATGCCCATCACCAGGTTGAGGATGATCATCATCACGGCAAAGATCGAGTCGCGCCCGATGGTCGGGTTCTCGCCGGGGCCGAGCAGCACCGCGGCGATCAGGATCACCTCGATAGAGACGATCGAGAGCGTCAGGATCAGCGTGCCATAGGGCTCGCCCAGCCGATGCGCCAGGTAATCGGCCTCATGCACCACGCCAAAGGCGGCGACGAGGATGGTGGCAAAGATCACCACGAAGGCGATGACGGCGACGACGGGATCGATGGGCGCATGCAGCCAGCTCGAGCCGCCGAGCATGAACACCAGCACCACGCCCCAGGCGATGGCGAGCTTGATCAGCGTACGCGGCGGAAAGTGCTGACGGAGGGGGAGTTTGGCAGAAGTGGACGGAGACACGGTTCATACCTCCGGGGTCGTCCCCGATCGATAAACCCGCGCATCGAGGCCGTCCAGGATGCGGTACCGCGAAGCGGCGAGGGCTATGTAGCGCAGGGGGCGGCGGGATGCAATTGGGGCCTAGACTTGCGGAAGTCCGAGTAGACCACCGACGGCAGAGGGGTGGCCTTCTCCCCTTGTGGGAGAGGGCCATCCCATGAGCGCTGATGACTCCTGCCCCCGCGACTTTCACCCCCGGTTCACCTAAGCTCACCCAACCTGCGCTTGAACCTGCCGGAATCTGCCGATGTCCACGCTTGCCGCCCTTGCCGTCTCGCTGCCGCTCCAAACGCTTGCTGCGGGCGAGCGGCTGACCACCGAGGGCAGCTATTCGGGGCGGCTCTACCTGCTCGAAGCCGGGCGGCTCACGGTGTCGCGCGAGGGTGTGGCGATTGCCAGCATCGAGGAGCCCTGGGCGATTGTCGGCGAGATGGCGGTGCTGCTCGGCACGCCGCACAGCGCCACCGTCACCGCCGAAACGGAGGTGCAGGTGCGGGTGATCGAGGAGGCGCTCGACGTCCTGTCGCAGAACCCGGATTTTGCGCTCCATATCGCCACCCTCGCGTGCGCCCGGCTCAACGCCACCTCGGCGCTACTGGTCGACCTCCGCCGCGCCGCGGAGGGTAAGAAGCAGGAACAGGCGCTGATGAGCCGCATCCTCACCGCGATGCTGGCGACGCCCAATGTGACGGGGCGGGCGGGGAAATGGGCGGATCACGAGTAGGGTGCGGTTGCACTCTCCCGATATCGTTCGCTCGTACCACCTGGAGCATTCTCATCCGGGAATGCACGATCCGCGCCGGCTGATTAGTTGGGTGTCCCCAGCTATCGCCCATGCGTGCTGAGGTGCGATCGTGCCCACCCACCGGCTGTCATCCCTGCGAAAGCAGGGACCCATTTCACCTCCCGCGCCGACCTAGCGGACGAGCGCAAGCCCTCGCCGCGGAGTTGGGTCCCAGCTTTCGCTGGGATGACACCGAGTTTGGGGCACCGTTCCGGTGGATCGATGCGTGCATCAGAGTCGTCGATACCTTGCGCCCATGAGCTTCGCGGGAATGACGTCGGTGGGTGGGCCGGTACTGCCCCTGACCGATACCCCGATGCGGTACACCAGCTCCGATTCCGACCAATCGTCGTTAGAAGCCCCCTCTTGACTCATTTCTGGACTCTCCGCTAATACGCATTAGCAGCTAATACGCATTAGCAACATTGAGCACGTCGGGGAGGACGGCTTGGCCAAGGGCGGACGCCTTACACAGCGGGATATTGCGCGCATTGCCGGGGTCAGCCAGGCGACGGTGTCGCTGGTGCTGAACGATGCCAAGGCGGCGGCGGGGCGGATTCCCGATGAGACGCGCGAGCGGGTGCAAAAGGCGATCCGCGAGACCGGCTATGTGGCCGACCCGATTGCCCGCCGCATGGCCAAGGGACTCAACCGCATACTCGGGGTGTTCACCTATGAGCCGGCCTTTCCGAGCGCCCAGGCCGATTTCTTCGCGCCGTTCCTGTTCGGCATCGAGGAGACGGCGCAGACGCTGGGCTACGACCTGCTGCTGCTCACCGGCGCGCCGGCCAACCGCGGCAAGCGCAAGATTTTTGACGAGAACAACCGGCTGCGACTGGCCGATGGTTGCGTGATCCTCGGGCGCGAGTTCGACCGGGCCGAGCTGAAGCGGCTGGTGGCCGGCGACTATCCGTTCGTGGCGGTTGGCCGCCGTGACCCCGTCGGCGCGCCGGTACCCTATGTCGGGGCCGACTATGTCGCGGCGACCGCCGAGATGGTGCGGCGCGCGCGGGCCAAGGGGCATACCAAGCTCGCTTATGTCGGGCCCAGCAAGGGGGCGGAATCCTCGGTCGATCGCTGGACTGGCTTTGCCTCGGCGCTCGGAGGGGCCGAACTCGCCCTGCACATCCCGGAAGTCGGCGGCAAGGCGCTGCCGATGCTGGAGGCGATCCGCGCGTCCGGCGCGACGGTGGCGTTCTTCACCGAAATGGCCGACGCGGTGATCGTCGATGCGGCGGCGCGCTCACAGAACCTCGCGGTGCCCGGCGATCTCTCGATCGTCGTGCTCGGCAGCCATTTGCGGCCGATGCAGTCGGGCACCCGTTTCACCACCTTCTCAGTGCCGCGCGAAGAGATGGCGCGGCGCGCCACGCAGATGCTGTGCGAGCGGATCGAAGCGGGCTCGGCCGGCGACCAGGTGGTGCTGCCGTGCGAGCCGGTGGAGGGCGACACCCTGGGCGCCATCCACCCCAGCGACCGCCTCGACACCTGACGACTTTTCACCCCTGACGCGACCTAACCAAACGGACCTAACGTGAAAGAATACTCGGCAGATATCGCGATCATCGGTGGCGGCCTCGGCGGCGTGGCGGCGGCGCTCGGCGCGTTGCGCTCGGGCCGGACCGTGGTGATGACGGAGGAGTTCGACTGGCTGGGTGGGCAGATGACCAGCCAGGCGGTACCGCCCGACGAGCACAGCTGGGTCGAGCAGTTCGGCATCACCCGTTCGTATCGGGCGCTGCGCAACGGCATCCGCCAGTATTATCGCGACCACTACCCGCTTACGGAGAAGAGCCGCGCCTGGGGCGACCTCAACCCAGGCGCCGGGTTCGTGTCGCGGCTCTGCCATGAGCCGCGGGTCGGGCTGGCGGTGATGGAAGCGATGCTGATGCCGTATCGCGGCGGCGGCAGGCTGACGGTGCTGCAGCCCTATAGGCCGGTTACTGCCGAGGTCGATGGCGACCGGGTGCGCGCCGTGACGCTGCGGCACCGCGACAGCGGCGAGCAGATCGTCGTCACCGGCAAATACATCATCGAGGCGACCGAGCTCGGTGACCTCCTGCCGATGACCGGCACCGAATATGTCACCGGCTTCGAGAGCCAGCGTGACACTGGGGAGCCTTCGGCACCATCTGAGGCGCAGCCGACCAACTCGCAGGCGGTATCGATCTGCTTTGCCATCGACCATGTCGACGGCAACCAGGTGGGCGACAAGCCGCGCAATTACGACAAGTGGCGCGCTTATACGCCGAGCTTCTGGGGCGGGCCGCTGATCGGCTTCGTCGCGCCGCATCCGCGCACCCTCGAAACCACGGTGCGCAGCTTTACCCCGAACCCGGATGACGACCCGACGCTGGTCGATGCCGACCAGCGCAAGAACCCGGGCGACGGGAACCTCTGGACCTTCCGGCGCATCGCGGCGCGGCGCAATTTCGTCCCCGGCGCCTACCAGTCCGACATCTGCCTCGTGAACTGGCCGATGCTCGACTATTTCGAGCACCCGATCATCGATGTGCCCGAAGCGGTCTACAACGAGCGGATCCGCGATGCGGCCGACCTCGCCTATTCGGTGTTCTACTGGCTGCAGACCGAGGCGCCGCGCGAAGATGGCGGCCAGGGTTTCCCCGGGTTGCGGCTGCGCGGGGACATCACCGGCACCAACCATGGCCTCGCCATGGCGCCCTATATCCGCGAGAGCCGCCGCATCAAGGCGGTGACGACGATCGTCGAGCAGGATCTCTCCTATGAGGTGCGCGGCGAGCGCGGCGCGGTGAACTATCGCGACAGCGTCGGCATCGGCATGTACCGGATCGACCTCCACCCTTCGACCGGCGGCGACAACTATGTCGATGTGGCCTCGTGCCCGTTCGAGATTCCGCTCGGCGCGCTGCTGCCCGAGCGGGTCAGCAACCTGATCCCGGCCGGCAAGACCATCGGCACCACCCACATCACCAATGGCTGCTACCGGCTGCACCCGGTGGAGTGGAACATCGGCGAGGTGGCCGGGCTGCTCGCCGCTTACTGCCTCAACCATGGGGTGACGCCGCACCAGGTGCAGGCCGACGATGCCCTGCTCAGCGACTTCCAGGCCCGGCTCTACGCCGAGGGCATCGAGACCCGCTGGCCCGACGTACGGGGCTACTGAGAACCAAGAGCAAGAAACGACGACACGACAACGACGACAAAGGAGGAAACCATGAAACTATTCGATCTGAAGCTGGCGGCCCTCGCTGCCGGCATCGCCATCCCGCTGGTGGCGGTCCCTGCCCTCGCGCAGGATATCCGCATGGCGATCTGGAGCGCCAACGAGGCGCATCTGGCGCTGTTCAACGAGATTGCGGCGGCCTACACGGCGCAGCACCCGGACGTGAAGGTCAGCTTCGACTCGCTGCCGTTCGACGGCTACACCACGACGCTGACCACGCAGATCGCCGGCGGCAATGCTCCCGATCTCGCCTGGATCCTCGAGACCACGGCCGGCGATTTCGTCAGCTCCGGGGCGCTGTCGCCGCTCAAGGCGACGTTCGAGGCAGCGCCCGACTACAACCTGGCAGACGTGACCGAGAGCGCCCTGGCGCTGTGGACGGCTGGCGGCGAGATCTACGCCTATCCGTTCTCCACCTCGCCGTTCGGCATGTTCGTCAACAACGACGTGATCAAGGCGGCCGGGCAGCAGACGCCGGCCGAGCTGATCGCCGCCGGGCAATGGACCTGGGACCAGGCCGAGGCGATCAACACCGCGGTCGCTGCATCCGGCAAGCAGGGGCTGATCGTCCGCGATTTCGACTACAAGGTGTGGGACAACCTCGCCTCGATCTGGAATGCGTGGGGTGCGTCGCCGTGGAGCGCCGACGGCAAGACCTGCACGTTCACCGAACAGCCGATGGTCGATGCGATGAGCTTCATCCACAAGGCGATCTTCACCGACAAGGCGATCCCCGGCCCCGGCGTCACCGCCGATTTCTTTGCCGGCGACGCAGCGATGACCATCACGCAGATCTCGCGCGCATCGCTGCTGCCCAAGGAGAACCCGTTCAGCTGGGACCTGGTGCCGCTGCCGTCGGGCCCGGCCGGTGAGTATGCGGTGATCGGCCAGGCCGGCATCGGCGTCTTCGCCTCGGGCAAGAACCCTGATGTGGCCGCCGACTTCCTCGCCTTCTTCACCAACCCCGAGAACGCCAAGAAGCTGGCAAAGTTCTTCCCGCCGCCGCGCTCCAGCCTGCTCAATGCGGAAGTGCTTGGCGCCGCCAATCCGCTGCTCTCGCCTGAGCAGATCGAGAACGTGGTGATCAAGGGGATTGCTACCGGCAAGGTAAAGCCCGGCCATGCCGGCTTTGCCGAGATCCAGCAGACGGCCCGGGCGGCGCTCGATGCGCTGTGGGTGCCGGAGGCGGATGTGCCGGCGGTGCTGAAATCGGTGTGCGACCGGATCCAGCCGATGCTGTGATGATGTGGTGGGGCCGCGGCGTGTGGCCCCACCCTCATCCGGCCCGCAGAGACGGCCTTTGGCCGTCTGCTGCTTGCGGCCACCTTCTCCCATCAAGGGAGAAGGCCTGACTGAGACGTCTCGGCTCCTTCGCCTTCTCCCCTCGTGGGAGAAGGTGCCCGACAGGGTGGATGAGGGGGAGCCACATACACAGGACTCCCAATGACCTTCACCGCTCCCACCGCTGATCGATCGCGCCGGCGGCCGTTCTGGACCATGGAGCGGCGCGACAGCGTTGCGGGTTACCTGTTCATCGCCCCGCAGCTGGTCGGCATCGTGTTCTTCGTGCTGATCCCGCTCGGGCTGGTGGTCTGGTACTCGCTGCACGAGTGGAACGTCCTGGCAGGGACGTTCCACTTTGTCGGCGATGCCAACTATCAGAAATTCGCTGCCGATCCGGCGCTCGGCGAGGTGCTGACGGCGACCGCCGTGTTTTCGGCCGGGCTGGTGGTGTTCAACCTCTCCCTGGCGCTGCTCCTGGCGATCCTCGTCAACCAGAAGCTCAGGGGCATCACGGTGTTCCGCACCATCTTCTTTTCGCCGGTGGTGGTGTCGCTGGTGGCCTGGACCATTGTCTGGAGCTTCCTGTTGCAGGCCAATGGCGGCATCAACGGGCTGCTGCAGCTGATCGGCATTAGCGGGCCCAACTGGCTGCGTTCGCCGCCCACCGCCATGGCCTCGGTGATCGTGGTGCAGGTGTTCAAGAATGTCGGGCTCAACATGGTGCTGTTCCTCGCGGCGCTGCAGGGGGTGCCGCGCGAACTCTACGAGGCGGCGCGGGTCGATGGCGCCAGCCGCTGGACGCAGTTCCACGCGATCACCGTGCCGCTGATCTCGCCGACCATCCTCCTCACCATGATCATCACCATTGTCGGCTCGCTCCAGGTGTTCGCGCAGATCGCGGTGCTGACGCAGGGCGGGCCGGGGATGTCGACCACGGTGCTGGTCTACTACCTCTACCAGCAGGCCTTCCAATTCCACCGCTTCGGCTATGGCGCCACCATCTCGATCCTCCTCTTCGTGATCGTCGCGGTGCTCACCTTCGCGCAGTGGCAGATGCGCAAACGGATCGTCTTCTATGAAAACTGAGCTCTCCCCCGATGCCCTGTCGCCCAGGGCGCGCGTCGCGCTGTATGGCCTCCTCTCAGTGCTCGCCATCCCCTTCGTCTTTCCGACCTGGTGGATGGTGACGAGCTCGGTGAAGCCGATCTCGGACATCTTCGCGTTTCCGCCCGAGCTGATCCCGTCGCGCTTTGACTGGTCGACCTATTCGGAGGTGTTCCGGCTGCAGCCCTTCGCGCAGCAATACTGGAACTCCTGCTACATCGCGGCAATCGTCACGGTGGGCACCATGGCGGTGTCGTCGATGGCCGGCTACGCCTTCGCGCGGATCAAGTTCCCCGGCGCCAACCTCATCTTCATGGTGGTGCTGCTGGGGCTCTTGATCCCCTCGGAAGTCACCATCGTGCCGCTGTTCCAGATGTTCCTCAAATGGGGGCTGGTGAACACGCATTGGCCGCTGATCCTGGTGCCGATCTTCGGGGCGCCGAGCGTCTTTGCCACCTTCGTGATGCGGCAGTTCTTCATTGCGCTGCCGGTGGAGCTCGAAGAGGCGGCGCGGGTCGATGGGCTCAGCCGCTTCGGCATCTTCTGGCAGATCGCGTTGCCCTTGGCGAAGCCGGCGCTGGCGGCGGTCGCCATCTTCACCTTCCTCCACTCGTGGAACCTCTATCTCGAGCCGATCGTGTTCCTCACCACGCCCGGCAACTTCACTCTGCCGCAGGCGCTGACCCAATATGTCGACGTCTACCAGGGGCCGATGTGGAACACCCAGCTCGCCGCCGCGACGCTCACCGCCCTGCCGGTGCTGGTGGTGTTCATCTTCGCACAGCGCCAGTTTATCGAGGGCCTGGCTCACACAGGACTCAAGGGTTGACCGATGCGCGAGCGCATCGGGGGACTGGCTCACACGGGACTGAAGGGCTGAGCCGATGATCGAAGCTGCAATGCGCGCCGGAGAGTTGCCGGTGCTGGTGTCGCTCGGGCGGCACGACCTCGAGCTCGCGAAAGCCGCAGTGGATGCCGGGGTGTTCGGGCTGAAGTTCCACCTCAATGCCTACCATCGCGCTAGCGGCACGACCTTCGGCAGCTTTGCCGAGGAACGGCCGTTCATCGAGGCCCTGGCGAAACTGGACAAACCCATGCTGGTGATGAGCGGGCAGGAGACGCAGCCGAGCTTTGATGAACTCGAAGCGCTGGCCGATTGCGGCGTCGAGGGCTGGAACATCTATCTGAAGCACGTGCAGCCGCATCTATTGGCCTCGCGGCTGAAGCCGATCCTGGCGCTCGACAGCGAGAGCGGGCAAGCCGACATCGACGCCATCCGCGCCATCCCGGGTGCCATGGTCGAGGCCTCGATCGGGCGGTTTGCCGAATATGGCCTGCCGCTCAACGATACCGACCTCGCGCGCTTTGCCGAGATCGTCACGATGTCCGGCCGGCCGGTGATTGCGCCGAGCCAGAAGAAGTTCACCGCGGAAGACGCGCCACGGCTGAAGGCGGCGGGGATCGGGGCGATCCTTGTGGGGGCGGTGGTGACGGGGCTGGAGCCCGAGGGGCTGCGGCGGGCGGTGGCGCCGATCGTCGAGGCGGCGAAGGGGGAGAGCGAATAGTGAGTAGCCAGTAGCGAATAGAGGAGTTCCTTCTACTCGCTACTCGCTACTCGCTACTCGCTACTCGCCATTCGCTACTCGCCATTCGCTACTCGCTGCAGATCACCCCGGCGTCGGCCCCGTAACCACCGGGCGCGAGGGATCGGCGCTCCAGGCGCTCCACGAGCCGACGAACAGGGCCGCAGGCTGGCCGAGGCTGGCCAGTGCCAGGATGTCGTGCGCGGCGGAGACACCGGCGCCGCAGGAGACGCCGACATCGGCGCCCAACGCACCCAAAGCAGCGAAGCGGAGGCGCAGTTCCTCCGGTGCAGCGAAGGTGCCGGCGGCGGAGAGGTTGCCCTTGGCCGGGGCGTTCAGCGCGCCGGGAATGTGGCCGCTGGTTTCGTAGGCATTGGCGTCGCGCGCATCGAGCAGTACGCCGCGGTGCGGCTGGAGCGCGGCAGCATCGGCATCGAGCACCGGGAGGTGCCCGGGGCTCAGTTGCACATTGCCGAGGTCGGGCACGCGGGTGAGCTCCGCGGTAGCATAGCCGGCGGCGAGCCAGCTGCCGAGACCGCCATCGAGCAACCGCACATTGTCGATGCCAGCCCAGCGCAGCACCCACCAGGCGCGGGCCGCCTGGAGCCCGTGCTTGTCGTCGTAGACCACCACCGGCACGCCCGCGCGGATGCCCCAGCGGCGGGCGTTGGCCTCGAGTTCGGCGATCGTGGGCAGCGGGCGGTTACCAACTGTGCCGCCGCCCGGGCCGGCGAGTTCGGTGGCGAGATCCACCGGTACGGCGCCGGGCAGGCCTGAGCTGCGGACATCCGCCTTGCCGGGGCGGACGCCGCCGATATCGAGCAGCACCGGCGCTCGACCGGCAGCAAGGAGAGCATCGAGTTCCCTGGCGGTGATCAGCACCTTCGAGCGGTGATCGGTGGTCATGGTGCTACTCCGCCGCGTCGGCGTGCTTGAGGTGCGTATTCGCCGGCACCTCGAGGCCGAGATGGTCGCGGAAAGTCGGGCCGGAATAGTCCTTGCGGTAGATGCCGCGCTGCTGCAGCAGCGGCACCACCAGGTCGGCGAAGGCGGTGACCGCATCGGGGACATAGGCGGGGAAGATGTTGAAGCCATCCGCCGCCTTCTCGGTGAACCAGTGCTCGATATAGTCGGCGATCTCCTCGGGATTGCCGACCACTACGGCGCCCATGCCGGTGATCCCCAGGATCAGGTCGCGGTAGGTGATCGGCTTGTCACCGCCGACCGTGCGGCGGGTCAGCCGGGTGATCGCAGCAAGGACCCGCAGGCCGTCGGCATTGGCCGCGTCGAACACCGTTTGCGGGACCGGCTCGTCGACCTCGGCGCCGCGCACATCAACTCCGATGACGTCGGACACCGAGCCGAGATTGCGCAGCCGGGTGCCGCGACCGAGCGCGCCATAGTGCTTTTCGCCGCTCGCCTCACCCTCGGGATCGAGCGCGATGAAGCGGTTGAGCTGGTCGTAGATGGCAACCGCTTCCTCGGTGGTGGGCGCGACGATCGGGGTGAGGCCGGGAAGGATGGCGATCTCGTCGGGGCTGCGGCCGTACTTGGCGGCGCGGCTCTTGATGTCGTCGTAGTACGCCTTGGCGCTCTCAATGGTCGGCTGGCCGGCAAAGATCACGTCGGCATCGCGGGCGCCCAGTTCGCGCGAGCGGTCCGAGGTGCCGGCATGGAGGATCACCGGGTGACCCTGCGGCGGACGGCGTACGGTCAGCGGCCCGTCGATATCGAAGAAGCGGCCATGGTGCCCGGCCGGCCGCACCTCATCGTCCCAGCTGTCCCACAGGCTCTTGGTGGCGGCGACGAACTCGTCGGCCCAATCATAGCGCTGCTCGGTATCCCAGTGCGCGTCGCGCGAGAAATTGGCGGCGGCGATGGCGTCAGCGCCGGTGACGAGGTTCCACGAGGCGCGGCCCTCGCTCAGGTGATCGAGCGAGGCGAACAGGCGCGCCACGTTGTAGGGGTCGTAGTAGGTCGGGTTGGCGGTGACGACGATGCCGATATGGCTGGTGGCCGCGGCAAGGCTGGCGCCGGCAGCGAACGGCTCGAGCCGCGACATCTGCGAGGGGTTGGTGGTTTGCAGGCTCGGATCGCTCGCAAGCCGATCGCCGAGGAACAGGAAATCGAACTTCGCCCGCTCGGCGGTCTGCGTCACCTGTTGCAGAAACTCGATGTCGAAGGCGGCAGAGGCATGCGAGCCGGGCATGCGCCAGCCCGACGGATGGGTGCCGCCGGCCCAGAACATCAGGCCGAAATGCAGTTCGCGCTGGCGTTTGCCCATGGTGATACTCCTAGACTGCAGTCTTCTGTTCGGCCGCTAAGCGAGCTCGGGCCAGCAGCCGGTTTTCCGGCCTCGCGAGGCCGAGATGGTGGCGGAAGGTGGGTCCGGCGTACGCCGTGCGGTAGATGCCGCGGGCCTGCAGCACCGGCACCACGAGGTCGACAAAGGCCTCCACCGCGCCCGCCACATAGGCGGGGAAGATGTTGAAGCCGTCGGCGGCACGCTCGGTGAACCACGCCTCGACATAGTCGGCGACCTCGTCGGGGTTGCCGACCACGGTGCTGGTGCCGCGGCTCGCCCCGATGATCAGGTCCCGATAGGTAATGCGCTCAGGCCCATCGACGGTGCGGCGGGTGAGTCGGGTGATTTCGGCGAACAGGCGCTTACCCTCCTCACTCGCCGCCGCGAGGACACCAGGCGGTACCGGGGCGTCGTGATCGTTGCCGAGGAGGTCGACGCCGAAGGCTTTCGAGGCGGTGGTGAGGTTGCGGTTTTTGGCGCCGCCGCGTCCGCCGAAGGCGCCGGGACCTTCGGCTTTATCCTCGGGATCGAGGGCGAGATAGCCGTTGAGCTGGTCGTAGATCGCCACCGCCTCGGCGGTGGTCGGCGCGACGATCGGGGTGAGGCTGGGCAGGATGGCGATATCGGCATCGGTACGGCCGTACTTCTTCGCCCGATCCTTGATGTCGCGATAATAGGCCTGCGCACTCTCGATGGTGGCGTGGCTGGTGAAGATGGCATCGGCATCGCGGGCGCCGAGCTCGCGCGAGCGGTCGGAGGTGCCGGCGTGGAGGATGATCGGGTGCCCCTGCGGCGGGCGCGGCGCATCGAGCGGGCCGGCGACGGTGAAGTGCTGGCCCTTGTGGTTGAGCGCGTGGACCTTGCTGGGATCGAGGGCCCGGCCGCTCGCGGCATCGGGGCTCCAGGCACCATCCTCCCAGCTGTCCCACAGATCCTTGACGATGCCGACGAACTCGTCGGCCCAGTCATAGCGCTGCTCGGCGTCCCAATGTGCATCGCGCGAGAAATTGGCGGCGGCATGCGGATCGGCGCCGGTGACGATGTTCCACGAGGCGCGGCCCTGGCTCAGGTGATCGAGCGAGGCGAACAGCCGGGCGAGCGTGAACGGATCGTAATAGGTCGGGTTGGCCGTCACCACGATGCCGATCTCGGAGGTGGCGGCGGCGAGGCTGGCGCCGGCAGCGAACGGCTCGAGCCGCGACATCTGCGCCGGGTTGGTGGTCTGCAGACCCGGCTCGCTCGCCAGCTTGTCCCCGAGGAACAGGAAATCAAACTTGGCCTTTTCGACCAGTTGCGTCACCTGCTGCAGGTACTCGATGTCATAGGCCGCATCGGCCTTGGCAGTCGGCCAGCGCCAGCCGGAAGGGTGGGTGCCGGTGCCCCAGAACATCAGGCCGAGATGCAGTTCGCGTTTGGGTTCGGTCATGATCGAAAACTCCTCAGGCAACGAGGCGGTTCGGGATGGCGGGCAGCTCGAGATTGTCGCGCAGGGTGGTGGCGCGATACTCGGTGCGCGCCAGCCCGCGTGACTGCAGCTCGGGGATGACCCGCTCGACGAACTGGCCGAGCTGGTCGGGCAAGGTCGCCGAGCGCACGATGAAACCATCGGCAGCATCGGCCGCGACCCAGGCCGCCAGCTCGTCGGCGATACGCTCAGGGCCGCCGACGATCACCGCGCCGGAGATCGTGCCGCCGAGCGCGTTGAGTTCGGCGAGCAGCGCGTTGGCCGCCGCGTCGGTCTCGCCGACGACGGGGGTGATCTCGACCAGCACCGAGATGGCGTCGGGATCCCTGCCCTGCGCCGCGGCCGCCTGGCGCAGCTCGTCACGCAGCGCCTTGCCGGCGACGCTGTCGGCGGGCCGGGCCAGCACGATGTCGGCTTCGCGGGCGGCGAGCTCGTTGGCCAGCGGCGTGCCGGCCTCATGCGCCAGCACCAGCTGGCCCTGCGGCGGGCGGGCGACGTTGAGCGGGCCCTTGACGCTGAACAGCTGGCCCTGGTGGTTGATCGGGTGGATCTTGTCGCCATCGACGAAGGCGCCGGTCGCCTTGTCGCGGATGAAGGCGCCATCTTCCCAGCTGTCCCAGAGCTCGCGGATCACATCGACGACTTCGCCGGCGCGGCCGTAATGCGCCGCGGCGTCAGCTTCCGACTGGCTGTAGTTCTTCGCCGCGGGAGCGCTGGCGCCGGTGGCGATGTTCCACACGGCGCGGCCATGGGTGACGTGGTCGAGCGAAGCGGTCAGCCGGGCGAGGTTGTAGGGCTCGTAGTAGCTGGCGTTGGCCGTCACCAGCAGGCCGATGCGGCTGGTCTTGGTGGCGAGGAACGAGGCGGTGGTGAAGGGCTCAGTGCGCGCCGCCAGCGCCGGATTGGCGGCATCGGTCGCATCGGCGGTGAGCTTGTCGCCGATGGCGAAGAAATCGAACTTGCCGGCTTCGGCGAGGCGGGCGAGTTCGACAATCTGGGCCGCGCTGAACGGGTCGTGCCGGCCGCCGGCGTGACGCCAGCCCGAGGGGTGGCTGCCGTGCGGCTCATAGAGATAGCCGAGACGGATCTGCTTTGGCTTGGTCATAGCCGAGATTCCTTCACTGAAATTTGGGTTACGCGGCGGCGTGGGAAGGCGCCTCGAGCGCGTGCAGCGCTTCGTAGACGCGGGCTTCCTGCTTCAGGAGTTCGAGGTCGCCGCGCCGACGCGGCCGCGGCAGGTCGATGGCAAAAGTCTCGGCGATGCGGCCGGGGCGCGGCGACAGCAGCACGATGCGATCGGCGAGGAACACCGCCTCGCCGACGTCGTGGGTGACGAAGACGATGGTTTTTTGGTGCTTTTCCCAGATCGAGATCAGGTCTTCCTGCAGCTTGATGCGGGTGATGTAGTCGACGGCGCCGAACGGCTCATCCATCAGCAGCACTTCGGGATCGTTGACCAGTGCCCGGGCGATGCCGGCGCGCTGTTTCATGCCGCCCGAAATCTGGTGCGGATATTTGCTGCCGAAACCGGTGAGCCCGACCTGCTCGAGGTGCCGGTCGACGATCTGCTGGGCGCTCTGTTTGCTCTCGCCGCGGATCTCGAGCCCGAGCCCGACATTGGCGGCGACGGTGCGCCACGGCATCAGCGAGGCATCCTGGAACACCACGCCGAGGCCCCGGCCGCCCGGCCCGGCAATCGGCTGATCGTGGAAGCGCGCCTCGCCGGCAGTGGGCAATTGCAGGCCGGCGAGGATCTCGAGCAGCGTGCTCTTGCCGCAGCCGGAGGGGCCGAGGAGGACGACAAACTCGCCCGCCTCGATGCTGAGGTCGATCTTATCGAGGGCGCGCACCGGGGACGTGCCGGGAAACACCTTGTCGAGTGCGGTGACGGTGAACACTGACATGATCGACCTCTTCGTTGCAGCTATGGGGTTCAGCCCTGGGACTTGTCGGCCGGGTAGGAGAAGGCCTTGACGTAGTCCTTGGGGATGAAGCGCAGGTCGATGTACTTGCTGGCGTCGTAGGGCGCGTCCTGGTTGCCCTGCTCGATCTCGATCTGCTGGGTGTCGGCGATGGCGGTCGGGTCGACATCCGGATTGTCCTCCCAGATGTCGTCTTCCTGCTGAACCGCCTGGCGGACCGCTTCAGGGTCGAGCTTCAGCCGCGCCTGCAGCCACGGGATGTACTCGTCGTAATGCGCCTTGGCGTATTCGTAGGATTTGAAGTAGGCGCGCAGCCCACGCTCCAAGAGCTCCGGATCATTGGCGATCACGTCATCCCCGGCGATCAGCACGCCGGTGTGGTAGGTCGGCAGGAATTCCCAGCCGCGGGCCAGCACATGCGCCTTGCCTTCGAGTTCGCCGAGCGCGGCAAAGGGCTGATGGATGATGGTGGCATCGACCTGGCCCTCGGTCAGCGTGCCATAGGCCTGGGCCTGGGTGCCGTTGGCGAACAGCGTCACGTCCTTGTCCGGATCGACGCCGCTCTTCTGCAGGATCACCCGGGCATAGACGGCCATGCCGCTGCCCTCCTGGGCGATGCCGACGGTCTTGCCCTTCAAATCGGCGATGGTCTTGATCTCGGGCTTGGCGATCAGCCAGAAGGCGCCCTTGTTGCGGAAGGCCGAGGCGATGATCTTGATCGGCGCCCCGAGCGCCGCAGCGCGGAGGAACGTGCTGGTCGGGCCGAAGGCGAAGGTCAGCTCGTTGGTCGCCACGGCGCCGACGGTGTCCTGCGCGGCAACGAATTCGACATCCAGCCCCTCCTCGTCGAAGAAGCCTTTCTCGATGCCGAAATTGATCGGCTGCTGGGTGTAGCTCAGCGTATCGAGCAGCTTGATGGTCTTGCGGGCCGGCGCGTCCTGAGCGGTGGCCACGCCGCCAAGGCTTAGCGCCAGTGCAGCGGCGGCAAGCAAGGTGGCGGCAAAATGCGGTCTCGTCCTGCGCATGGCAGTTCCTTTTCGTCAGTCAGTTTGAGGTGTGGGGGGAGAGAGGAGCGCGCCGGTCAGGCGTACTTCCATTTGAGCAGCACCCGCTTCTCCAGCCAGTCGACCAGGAAGATGATGACGAGCGAGATGGTGGTGATGAGGATCACCAGGGCAAAGGTACCGGCGGTGTCGTAGATGCCGGTGAGCTTGTTGAGCAGGTTCCCGAGGCCGGCCTTCGAGGCAACCATTTCGGCGAACAGAGCCGCGACGAGGCAGGTCGCCGCCTCGATGCGCACCGCCGCCATGATCGAGGGAATGGCGCTGGGGAGGATCACCTTCCAGACGATCTGCCGGTGCGAGGCGCCGAGCGTCTTCGCCACCTTCACATGGCTTTCCTGCACCTGCCGGATGCCGGCTATGGTGTTGAAAACGAACAGGAAATACGAAAACAGAAAGACGATGAAGACCTTGTGGCCATAGCCGATGCCGAGATAGAGCGTCAGCAGCGGAATGATGGTCACCTTGGGCACCGCCATGGCCCAGATCAGGAACGGGTTGAGGAACTGGTTCACCCGCGGGAACAGCCCCATATAGATGCCGGTAGCGACGCCGAGCACGCCACCGATCAACACCCCTGCCGCCGCTTCCGACAGCGTCACGTAGAGGTGGTAGAAGAGGTTCTGCTCCTCGACCAGCTTGGGGAACGCCGCAATCACCTGGGTCGGCGAGGCGAGGTAGATGGTCTTGACCGCGCCGCTATCGACCGCGTGCTGCACGGCGAGCAGCACGACGGCGAGCACCGCGATCTGCGCGACGAGAATGACCGGCAGCTTGAACCGTGGCAGCGACAGGCCGGGGGCGCCGCGCTGCAGTTCTGACTGATCGGCTGTCGGTTGTTGCAGCGACATCTGGCACCCTCGTCGTTCACAAAATCCTGGTCCCTGAGCGGCAGATGCAATCGGCTTGGTCGGCGAACAGGGTCGACGGCCGGGCCGGCTTCACCCGCCTCTCAGGGTGCTCAAAACCTAAAGTCTACTAATTCCATAGACAAGATAATCCGTGCTCATTATCGGTGCTGTCGCGAAGTATGCGTCTAGGCCGAGCCCGGCAGCCGCGAACGATATGTCGCCGCCCGTCGTGGGCGGCCGAGGAGATGAGAATGCAGTACGTCCCGCTTGGAACCACCGGCATCCAGGTGTCCCGCCTCGCCTTTGGCTGCTCCAGCTACGGCTCGAAGGACTGGATGCCGTGGGCGCTCAGCGAGGAGGAGGCGCAGGAGCACTACCGCGCGGCGTTTGAGGCGGGCTTCACGTTCTTCGATAGCGCCGACTCTTATTCGAGCGGGCTCAGCGAAGAGATTCTCGGTCGCGCCATCAAGCGCTTCGGCAGCGGCCGCGACCGCGTCGTCATCGCCACCAAGGTGTTCGGCGCGATGGGACCGGACCTCAACCAGAAGGGGCTATCGAAGAAGCATATCCGGCACGCCATCGATGACAGCCTCAGGCGGCTCGGTACCGACTATATCGACCTCTACCAGATCCATCGCCTCGACCCGCTGACCCCGTTCGAAGAAGTGATGGAAGCGCTCGACGGCCTGGTGCGGGCCGGCAAGGTGCTGCAGATCGGCGCTTCCAGCATGCATGCCTGGCAGTTCATGAAGCTGCAAGCCATTGCCGAGCGCAACGGACTCACCCGGTTCGTCTCGATGCAGAACAAGTACAACCTGCTTTATCGCGAGGAGGAGCGCGAGATGCTGCCGCTCTGCCTCGACCAGGGTGTGGCGGTGATCCCCTATAGCCCGCTGGCCCGCGGGCTGCTGGCCGGCAGCCGTCGCGCCGGGTCGGAACGCTCGAAAGTGGTACAGGACTTTCTCGGCGCTGCCGACGAGGCCGTGGTCGACCGGGTGGTGGGGCTGGCCGAACGGCGCGGGGTGAAGCCGGCGCAGATCGCCCTGGCGTGGCTGCTCGACAACCCCTCAGTGACCGCGCCGATCGTCGGCGCCACCAAGCCGCATCACATCGGCGACGCGGTGGCGACGCTCGACATCAGCCTCACAGAGGCGGAGCGTCATGAGCTCGAGGCAGTGTACCAGCCACAGCAAGTGAACTTTCATCGCAACGAAGCCCCGACCCCGGGGCAGACCGCCAGTGCCGACGCCATTGCGTTGTTGCGGCGGCAGTGATCCGCTCACATCCCAGCTGACATAGACAGCGCTTCGGCGCGCCCGACCCCGGAGACACGACACATGGTTGACTATCGCTACCTTGGCCGCAGCGCCCTCAAGGTATCGCCGCTGTCGCTTGGCACGATGATGTTCGGCCAGCAGACCCCCGACCCCGAAGCGTTCCGGATCATCGACAAGGCGCGCGAGCAGGGGATCAATTTCATCGACACGGCCGACGTTTATGGCGACGGGGCGAGCGAACGGGTGGTCGGCCAGGGCATCAAAGCCAACCGCGACCATTGGGTGCTGGCGACCAAGTTCGTCAACTCGGCAAAGAAGGGCCCCAATATCGGCGGCTACTCGCGCAAGTGGGTGATCGAAACGGTCGAGAACTCGCTGAAGCGCCTCGGCACCGACTATATCGACCTGATCTACTTCCACCGCGCAGTGTTCGATGCGCCGCTCGAAGAGCCGGTCCGCGCCATCGCGGACCTGATCCGCGCCGGCAAGCTCCGCTATTTCGGCGTCTCCAACTTTCGCGGCTGGCGCATCGCCGAGGTGGCGCACCTCGCTGACCAACTCGGCATCGATCGGCCGATCGCCAGCCAGCCGCTCTACAACATTGTCAACCGCACAGCGGAGGCCGAGCAGTTGCCGGCGGCGCAGCATTACGGCCTCGGCGTCGTCTCCTATTCGCCGCTGGCGCGCGGCGTGCTGACCGGCAAGTACCGGCCCGGCCAGGAGCCCGCCGCCGATACCCGCGCCGGCCGCGGCGACAAGCGTATTCTCGAAACCGAGTGGCGGCCGGAATCGCTGGCCATTGCGCAGGAGATCGCAGCGCATGCGCAGAGCAAAGGGATCGAAGCCGCCGATTTCGCGCTGGCCTGGGTACTCAACAATAAGCTGGTGAGCGCGGCGATCACCGGACCGCGCACCGAGGCGCACTGGGACAGCTATGTCAGGGCGCTCGACGTCAGGCTCGATGCCGAGGACGAGGCGCTGGTCGATCGGCTGGTCACTCCGGGGCACGCCTCGACCCATGGCTTCACCGACCCCGGCCACCCGATCGAAGGGCGGGTGGCGCGGTAGACATCGCGCATGGGGATAGCTCAGCGCGAAAGGGGCCCCCCACCCTGTCCCTCCCCCTCAAGGGGGGAGGAGACCAAAACACCGGCGATAGTGCGAGCGTCTCCCTCCCCCCGCGGCGCTACGCGTCCGCTAGGAGGGGAGGGGACAGGGGTGGGGGTGCTCTTCCCGCACCGGGGTGGGGTACGTTTCCCGCACCAGCTTGTCCGAGTTGCCGCGGTCTTCCCTATGCCGTCGCCGCCTGTAGCTTCAGGAAAAAATCCCTGAGGATCGGGTCGCGGCGGACATGGGTGACGTAGCGCATCGGGTGGCGGGTGCGGTCGATGCTGTAGGTGATCTCCGAGGTGAGGATCGGGGTGGGCACCAGGACGCTCGGGGTCCAGCTGGCATCGAGCAGCCAGGCCACCGCCGCCATGTCCCAGATTTCCTTGGACCAGCCGAGGTGATCGTCGGAATATTGCTTGAAGCGCATGGCGAGAAATTGGCCGATATCGCCGCAGGGTTCGACATAGCGCTCGATCTCGGCCACCGTGCTGTGGAGGTGCGAGGTGACGCCCATGCAAGGCACGACCACCAGCGGCACGCCACTGTCGAACAATACCTGGGCGCCACCGACATCCTGCTTCAGGTTGAACTCGCGCTGGTGCGGCCACTCGAGCGCATGCCCGCCGAGCCAGACGACGACGGTGCGATCGATGATATCGGGAGCTTTGAGCAAGGCGGAGGCGACATTGCTGATGGCGCCGATGGCGATGACGTAGAGCGGATCGTCGATCGAGCCGGCGCGGGCGCGGGCAATCAGATCATCCACCGCCGCTGCCGGACGGGTGGTCTTGACGGCCCCTACGTAGTCACTGACGCCGCGGTAGACGAAACCCTCGGGGGAGATATCGAGGCGCTTGAGCAGTTCGAGGATCTCGCCATAGCTCAGTTCCATGCCGTGGCCGGGACCATCCGATCGGGAATTGTGGAACGGCGCAGCATAGATCGCCTGCAGGTCGATCCGCTCGGGCGACAGCACCGCCTGGACCAGCGCATACTGATCATCGATCTCGTTATAGGTGTCGGTATCGAGCACCGCGCGCAGCCGGCCAGCGCGCGGGGTCAACAGCTGCAGCCGATCGGCCTCGGACAGGGACACGTCATTCTCCTTCAGGATTGCAGTGGGGCCGCTCAGGCGGCCGGTTGGCTCAGCTGGCTCTCGATCCAGCCATAGGTCTTTTCGAGTCCAGCGCGGAGTGGCTGGCTCGGCCGCCAGCCGAGGCTTTGGGTGATGAAGCGGTTGTCGGACGTGCGGCCGCGCACCCCGGTGGGGCCGGCGACGTGGCGCTTGCGGAGCTGCTTGCCGGCAATCGCGGCCACCATGTCGACCAGCTGGTTGATGCTGACCATCTCGTCGGAGCCGACATTGACCGGGCTCGCGACAGCGGAGCGGGCGAGGCGGATGGCGCCTTCGAGACACTCATCGACATAGAGGAAGCTCCGGGTCTGCTCGCCATCGCCCCAGACCTCGATCTCGTCGCCGTCGCGGGCCTCGGCCACCTTGCGGCAGATGGCGGCGGGGGCCTTCTCGCGCCCGCCGCGCCAGGCGCCTTCCGGCCCGAACACGTTGTGGAAGCGGGCGATCCGCACCGCGATACCGTGGTTGCGCGCGTGGGCGAGGTAGAGCCGCTCGGCAAAAAGTTTTTCCCAGCCGTATTCGCTGTCGGGCGCAGCCGGATAGGCCGACTCCTCGTTGCAATCGGGGTGAGCGGGATCGAGCTGGTTGCGGGCCGGGTAGATGCAGGCGGACGAGGAGTAGAACAGGCGGCCGGGTCGCGTCCGCTCACAATTGGCGAGCACGTTGAGGTTGATCGCCGCGGAGTTGCGCATGATCTGGGCGTCGTGCTCGCCGGTGAAGATGTAGCCGGCGCCGCCCATATCAGCGGCGAGCTGGTAGACCTCATCGTAGCCCCGATCGAACAACTCGGCCGAGGCCGAGGGATCGCGCAGATCGGCAATGACGAAGCGGTGCGCCGTCGAGCTCGAGAACTCCGGTTGCCTCAGGTCGGCGCCGTGCACCTCGCTTCCTTCGCTCACCAGCCGGCGAACCAGCTGGGAGCCGATGAAACCGCCAGCGCCGAGCACCAGAACCCTGCGTGTCACGAAGCCCCTCCCGTCCGGAAGATCGGTGCCATCAGCCCATCGATCCGGCGGAAGGCGATAATATCGCAGTCTGCCCCGGGGTGACGCCGGTTGTCAGCTTCCTGATGCTCGACCAGCCGCTGCCAGCTCATCGGGATAATCCGGGGGCGGGCCCGATCGACGAATGCGGCGGCAAAGCCGAGCTGTTCGAAAAGCGCCGCCAGCTCGGCAGCGTGGCGTCCACCGGCCACGAGGGCGGTCGGCGAGACCTCGCAGAACAGCACGATTTCCTGGGGGTGGTCGGTCAGCAACCGGCGCGCACCGTGCAGCACATCGATCTCGCTGCCCTGCACGTCGAGCTTGACGATAAGCGGACGCTCTCGGCTCAGCCCCTCATAGTCATCGAGCCGCTGCAGGCGCACGCGGGTAGAGCCCCGCCTGCCGGAGCTGGGCAGCAGGCTGTTGTCGCCCCGGTTGATCTCATTGAGGTAGAAGCTCGCTTCTCCCGTCCGGTCTGCCAGGGCGCAGCCATTGATCGTCACGTTGTCGAGGCGGTTAATGGCGACATTTGCCTTGAGCTTACCGAGATGGGCCGGGTCAGGCTCGAAACTGTGAACCTGCCCGCGACCCACGAGGGCGTGCGCCGCAACCAGGGTGAACCAGCCGATATTGGCGCCGACATCGACGAAGTCGGCCGGCGTGCCGAGCATCTGCAGCAGAAATGCGGTGTTGCTCGCTTCCCAGCTGCCCCAGTCCTCGATGGCAGTGGAAATGAAAACATCGGCCCGGCCATGGGTTTCCATCCGGAAACGCGGCAGGCCGGCGAGTTCGATCGTCACCGGGGATGCTGTGCCACCGGCAAGATCACTCATTGGCGTGGATGATCTCCAGATCCGGCAGGCCCCAGCACTGGATGCCCATATCGGCCGCCATGGCGCCCAACCCTTCGGTTTCGATTTCGCCCTTGCCCCAGACCGGATGGCGGCTGCGGATGCGGGAGCTGGCGACGCCGTAGGGGAACGACGGAAATACCAGCCCATCACGATGCAGGTCAGCCCGGACGAGCAGCATGGTGCCGCCCACCGCATCGAGACGCATGGCGCCGCTGCCGCGGCGATCCGACAGGGTCACGCTGCCTTCCGCCGTCCAGTTGTTCTCATCGAAGGTCTTGCCGCCCGGACGCTTGACGCAGTTGGGGACGACGATGTCGAACCCGGTCGCCAGCAGTTGCCGCAACACGTCGGGCGGGTAGTCGATGACATCGACATCGATCCACAGCACCCAATCCTCGTCGTCAAGCGCCCGAAACAGCAGGTGGTTGCGGGCCCGCGCCAGCACGGCGCGCCGCATCAGCTGAAAGGCCGGGGCCCAGCGCGGCACGCCGGAGGGAATGTTGAAGCCGAAATGGCGCTGGAACAGCTCGGCCCGGCGCGAGCGCTGGCGTAGCCGCGGCAGCAGCACCGTGGCGACCGCGAAGCTATCGTCCCTGCTGTCGCCCTCGAGCAAGCCGACCGAAAGCCGGTCGGTCGGCCAATCCAGTTGCTCGATGAGTTCCACATAGCGCGGCAGGAACCGCGCGGCGCCTTTGACCGGCGTAAGGATCAGAACTCTTGGTGGTACCGATTCTGGCGTAGACATCATTGCCCCTTGCGGCGCGATAAAATCTAATGAAGGCAGCAGGCGCAAGCGGGCATCGACAGCTTGTCAGCGGCAGTTGCAGAGGGGGCGCCATGACGGATCAAGCAGCAGCAGAGCGCATCCGGCAGCTCGCCGCCGACATCCGGGCTACGCCACTGGCCATGCTGGAGGGCCGCGGCCGGGGCCTGGTGATCGTCGCCGGCGGGGCGCGGATTTTCACCAACGCCTTTGTACTGGTGCACGTGCTGCGCCACGCGCTGAAGTCGGAACTGCCGGTCGAGCTGTGGTACTTCGGGCAAGCCGAGATTTCGCCCGCCATGGCGACGCTGCTCGAACCGCTCGGCGTGCGCCTTGTCGATGCCAACCCGGTCATTGCTGCCACTGGGGCCAATGTTCGGGACGGCTGGCAGCTCAAGTCGTTCGCGCTGCTGCATAGCGGCTTTGCCGAGGCCCTGCTGCTCGATGCCGATCAGGTGCCGGTCACCGATCCTGCTGCCTGTTTCGACTGGCCGGAATATGTCGAGGCCGGCGCGGTGTTCTGGCCCGATATCGTCGACCTCAGAGGGGATAACGAGATCTGGTCGCTGCTCGGGCTCACGCCGCGCCGCGCCGTCTCGCTCGAGAGCGGGCAGGTGCTGGTCGATCGCCGGCGGCATGGCGCGGCCCTCGCGGCGGCGGTTCGGCTCAACGAAGCGGCCGCAGACCTCTATCGGCTGATCTACGGCGACAAGGACACCTACCTGCTCGCCTGGGAAATGCTGGGTGCGTCCTATGCGCTGGTCCCTCACCGCCCCTATGCCGACGAGTTCATGCTGGTACAGCGCGATTTCGGCGGCAACGCCCTGTTCCAGCACCGCACCAATGCCAAGTGGCAATATGGCGGCGAGCAGCGGAAGCTCTTCGGCTTCCAGCATGAGGCCGCGTGCCTTGCGGCGATAGCCGAACTGGAACAGCGCTGGAGTGGCCGGGCCTTCACCGCGCCCGATCGCAGCGCGAGGGCGCGGGAGATGGAACAGCAGCTGATCGCAGCGGGCGACTTCGTACTCGAATCCGCCGATGAGCCGGCCTTCACGCTGCGGCTCGCCGCGCACGCCGAGGTCGCCGACGGGCGCGCTGCCGATCGCCGGCACTGGTGGGTAGAGGATGACGGGACCAGCCTCAGGCTTGTCCTCGCCGGCAGCGATCGGCCCGGTTACGTGCTGGAACGTGGCGACGACCAGATCTGGCGCGGCCAGCGCCATCGTGTGCCGATCGTCGATGTCAGCCTCTATGGCGCCTCCATCGAAGCCCCCGCTGTTTCAACGACCACTCCGGGGCTGGTGGATGAGCTGTTGCGTGCCGGCGGTGCGTTCGGTTCGGTCGGTGTGACCCAACGTCTGGTCGATGCGCTCGGCCTCGTCGCCGCGGTCATGCCCGGCGTCAGGGACCGGATTGCCGTGCTCGCCGGCCTCGAGGCCGACCCGATGGTCGCCGACCGCCTGCGCGAACTGGCGGGGCGTATCACCCCGCCGTCGCCGCTCAGCCCGGTCGACCGAACCCTGAAGTTCGATATCGGCTATGTGCGGGCCGAGATCCCCGAATGAGCGAGCGGCCGCGCGCCCTGCATATCGCCCCGATCATGCCGGCGCGGACCGGCAACGGCCTCGCCATGCGGCAGGGGATGTTTCTCGAAGCGCTGAGCCAGAGTTTCGACACCCGCCTCGTGGTCCTGCCGGTGGTCGGGCGCGGCGACGCTGCGGCGACCCTGCCCGCTGCATTGGGGGTGCCCGTGACCAGCATTTCCGTAGCGGGACGGCAGGATACCCACTTCACGCTCCTCAGCCGTCTCGCCGACCCCGCGGCGCGTATCGCCGCGTTCCGTGCCTACGGACGCAGTTCGCTCGCCAGTCACCTCTCGCTGCCCGTGCTCGCGGAGCTGCGCGCGGCCGTGGGAGCTGAGCGCTACGACCTGGTGCATATCGGGCGCTCCTATCTGGGCGATGCCGTCGAGGTACTCGACACCCGCCGGGCAACGATGGATCTCGACGAAGACGAATGGACCTCGTACCGCGAGATCGCTGCAAGCCTCGGGCCGAACGATCCGGACGGTTCGGACTGGGGAACGGCAGAGGCCGATGCGATGGCGCAGTTGCTTGCCCGGCAGGCCTCGCGGTTCTCCGGCCGGTTCATCTCCAGTGCGTTCGACGCAGCGCTGATTCAGGAACGTGAGCCGACAACGACACTGGAGGTCATCGAAAACGCCGTCGCCGTGCCGGCCGAAACAGGGCGTCGGGACGATGGGGGCACGCTCATGTTCCTCGGCTCGTTCGGTTACGCACCGAACGTCGATGCGGCCCACTGGCTGGTGGAGGAGATCTGGCCGTTGATCCAGGACCACAGCCCGCGCCCGCTCCGCCTGGTGATCGCCGGGCGCGACGCCGGGCGAGTAGCTCAGCTCGGCCGACGCAGCGGGGTTGCGGTCGAGCCCGATATCGAGGACGTCGCCGAGGCCTATGGCAGGGCCACGGTGTTTCTGGCGCCGCTGCGGGCCGGCGCCGGCACGCGGCTGAAACTGCTGGAAGCCGCGGCTCATGGCGTGCCGCTGGTCACCACGGCGCTAGGAGCGAGGGGCTTGCCGTTTGAGCACGGCAGGGAGCTGCTGCTGGCCGAGAGCGCCGAGGACTTCGCCCAGGCGGCGTTCGATGCAGTGGCAAATGCTGCGGCCAGCACCGCCCGAGCGGCAGCGGCGCTGAACATGGTTCGCGCGCGCTACGAACGTACTGGCGCCATCGATCGCTTGGCTTGCCGCCTCGAGGAGATTGCCGCTACATGACCAGCCGACCACAGGGAGACCAGATGCAATGACCGAGATCGCGCCCGATACGAAGTTCAGGTCCGTCGACGGCATCGAGGTCAATCGGGTGCCGGATGGCGCCATGGTCTACCAGAACGAGCGCGAGCGCGTGCACTTCCTCAACCCGACGGCGCTGATCGTGTTCGAGTTGTGCGGGCTCAACAAGACGGCCAGCGAGATCGAGGCCTTCATTGCCGATGCGTTCGGGCTCGACGCGGCGCCGACGGAAGCGGTCAAGGAGTGCCTCGCTTCGCTGCTCGATGAAGGACTGGTGGTTTGCGCCCCATCATCTGCCGCACGCTGAGGCGGGAGTACCGCCTGCATCCCCCCTCCGAGGCGGTCGCGCAGCTGCTGCGCTTCGTCGAAGCCGAGCCGGAGCTGCCGGCGTCACCATCACTCGAGGTGGTCGATATCCCGGTGCGCCTGCGCGACGGCTTCCTCGTTGCCACCCTGCCCTCGGGCGAAGTGGTCGAAGGCACGCCGAACCACGTCGTCAGCGCCATGCACGGTGTTGTGCTCGTCGACCTCGTTGAGGGTGAACCGCGCGCTCCTTTCATCCACGGCGCGACGGTCATTGTCGGCGGGCGCCGCCTGCTGCTGGTTGGTCACAAGGGCTCGGGCAAGAGCACGCTCTCACTGCACCTGGTCCTCGCCGGTCACGACGTCGAAGGCGATGAACACCTAGTGATCCGAGAGAGCGAGGTGATCGCCCGTCCCCGTACCCTCAGGGTGAAGGAAGGCAGTCTGCGGCTGATCCTGGGACTGCCCGATCAAGTCTGGCAGGCCCCTTACATTCACAACTGGGACGGCGCGCTCATCCGCTCGATCAGCCCCGCCGTGGGTGGGCGGGCATGGACGATTCGGCCAGGTCGGCTCGATGCCATCGTGTTCCTCGTCGCGAACTATGGTGGGCGGTCGGCGGCGCGGCCTATTGCCGGCACTGATGCTTTCGGGCGGTTGATGGGCGAAGTGATGTTGCCACACACCGGTGTAGCGGCAGCAGCAGGCCGGTTGCGACGTGTAGCCATGGAGGTACCGAGCTACCAACTGTTGCTTGGAGACCTCGACACGGCGGAATGGCATCTCTCCCGCATCGCATCGCTGTTGACGTGAGGCGGGTTGGAGAGCACCATTTCCCCACTGAGGAAGGGTAAGGGGTTGTGATGTCCGCTAGGAATGAGAGCGAACGGCTCGAACAGGCGCTCGAAACGATCGACCAGGGTCGCCGGGACGCGCTGCGTAAGCTGGTAACGACGTCGGCTTTTGCCGTTCCCGTGGTGGTGTCGTTTGCCATCGATGGCCTGACTGTGAGCCCGGCAATGGCGGCGCCCTGGCCGAACTCCACCGCTTCGTGAAGCCAGCATCACGCGTTCGACCAACGGTCAGCGCGTGTATGATCGTCAAGAATGAGCAGCCGTTTCTTGACGGCTGCCTGGAGTCTTTGCGCGGTCTGGTGGACGAGGTTGTGATCGTCGACACCGGCTCAACGGATGACTCCGTCGAGATCGCTCGCATACATGGGGCACGAGTGCTGAACCATGAGTGGCGCGATGATTTCGCAGCCGCCCGCAACTACAGCCTCGACGCTGCCGCTTCGGAGTGGATCCTCTACATCGACGCGGACGAGCGCCTGGTCGATACCACACGGGAATCGTTGCGCGCCGGACTTGACGCCGCAGATGTCTACGCTGCCCGGCCACTGTTCCGGGTGAACAGCAACAGCACGTTCTACCGTGAATTCCGGCTGTTCCGGAACGATCCCCGGCTCCGTTTCAAAGGCGCCATGCATGAAACGATTCTGCCCGACCTGGCCGTTTTGCAGCGCAAGGAGGATGCACGTGTGGTCGATTCGTCGGCCAAGCTGATTCACCTTGGCTATGACGGCGACATGACCGCCAAGTACTCCCGTAACCTGCCTCTGCTGCGGATATCGCTAGGGCGCGACCCGGATCGCATCTACTATTGGAAGGATCTCGCCGACACATTGGCTGGTTTGGGGAAGATCGAGGAGGCGATCGCGGCCGCAGAGGAGGGCCTCGTCCGCACCCGAGCCGCCTCAGGGCAGGTCAGCCAGATCAGGCATAGCTCGCTAATCTACACTCAGGCTCGGCTCCTGGTGCAACGCGGCGAGGATGTACTCGAACTTATCGAAACCGGGTTAGCGCTCCACCCGAGGAACTGGTCGTTGTTGTTCCTACGAGCCCGCGCCCGGATCAACGTCGGAGCCTTGGAAGCCGCGATCGGCGATCTCCGCCTGCTCCTGGCGCAGGTCCCCGAAACGATCATCGACGATGTTGCCCATGACCGGCGGATCTTCGGCGCATACGCCCACGATCTGATGGGCGTTGCGCTGCTGCGTCAGGGCGACCGCGCCGGAGCGGCTGCGGCTTTTGCTCGCGCCGCCGAGGCCGCCCCTGAGGTTCAGGAGTATCGCGTCAAGGCTTTGGCGCTGGGCGCCGGTGCGGCAACGGGAGGATCATCGGCCGCTTGACGAAGCTCAGCGGCGTGGTGAGTTGCCAATAGAGTCGGCGCAGGGCACTGTCACCGCCGGCGGCCCGGCGCATCCGCGCCCGGTCGGTCGAGGCGCGAAGCTCGGGGCCGATGCCTCGCGATGGCGTCTCGGGCGTCGCTGCACACATGCTGGCCCACCAATCGATCGCATCGGCCGGCGCCTGCAGCGGAGCCTGTACCGGCATGCCCAGCAGGTCGGCCGCCGCAGCGGTCCACAGCTCGAGGATCGCTAGCAGTCGCGGGTGGCGTGCGGCGCGCTCGGCCAGGCGGCGCCGGTTGCCCTCGTCCAGGTCGATCACCGCGGCGGCGAACTCGTAGAGTGCCTTGAGCTCGATCGTGGCGTGCTTCACCGCCCGATGGCCGACATGGTGATGGATGATGCCGTGCAGCACATGCAGGTGATCGGGCAGCACCAGCGCACCCGCACTGCCCGCTGCGGGAATAATGGCCGCAGCCAGCAGTTCAGCGGAGGGGAGGAACTGCTCGACGCGCGACGGACCACCGCGCCGATGGATCTCGATCCAGCCGGGCATGTCGGCGCGATAGAGTTCGTGCAGGTGATGATGGATCAGCCGGGGGCGGGGCTCGCCGGCCGGACGATAGCCGAGCCCAAGCACGATCTCCTGGGCGCGCTGAGCTTCGTGCGGTGCAACCAGTAGGTCGAGGTCGCGCAGATGCCGCCAGTCCGGCGCGCCGGTGACGATCGAGCGGCCACCCTTCAGGGCCAGTGGAGTGATAGCCTTGTGCCGCAGGGCCGAGACGATCTCGTCTAGGCGCTGCGCCATAGTGGCTCGACGGGCCAGGTGATCGATCTGGCGCTGCTGCAGCGCCCGGGTGATGGTCATGCGTCCGTCGGGCAGGGTCAGCGGCGGCACAGGCGGGGCGAGACGACGACGCATCACCGCCCTGACCAGTACCGAGGCAAGACGGAGTTCGTCGGCGTGGCCGAACAGCGGCTCCCACCCTGCAGCTGCAATGCGGCCAGCAAGGGCTTGATCGGCCTCCGCACCATCGAACCGCAGACAGGCGACGAGCAACTCCTGCAGGCCGGCGGTCGGGCTCACGGTCGTCATTGGAATTGTACCGGCGGAGACTGTCGACCGCCAAGCCGGCGCAACAGCCTTGTCGTCCGTGCCGAAACCGCAGCCCGCAGACCGAAGGGCAGCGCCGGCCGGCCGCTCCGCCGTGCGGCGCGCGCCGTGTCGACCCGTTCGAGCAAACGAAGCCAGCAGGATGTCGCCGAGGCCGCGAGCTTCTCCTCAAGCCAATCGGGCAGCGGCCGCTGGCGCCAGGCGAAGTAGGCGGCGTACTCGGCCGGGCTCTGCAGCAGGTGGCGCAGATAATCCGCGAGCCCCCTGGGGCCGCCATAGGCCTCGGCATCGATGTAGGAATGCTCGGGCGCGAACTCCTGGGCGTTGGGGGCGCCGCGATAGACCGGCACTGTCCCAACCAGCAGCGGATCGAACAGCTTCTCGGTCACATAGTCGGGCAACAGCGAGTTCTCGAGCGACAGGCAGAAGTGATAGCGTGAGATCGCCTCGAGCTTGCTCTGCCGCCCCCGATCCTCGGCCAAGGTGCGGTTGCGATAGACCCGACCATAGGAGTCGACTGGAATTTGCCGCATCAGTGCGCCGGAAAAGGCGTTGCGACCGCAGCCGTCGATGAGCGCCGACTGGAACATGACGAGCGGCGCGGTCTCCGGCTTCAGCGGTTGAGACATTGCCAGAGCGGCCTGCCACTGCGGGACATCGGGAAGATACGACGCCCAGATATCGGCGGTCCGCTCATAGGTGACGACAAGGTCGAAATGGCGGAGGAATGCCGGATCCGCCATGCGGGGATAGTTGACCGCGCTCTCCATCGACCAGAGCACCCAGAGCTGGCCGGGATATTTCGGCGTGTCGTCGAGCTGTGTGCGGCGCCAATCCGGAATGTGGAAGACCACTGCGTCGGCCTCGCGCAACCGTGCCTGATCGGCAGTGAAATGGTGCCGCAGCCCGTCCGGGACGCCGGCCAGGGGCACCGGCCCGCGAAAGTACGGCGTTCGGAACAGGATAAGGGGGCCGGCCACGACGCTGCTCCTCGTGAGGCATGCCTGCCTGAGGTAACGGGCAAAACGTCAAGCTGCAACCGGCCTCGCTTCGTGCGGTGGATAGGTGCCGCGCTTACCGGAGGTTGAACTCCAGCATGCGGATCAGGCCCTGCATGTAGCCGATGGCGTGCGAGCGGCCGCGGTGGTTCCAGTCGCTGTCGCCATCCATCTTGGGCACGTGGTCGTCGAGCAGGAAGCCATCGAAGCCGTTCTCGGCGAGCAGCGCGATCACCTCGGCGGGGTCATAGTTGCCGTCGCCGATGAAGCACTCGGTGAAGTTGGGCACGGTGCCCTGCACATCGCGGAAATGGATGTAGGCGATCCGCCCCTTGGGGGCGAAGAACTCGATCATCTCGGTGACGTTCTTTTTGCCGCCGATCATTTCCGAGCAGCAGCCGAGGCAGAGGTCGAGTGCCCAGCTCGGCGACTTGCCGAACAGCTCGTAGGCCCGCTTGAAGTTGTCCGGCTTGTAGAACAGCCGCGCCACGCCTCCCAGCATCGGCACCGGCGGGTCATCGGGGTGCAGCGCCAGCCGTAGCCCCTCCTCCTCGGCCACCGGCAGTACCGCACTCATGAAGTAGCTGTAATTGGCCCACATCTGCGCTTCGGTGACGATCGGCCCGTCCTTGCCGTAGAGCGGCATGCCCTGGAGGCTGCCAAGACCGGTCGGCATGAAGCTACGCAGCAGTTCGAGATTCTCACTGTTGGCCTCGACCGCCGCCATATCGAACTTGCGCGCCGTGGCGCCGCCGCGAGTGGGCCCGACATAGTCGGTGGTCCAGACCGAATTGGGCATGAAGTGGAGCCCAAGCACCGGAATGCCGGCGCGGGCCACGGCGCGGATGGTCGCCTGGTAGTTCTCGATCTCCTGGTCGCGGCCTTCGAGCCCCAGCATGGCCTTCATGTAGAAATGCGACGGGACATTCTCGATCGCTTCAAAGGTCAGCCCGGCTTCGCGGACCTTGTCGGCCAGTTCGCGGACATCCCTTTCGGCCCATTTGCCGTCGCCTGGAAGCGCGGGGTTGTTCATTTGCAAGCCGGTGACGCCGATCTGCCTGGCGAAGCGCAACCGCTCCTCGGTCAGGTCGTGAAACTGACCCACTGCCGCTCTGATACCCATAATTCTCTCTCCAAATTCAGGTTCGTAGTTCTCGCCGGGTCATCCCCGCGAAAGCGGGGATCCCTGTTTGCCACTCGCGCCGGTGCCTGTGGCCGAACGGAGATTCCCGCTTTCGCGGGAATGACACCGTGGGTGGGGCCGGTCTGGTGCGCAGGGTCGCTCATCCCTTGACACTGCCCTCAGTCATGCCGGCGACCATGAAGCGTTGCGCGACGAAGTAGAGGATCATCAGCGGCACCGATGAGATCACCGCGCCAGCCATCAGCGGGCCCCAGGGCAAGACGTCGGACGTGATGAGGTAGTTCAATGCCAATGGCGCGGTGCGCACGCTCTCCGAGGTGGTCAGCACCAGCGCGAACAACAGCTCGTTCCAGGCGCCGGTGAAGGTGAAGATGGCAACCGCCGCGAGGCCCGGCGCCGAAAGCGGCAGGGTGATCCGCAGCAGCGCGCCGAAGCGGGTCAGCCCGTCGATCATCCCCTGTTCTTCGAGCTCGCGCGGCACGCCGCGGAAATAGCCCTGCAGCAGCCAGGTGGAGAGCGGCAGCGAGAAGGTCAGGTAGACGAGGATCAGGCCGGTGAGCGAGTTGCCGAGCTTCAGCTGCGCCATGACGATCGACAGCGGAATGAACAGCAGCGAGCCCGGCGTCAGGTAGGCAAACAGGATCAGCCGGCCGATGACGCCACGGAAGCGATAGCGGAAGCGCACCATCGAGTAAGCCGCGAACGACGAGATGACCACCGAGATCACCGTGACGGTCGAGGCGACGATGAAGCTGTTGCGGATCGACAGCAGGAACTGCCCATCGGCCAGCAGCTTGCCAAAATTGTCGAGGCTGACGCGCGAGGGCCACAGCGAGGGGACGCGCAGGATATCGCGCGGCAGCTTCAGCGAGGTGGCCAGCATCCAGTAGATCGGGAACAGCACGAGGAGCACGGCAAGACCGAGCGCCAGGTAGGTGAGAACGCGGCCGGCAAGGTGGCGCTGGTTTGAATTCATCGCCATCAGTCGTCTTTCCGCAGCATCAGCGAGGTGGCGAACAGCACGAGGATGGCGAGCACTGGCAGCATGTAGACCGAGACGGCGGCGGCCTCGCCGATGCGCTGGGTCTGCATGCCGAAATAGGCCAGCACCGGGAACACCATGGTGGCATCCGACGGCCCACCGGCGGTGAGCAGCCAGACATGCTCAAAACCGTTGGCGGTCCAGATCGAGCTCAACAGCGTGGTGATGACGATGACCGGCAGGATGCTCGGGATCGTGACGTTCCAGAAGCGTTGCCAGGTATTGGCGCCGTCGACGATCGCCGCCTCGTGCAACTCCTTGGGGACCGATTGCAGCGCCGCCAGCAGCGAGATGAACCAGAACGGGAAGCCGCGCCACACCGAGGCAATGATCACCGACGTCATCGCCGTGGCGCGGGTGCCGAGCCAGTCGATGGTGCCGGTATAGAGCCCGGTGAGATTGAGGATCAGGTTGATGCCGCCGCCGATCGGTTGGTAGAGCACGCGCCAGGTGAGGAAGGCGACGAAGGCCGGCATCGCCCAGGGCAGCATCAGGAACGAGCGGAAGATGCCGCGCCCGGGCAGGTTCTGATGCACCAGCAGTGCCAAGCCGAGCCCGATCAGCAGCTTCAGCACGTCCGAGACCAGGACGATCACTATCGTGTTGCGGATCGCTGCCCAGAAGGTCGCGGTACCGGCGAGATACTCGAAATTCTTGAAACCGATGAAGTGACCGGCGCTGCCGATCACCATGTCGGTAAACGACACCCAGATGGCGAACAGGAACGGGTAGGCGACGAGCCCGAGGATCAAGAGCACCACCGGCGCCACCAGCGCATAGGCGAACAGCTTAAGTTTCAGGCCGGTGCCGAAGCGGCGGCTCGACGCTGAGATGGCCACGTCGCTGTTTCCTTGTGAAGAAAAAGGCCCCCTCACCCGGCCTGCGGCCGACCTCTCCCCCAAGGGAGAGGTGCGCTGGGGCAAGATCGTGCCACCACACCACCTCTCCCTTGGGGGACGCGGTAGCGCCCCGAGGGGAGAGGTCGCCGCGAAGCGGCGGGTGAGGGGGCCTTTTTTGTGCTTCGATCAGTACTTGTCGTAGATCGCCTGGGTCGACGCCTGGGCTTCGGCGATGGCTTTGTCGAAATCCCAGCTGTCCACCACCACGCGCTGCACCAGCTTGGGGATGATGAAGTTGGCCGACATGTCGGCATAGGCGGCGTTGAACACATCCGGATAGGCGGGCGGCGTGCCGGTCTTCGCCAGATCGAGCAGGCCGTTGAGGATGGTGTTGGAGCCATCAAAGGCTGGGAGCTTTTCCTGGTCTTTCAGCACCGGCCCCCAGATGGCGTACTGGAAGTACTCGTTCATGAACTCGGAGTTGGCGAGGTGCTCGAGCAGCGACTTGCCTTCTTCGACCAGCGGGGACTTGGCGTTGATCACCCGGCTCTGCGGGCTGACCGGCGAGATGGTGCCGATCGGGCCGGCCGGCAGGGCGGAGAAGCCGGTGGATTCGAACAGTTCCGGATCGTCCTTGCGGGCCGCCACAGCCACCGAGCCGGTGTTGGCGATGAAGCCGACCTGGCCCGAGAGATAGGCCTGGTTGTCGCCCGAGCCGTCCCACACGGTATTGCCCGGCGCGAACAGCCCCTTGTCCCAGGCCCCCTTCAGCCAGGTGAGCCAGAGCCGGGTCTCGGGCGAATCGAGCGTCACGATCTTCCCCGCATCATCGGCGATACGGCCGCCGAACGACTGCAGCACGCTGGTCTGCAGGTTCCCGTCACCGACATTGGAGAGCGCGAGGCCAAGACCCGAGAGCGGCGCCTTGTTGATCGCCTCGGCCTGCGCCACCAGTTCGTCCCAGGTCTTCGGCGCCTCTGTGAAACCGGCCGGCTCCAGCAGGTCCTTGCGCCGCATCAGCAGGTTGCCGCTGACGCCGAACGGAATGGCCGTGCGACCGCCGGCTACGGCAGTCATGTCACTGGCCTTGGCCGGACCATCGAACCAGCCGCCATGGGCGGTGCCGATGCGCTCGAACACATCGTCGACCCTGGCGAAGACATCCTGCCGAGACAGCAGCGTCAGCAATTCGAGCCCGACATCGAACACATCCGGCAAGGTGCCTGAGGCGATCGCCGCGGAGACCTTCTGGGTGATCTCGTTGACGTTGATGAGGACGACCTCGGTTTCGACCTTGTTGGCTGCGCCCCAGGCGGTGACCGCGTCGATCAGCAGCTTGTGGGCGGTGTCGCTCAGCACCAGGCCGCCCCAATAGGTCAGCTTCCGCGGCTGCGCGATCGCCGGCATCGGGAAGGCTGCGGTGGCGGCAAGCGCCACCCCGCCCGCCGCGCTTGCCAGCACCCGCCGGCGCGTCCAGCCGCCCTTGTTCGTTATGTCATGCATTGCTCGTCCTCCCTCGCGATGCGTTCCGAAGCGGCGACGGCATGTTAGCTGCTATCGCCACCAAACTGGCATGACAGGTAACAGCATGACGGCATGACATCAAGCCTTGTGGGCTAGTTCGTTTTGGTTATGCTGGCGGGCAGTGAAGCGAAGGACACGCAATGAGCGAAGGCGATTCCAGCCAAGGTCTCGGACTGGCGCCAATCTCCCGGCCGAAACTCTACGAGGTGGTGGCTGCCCGGCTCGAGGCGGCGATCCGCGATGGTCGCCTGAAGCCGGGCGACCGGCTGCCGTCGGAACGCGACCTGATGGAAACCTTCGAGACCGGCCGGCCGTCGGTGCGCGAGGCGTTTCTGTTTCTCGAGAAAAAGGGGCTGATCGAAACCGAGAACGGCCGCCGCGCCCGGGTCCGCAAACCCGACGTCGGCAGCGTGCTGGAATCGCTGGACAGCGTCATCCACCTGTCGCTGCAGGACGGCGAGACCTTCAAGGATCTGTTCGCCGCCCGCTCATTCCTCGAGCAGGCCATGGCAAGGAACGCGGCCAAGAACATCACCGACGCGCAGTTGGCGCTGCTGCGCGAACGGCTCGACCTGAACGGTCGTGCCATCGGTGACCGGCACGAGTTCGTACGGACCGACGCGCTGTTTCACCGCACGCTGTTCGAAGTGGCCGACAACCGCATCTTCGAGGCGGTGCACGATGCGTTTGCCGGGTGGGTGGAAGAACGGCGTTCCAAGCTGCAGCGGCAATCGTTCACCGAACAGCGCGCGCATCGCCAGCACGTCGAGATTTTCGATGCGATTGCCGCGCGCGATCCCGAGGCGGCGGAGACGGCGATGCGCAGCCATCTCAGGGGCTGGTGGTCGGCCTGGGTGGCGCAGAAGGAGCCACCGCAGGAGGAGTACGCGGACGAGCCGAGCGTCCGGGGATAGCCAGCGATGGCGACGCCGTAACCGGCGGAGCGGCAGTTACCACTGCCGCTGAATGGATCACGCGACGTGCCTCATTCCGTCCCGTGCCTCACGCAGCATACGCAGCCATTCGCGCATGACGTGGCCATGGTCATGCCAGGTGCGGCCGCTGACCATGTTGCCGTCGACGACAAATGGTTCGTCGACGAAGATGCCACCACAGACCTCCAGATCGAAGCGGCATTTCCTCACGCATGACATGCGGCGACCCCGTACCCGGTCGGCCCGCGCTGGGATCTCAACGCCGTGACAAATGCTGGCGATCGGCTTGTTGGCGTCGAAGAAGTAACGGGTGACGCGCAACAGGTCCTCGTTGTCGCGGATGTACTCCGGGGCCCGGCCGCCGGAAAAGAAGATGCCGGCATACTCGGTAGGGTCGATATCCTTGAACGCGATGTCGGCGTCGATGGTGTAGCCCTCCCATTCGCGCGTAATCGTCCATCCGGGCTTGATCTCGTGCAGCACCATCTGAAACTGGCGCTTCTCCGGCCCCGCGACAACCGGCACGAAGCCATCTTCCTGCAGGCGCAGGTGGGGGTAGAGCGTATCGACAGTCTCGGTGGCGTCGCCAACGATGATGAGTGCCTTGTTCGGTGTCATTGCTTGTCCTTGGCTTGTCCTTGAGGTCGTGTGAAAGAGAGCGCGCGCCGGGCGTTGCGCGGTCGCCGCTGAAAGATGAGGCCGAGCGCCTGGGTCAGCCCTTGCCGCCGCTCAGGTTGATGCCGTGGATGAAGTGCTTCTGCGCCACCAGAAACAGGATCAGCGGGGGAAGACAGGCCAGCAGAACCGCAACCATCAGGTACTGATCGGTGCTGGCATTGGTGATGTTGTCGCTGCCGCCGGTCGTCTGCAGGAAGCGCAAGCCCAGGGTCAGCGTGAAGTTGGCCTGGGACTGCAGGTAGATCAGCGGCGCGAGGAACTCGGTCCAGTGCGAGATGAAACCGAGCACCGCGACGGCGCCGAGCGCCGGCTTGGAGAGCGGCAGGATGATGCTCCACCAGATGCGCAGGTAGCTGGCGCCATCGATGAGGGCCGCCTCTTCGAACTCCCGCGGAATGTTGGCGTAGAACTGGCGCAGCAGGAAAATACTGAAGGCGCTGCCCGAGCCGGCCGCCACCCACCACGGCACCACCAGGGGTGCAAAGGTGTCGATCCAGCCGAGCGACGAATAGATCGTGTATTGCGGGATCAGGTAGCTGACGCCAGGCAGGATAAGCACCGCCAGGACGAGGCCGAACAGCAGCCGCCGGCCCGGAAAGCGGAAGCGGGCAAAACCGTAGGCGACGATCGAGCAGCTGAGCATCTGGCCGGCAAGGCCCAGCACCGTGATGGTGGTGCTGTTGATGAAGAAGCGCCCGAGCGGCACGACATTCCAGATTTCGAGCCAGTTCTCGAAGCGCCACTCGGAAGGCAGCAACGGCTGCGGATATTGCTGCAGTTCGTTGGCGGTCTTGAGCGAGGTCAGGACTGCCCAGACAATCGGGACGAGAAAGAACACGGAGAACAGGAGGAGCGCCGCGTAGGTCGCAAGCCGCGACCAATGCAAGGGACGGGCGCGCGCCGTCGCAGAAACTGCAGTCATGGTCTCAAACCTCGGTCGAGTAGTGAACCCAGCGCCGTTGCAGCCAGAACTGCAGCGCGGTCAGGGCCATGAGCACGATCGTCAGGATCCAGGTCAGCGCCGACGCCGTACCGAAGTCGAAGCTGTGAAAGCCCGTCGTGAAGATGTGCATGAAGTAGGTGTAGGTGCTGTACTCCGGCCCGCCTCCAGTGGTGACGAAGACGATGTCGAACACCGTGAACGAGCCGATGGTGGCGATGATCAGGTTGAAGAAGATCGTTGGGCTGATCATCGGCACGGTGATGCTGATGAACTGGCGAAACTTGCCTGCCCCATCGATCTGGGCAGCCTCGTAAAGCTCCCGCGGCACGCTCTGCAGTGCGGCGAGAAAGGTGATCATCATCGTTCCGCCGATGGTGCCCCAGATGGCGACGACGACGATCGACGGCAGCGCGGTCTGCACCGAGCCGAACCAGTTGGGTCCACCCAGGCCCATATAGCCAAGCAGGCTGTTGAGCAGGCCGAACTCGGGATTGAGGATCCACAGCCAGAGATAGGCACAGGCCACCGACGGGATGAGCGAGGGAAAAAAGAAGATCCCCCTGAAGACCGAACGCCCCCGCACACTGGTGTTGAGCAGGACCGCGCAAAGCAGTGACAGCAGCACCGCGGCCGGCACCAGCATGGTGGTGTACCGCACCGTGTTACCCAGTGCGGTCCAGAACACCGGCTGCGATGTCACCTTGGCATAGTTGGCCATGCCCACCCATTCGGGCGAGGAGAACACGTCGTAGCGGGTGAACGAGTAGTACAGCGACAGCAGCATCGGAACGAGGGTCAGGCAGAGCGTCCCGACGATCCAGGGGCTGATGAAGACATAGCCCCAGATCGCCTCGCGGGCAGAAGCCGATAAAGGCTTCCGGCCCGCGCGCACTGCCTGCTCCGCCGCGACGGGCGTGCCGGCGGGCAATGCCTTAAGCATCGCTCAACAGCGCCGACAGCGCGGCGTCCGCAGTCTGCAAGGTGTTCGCCACCGACTGGCTGCCAGCCCAGATCGCGTCGAAAGACAGGCGCAGCATGGCGTACATCTCGGTGATCTTGTAGTTGGCCGGAATCGAGGCGGGCTGTGGCGGGTTGTCGAACAGGGCCTGGTTGTAGATGGCGTAGAACGGATCCTTGGCCATCAGCCCCGGGTCCTGCGCCGCATCCATGCGGGGCGAGGCGGTGAAGCCATAGTCGATACGGGAGACGCCCTCTTCACGGGTCGCGGTGAGCTTGTGGAACTCCCAGGCGGCTTCGAGGTTGGGGGTGTTCCTGAGGATGGCGTAGCAGTCCGCCACCAGTTGGCCATGCCGGCCGGCCGGGCCGTTGGGCATCAGGGTCATGGCGTAGCGCGCGGCGAACTCCTCGGGTCCGAGGGCGGTGCGAAGCAGGTTGGCGTGCCAGGGCGAGCCTTGCCACATCGCCACCTTGTCGGAGCCGAAAAAGCCGTTGTAGTCGATGCCGCCACTGGCGAGCCGGGGCATATCGGCCGGGCGCTTCATCACCTTGAGGTCGTTGACCAGCCGCGAGATCCACTCGAACATTTCGCGGGTCGGATCATCGAGCAATGCGCTCTCTGTGCCCCCCGCCTTGATGATGTCGCCGCCCCAGAACCGCGACAGCACCACCAGCGCCTCAGGATTGTCGAGTGGCAGCATGGCGCCGAACTGATCGCGATCGGGGCGAGTCAACGCCACGGCTGCCGTCTCGAAATCGGCAATGCTCCAGTCCGGCGTCGGGTAGGCTATCCCCGCCTCGTCGAACAGCTTCTTGTTGTAGAACATCGAGATCGGTCCGCCATGGAAGCCGACCGGCAGGGTGTAGAGGCGACCCTCGACCGTAACTGCCTCGAGCACCTTGGCCATGAACGGCGACAGATCGTAGCCGTCGGCCTTGATCAAGTCGTCGAGCGGCTGCAGCAGGTTCTTGGACTGGAACAGGTTGAAGTTCTGCGTGGTGGCGAACCAGGCGATGTCGCCGGCGGTTTTCGATATGCTGCCGGTCAGCAGCTTGGTGTCGTAGTTGGGGCCGCTGTCATTGGGCTCGACCACGAACTTCAGGTTCGGAGAGTTCGCGGTGAAGCGAGCCCCCAGCTGCTCCCAATACTTCAGTTTGCCCGGCGTCGACCGCTCATTGAGCTTGAACGTGCCACTCCAGTTCTCGGGTGACGCCGCATTGGCAGGCATCGAGAGGCCAAGCGCGGCGCCCGTGAGCCCCATCGCCGAGAGCGCCATGAAGCGGCGCCGATCCATCGAGTATCCAGTCGTCATGTCTTCCTCCTCCATGATTGTCTTTCGGGCCCCGATGGCCCGCCGTTGGCTGGTGGCTAGGAACTCCGTACTGCCACCGGCGCCGTCGAGGCGCCGCGCCGGGCGCGATCGAGCGCGGCAAAGCTCGTGCGCATGGCTTCGAGCGGGTCGTAGTCCGGCCGGCGAAACACCATGGCGCTGACTTCTACGGTGATCGGACGGGTCCAGCCCGCGTGCTGCATTGCAGCGAAATACGCCGCATAGTCGAACCCACCCGCACCAGGCAGGACGAAGCGGAACCCATCCTCGGTGGCGACGCTGTCCTTGACATGCGCGTGGACCGCAAGCGGCGCCAGACGATCCACCAGCGCGTCGGTCCGGTACTGGAGGCCGGGCACTGAGAAATGGCTGATATCGAAGTTGAGGCGCACCCGCTCATTCCCCACCCGATCGATGAGCCATGTGGCCCGCTCGGCCGAGTCGACGAGGCCGCCGACATGGGGCTCGACCGCCAGCACCGTGCCATTGGCGGATGCCCGCGCGCCGAGGGCGGCAAGACGATCGACCAAGGTGTCCCGCTGGTCGAGCCAATCGGCCGACTTGCCACCCATGGTGAAGGTGATGATCGCGCCCTCGCCGGCCCCGCAGGCCTGGCCCGAGGCGGCCTGTTCATCGAGTATGGCGAGATTGGCCAGATGTTCGGCGGCGCTGCCCAGCACGTTGATCCTCGACAGGATCGCGACAAGGCCAGTGCCGGTCGCGGCAAGCCGCTCCCGAACCGCGCGGGCGATCGCCGGATCAAGCCGGGGCGCCGCATCGCGATAGCCGTCGGCCAGCGTCAGTTCGATCCCGGCATAGCCGGCCGCGGCGATGTGATCGATGGCCTCGGGCGGAGAAAAATCCGCCATGCCATAGGTGCCGTAGGCGAGCGCAATCATCTGGCCACTCCCCAGTCGAACAGCACGCCGTTCCAGAGATCGGGCGACTGCAAGATGCCGGCGTAGGCGGCGGGCGCTTCAGCGGCGGGCACGACGTGCTGGATAACCTTGGACAGATCGAGCCTGCCGCGGGCGATCAGTGAGAAGATCGCCTGGGCGTTCTCCTCGATCGAGTGCCGGGTAAATGGCGTCTTGTAGGGCGGAAACTGCCACTCGTGCGCACCTTTGACATTCACCGAGCTATGCGGCCGCCACAGGTGGATCTGCTCGAGCATCGGCGTCATGTCGGCGACATGCGCACCACGCGGCGAGCCCAGAAGGACCAGGTCGCCACCGCGCCGCGCATAGCTCAGGGCCTGCGGCACGAGCGCCGGAACGCCGGTCGCCTCGATCACGATGCGGGCGCCTTCAGCTCCGGTCAGGGCGAGAACCTCATCAACGGGAGCGGTCTTGTCGCCCAACACCAGGTGTTTGAGACCCAGTGAGCCCGCCAACGCCAGGCGCGCCGGATCGCGATCAATCCCGACCACCTCAACGCCGGCCGCGAGGTAGAGCTGCGCAGCGATGAGGCCAACTGGCCCGAGGCCGACCACGACAACCCAGTCTCCCAGTTCGGGCGGACTGACCCGCAGGGCGGTCATTGCTACGAGGGCAAGCGCGCCCGTAGCCGCCTGCTGCAGCGGGACACCGTCCGGCACCCTGGCGCGAAAGCCGTCGGTTACGGCGTGGCTGGCGTGCTGGGTGTGGGTGAGCACGGTGTCACCAACCGCCACATCGGTGACCTCCGTGCCGATTGCCGAGACTAGGGCGACGGCCCGATTGCCGGGCACCCAGGGGAAAGCAATGGTCTGCAAGCCCGAGAGCTTTGCCCGTTCGGTGCCAGTGGATACGAATGAATAGAGCGTCTCGACCACGATCTGCCGCGGTCCGGGCTCGAGCGTCGCCTCACGCGTCGCGAACGCCGCCCTGTTCTTCTCAAGGAACACGATTTCCCTGATCTGCATGACGCGCCACCCTCCCCGGTTAGTCGCCGATCTACGTCTCCGTAACCGCTTACGGAGCGATCGGACAATAGGAGCAGGCCAATAGGGTGTCAATCGGCTTTGTGGCGAAGAGTGCTTACTGGGGCCGGATGGAGGCCCGCTCGACGAGGCTGAGGCCGAACTGGATATCCTCAGCCGCGGCCCCGCCGTTCTCGATGATGGCGAGCAACAGCTCGACCGATCGCTCCCCCACTTCGCGCATCGGCAGATGCACGGTGGTCAGCGATGGCAGAGTTACGGCGGAGGACCCGATGTCGCCGAACCCGACCACCGAGATCTGCGTGGGGACGTCGATATTGCACAGCGAGAGGGTATGGAGACCGCCAGTCGCCAGCGGGTCGCTGGCGAAAAAGATGGCGTCGATCTCCCCCGCCCCCGGCTGCGCCAGCAGTTGTCGCGTCGCTGCGGCGCCATCGATGAAGCCGCGGCCTTCAGCCAACAATTCCCTGCCGGTTCCGAGGCCGGCTTCGAGCATGCCCTTGCGATAACCGGACAGGCGCTGCTCGGCCGCCTGCGATTCGAGCGGCAGCCCGACAAAGGCGATATTGCGACAGCCGCGCTCGGCCAGCAGGCGGATCATGGCGCGCGCGCCGGCTTCATGATCGACATAGACCGCCGGGAAACGGTTCTCGGAGGAATGGCGCAGGGCCACCACAACGGGAGTCTTCTCGACCTCCTTTTGCACCTCGGCATCGTGCCGGTCGGTGCCGCCGAGCAACAGCACGCCCGCCACGCGAAACTGGGCAAATGAGCGAACGGCCTCGCGGATGGCGTCGCGACTCTCGGCAAAGGAAACCATGACACTGACCCCGGCATTTGCCGCGGTTTCCTGCGCACTGCGGGCGAAGGCGAGAAAGAACGGGTCGTCGAGCGTCGGGATGACGATGCCAAGCGCCGGGGTGACGTCGCGTGCGAGGCCTCTCGCCAGCGGGCTCGGCGAATAGCCGAGGTCACGCGCGGCAGCGAGGACCCGCTCACGGGTCGCCGCACTTACCTCAGCGCGATTGTTCAGGGCCCGGGAAACAGTGCCGTAGGAAATGCCAAGATGATGCGCCAGATCGTAGATGCTCAACGGCCGCTTCGCCGGGCCCACACCAGTTCCGCCAGGCGGCTTTTGCAACGTCATGTCGGCGTCCTGCGATGAGCGCGGCACAGTATTGGAACCGGCTCTAGCATGAAGCTCGTGATCTAGGCCACCATCGCAGCCAGGCGATGATCGAGCGAGATTGCGCGGTCGGCCCCACACGCGCCGGGCGTAGCCGGGGCCCCGTGAGCTTACGGTTCCCGATGGCTGACCCAGGGCATCTGGGTGGCGAACTTGCCGCCGGAGACGTCGATCATGGTGCCGGTGATGTAGGACGCGAGGTCCGAGGCGAGGAAGCAGATGAGGTTGGCGACGTCGGTGGGGCTGCCCCAGCGGCGGAGCGTCAGCGTATCGAGCAGCCGGCCCTTTTCCGCATCGGTCCGATCGGCGAAGCGGTTCATCGCCGTGGGGATCATGCCGGGGGCGTAGCAGTTGACGGTGATCTCATGCGCGCCGAGTTCACCAGCGAGGACGCGGGTCAAACCCTCGACGCCGGACTTCGACGCCGCATAGGCGGCGCCTCCGACCGAGGGGATGATGGCGGCGAAGGACGAGGCGTTGAGGATGCGGCCGGAGCGCTGGCGCTTCATCACCGGGATGACGGCCTGGCACATCAGGAAGGTGCCCTTGAGATTGACGTCGAGATTGAGATCCCAGGTTTCCTCGGACAGCGCTTCGACCCGGGCGCCACCGGCGACGCCGGCATTGTTGACCAGGATATCGATGCGGCCGAAGGCCTGCTCGACGGCAGCAACGACGGCGCGGTTATCCTCGGCTTGGCGGACGTCGCACCGCAGTTGCAGGCCGTTCCAGCCGTTCTGCCGCCACTCCTCGGCAACCTGATCGAGCAGCTCCTGCCGAATATCGGTGACGACGACGATGGCGCCCTCGCCGGCAAGGGTCTTGGCGATCTCGTTGCCGATGCCGCGGCCGGCGCCGGTGACGATGGCCACTTTGTTCTTCAGATCGATCAGCATGCTCAGACCACCGTGTTTGAGAAGGGTTCGCCGGCAAAGCCGGCCTCGAGATTTTCCATCCGGACCTCCGGGAGACCAGGAGCGTGCAAGCGCAGCGACGTCCGCCTGGTGAGGCGGATGAAGACGATCGCCCGCCCCTCGAAGGTGCGTCGCGCGGGCGCCGAGTAAGGCGTGTTGTCGCTCAAATCGCCGCTCTCGATGCCGAGCAACTCGCCACCATCCAGCTCGACGGTCAGTGTCGTTTCGTTGCGGGCCACTTCGCCCTGGGCATCGCGCAAGGTGCACTCGACCTGGATGATGCCGTCATCAACGAGACCAGTGTCGGCGCACCGTTCGGCGGCATCTGCCGGCGCCTGCCAGACCGCCGCCTCAATCCGGACGGCGTCGCCGCGCGGCCCGAACACGTCGCGCGCCACCACCGCGCCGTTTCGTAGTGTTTCCAGCAGCAGTGGGGCAGAGGATGGGAGCGCACCGGCGACCCAGTAGCCATAGTCGTCGTCGCGGGTCAGCGGCACGGTCTCGCCACCGCAACTCAACCGCGGCTCGCCATTGGAGAAGCAGATGACGTCGACAGTGCCGCCAGCGATGTCGTCCCAGGAACGAGCGATCGGATGCGACCACAGGTTCTTTTGCTCATCACCGCGCTTGCGGGTGGCGAGGTAGGCGACCGGCTCATCGGACCACCAGCTGCGGCGGAGCTGTGCGCTGTGCTTCAAAAAGCCGGCGACGGTCAACAGGCCTGCACGCGAACCGTGATGCGGCCAACGGTCGGTCTCGCCGAGATAGTCGATGCCGGTCCATAGGTACTGGCCCGAGATGTAGGGGTTGTCGACGACAGCGCGCCATTCCGGATAGCCATGGCCGTTCTCGCTGCCGACGATCGGCTGGGCCGGGAACTTCTGGTGGTCGGCCGGGTAGAGGTGTTCCTTATAGTTGTAGCCGACCAGATCCAGCGGCTCGAGGAAACCGGTGTAACGGGAGAGTTCCGGGAACGCCGCACCCACCGTCACCGGTCGGGTCGGGTCCTTGTCTCGGACGATCGCCGCCAGCCGGCGCGAGATGGTGGCGAGGCGTCGCGCATCGGGGCGGTTCGGATCGTAGGCACGTTGCTTCGCCGACTTGTTGGCATCGTTGTTGCCGGTCATCGCCTCGAACATGGCGCTGGCATAGGGATCGTTGGGGTAGTCGATCTCGTTGCCGGTGCTCCAGGCGATGATCGAGGCGTGGTTGCGATGCGTGTCGACCATGTTGACGAGGTCGCGCTCACCCCACTCGTGGAAATCACGGGCATAGCCCTGGTGCCGCGGCGGGTAGACATTATGCCCCTGCCACCACTTGTTCTTGGGGTTCTCCCACTCATCGAAGGCTTCGTCGATCACATAGAAACCGAGCGCGTCGCAGAGCCGATAGAGCTCGGGGGCATGCGGATTGTGCGCCATGCGCACGCCGTTGCAGCCCAGTTGCTTGAGCGTGAGCAGCCGGCGCAGCCAGACCGCTGATGGTACCGCGGTGCCGAACGGGCCGGCATCTTCGTGCAAACACACGCCTTTCAGCGTGCGCGGCTCGCCATTGATGAAGAAGCCGCGCTCGGAGTCGAAGTGGAAGGTGCGGATGCCGACCGTGTCTTCGTAGACGGCGCTTTGACCGGTGCCCCAGCTCAGTGTGCTGGTGAGGCGATAGAGGTTCGGGCTGGTGTCCGACCAGAGCTCGGGGTTGGACACGCTGGCGTCCGCCACGCTGTCGGCGGTCGCGCCGGCAGGCAGCTCCACTGCCGTTTCAAAGCTATGGCTGCGTCGCGAGGCCCGTGAGCGCAGTTCGTGCCGCACCACCACGGTCACGGGGGCAGCTGTGTCGTTGACCAAGGTCTGAGTTACCCGCACCGTCGCCGCTGCAGCGTCGGCGACGAGTGTCTCGAAGACCGTGCCGTACTCGGCGACGCGCACCGGCTCGTGCAGCTCCAGCACGACATGCCGGTTGATGCCCGAGCCGTTGTACCAGCGGCTGTCGGAGATGTCGGTGTGCTCGACCCTGACGCTGATCACCAGATCGTCGCTGTTGGCGTAGGAGAGGATTTCGGTGAGATCGAACGAGAACTCGGCATAGCCCGACGGACGGCCGCCGACATGGTAGCCGTTCACCCAGACCCGGGCGTTCTTGTAGACGCCCTGGAACTTGAGCCGCACATGCTTGCCGGCGATCTCCCCGACTTCGCGCAGCGAGACATGGGCGCGATACCAGCCGACGCCGCCGGGCAGGTACCCGGTGCCGCTCGAGTAGTGCTCAGCGAAGGGCTGCTCGATGCTCCAGTCATGCGGCACGGTGACGGCTCGCCAGGCGGCGTCATCGAACCCCTTGGCCCAGGCGTCGGGCTCGTCCGCAAGGGTGAACTGCCACTGGCGGATGTCGAACTGCTGCATGAGGCGTGGGCCCTTATGTCTGCTCGGCCGCCGAGGCGGCGATGTATTTGCTGAAGACGCGGGTGAAGAGGTGGCCGTTGGCGACGGCGATGCCGGCAAAGCCGATGAAGAACCAGAACAGCCCGTAGCCGGTGACCTGCGGGTAGAAAACCGTGACGGTGATCGAGAGCGCGATCAGCGCCAGCGCAGCTAGCGCCGTGAACGGGTGCTTCCACGACAGCAGTCGCGCGTTGCGAAACACCTGGCGGATGGAGCCTTCGAAGCTCGCCAGGTAAGGGAAGACGAACAGCGCCATCACCGCGACGTTGAAGGCCAGCACGTACCAGGCCGCCAGCAGCAACAACTCGGCGAGCGAGCCGAAGGTGAGGTTGGTGACAACGACGTACCAGGCAGCCAGCACGACAACCAAGCCGAGCAGCACGAGCCAGATCACGGTGGCCTGACGGAAGTTGCGCTGGAAGGAGCGGAAATAGTCCGCGCTCACGGCGTTGCACTCACCCGTAGCGATCCGCATGGCGGTGAAGTTCAAGGCGGTCAGCGAAGCGCCGATGGTGAACAGCGGCAGCGAGGTGGCAATGAACAGCAGGTTGAGGATGATCACGTCGGCGAGCCGGGTCAGCCCGCGCATCAGCGCGGAATCTGCCGAGAACAGCGTTGCCATCGGTCGATCCTCCCTGGAGCGTTTTGACGAACCGCCCTAAGTCTTTGACTTGGTTGCGCTTTCCAACGGGAAAAGTCTGCAACATTTCCTGAAAACGCTCCGTAACGGGCGGGTTGAGTGCAACCCGCCCGAACCTTTGTTTCCAGGCTTAGAGGCCGCGGGCCGCCTTCCAGGCGTCCATGTCGGCCTGGATCGAGGCACGGGCGTCCTCGTAGCCGACATCCTTCAGCTTCTGGCGCATCTCGGCGACAGCGGCGGCCGGGTCATCGAACTTGCCGTATTGCAGCTGCGGAATGTACTCGGACAGCACGCCGGCCATGGCCGCGAGGGTCGAGTCGATGTTCTGCTTGTTCACGATCAGCGTCGAGTAAGGGTAGTCCTTGGCCCTCGCATCGAGCGCAGCGATGATCTCCGCCCGGTTCGGGGCCTGCGTGGTGCGCGGCAGCTCGAACTCGTCGGTGCGACCCCACCAGTAGTCGGTGCCCAGCGACATGGTCGAGGAATCATAGCCTTCGGGATAGCCCAGCTTGCCGTCGGCGGTGATGACGTAGTCGACATCCTTGATGCCGAAGTTGAACAGGTCGTAGATTTCCTTGTCGTTGCGGATCAGGTCATAGACCTGCAGCGCCTTCTCCGGATTCTTCGAGTAGGCACTCACCGCCATGGCGCCGTGGGTGAAGATGTCCTTGAAGAAGTTGCCGTTTTCCTGGCCCCAGTAGAAGAACTTGGGATCGGAGCCGGGCTGCTTGGTATTCATGTTGTTGACGATGTCGTTGACGAAGGTCTGCGTGTGGTGCTGCTCCACACCGGACAGACCGGCATAAAGCTCCTCACGCGTATCGCCGTCGTAGTTCAGCGCATCTTCGCGCCAGACCCCGATATCGTTCCACTGCTTGGCGAGCTTGGCCGCTTCGACCAGTGCGTCGCCTTCCATGTACCAGGAGGTGACCGTGTAGGGGTTCGCCGCAGTGGTGTGGAACGGGATGTAGTTGCCGGCGCTGATCCCCTGCAGGGTCTGGAAGTCGGTGTGACCCTGGATATAGCCGGTGAGCGCCGCCTCGTTGGCGCCCGCGACATCCCACGGATAGGCCTCGGGCTTGTTGGCCTTCACCCACTCGAAGTACTTGGTGAAATCCTCGAACTTGGTGATCTCGCCGTTCTCGAAGCCGGCCTCCTTGGCCCAGTCGCCGCGGTAGAAGAAGCCGTGATTGGTGTACTGGGTGTAGTTGTCCTCGGGAGCAAAGTAGATCTTGCCGTCGGCGAGTTTGGTGAGATCCCAGTGGCCGTCGGCTTCGACCTGCGCCCAGGTCTTGGGCGCGTTGGCCTTGAGCATTTCTTCACTGAGCGGCAGGAAGGCGCCCTTCTCAGCGTTTTCCCAGGCATAGAGCCAGTCGGTGGCGGTCGCGACGAGATCGACATTGTCGTCGCCCGACAAGAGCTGCACGTTGTACTGGGTCTGCCAGTCGGCCCACTCGATGTAGAACAGGTCGAGCTTGGCATTGACCTTTGCGACCAGCAGCTCGTTGAGCTTTTCCAGCATCGCTTCGAGGCGACCGTTGGTGGGCTTGTTGCCCATGGTAAGCATGGTGATTTCGGTCGGCGCATCCTGGGCGAACGCCCCCGCCGTCAGTGCCGGCATGCTGATGCCGATGGCCAGCAGCGCCGCCCCGACCCTAACGAAATTCCTGCGTTTCATCTCAGACTCCTCCTCTGAACTCATGATGTTTCTGCCGAGATTTCCCTCAACTCGAATGGCTTCGAGGGTGCGGCCGGTCATCGGCGCCGGCTGCGTAGGTTCAATTCGGCGCTATCCCTTCACCGCGCCGATGGTGATGCCGGATACGAAGTATTTCTGCACGAACGGGTAGAGCAGCAGGATCGGGCCGGTGGCGACGATGGCGCTTGCCATCTTCAGCGTGTTGCTCGGCAGCGCGGTGACGCTGACATTGGAGCCGGCGACCGAATTGCGCAGGGCGTTCGCGGTGTTGATGATGTTGTAGAGGTGGTACTGCAGCGGTTTGAACTCGACCGTGCTGCCCAGATAGAGCGACGACAGGTACCACTCGTTCCAGTAGCCCAGGGCCAGGAATAGCCCGATGGTCGCCAGCGCCGGCTTCATCATCGGCAGGCAGAGCTGGGCAAAGATGCGGAAATCGCCAGCGCCGTCGACCTTGCCGGATTCGATGATCTCGTAGGGCACGGTGCGCATGAAGTTCTTCATCAGGATGATGAGCCACGGCGTCATCAGCAGCTGCAGGAACACCGCGAGGTAATTGCCGCGCAGCCCCAGGTCGCGCGCCACCCACAGGAAGGTCGGAGCGAGGCCGGCCGAGAACAGGGTGGTGAAGTAGATGAGGAACGAGATGTGGTTGCGGAAGGGAAAATCCTTCCGGTGCAGCGCGTAGCCGGTCATCGAGATGATGAACAGGCCAATCGCCGTGCCGAACACCGTCATCACGATGGTGACGACATAAGAGCCGATGATCTGCTTGGGCGCCTTGAAGATCCACTCATACGCAGCGAGCGAAAAGTCCTTGGGCAGGATGCCGAAGCCGGATTTCATGATCGCCTGCTCGCTCGACAGCGACGCCGACAGCATCATGACGAAGGGCAACAGGCAGAACAGCGCGAACAGCGTGATGGTGACGTAGGAGATCGAGCGGATCAGGATGTCGCTGCCGTCGAGCTTGATGGCACGGGGCTTGGCCGGCCCGAGGCCGACACCTTCCGTCGCGATGGGGCCGGCCAGGTCAGAAGAGTGCATAATCTTTGTTGATCCTGCGCACGATCCAGTTCGCCGTCATCACGAGGGCGAAACCGAACAGCGACTGATAGAGGCCGACTGCGGTGGAGGTGGTGAAGTTGTTCTGGCTCAGCACCATCCGGTAGACCGAGGTCTCGATGATGTCCGTGGTCTGGAACAGCGCGGCATTGTTGCCGACGAGGTTCCAGAACAGACCGAAATTGCCGTGCATGATGCCGCCGAGCGCGAACAGCACCAGGATGATGAAGGTCGGCTTGAGGCTCGGCAGTGTCACATAGCGGATGCGCTGCCAGGCCGTGGCGCCGTCGACAGTCGCCGCCTCGTAGAGGCTGCGGTCGATGCCCATGATGGCGGCGAAGTAGACGATCGAACCGTAGCCGGTCGACTGCCACAGGTGCACCAGGATGATGATCAGCGGCCAGGCGCCGGCTTTGGAGTAGATCTTGATCGGATCGCCGCCGGTCTGCTCGATCAGCGCGTTGAGCGCCCCGGTGTCGTAGTTGAGCAGGTTGAAGGCGATGACGCCGACCAGCACCGACGAGATGAAGAACGGCAGGAACATTGCTGCCTGGCTGAGCTTCTTGAACCAGGCCAGCCTGACCTCGTTGAGCATGATCGCGATGGCGATCTGCAGGATGTTGCCGAGCACGATGAAGGCGAGGTTGTAGAGGATGGTGTTCCGCGTCAGCGTCCAGAGCTGGCCGGATTTGATCAGGAACTCGAAGTTCTTGAAGCCAACGAACGGGCTGCCGAAAATCCCGTCGCGGTAGTTGAAATTGGTGAAGGCGATCCACGCGCCGGGCAGCGGCATGTAGTTGAAGACGATGAAGAAAATGATCGCCGGGAAGCACATCAGCAAGAGCACCTTGCTGTCGGCGAGTTGCCGCCAAATGGACTTACGTCCCCGGGACGAATCCGTTCCTGACATCTTCCCCCTCTCTGCCGTCAGCCGCGGCGTCCCTCCAGACGCTGCCATTCCGAGATACCCGAAACGGCGTCGCAACCAACTGCGGCCCAGGCTTTTCGCCCATGGTCGGCTCAGTGAAGTCGTGCGGGTCTCCCTCCCGCCCACATAGTGTTAGCCGGGGGATGCGCCGTACGCAAGATTTTCAGTAAATATTTAGCTGGGAGTTTTTGCAGCCCGATTCCGGGTGCTGCCACGCCAGCGAATGGAGGTCGCCAGCGTCACCCGCTTGGGCAGTTCGCGCCCGCCCATCCGCTCGAGCAGCAGCTCGACGGCGCCCTCGCCGATCTCTTCGGCCGGCAGGTGCACGGTGGTCAGCGGCGGGTTCATGAACTGCGCCACCGAGATGTCGTTGAAGCTGGCCACGGCGATATCGTCGGGAATGCTGAGGCCCAGTTCGTGGATGGCGCGGTAGGCGCCGACGGCCATATTGTCATTGGCGGTGATCAGCGCATCGGGCCGGTCGGGCTGCGACAGCATCTGCCGGGTCAGCCGGTAGCCGCTCTCTTCGGTCTTGCCGTCGGTCAAACAGATGCGCTCGTCGAAGACGCCGGCTTCCTTCGCCCATTCCATGTAGGCACGGCAACGCCGTTCGATCCGGGTCGGGGTCACGCCGGCATAGACATCGACCCAGCCGGCAAAGGCGATGCGCCGATAGCCGGCTTCGGTCAGCGACTGCAACAGCTTGCGCGTTGCCAGCATCAGGTCGGCTTCGACCGCATCGACTTCGTCGGTGGGCGGGCTGAAATCGGCGAACACCAGGTTGCGGTTATGGCGCTTGAGCCAGGCGATCTCGTTCTCGTCGTGCCGGCCGATGGCGATGATGCCCGAGGCACCGCGAAGCAGCGAGGCCTCCGGCAAGCTGTCGGTATGATAGACCTTGATGGTCTCGATCTTCAGCGCCTGGCAGCGGCTCTCGATCCCCAGCCGCAGGCCGACATAGTAGGGATCGACAAATTCCTGGTCGGGCCTGAGGTAGTGCACCAGGGCGACCTTGCCGAGCCCCTGCTGATAAGCGCGGTTGCGCGCCCGCGGCGTTTCATACTTCATCGCCTCGGCGGTTTCGATGATCGCCTGCCGGGTCTTCGGCGTCACCGAAAGCGTCTGGTCGAAGTTGAGCACCCGCGACACCGTCGCGGACGAGACGCCCACTGCCTTGGCGATTTCCTTGATGGTGACCACGACGCTTCCCCCAACCGGGAAACCTGCTTAGGCAAGAAGAGCGGGCCGATGCAAGCGGCAAGTGCGCACTGAGGGCAGTCGAGGATCTTCTGTCCTCACAGCGATCGACCGCTTTGGGAGGCCCTAGTTCGGCACCGGTTCATACGAGGCGATCTCGCCCCGCCAGTAGATCGCAAGCCCTTCTGGCAGCACCCAGCCGACCTCGCCATAGCTGGGGATGCGGTAGCGTCCGAACTGCTTGTAAGCGCCATAGCTGCCGTGCCACGGCGTCGGCACGGTACGATTACCGACCGTCATCGGCCGATCGTCGGCATCCATCGCAATGATGTCGCCGTCGGCACCGAAACTGAAGCGGACACGCGCCGACCCGCTGCTGACCTCGACGGTCGCCTCGTCGAGTTGCCTCCAGGTCAGCTCGGTGTTGTTGAGTATCGCGTCAGGATGGACCGGCAGTTCCGAGAGATAGCGTTGCAGTTCGCCGCGGTCGAAATCCGGCCCGCTTCCGGCAGCCACCGGCAGGATGCCAAGGAGGCGCGCCTCGAGGCGTCCGGCTCGGTCGACAAAGCTGTCGAGCACTCGTACCGGCATGCCGGACATGCTGCCGTCGGCGAGCCAGACGAAGTTCGTATAGCCGGTGGCGAGCCATTGGTCGGCTTCGAGCTGCATCGGCTGACGGTCGGCAAGCGTCGTCAGGTCGGCACGATGCCTGAGGTGGATTGCGGTCGGGCCACCATCAGGCGTGCCGCCTGCCCGCAGCGCATAGGCCGTGACCAGCGGAGGGAGCTCGGGTGACACCATACTGGCGGGCGTCGCGATGGTCCGCCGGCGCAGCTCAGCGATGGAAGCTTCGAACTGCTGGCGCTGCAGCCACAGGTATGAACCGCCGGCGACGAGTGCGACGAGCACGATAGCGAGCATGATGCGCCCCCAGCGCATGGCCGCGGGACGGTCAGTCGGCCAGCGCACGCAGCGCGCCGAGATTCACCAGCTCCACCTCGCTGATCGAGCGCAACCGGATCAGGCCTTGATCCTTGAGAGTGCGCAGCACTCGCGACACGGTTTCGAAGGTCATGCCGAGATAGTCAGCAACGTCGTAGCGCTGCATTGGCAGGTAGACCGAGGTCTCGTCACCCTGACGTTCGGCCAGATCGAGGAGGAACGCCGCCATACGCTGGTTGGCACTGCAGCGGCCGAGCAGCATCAGGTGGTTCTGCGTCCGTGCCAGGCTGTGGAGCGCCAGCGCGAGGAGGCGGCTGGTGGGCTGTTCGCCGTAGCTGGGGCGGAGCACTCGGATGCCGGCCCCATCGACGCTCTCGGCAAAGGACTCATGCTGGCTGCCGGCTTCGAAGCCGAACACCTCGCCGGCCGAATGGAAGGCGCTGACCAGCCGCCGGCCATCGGTGCTCATCCGGCAGATGCGCACCATGCCGAACTCGACGAGGTAGAGCGGTCCGGCATCATCACCCTGGGCATAGATGGTGGCGTCGGTGGAATAGAAGGTGACGGCGGCGGGCTGCATCACCGTAAGCAGCTCCGATACCCCTGCCGTCGCATCGCTGTTGTGAGGAACCCTGAAGCTCGGCTGGATCTGCATTTTGCTGCCCCGTTGTGACAGGGGCGAACCTAGCTTTTGCGTAAGAATCCGAAATTCCGGTCGGCGTCTTAGGGGCGGCCCTTAGTAAGATTACGGAGGGGCCCTTGCCGACCTCTCGGTAATCATCCCCCTGTGCTAGCCAAGCTGACGGGCCGGTGCGGGAAGAGTACCCCCACCCCTGTCCCCTCCCCGCAAGGGGGAGGGAGACGCTTTCACCAGCGTAGGTGCTTTGGTCTCCTCCACCCTTGCGGGGGGAGGGACAGGGTGGGGGGTACTCTTCCCGCGCCGAACTATCCTCACGTGACGCCGCTACACAGCCACAGAATGCCGGCCGGCGCCGGTGCTGAGATAGGTGTCGAACGCCGCAGCGACCGAGCGGACATAGGGACGGCCGGTTTCGGTGATAGCGAAGGTCTGGCCGTCAAACTCGACGACACCATCGACATCGCCTTGCGCCGCATAGGCCATCTCGATGAGCACAGCCTCGGCGGCGGCGCCGAAGCGGCGGCGGAGCTCGGTGACCGAGACGGAAAAATCGCACATCAGCCGCTCGATCACCCAGCCGCGCATACGGTCTTGGCTCGTGAGCGCGATGCCCCTCGCAATGGCGAGGCCGCGGGCCTTGATGGCACGGACATACTCGCCGGTCGCGGTGATGTTCTGCACATAACCCTGCGGCAGGCTGCCGATCGAGGAGGCGCCGAAGCCGATCAGCGCCGGGGCGGCGTCGGTGGTGTAGCCCTGGAAGTTGCGCCGCAGCTGCCCTGCCCCGGCGGCGATGGCCAGCCGGTCGTCGGGTCTCGCGAAATGATCGAGGCCGATGGCGACATAGCCGGCGGCCGCAATGCGCCCTGCCGCTGCCGTCGATTGCCTGAGCCGCTCTGCCGCATCGGGAAGCATCGTTTCGTCGATCATCCGCTGATGCGTCTTCATCCACGGCACATGGGCATAGCCGAACAGCGCCAGCCGGTCGGGATGGAGCGCCAATGCCTGGTCGATGGTGGTTTCGAGGGTGCCGACCGTCTGGTGCGGCAGCCCGTAGAGCACATCGAGGTTCACCGAGCCAACGCCGCGCCGGCGCATCCCCTCAACCACCGCACGGGTCTGTTCGAAGCTCTGCAGCCGATTGATCGCCTGCTGCACTCTTGGGTCGAAATCCTGCACGCCGACGCTGATCCGGGTGACGCCGGCCGCCGCGAAGGCGTCGTAGCGATCCTCGGTCATGTCGTTGGGGTCGATCTCGATGCTGAACTCGAAACCCGCCCGTGGGCGGAACAGCTGTCGCGCCCGCTGCGCCAACGCGATCAGGTCGTCGGGCCGCAGCATCGAAGGCGAGCCACCGCCGAGGTGCAGTGCCGTGGCGCGCCCGCGCCCATCGAGATGCCGCGACACCTCTTCCATCTCGAGATGCACCGCCGGCAGGTAGGCGGCGATCGGGTCGTAGCGCAGCACCTGCTTGGTGTGGCAGCCGCAGAACCAGCAGAGCCGATCGCAGAACGGGATATGCACATAGAGCGACAGGTCGGTTTCGGCAGGCAGCGCACCCAGCCAGCCGGCATAGTCGGCATCGGTGATGCCGGGGTGGAAATGCGGCGCCGTGGGGTAGCTGGTGTAGCGGGGAACGGGCCGCGCGGCGCGGCTGGCGAGGGAATTGGACATCGGAACCTCCACGCGCCTTCTGACACCCAGGGGACGACAGGTTCTTGATCTCGATCAATCGAGGCGTCCCGTGGCGTGCGAGGAACGGGTGACCTTTTGCGGGGGCACCCAGATGACCAGACCTCAAGACGCCGATCCGGCAACCCCAGTGCACTGCCGCGCCTGCCAGGTACGGCATGGCGGGCTGTGCGAAGTGCTGGACCCGAGCGAACTGGTGCGCCTCGCCGGCCAGGCTCGCCGCACCCGGCACGGTCCGGGCGAGACGCTGGCGATCGAAAGCGGCGAGGTCGGCTATGCCAATGTCACGCGCGGCGCCATCAAGCTGTCGCGCGTGCTGCGCGACGGCCGCCAGCAGGTGGTCGGGCTGCAATTTGCCCCTGACCTGATGGGACGGCTGTTCTCGAGCGAGAGCCCGCTCTCGGCCGAAGCCGCCACCGAGGTCGAACTCTGCCGCATCCCGCGTAGCGTGCTGGAGGGACTGGTGGCCGACAGCGAGCGCATCAAACTCCGCCTGCTGGCGCAATCGCTGCGCGACCTCGACGCGGCGCGCGACTGGATGGTGACGCTGGGGCGGAAGACTGCCGCCGAGCGGGTGGCGAGCCTGCTGTTGCTGGTGGCGACGCGAACCGGCGTCGCCGACGGCGCCGGCCAGCTGGCGCTGGAGCTGCCGATCAGCCGCGCCGACATGGCCGATTTCCTCGGCCTCACCCTCGAGACAGTGTCGCGCCAGATCAGCCGGCTGCGCCATGACGGGGTGATCGCCGTGCGCGGTCACCGCTCGGTGGTGATCCTCAGCCTGCCGGCGCTCGAAGCGCGCGCCGGCTGAGGCTCAATCCTTCAGGTCTTCCTCGAAGATGCGCTCGCTGGCGCCATCGAGATCCTCGTATTGACCCGAGCGCAGCGCCCAGAGGAACGCCGCGAGCGCCGCCAGGCCGAGCAGCACCGCGATCGGGATGAGGACCGCGAGCCCGCTCATGCGGTGCGCTCCTCGGCCAGCACCGGGCCACCGACTGCGGGTCGGCCGGGCCGACGCTCGAAGCGCAGCCGCAGCGCGTTGGCGACGACGATCACCGACGAGGACGACATTGCGACGGCCGCGACCAGCGGCGTCACCAGCCCGCAAATGGCGAGCGGTACGGCGATGGCGTTGTAGCCGATGGCGAGGACGAGGTTCTGCGACACCAGCTTGGCGGCGCGGCGCGCCGTCCCGACCACGAACGGCACGGCTCCCAGGTCGTCGCCGGCAAAGACGAAGTCGGCGGCGCTGCGCCCGATATCGGCAGCCGAGGTCGGCGCCATCGAGACATAGGCGGCGCGCAGCGCCGGAGCGTCGTTGATGCCATCACCCACCATCATGGTGCGCCCTTCCGCCACCGCCGCGACCTTCTGCTGCGGCGTCAGCCCGCCTTGCGCGGCGGCGATACCGACCGCCGCGGCAACGGCATCGACGGGACCCTGCCGGTCGCCGGAAACGAGGCGCGATGGCAGCCCCAGCCGGTTGAGCTCGGCAATGCTGGCGCGGGCGCCGGCGCGCGGCAGGTCGCTGAAGCGGTAGTTGGCACGAAGCTCGCCATCGGCGACGAGGCAGACCTCGGTGAGGGGCTCGCCTTCCGCCTCGGGCAGGCCGCACCAGGCTCGGCTGCCGAGCCGCCAGGTCACCCCATCCGCCACTCCTTCGACGCCGCGCCCGGGGATTTCGCTGATGCTGCCGGCAAACGGCCGGCCATGGCCGGTATGGGCCGCGAGGGCGCGCGACAGCGGATGCGTGCTGGCCGAAGCGAGGGCGAACGCCATGTCGCTGGCCTTCGCATCGGCGGCGTAACCTTCAACCACCTGCGGCTGCCCCTCGGTCAGCGTGCCGGTCTTGTCGAAGGCCACCGAGGTGACCTCGGCGGCGCGCTCCAGCGCCGCGCCGTTCTTCATCAGCACGCCGCGCTCGAACAACCGGCCGGCCGCCACGACGTGGACGATCGGCACCGCCAGCGCCAGCGCGCAGGGACAGGTGATGATCAGCACCGCCACGGCGTTGAGCAGCGCCACGTGCCAATCGCCGCTGACCAGACCCCAGCCGAGGAACGTGGTGATGGCGATGGTATGCACCACCGGGGCATAGATGGCGGCGGCCCGGTCGGCGATGCGGCGCGGGCGCGTGCGGGCGCCCTCGGCGGCATCCATCATCGCCGCCATGCGGGCAAGGAACGAGTCGGTCGAGGCCCGAACGGCACGCAGCTCCACCGGCCCGCCCAGGTTGTTGGCGCCCGCCACCACCTCCTCGCCGCGCGCCAGCTGCTGCGGCACGCTCTCGCCGGTGATGATCGCATAGTCGAAGCTGCCGCCGACGGTCAGGAGAGTGGCATCGACCGGCACGCGCTCGCCCGCCTTGAGCACGAGCCGCATGCCCGGAGTGATCTCATCGAGCCGCACGTACTCGCGCCGTCCGTCGTCATGGATACGGGTGGCGCCGCGCGGCTGCAGCCGTGCCAGCCCGGTGATGGCGCTGCGCGCCCGCTCGCGCATCAGGTGGTCGAGCGTACGCCCGATGAGGAGAAAGAACAGCAGGCTGGTCGAGGCGTCGAAATAGGCGTGCTGGCCCGACTGCACCGTCTCGAACAGGCTGAGCGCCGTGGCGAGGATGACGCCGATGGAGATCGGCACATCCATATTGGTCTTGCCGACCTTGAGCGCCCGCCAGGCCGAGCGGAAGAAGATGCGGCCGGCATAGGCGATAGCCGGTAGCGCGATGATCGCCGAGATCCAGTGGAACAGGTCGCGCGTTGCGTCATTGGCGCCCGACCAGACCGAAACCGAGAACAGCATGATGTTGCCGGCGGCAAAGCCGGCGACACCCAGCGCCCGGATCAGTTCGGCCAGTACCGGATCGCCGCCGGTCTCCTCGGCCGGATCGAGCACATAGGTGTGGTAGCCGCTCTGCCGGATGGCCGGCGCCAGCTCGGCCGGGCTGCCTTTGGCCGGGTCGAACGCCACCCGGACGCGGCGCGCAGTGAGGTTGACGCGGGCCGCCGAGACCTGCGGCAGGGCGCTCAGCGCCGTCTCGATCGAGCGGATGCAGGCGGCGCAATGCGCGTCGGGCACCGCGAACTCGAGCTGGCGCCGGCCATCGCCGAGCGGCCGGCTGAGCGCCAGCAACGCCGGCGCATCCGCCTCGATGGCGCTGGGGTCCTCGATGACGCTGTGGGCGCCGGGCACGCAGCAGGTCATGGCGCGGCTCCCGCGACGCTGAAGCGCTCGTGCAGCTCGAACGGGCCGAGTGGCGTGTCGGCAATGCTCACCCGTGCTTCCCACACCCCCGGCCCGAGCGTCACCAGCCCGGCATAGACGCCATCGGGCTCGCGGCTCAGCGCTACTTGCTGGTCGTCGTGGCCGCCCACCGGACGGTTGATCTGCAGCACCGGGTTGCCCAGCTCGACGGCCAACCCGCCGGCATCGACCACCCTCAGCAGCGCTCTGCCCTCGACATAGTCGAGGCTGGCGCTCCACCCGGCCTCCTGCTGCGCGAGATGCGCCAGGCGCTTGGCTTCGAACTCCTGGCTCGCAACGTAGGAATTCTGCACCACCAGCCCGGTCCAACTGACCGAGGAGACCACCGCCATGCCGATGTTGACAGTGATGATCACGCCGAAGAACCCGACAATTGCCAGCAGCATGTGCCGGCCGGTGAACTCGCCGGGTGTGGTTTTGGGGGTGGTCATTGGCGTTTCTCCGGGACATCGAAGGTGGTCTCGACGCGGCGCGTGAGGCCGGCCGCCTCGTCGACGACGACGATGTCGAAGGTGGTCTTGGCGGCGGGGAGCGCCTCGGGCCCGACCCGCACATAGAGCCGCACCGGCAGCACCTTGTCGGGATCGAGCGTGAAGCTCAGCCGGTCGGCGGCTTCCGTCCCGCCTTCGGCCAGCGCCAGGCTGCTGCCTGGCAGGCCTTCAAGCCGCAGCACCACCTCGCGTGGTTCGGGCGTCATGTTCAGCACCTTGACGTCGAAGCCGTTGCGCACCGAGCCGTCGCGCAGTTCGACATAGAGCGGATTGCGGTCGTGCAGGACATTGACCGAGAGCGGCGAGCGCAGCGCCAGCGCCGTCACCATGGCGAGCCCGATGGCGGCCCAGCCGATGAAGTAGACGATGGTGCGCGGCCGGATGATCGAGCGCCAGTCGGTGCGCTTGATCGCCTCGACCAGCCTGCCGGTTTTGGCATCGCGGACGCGCGACGGCTGCACCACCTGGCCGCTGCCGGTGGCGAGCGCCATGTTGCGGTTGTAGTCGCTGAGCGTCGCGTAGGAGATGAGCCCCTGCTCCTTGCCGAGCCGGGTCATCACGTCGTCGCAGGCATCGATGCAGAGCGCGCAGGTGATGCACTCGAGCTGCTGGCCATCGCGGATATCGATGCCCATCGGGCAGACCACCACGCAGGCATTGCAATCGACGCAATCGCCCACCGGTTTGCCCTCGGCGATCGCCTTCTTGGCGTGCCGCGTGCGCGGTTCGCCGCGCCAGTCATTGTAGGTGACGGTGAGCGAATGCTCGTCGAGCATCGCCCCCTGGATGCGCGGCCAGGGGCACATATAGGTGCAGACCTGTTCGCGCAGCAGGCCGCCGAACGTGTAGGTGGTGGCGGTCAGCAGCGCGATGGTGCCATAGGCGACAAGCGGCGCCTGGAGACTCACTACATCGCCCAGCAGGGTGGGTGCATCGGCGAAATAGAAGATCCAGGCACCGCCCGTCAGCACGCCAATGATGAGCCAGATGACGTGCTTGAGCGTGCGCTTGCCGAGTTTGTCGGCCGACCAGGGCGCGGCATCGAGCTTGATGCGGGCATTGCGGTCGCCCTCGATGGCCCGCTCCACGGCAAGGAACAGGTCCACCCAGACGGTCTGCGGACAGGCATAGCCGCACCAGGCGCGCCCCACCGTCGAAGTGACGAGGAACAGCCCGATGCCGGCCATCACCAACAGGCCCGCGACGTAGTAGAACTCCTGCGGCCAGATCTCGATGAAGAAGAAGTAGAAGCGCTTGTTGGCGAGATCGACCAACACTGCCTGATCGGGCGCGAATGGCCCGCGATCCCAGCGCAGCCAGGGCGTCACGTAGTAGATGCCCAGCGTGATCAGCATCACCAGCCACTTGAAGCGACGGAACTGCCCCTTGGCGCGCTTGGGGAAGATCTTCTTGCGTGGCGCGTAGAGCGGCTGCCGGCGTCCGGCGGCGTTCACCGCCTCGACGTCATAGGTTTGGGTATCGGGGGTATCGGCTTGCATTCCGGCGTCCGGGATAGTGTCGGCCGCTTGTCGCACGGGCCCGGCAAGCTGGTTTGATCTGGGTCAAGTCGCCGCGGTGAGGGCCAATGGCCCTCATCCGCTCCCTCCGCTTTCTCCGGCCCCGCGGCGAGCGCTGAAGCGCTTGTCCGCTTCCTCTGGCCACCGGCCGGGCCACAACCGAGGACCGTGTTTGTGGCCGCCCCCTCCACCAGCTTCGCTGGTCCCCCTCCCCCGCCCCGCGGGGGAGGATCACCGCACTGCCGGTGATCACCCCCATAGAAAAAGGGGGGCGCTTGCGGTCGCCCCCCTCCCCCTCCGATGGCGGAGCGCGCGGCCGCTACTGACCGCCACCGAGCCCGTGCACGTAGACCGCAAGCTGCTTGACCGCCGTATCGCCCAACCGAGCCCCCCAGGCCGGCATGACGCCATGGCGCGGCTGGTTGATCTGCGCCCGGATCGCTTCGAGCGTGCCGCCATAGAGCCAGATCTGATCGTTGAGCGAGGGCCCGCCGGCATCGACCAGCCCTGCCCCGTTGTCGCCGTGGCAACTGGCGCAGTTATCGGCGAACAGCTGCTGGCCCTCGGGGCTGGCCTCGCCGCCCTCGATGCCCGAGAGCGAAGCGACTTCCCTCGCTACCCGGTCGATATCGTCCGACCCGAGGATGCCGTCGGCGCCGAAGTTCGGCATGACGTTGTAATGGGTCTCGGCATCGGTGGGCGAGCGCGCCCCATGCGAGATGGTCTGGTAGATTTGCTCGATGCTGCCGCCCCACACCCATTCGTCGTCGTTGAGGTTGGGGTAGCCGGCGCTGCCGGTGGCGCCGGTGCCGTGGCACTGCGAGCAATAGACCTTGTAGAGCGACTGGCCGCCGGCTCGGGCGAAGCGCGCGAGGCCGTCGTCCTTGAGGATATCGGCGACCGGCGTGCTCGCCACCGCCTCGAGCCTGTCGCCCTGCGCCAGCTTCGCCGCTGCAAGGTCGGCATCGAGATCGGCGCGGCTCGAATAGCCGAGCAGACCCGTGGTTGCCGACGTGAGCATCGGCCAGGCGGGGAAGACGACAGTGTAGCCCAGCGCGAACACGATGCAGCCGTAGAAGGTCCACAGCCACCAGCGCGGCAGCGGGTTGTTGAGCTCCTTGATGCCGTCCCATTCGTGGCCGGTGGTTTCGATGCCGCTGAGCTTGTCGATATCCTTGTCACTCATCGGCCGGCCTCCCGGTCATGCGGGGCGCTGTCGTCGAGCGGGATGCGTGCCGCGGCCACGGCGCTGGCCCTGGCGCCGGGACGCACGAGGAAGAACACCACGGCGAGGAAGATCGCCATCATGTAGAGCAGGCCCCAGCTGTCGGCGAAATGCCGGAGCGTATCGTAGAGTGCGGTTGGCATGGGTTGGCTCGCTTAGCGGTAATTGGCCTCGGCGTCGTAGGTCGAGAAATCGACCAGCGTGCCGAGCATCTGGAGATAGGCGACCAGCGCATCCATCTCGGTGATCCGTTTCGAGTCGCCGTCGAAATCCTCGGCGCGCACGTTGCTGTAGCGCTCGGTGAGGCCCGAGGTATCGGCATCGGGCGTCGCCTGGGCCACCAGGTCGCGCTCGGCATTGGCGATGGCGTCCTCGCTGTAGGGCACTCCCACCGCCGCGTTGGCCTTAAGGCTCGCCGCGACGTTGCGGGTATCGAGCGGCGTATCGGCGAGGAAGCCGTATTTCGGCATGATCGACTCGGGCACCAGCGCCTGCGGGTTGCTCAGGTGCTCGACATGCCACTCATCCGAGTAGCGCCCGCCGACCCGGGCGAGATCGGGCCCGGTGCGCTTACTACCCCACTGGAACGGATGGTCGTACATCGACTCCGCCGCCAGCGAGTAATGGCCGTAGCGCTCGGTCTCGTCGCGGAACGGCCGGATCATCTGGCTGTGGCAGGTGTAGCAACCCTCGCGGATGTAGATGTCGCGCCCCGCCAGCTCCAGCGGAGTGTAGGGGCGCATCCCCTCGACCTTTTCGATGGTGTTCTGGAAGTAGAACAGCGGCGCGACTTCGACGATACCGCCGATGCAGACCACGACCAGCGACAGGGTGAGGAGCAGCGTGGCGTTGCGTTCGATGACGCCGTGCTTGCCGAGAATATCCATGGGTCAGGCGCTCCTATTCGGCCGGCTGCAGCTGGGTGGTGGGGATAGGACGCTCGTTGCGGACCTGGCCGCGGATGGTCATCCAGATGTTGAAGGCCATCACCAGGCCGCCGGCGAGGTAGAGCAGGCCGCCGAAGGCACGGGCGATGTAGTAGGGGTGGAGCGCCGCGACGGTCTCGGCGAACGAGTAGACGAGGAAGCCCTCGGCATCGTACTCGCGCCACATCAGGCCCTGCATGACGCCCGAAACCCACATCACCGCCGCGTAGATGACGATGCCGGTGGTGGCGAGCCAGAAGTGCCAGTTGACCATGCGCGGCGAGTAGAGCTGCTTCCGGCCCCACAGCCGCGGCACCATGAAGTAGATGGCGGCGAACGAGATCATGCCGACCCAGCCGAGCGCGCCCGAATGCACGTGGCCGATGGTCCAGTCGGTATAGTGGCTGAGCCCGTTCACCGACTTGATCGACATGACCGGACCTTCGAAGGTCGACATCCCGTAGAAGGCGATGGCGATCACCATCATGCGGATGATCGGGTCGGTGCGCACCTTGTCCCAGGCGCCGCGCAGCGTCATCAGCCCGTTGATCATGCCGCCCCAGCTGGGCATCCACAGCATGATGGAGAACACCATGCCCAGCGTCTGCGCCCAGTCGGGCAGCGCGGTGTAGTGCAGATGATGCGGGCCGGCCCAGATAT
>JAESFN010000213.1_pt1 | contig 78070 bp, 68 predicted proteins | sample 9269411 | NCBI WGS metagenome assembly JAESFN01 (sample SAMN14505399, study PRJNA617100) | algae metagenome | isolation source: Iphinoe sp. HA4291-MV1 and co-occurring heterotrophs from trail next to... | place: USA: Maunawili Falls, Hawaii | collected 2009-07-25
CGTGGAGCTGGCGCGCCGCCACCGCTGCAACCTCCAGATGGGCGGCTCCGATCAGTGGGGCAACATCGTCACCGGCATCGATCTGGGCCGGCGCATGGGAACGCATCAACTTTTTGCCCTCACGACACCGCTGCTCACCACGTCCTCCGGCGCGAAGATGGGCAAGACCGCCGCCGGCGCAGTTTGGCTCAACGAGGATCAGCTCCCGGCCTACGAATACTGGCAGTACTGGCGCAACGCCGAGGACGGCGATGTCGCGCGGTTCCTCAAGCTGTTCACGGTGCTGCCCATGGCCGAGATCGATCGGCTGGCCGCTCTCGAAGGTGCCGAGATCAACGAGGCCAAGAAGGTTCTGGCGACCGAGGCAACCGCGCTGCTGCACGGCCGCGCCAAGGCCGATGCCGCGGCCGAGGCGGCCCGCAAGACCTTCGAGGACGGAACGCTCGCCGCCGATCTGCCCACGGTGGAGATCGAAAGCGCGGCGTTGAGCGCGGGCCTCGGCGTCCTGGCCGCGTTCGTGCGCGCCGGTCTCGTCAAGTCGAACGGCGAGGCGCGCCGCCATATCCAGGGCGGAGGCCTGCGGGTCAATGACACACCGGTCGACGACGAGAAGGCCATGCTCTCCTCCGCTGACCTAACCAGCGAAGGCGTAATCAAGCTGTCGCTCGGCAGGAAGAAGCACGTGCTGCTGCGCCCACGCTGAGACGACCTCGCGGATCGGGCATCGGCATGGCTACTTCTTCTTGGTGACCTTTTCCTTGGTCGTCTCTGATGACCAGCCGCTAAGCCCGCCCGCGTCCTCTCCGGCCGCCGGGCGGCTGCCGTCCTGACCTTTGATCCGCTGCGGCGTCGCCCCCGGCGCATCCTTGCGCGGCGTCACGCGGAGGTCCGGATTGTTCATCTGGAAGATCTCGCGGAAGATGCCGGGCGCCACCAGAGACAGCGGATTGACGATGACCTGCGGATTGTCCATCGAGCCCTGGATCGCGAACGTGATGCCGAGCATGCCCTCTCCGCTCGGGCCGGCGAGGACCAGGCCGATGCCCGGGATCGCGCCGACCGCCGCGTTGAGGCCCTGAAGGGGAACATAGGTACCGCCGATGTTGACCTGCCGGGCTCGGAAATCCGCCTTGCCCGAAAGCCGCGCGCCCAACACCGGGCCTCGGATTTCCGACGTTTGCAGCACGAACTGGCCGTGACCGATCGAGAACGGCATGCGCATCCAATCGAATTCGAAGACCTGCCGGACATACTGCCGCTTGGCCGCCGTGGTGCGCGTCTCGTCCGGGATCTGCAGCACCTCGCTGACGACGGGGTCACCGAGAATCCGGAACTGGTTGACGCGCAAGGTGCCGCTCTTCTCCACCGCCCCGGAGCCGTCGAGATTGACCTCGAGCCGCAGATTGCCGCCGAGCAGGCTCGGATAGAAGCCGACGAGCTTGAAGGCCTGGCCCGCATCATCGGAGGTCGCCACCAGCCGGCGCGGCGTGCCGGACCCTTGCTGCATGTCGATCTCGAGCGGGCGCCCGCCATCCATGGTGCCGCGGGCCGAGATGTCCGAGAGCTTGCCGCCCCGCTTCGCAAGGCGCATCTTGAGCCCACGGAGCGACACCTCCGAGAACCCGAGTACGGTGTCGATCTCCGCCTTGAGATCAAGTCCCGACTGGTCCTTCCGCGGAGGCAGCGGCGACTCCGCAAGCTGCCCGACTGAGAAGAGCGAGCGAAAGAACTCGCGGCCGTCGTAAGTTGCGCCGCGCGCCTTCACATCCCACACGTTGTCGTTTCGCAGAACCCCCTGGATCTCGAGGCGGGTCACCACATTGATGGAGAAATCGGGGAAGTGAAACTCCTTGATCCGATTCTGCGCATCGAGGCCCATCCAGCCGTTGATTGCAATATCGTCGCCGACCAGTTTGAAGTTCTGCAGCTCGGCCTTGAACTTCGTGCTCTTGGCGATCTCGAATTCGAGAATCGCCGCCCGCCCCGGCAGCTTTCGCCACGCGACGTTCTCAATGAACACATCCGCCTTGCCGAGATCCGCCCGCAGCACAACCAGTGGGTCGGGTCGCGCCGGATCCGACGTGACGGTCAGCTCTACGGGAACGTCGCCCTGGACAAGGTGGTTCACGTCGAGACCGAGCTGCGACCGGTCGGAATTGTCGAGAACGGCGGCCAGGCGCAGCGGCGGCTGCTTCTCGGGCGGCGCCCCGATGATGTGCTGCCACGAGAGCTTCGCCAAGACGCCCCCGACCAGCATCTCGCCCTTGGCGTCCACGGCCTTTTCGTTGACGTCGAAGCTGATGGTTGCGCCCTGCGCGTCGTAGTTGCCGATCAACTGCCGGATGCGGCCATCCGTCAGTCGCGCGCGCCCTTCGATGCCCAGATCCTCCACCGTCACGCGGTCGCGCAACGGGAAGGCGATCTTGAACTGGCCGTCGAACTTTCCATCGAACCCGTCGCTTGGCATCGTCGTCAAGCGGCCAGCAGCGAACGCCTCCTGCTGGAGCAGATCGACGACAGCCGCCGGTGGGCCCTGCACCCGGAAGGCAACCTCGCCCGATGCCTCTTCCGCTCCAATGTCGCTCGTCGAGAATCGGCCCCCCCGGAAGGCGAGCTTCCGGCCTTGTGAGAACGTGGACGAGGCCTCTGGAGCGCTGACCTCGACGATACCGTTCTCCACCCTGACCAGGACCCGTGGAATATCGAGCGGAACTGCATTGGTCAGGGGGGCCAACTGCACATCAGCCGCCTCCAGAGTGAGCAGTGTGCCCATGCGCCCTGAGCCGTCCGAAGCGGTGTCACCCTCCTCGCCGATGCGCCCGCTGCGAACTTTGAACGATCCGCCGACCACCCGCCCCTTGCCGACGTGATCGCCGACCCACATCCGTGCGCGAGGCGCCAATGCGCGCGGCCACAAGACCTTGGCCACTGTCGCCGGCATGGCCCCGATCTGGCCGTCGAGACGCACCGCATCGTGCTCGTTGGCGCCCCCGATGGCACCGGACGCCGTCACCTGAGCACCGCCGGCCTTCAGAATGAACTGCGACAGCTCGATGATGCCGCTATTCGGCCGGACTTGACCGCGCATGCTCAGAGCGTCCACCGGCACGGCGCCGGCCTTCAGATCCTCGGCGGCAAGCTGGCCGCCCTGTCCGGCAATTTCGAAAGCCCAGGTCTCCCCGGCCTTTGCGTCCACGCTGGTGGCGACAGTGCCATTGGCGATCAGATGGCTTTTTCCCCAGGCGAGATCCGCGCGCACGATATCGAGCCGACGGTTCTCGGCCTGATACTTGAGCTCGACCCGGCCCGCATCGAGGCCGAGCGGGGTGCCTGCGAGCCGCGGCAAGTGGACTCGGCCTTGCGCCAGCTCGAGCGAAAACGTGCCGCCGAGCAATCGGCCGGCCCTCGACAAGTCGAGGGCGGCTTCGACGCCGACCGGCATGTCGAAAACTTCGAGCACCGCGAGATTGGGAAGCGCCCGCGCGAGCGACCGGGGGATCAAGCCGCGAACCGACGCCTTCAAGCCCAGCGTCTTGGATTTCTCCGAATCCTCGACATGAAAATCGATGGTCCATGGCCCCCGATCGGAGGCAACGCTCGCGACACCGGAAATGACGCTGCGGTTCCGACGGTGTTCGAGGTCCAGATCCGCGCTCTGCACACGCCAGATCGATTGGCGGCCACCGTGATCGAACACCACCGTTGCGTTACGGAAACCGAATTGACGCAAATACGACGTGGCATCCAATCCACGGCGGGCCCGTGCCGAGGATTCGGCAACCACCCTCGCAACGTCGATCTGCCGCAGCACGCTGGGCAAGCCCGAGGTATCTTGGACGGGCGCCGCCCCGCGGCCCTTGGCCGCCTCAGTACCCGCAGCCGCCCGCGTTTCGTCCACCGAAGCCGATTCGAGCGGCCGCGCGAAGCTCAACGCCAAGCCCCCTTCGGCCGAATGCGAGACGAGCAGACGCGGCTCAATCAGCACGATCTTGGACGGCGCCAACCGCAGCGTGGCCAGGGCAGATCGACTGAGCTCGACGGCCGCAAGCGGGGCGACCGCTACCGGACTGCCCTCATCGTCAAAAAGCCGCACATTGCGCAGGCGAAACTCGACCGCACCTTCGTCGTTGAGCCGCACCATGGCGTCCTCGACGACCACACTGAGCCCGGGCAGCTCGTGCGTCATCGCGTTGGCGATGGGCTTGACCAGGAAGCTCAGCGAGACCGGCCCATTGAGGATGCGCACATAGAGCACGCCGAAAGCCAGCACTGCCAGCAACACCAACGGAATGACGATCTTGCAGATGATGATCAGCGGCCGAGCGAAAAACCAGCCAGAACGCGCCGATCCCATACCCGAGGGCCGATCTTGCGCGATGTCTGCCCCTGGCGAACGCACTGCCGTCGTTCGTGATCCTCGTGCCGTCGCCACCCTCGATCCTTGCACCCGACCCGTTTGGCCGACTCAGTGGCCCTCCCGAAGGTTGCCCCACCCGAGCAATTCCTTCACGTCCCTATTTGCTGCTTCCCCCACGGCCGGGAAGACAGGATGCATCGAACATCCCCGCGTTGCCGTCTGGCCACGGATGTGGCGGCCGACAACAGTCGCGCAGGCGCTCGATTTTTCCTAACCTGCGCATCACGATGGTTGCCCAAAAGCGTCAAAAGAAAGGCGTCCGACCGATGATCCAAGACGGCGATCAAGCTCCAGATTTCACCCTGCCCACTCAGGAGGGCGCCATTCAGCTCGGCAAGCTGCGCGGCCGGCCGGTCGTGATCTATTTCTATCCCAAGGACGACACGTCCGGCTGCACGGCGGAGGCAAAAGACTTCTCGAGCCTGGAGAAGCAATTCCGCCAGCTCGGCACCACTGTGATCGGCATTTCGCCGGATGGCGTCGCGAGTCATCGGAAATTCCGCGACAAGTATGAGCTCTCAGTACAGTTGGCCTCCGACGAGAACAAATCCGTGTGCGAGGCCTACGGCGTGTGGACCGAGAAATCGATGTACGGACGCAAGTACATGGGCGTCGAGCGCTCGACTTTCCTGATCGACGCCAAGGGCAAGATTGCGCGGAGCTGGCGCAAGGTGAAAGTGCCGGGTCACGCCGACGAAGTGCTGGCTGCCGTCAAGGCCTTGCCGCGATGAGTGTGGCAGAAGGCGCAGAGCCCGATCTCGGGGCCGTGCCCGATACGCTGGCCGAGTCCTCGCGCGCCATCGTGCTCGATCCCGACCCCGCGCGAAAGACGGCGCGCGCACGAGCTGCCGCGAAGGCCTGGTTCGGCAAGCGCCTGTCTCTGGGGCGGCTCAGCCCGTCGCGCAGCATGCCCGACCGGCCCGGCCGGCCGGACAGACCACTTTTATTGTCGCCGCGCGCCATGCCGCGACGATCGACGGCGGGGGAAAGGGCGCGCATCGCGCTGCTGCATTCCCTGGCCCACATCGAGCTCAATGCCGTCGACATGACGTGGGATCTGATCGGCCGCTTCGTGCATGAGCCGATGCCGATGTCGTTCTTCGACAACTGGGTCCAGGTCGGCCTCGAGGAAGCCAACCATTTTGACCTCCTGGCCCGTCGGCTTGGCGAGCTCGAGGCAGCTTACGGAGATCTGCCTGCCCACGACGGCCTGTGGCAGGCCGCACAGGCGACCGGACACGACCTGCTCGCCCGCATCGCCGTGGTACCGCTGGTGCTCGAGGCACGCGGACTGGATGTGAGCCCGAGCCTGATCACCAACCTCGAAGCAGCCGGCGATGGCCCATCCGCCCGGATTCTCGAGATCATCTACCGCGACGAGAAGCGCCACGTAGCCTTCGGCTGCAAGTGGTTCCGGTTCCTCTGTGAAAGGAAAGAGCTGGCCCCCGAGCCAACCTTTCATGCTCTTGTTCGCGCCAATTTTCGCGGCTCGATCAAACCACCGTTCAATGACAAAGCCCGCGCCGAGGCGGGACTGAGCCCGGGCTTCTACAAACCACTGTCCGCACTCGGAGTGACCCGCTGACAATGGGCGGGCCGCCCGCCTGCCCCTCGCGCAGCGGGTCCGGACACCGGCCACAAAACCGCCAATCGACCATGCGTCTTGCCGATGACCACAGGCGACGGGCGTGCTAAGCTTCACATGCGTTGGGGTGGGAGGCGCGACACGACCGGAGGTGAGGCCGGTCTGGGGTTGAACGAGCAAGTGTCACGCCGGAGGTAATGCGTATGTTCAGTAACAAGAAGTCAGCGCCACCACCGGTGGGCGCCAGTGGTTCACTATTGTCCGCCCCGCCCAATGGTGTGATCGGCACCGGCGCAGTCCAGGCATCGCGGCCGGCCCCGGTCCGCTCGGGCGAGCGCGGAGCGCCATCGGTCATCGGACCGGATCTGACCATCGTCGGCAATTTGCTTTCTGTCGGAGAAGTGCAGCTCGACGGCGAAGTCCAGGGCGACCTTCACGCGACGCACGTCGTGGTCGGCGAGCACGCCCGGGTCACCGGCGGCATCGTCGCCGAGGAGGTGATCGTGCGCGGCCATGTCATGGGATCGATCCACAGCAAGAAGGTCATGCTGCAGTCGTCCAGCCACGTCGAGGGCGACATCTTTCACCAAGCGCTCTCGATCGAGCAGGGTGCCTTCTTCGAAGGCAAATCTCGTCGCTCCGAGGACCCGACTGCCGGCATTGCCCGCCCCGATGGAGGACACACGAACGGTGCCATTCCTCTGCCGGGCCACAAGTAAAGGATCGACCCGACAGCGTCTCGTCACGCCGCTATCTGCCAGGGCTCGAGGTCCAGACGCCGGCCGCCGAGGCCGTCGAAGGCGCGCGCACGGCAGGTGAGCACGATGACCTGATGCACCTGCGCAGCCTTCTCCAGGGCGCGAAACATACCCGCCAGTCGTTCGTCGTCCGAATAGACGAGGGCATCGTCGAGCACCATCGGAGCGGCCCATCCCGTGTCGGCCAGCAGTCGGGCGAACCCTAGCCTGGCAAGCACCGCGACCTGCTCTTGGGTACCGTCGCTCAGCCGCTCGAGCGGCTCCGTTACGTGTGCTCTGGCCAGCGACACGGCAGCGAAGCTGTCGCCGAGTGCAAGGCGTGACCCTGGCAACACAAGGTCGAGGTAGGGCCCGATCCGCTCGGTGACCGGCGCGAGGAAGGCATCTCTCGCCTCGGTCTCAATCGCTTCAATGGCCCGCACGAGCAGGGCCAGGCTTTCAACCTCCTCCTCGATCGCACGCACCCGGTTCGCGGCGGCTGCGAGAGCCTCTTCCAACTCGGCCAAGCGCGCATCCACGTCGTCGTGCCGGTCCCGCGCGAGCGCACTCTCCTGGCGCAGCGCATCGTCCTGGATTTGTCTGAGCTCGACCGCCGCCCGGCGTTCGTTCTCCTCGGCCTTGCTGAGCTGGGCCTGAAGGGCAGCGAATTGGGTTTCGTCCGGGAGATTGTCGCGCCATCCGCTCTCCTCGATCGCCGCTACGCGGACCCGCTCGTCCCCGTCTGCAAGGGCACGCAGCAGGTTGTCACGATGGGCCAGGCGTTCCGCCGGCGCCGGCAACCCCGGCGCCAATCGTCTGACCGTCGCCTGCGCATGCTGCAGCGGCACCTCGTGCTTGCGACGCTGGGTGATCTGATGATCCGCCTCGGTAATGTCGAAAACCTCCATCGCCCTCAGCGCATCGTCGCGCGCCGCACGGTGCCGTTCGGCATCAGCCATGAGCCTTGCGACATCCCCCGCACGTCCCGGCTCCACCGTCAGCGTGCCGATGCCGTCGATCTCGAATAGGGTGCGCTCCCCCGGCTGAACGATCTCGCCCGCATCGAGAGAGCGCCCGCCGACACGAACTTTGCCGCGGCCGCCGGCGGCATAGGTGACCGACACCTTGGGCAACGATGCTGATAGAGCTGCATCGATCCGCGTCAGCTCGTCCTGGGCCCGTCGCGCCGCCTCGAGCAGGGCTGGCGTAGCTCGAATGGCCGCAAGGCGCGGCTCAATCTCAGAGATGGTTATTTCAGCAGCGACGAGCGCAACCGTGTCGGCATCGAAGCGCCCGAGCTCGCTCCTGCGCGCCGCTACGATCTGCTGCGTAGTCTTGCGCCGCTCCGTCGCATGATGAAGTTTCTCGCGGGCCTCGCGCCCGAGCGCATGGCGAGCGCGCAATTCCTTCAAAACCTCGGCGCGCTCCGCTCGCACCCGCGGATCGCTCAACGCCGCCTCCCGCAGGCGCAACGCCGCAAGCCGCTCCAAACGCCCGGTGGCAGCCGCCGCAGCAGCCGCGGCAACGTCGCGCTCCTTCTGGATCCGATCGCGATCTTTCAGCGCCGCTTCGAGACGGCCACCGGCGCGAGGGCCGCGCTTGCTCACGAGAGCCTCCAGCTCTTTTTCTGCGGCCACTCGTACGGCGCTTGCGTGTGCCGCGCCCGTCGCCACCGCGATGTGCTGCTCGATCGCCCGCCCGAGGATGGAGCGTCCATCCTCGTCCGGTTTGGCCGGTTGAAGCGATTTCTTCTGGTCGAGAAAAATAAGCCCGAAGCGGCCGGGCAGCCCAGCCCGCGCCCTGACCGCAACCTCGTTCAGGTCGAGCACATCCGCCAGCTTGGCCTCGGCATCCTTGCCCCGGGCTAAGACCCGTCCGGTGATAAGATCGGTAAGGACCGCGCTGCGGCCGGCGAGAAACTGCTTTCGGATCCGCCAGCGCTCGGCCCCCACGTCGATGTCGATCTCGATGAGCGGCGCCCCCCCGGAGTACGGCCGCAAGGCTTCGATCTCGATGCCGGTCGCCGCGTGACTCTTGAAGAGGCCCAATTGCAAGGCCCTGAGTATCGTTGACTTGCCGATCTCGTTGCGGCCCACCAGGACATCGAGGGCCCCGGACAGACCTTCGATCGCCACCGGCTGCGCAAAGCACCCGACCTCCCGCAGCCGAACCGCCCGTATCCTCATGGAGCTGCCTCGGGCGTACGGCCCGCCAGCGCAATCAGCTTTCGCAGCGCCAGCACCGCCTTCCGCGCCTCGGCGCTATTGCCCCTGGCCGTTTCTTGCAATCGCACGGCGACGACACGCAATGGTCCCTCGGGAAGCGCGGCGAGATCGCTCTCTACCGCGCGCAGCCCCAGACGCTTCGCATCAACCCTCAGATGAAAGAGCAGCGCGCTCAATCGTTCGAGGCGCGATTCAAGCGCCGCCGCGCCGCCAACGGTCAAATCGCCCTCGAGCTCGAGCTCGACCAATCGGTGCCCGGCCGCGGCACCGAGATCGCGTACCTCGCTCTCGAACGGAGCGAGGTCTTCGGCCTCGTCAATCCGGAGAGCTCGCCGGCTCCAAACGAACCGCGCCGTCGGCACGCGCGCCACGCGCGGAGGGGCATCCGGGGCATCGATCCGGACGACCAGCGCAAATCCCGGCTCATTGTCCGCAAAGGAATCGGGTTCCGGCGTGCCGGAATAGTAGACCCGTGGCCCGATCTGCTTCATGCCGTGCCAATCGCCGAGCGCAAGATATGCCAATCCGGCCCTGGCGGCGCGATCGGGCGCGATCGGCACGGCGGCTTCTCCCAGGCTGCCGAAGCCACGGATCGATCCGTGCGCCAGCCCGATCCGCAGCGCATCCGGCGCTGAGGAGACGTCGCCCATCCATAGGGTGGGGTCGTTGCTCGTCGCCTTCGATTGAAGCGGCGCCGGCAACAGCACCACATTCGGTGCGATCTGCGCCGGGGCACATTGGGTGTGGAGATGGACATTGGGCGCCGGCTCTGACCGCTGTGCCGCCTCCCACACCCCGCCCGGGCGGGCCGGATCGTGATTCCCCGGAAGCAGATGCCAGTAAGTGCTCCGGTGACTGGCGAGCCGCGCCAACGTCTGCCGGATGAGCGTATCGGGTGCGGTCTCCGAGTCGAAGACGTCGCCCGCGACCAGAACATGCCGTGCTCCGGTTTCCCGCGCCACCGTTGCCAGCGTGTCGAGAACGTCGAGGCGCGCCTGGCGCAGCACGGCCGCCTTGTCCGGCTCGAATCCGCCGAAGGGCTTGCCGATCTGCCAGTCCGCGGTATGGATGAATGTGAACGACATAGCGCGGGTATAGTTCTCTTTTCGTTCACATGACAAGGGATCGGCGGTCGCGGCGCGCCAGAGCTGGGGAAAAGCACGGGCTGGCGCGCGCGTCTCGGGACCGCAAATCTTGCTGCAGGATCACAGGGGACACGGGATAGTGTCGGCGGACATTGAGACGATCGTCGTCGGAGCAGGCGTGGTCGGATTGGCCACCGCCCGATCCCTGGCAGCGAAGGGCCAGGAGGTGCTCGTTCTCGAACGTCACGACCTGATCGGCTCCGAGACGAGCTCGCGCAACAGCGAAGTCATACATGCCGGCATCTACTACCCTCCGGGCAGCCGCCGCGCCCGCCAATGCGTGGCCGGCAAGGGGATGCTCTATCGCTTCTGCGCCGAGAACGGCATCGCCCACCGGCGGTGCGAGAAGCTGCTGGTCGCAACCGAGGAGGGTCAGCTTGGCAAGCTGGCAGCCATTCGCGAAACCGCCGCCGCCAACGGCGTCGCCGATCTCGTACCGCTGACCGCCGAGGAGGCGCACCGCATCGAGCCGGAGATCCGCTGTGTGGCAGCGCTTCTGTCGCCGTCAACTGGAATTGTCGATAGCCACGGCTTCATGGTGGCCCTCGAAGGGCATATCGAAACGGCGGGCGGCCAAGTCGTTCTGAACAGCCCCGTCGATCGCATTACGCCTGTCGCAGACCGTCTCTTCCGGCTCGATGTCGGAGGCGCGAGTGCAATGTCGATCACGGCCCGCAATGTCGTGATTTCTGGCGGTCTGTCCGCCACGACGCTGGCGCGCACGATCCGCTTTGCGTCCGGCTATGCGCCGCCCGAAACATACTATGCCAAGGGCCAGTACTATGCCCTCGACGGACGTTCACCCTTCCAGCGCCACATCTATCCCATGCCGCAAGGCGCATGGTTGGGGCTTCATGTGACCGTCGATCTCTCGGGTCGCTGCAAATTCGGCCCTGACATCGAGTGGATCCCCGAGGTCGACTACACCTTCGACTCGAGCAAGTTGGCGAAGTTTCTGGACTTCATCCGCAGCTACTACCCCGGGCTCGACGAAACGCGCATCCACCCCGACTACACGGGCATCCGACCGAAGCTCTACCGTGAGGGTGAGCCGGTGCCTGACTTCTTGGTTCATGGCGAGCGCGAGCACGCCATGCCGGGGTTGGTCATGCTCTTCGGCATCGAAAGCCCGGGCCTGACCGCAGCCCTCGCACTCGGCGACGAGGTGGCGGCGCTTCTTTAGCCAACCACCTCGCGGGCCATGTCAGCGCCGGTCACCGGCCGCCAACCGGCGTTCGATATACTGCGAATAGCGCGACATGCCGAAACAGAAAATCCAGAAGATGATCCCGGCGAACACGTATCCAGTCATCGCGGTCGACGGTGAGAACCATTTGGAATCAGTCTGGTTCAACTGGACAATCCCCAGCAGATCGAAGATGCCGATGATCAGCACCAGGCTGGTATCCTTGAACAGGCCGATAAACGTGCTGACGATACCCGGGATCACCAGCTTCAGCGCCTGCGGCAGAATGATGAGACCCATTTTCCTGGAATACGTGAGGCCGAGCGCGTCCGCCGCTTCGTATTGCCCGCGGGGAATGGCTTGCAATCCTCCGCGTATGACCTCGGCCAGATAAGCCGCCGCAAATAGCGCCACCATGATAAGCGCACGCATCAGCTTGTCGATGGTCACGCCCTCGGGCAGGAACAGGGGCAACATCACCGAAGCCATGAACAGCACGGTGATCAGCGGCACGCCGCGGACCAGCTCGATGAAGCCCACGCTGATCCAGCGCACGAACGGCATCTTCGATCGTCGTCCGAGTGCCAGCAGAATTCCGATCGGGAACGCGCCGGCGATGCCGACGCTCGCCACCACCAGCGTCACCAGCAGGCCGCCCCACAGATCCGTCGGGATGAACCGCAGGCCGAACATGCCGCCGCTGAGCAAAATGAAGGCGATAATCGGAAAGATGAAGAGAATGTAGATCGACAGCCAAAGTTTGCCAGGCACGCGCGGGATCATCAGTGGCAGCAGCCCCGCGATCGCCAGGATATAGGTGAGATTGACGCGCCACCGCTCGGCGTCGGGGTAGCGTCCGTACATGAACTGCTGGAACTTGGCTGCGATGAACGGCCAGCACGCACCGGCGCCCGTCCGTGTGCACGCCGCCCCGTCCTCGCCGTTCCAGGTTGCGTTGACGAAAGCCCACGACAGGGTGGATCCGATCACTTCGTACGTGATCCACAAGCCGAGAATGGTGAGGAGCGTATTCTGCCAGCTCGAGAACAGGTTCTCGCGAAGCCAACCGATCGCGCCTGTCGTCGAGCGCGGCGGCCGCATGATGGTGTCGGTGGTTTGCACGTCTACAGCCATGACCGCCTCCTCACCGCTCGACCAGCGCCATGCGATGATTGAACCAATTCATGAACGCCGATGTCAGCAAGCTGATGGTCAAAAACACGGCCATCGTCATGAGGATGACCTCGACCGCTTGACCGGTCTGGTTGAGCACCGTGCCGGTGAATACGCTGACGAAATCCGGATACCCGATGGCCACGGCCAGCGATGAGTTCTTGGTGAGGTTGAGGTAGTTGCTGGTCAACGGCGGAATGATGATCCGCATCGCCTGGGGTATCACCACCAAGCGCATCATCTGCCCGTTGGTATGACCCAGCGCGCGCGCTGCTTCCTTCTGGCCTTTGGCAACGCCCAGAATACCGGCACGCACGATCTCGGCGATGAAGCTCGCCGTGTAGATCGAAAGGCCGAGCAGAAGCGCCATGAACTCGGGCTGCACGACGAGGCCACCCTGGAAATTGAAGCCTTGCAGCTTTGGATACTCCCAGTCGAGCGGCGCGCCGAGCACCAGAAACACCAGCAGCGGCACAGCGAAGACGAGCCCCAGACCGGTCCATAGCACCGGAAAGCGCTGCCCGGTCAGCCTCTGGCGCCGCCGAGCCCAAAAGTACAATCCTATAGTCAGCAAGACGCCGATAGCGGACATTCCAGCGACGACTTCGAAGCCCGCCAATGGAACCGGCGACGGCAGGTAGAGGCCGCGAACGTTCAGGAAGCCACCGCCCGGCACGGATACGCTATTGCGCGGCGCCGGCAGGTTCTTGAGGACCGCGAAATACCAAAACAACAGCTGCAGCAGCAGCGGCACGTTGCGGACGACCTCGACGTAGACTGTGGCCAATCGCGCAATCAGCCAGTTCGATGACAAGCGGGCAATGCCGATAACGAAGCCGAGAAGGGTAGCGAAGAAAATGCCGAGACCTGCCACGAGCAGCGTATTCAGCAGCCCGACCCAAAAGGCGCGCCCATATGTCGAAGCATTGGAATAGGCGATGAGATGTTGGGAAATATCGAAGCCAGAAGTCCGATCGAGAAACGCGAAGCCCGACGCGATATTCTGTCGGCGTAGGTTCTCCGAAACGTTGTTGATCACCCAGTAGACGGCAAATGCCAAGCCGGCAACCAGCAGCACCTGATAGATGACCTGGCGAACCTCCGGCCGATACAGGAAACTGCCCTGAGCGGGAACGGCTCCCGGCCGCTCGTTGATGATGGTCGCCATCGTCACCCTCCCCCTCGCAGCGCCGGAGCAGCGCTCTTCAATCGATCATTGGGGCGCAAAAAACATCGCGGCGACCCGACCCCGCCCGAATGAATAGCAACCTAGCGGTCGGGCCCGCCGGAAAGCGAGAGCGCCGGCCGCGTGGGCGGCCGGCGCTCGGGTTCTACTTACCGGATCGGCGGCGCGTACTGCAGGCCGCCTTTGTTCCATTGGGCATTCTGCCCACGAGCAATTTTAATGCGAGAGCCGCTTCCAACGTTGCGCTCGAAGATCTCGCCATAATTTCCCACGGCCTTGATCGCATTGAGCGCCCAGTCGTTGTCGAGCCCGATGCCCTTGCCGAAATCGCCCTCCTTGCCGAGCAGACGTTTGACGTCGGGATTGGTGCTGCTCGCGGCTTGCTGATCGGCGTTGGCGGCGGTCACGCCGAACTCCTCGGCCGTCAACAGTGCGTAGTGCACCCACTTGATGATCGTAAACCACTGGCTGTCGCCCTGACGGACCGACGGCCCCAGCGGCTCCTTGGAGATGATGTCCGGGAGCACGATATGCTCATCCGGCTTCTGCATTTGCAGACGCTGCGCATAGAGACCCGATGCGTCCGTTGTATACACGTCGCAGCGGCCCGCCTGGTAGGCTTGCAGGATCTCATCGGCCTTCTCGAAGACGACCGGCTTGTACTGCATGTTGTTCGACTTGAAGAAGTCGGCGAGGTTCAACTCGGTGGTGGTGCCGGTCTGCACACACACGGTCGCGCCGTTGAGTTCCTTGCCAGTCTTGACGCCGAGCGCCGTCTTCACCATCAGCCCTTGGCCGTCATAGTAGTTGACGCCGGTGAACGAGAGGCCGAGCGAGCTGTCGCGCGCGATCGTCCATGTGGTGTTGCGGACCAGGACGTCGATCTCGCCGGACTGGAGCGCTGTAAAGCGTTCCTTCGCCGTGGTCGGCACGTACTTGATCTTTTTGGCATCGCCGAGAACGGCCGCGGCAATCGCCTTGCAGTAGTCAACGTCGAAGCCCGTCCAGTTGCCCTTGTCGTCGGGTTGCGCAAAACCGGCCAAGCCGACGTTCACGCCGCAGTTGAGGGCTCCGCGCTGCTTGGTTGCATCGAGCGTTTTCGTTTGCGCCTGCGCAACGGCCACACCACCCACGAGGCCGACGGCCGCGGCGGCAAGTGCGACTGAGAATTTTGACGTCATAGACTGATACTCCCTTGGTTGAACCTCGATAGACGTCCCCTGCACATCGTCCCCTGTCGCGGTCGATGCGCCAGTCGATTGCCAGCCTCGTTGACTTTCAATGATTGAGGATCTGGCTCAGGAACAACTTCGTTCTTTCCGACTTCGGGTTGTTGAAGAATTCGGTCGGCGGTCCCTGCTCGACGATCTCGCCCTTATCCATAAAGATGATGCGATCCGCTACCGATCGAGCAAATCCCATTTCGTGCGTCACGCAAATCATGGTCATGCCGGACCGCGCGAGCTCGATCATCACGTCCAGCACCTCCTTGATCATTTCCGGATCGAGGGCTGACGTCGGCTCGTCGAACAACATGATGCGCGGGTTCATGCACAGCGCGCGGGCAATGGCGACGCGCTGCTGTTGGCCGCCAGACAACTGACCCGGGTATTTGTTGGCCTGTTCGGGAATTTTCACGCGGGTCAGGTATTGCATGGCCTGCCGCTCGGCATCCGCCCGCGGCATCTTCTTCACCCACACCGGTGCGAGGCACAAATTGTCGAGAATGGTCAGATGCGGAAAGAGATTGAAGCTCTGGAAGACCATGCCGACTTCGGAACGGATCTTGTCGATGTTTCTCAGGTCATTGGTGAGCTCGGTGCCATCGACGACAATGCGGCCCTGCTGGTGCTCTTCCAGGCGGTTGATGCAACGAATGAGAGTGGACTTTCCCGACCCCGAGGGACCGCAGATGACAATCTTTTCTCGTTGTCCAACGGAGAGGTTGACGTTCCTGAGAACGTGAAACTCCCCGTACCACTTGTTGACACCGATCAAATCAATTGCGGGTGCGCCACTATCTGGCGCCGCGGATTGCCGAGCAACCGAACCCTGAGCCATCACCCCTCCCATCGAACTAACGGCATCTCGACTTCCTGTGAGGCATTCTGCCTTCTATCGAGGAAGTCCCGACGTGCAAAGGAAAGTATGCCCGAGGCTCCTGAGCCACGCAATGTAAATGCGGACCAAAAATTAGGCAGCGACTGCCGGACGGCTGCGCGCTGGCTCCAGCATCTGGCGGGACGAACCTTACCCCCGGCTCACACCAACCGCTCGGTCGGCGCGCCACGGCAATCCATCTCATAGTCGATGTCGACGATCGGCGGACGCGCGTAGTGCCAGGTCAAGCCATGGCGGGCCGCCCCGCGGGCCACGATGTCGGACGCCACCAGCGGGTAAAGATCATGGACGGTGTAGACCTGCACGGCGGTGGTATCCGGCCATCCAAAGCCGAGCAGGCTCATGCGCCGCTCCATCTCGCTCAGGACCCAGAGCCCTTTTTCCCGGAGGCCGGCCTCCGAGACGTCGCCGCGCCGCACAATATGGTCGCGATAGTTGGCCTTGCCCTCGGGCGCCTCGCCGCTACCCGCAATGCAAAACGACGCGGGCGCATCTGCATCAGGCATGGTGAACGCGAAGGCGTAGACGGACGGCGCGGTGGGCGGATGCACCTCCGGACAGACATTGCTGCGCGCCACCGGATTGATCTGGCCGTCGAACAAACCCCACTGGGCGAGCGCACCGACATAGGTCTCGTTGAAGGCACGAAAGCCGCCCTCCGTGAACGGCGCCGGCGAGCGCAACTCGCACGCGCATAGCGCCGTCAGTGGCCGGCCGGCCGCCGCAACGACCCCTTCGATGACCCGCAGGCCGTCAACCAACGGCAGCGGACGGCGCAGCGTGACGCGTTCGATCCGGTAGCCGGGCTCCGCCGCCACCCCGCCAGAATACTGGAACACCGCCGGGATGAAGCGATAGTTGCCGGCGGCAAACGACAGCGTAGCCATGCGGGTTCCCTCAGCTCCTGGCGTCCTCGAGGATCATTGCGGCAGCCTTTTCGGCGATCATCAGCGTCGGGGCGTTGGTGTTTCCACTGGTGATCGTCGGCATGACCGACGCATCGGCGATCCGGAGACCGTCGAGACCCTTGACCTTTAGCCGCGCATCAACAACCGCCAGCTCGTCGCTGCCCATCTTGCACGTCGCGACGGGGTGAAAAATGGTAGTTGAGATATCGCCGGCGGCCTTGGCTAGAGCCTCGTCACTCACCACCTCCGGCCCCGGTCGAAACTCTTGCGGATTGTACTGGGTGAGCGCCGGCTGCGCCACAATGCGCCGTGTCAGGCGGACGGCGTCTGCTGCGACGCGCCGGTCCTCGCTGGTGGCCAAATAGTTGGCGCGGATGTCAGGGTGCGCCCGCGGGTCGGAAGAGGTGATGCGCACGTGACCGCGGCTGGTCGGCCGCAGGTTGCACACGCTCGCGGTGAACGCCGGAAACGGATCGAGCGGCGCACCGAACTTCGGCAGCGTCAGCGGCTGGATATGATATTGCAGATTGGCCGTTTCCCGCGACGGATCCGACTTGGCAAAGCAGCCGAGCTGAGACGGCGCCATCGACATCGGGCCGGTCCGGAACATCGCATACTCGAGGCCGATCCGCGCCTTGTCGCGCAGCCGCTGAGATCTTTCGTTGAGCGTTGGGACGCCCGACACTTTGTAGGCGCAGCGAACCTGCAAGTGATCCTGAAGATTTTCTCCGACGCCACGCAGTTCGTGCTGCACCGCGATTCCCTGCTCCTTGAGCACGGCGCCGGGACCGATGCCCGAGAGCTGAAGGATGACCGGGCTTCCGATCGCTCCCGCTGCTAGAATAATCTCGCGGCGCGCGGTGACCCGCCTTGCGCTCCCCTTGACACGCACCTCGAGTGAGCGCGCCCGCCGGCCATCGAGCACGAGTCGCTCGACCAGGGCATCGGTCGCGACCTCGATGTTGGGCCGCGACCGCACCGGCTTGAGAAAGGCCTTGGCCGTGTTCCAGCGGATGCCGCCTTTTTGGTTGACCTGAAAGTAGCTCGAGCCCTCGTTGTCGCCACCGTTGAAATCCGCGATGCGCGGAATTCCGGCCTGCTCGGCTGCCTCCGCCCACGCTTCGAGAACACGCCAGCGTACGCGCGGTTCCTCGATCCGCCATTCGCCGCCGCGGGCATGCTTGCCGTCGAATGTCTCGGGCGCCAGCGCCCACTGGTCCTCGTGCTTGAGGAAGTATGGCAGGACGTCGTCCCACGACCATCCGGGGTTGCCGAGCTGGCGCCAGTGGTCGTAGTCAGCGGCCTGACCGCGCATGTAGATCATGCCGTTGATCGACGAGCATCCGCCCAGCACCTTGCCGCGCGGATACTGAAGCGATCGGCCATTGAGGCCCGGCTCGGCCGCCGTCTTGAAGCCCCAATCGACGCGCGGGTTGCCGTGGCAATAGAGATAACCGACGGGAATGTGGACCCACACGTAATTGTCGCTTCCGCCCGCCTCGAGCAACAACACCCGAACGTTGCCGTCGGCGCTTAGTCGGTTCGCGAGCAGACACCCCGCCGTACCCGCACCGACGATGATGTAGTCGTACGTCCCCGCCTCGCTTGCCATCACGTCCCACCTGCTCCGTCGCTCCTGCAGGGCTATCTATCCGAGCCCGCCAAAATTCCGAAAGTGTCTGGTCTCGCGAGCGCGCGCCCCAGAAACAGCAGTGGCCGGCCATCGATCATCGCGACCCCGCGCCGTTCGAACCCGCGCCGTTCATAGAATCCGACGTTGCGCATACCCTCGCCCGTCACGACATGCACGCCCGCAACCCCGTTCGCCGCGGCGTGCGCGGCAAAAGCCTCGATCAATCCGCCCCCGATCCCACGGGAACGCCAGCGCTCGTCGAGGTTGATGTGAAGATGACCGGGATACATGCGAGTCAGATCCGCAAAGTCGCGGAAATAGCCGATATCGTCGAAAGCGGCGGTGCAAGCCGGATCGACCAGAGCGCCGACCAAATAGCCGATGACGGCATCATCGGCCGCAACGGCGACGAACACCTCGGCTGGGAAATGATTGAGGTAGCGACCGAGCCAGCGGTCCAGGAAGGCGGCCCGTGCGGCGGCGTTCGGAAACGACTGGGTCAGGCTCGCGGAGAAGAAGATAGCCTCGATCTCCCGCTTTCGCTGAGCGCGATCGGGCACCTCCCCCAAGGGCTTGATCCGGATGCCAATCATGGGGCGCCCGAAAGGTCTTGAGCCCGTCCCGCAGGATGGTCATATCGCAGCGCACCCGGCCCCCGCCAAACGTCTCCTGAATGTCGAATTTTCAACCGTCTTTTCAAAACGCTAAAAGCCATCAAACGACCCGAGAATCGATATGCACAACCGGCAGATCGGCCATGCGGCATGCCGGAAAATGTTGCATCGCACCGTGGTATGCCATATACCCAATATGCGCGCCTGACAGGGTGAAAACACTCGCGGCGCGGCGAGAAAGGATCATGATCATGAGCAACAAGGCAATCAATTCGGCGCTCGACTTCTATCCGGCCGAACCTGCAACCGGTCCTGGGTTCTTTGGGACGGTGAAGGCGATCTTCGAGTCGATCGGTGAGGGGTTTGCGGCCGCCCGGCGCTATCAGCAGCTGACGGGCCGCGGCATGCCGGCCGGCAAAGCCGCCGAGACGGTCTTCAACGAGCATTTCAAGGCGTAACCTCAAGACCGTCCACCGAGGTGATTTCCGGCCGCAGAGCGATGGCTCTGCGGCCTTTTCATATGCGTGGCTGGCGATTGACAGCAGCGCGGCACCCTTCCACCATGCTCAAATTCGATACGGATCGTCTCAGATTTCGATCCGTTTGACCACCTGCACTGCGAATGACGTGGGCTGCCCGATGGCCGACAAGACCGATACGAGGGAAGGCCTGCCTGCTCGGGGCGGCATCGATCCGCGTGTCCCATCACGTCACCGCCCGCGCCAGCGTCACCGCCACCGTGGCCACCACGTCGTCGACCGAGGCGCCGCGCGACAGGTCCGAGATCGGCCGCCGGAACCCCTGCAGGAATGGCCCGATCGCCTGCGCGCCGCCGAGATGCTGGGTGAGCTTGTAGGCGATGTTGCCGGCGTCGAGGTCGGGAAAGACGAGGACGTTGGCGCGGCCCGCCACTGCGCTCGGCGCCTTCACTTTCTTGGCTGCCACCGCCTCGGAGATCGCCGCGTCGGCCTGCAGCTCGCCGTCGATCGCGAGCCCCGGCGCCCGCGCGCGGACCAGGTCCAGCGCCGCCCGCACCTTGTCGACACGGGGATGGCTCGCGCTGCCGTGGGTGGAGAACGACAGCAGCGCCACCCGCGGGTCGTCACCGAGCAGGCTGCGCGCGCTGGCCGCGGAGGCGATCGCGATGTCGGCGAGCTGCCCGGCATCGGGATCGGCGTTGACCGCGCAGTCGGCGAACACCAGGGTCCGCGCCGGCCCGCCGCCCCGCCCCGGCACCACCATCAGGAAGTAGCTCGACGGCGTCGCGATACCGGGCGCCAGCCCGACCGTCATCAGCCCCGCCTCGATCACCCGCCGCGTCGGGTTGGCGAGCCCGGCGACCATCGCCGCGGCATCGCCGGCAGCCACCATCGCCGCCCCGAAGTAGAGCGGCTTGGCGACCAGCCGCGCCGCCATCTTCTCCGTCATCTTCTCGCGCCCGCCGGCGAGTTCCGCCGCGTAGCGCGCCAGATCGGCGCTCCGTGCCGGCACGATCGCCTCCAGGCCGGCGCTGTCGGCGATAGCCGCCTCGGCGGTGATCAGGACGGGATGCGCGATCTGCTCGGCGATCAACCGGCGCGCGGCCGCGATGATCCGCGCATCGTCGCCCTCCGGAAGCACCACCTTGAGCCCGCGGCCCTTCACAGCGGCCGTGCACGCCCCCACGATATCCACATCGCACTCCAAATGTCCGTTTCGTCCCGGTCGTCGGGAGCAGTTATCGCGGTCCGCGGAGCCGCCAGCAAGGGAGGGTTTGAACGATGAGCGCACCCGAGGCAGAGCCCAAGATCCACCGCGGCCTGAAGGACGTCTATTTCGAGCGGTCAGCCACCACCTACATCGACGGCAAGGCCGGCGAGCTACGCTATCGCGGCTATTCCATCCATGATCTGGCGGCCCATTCGACCTTCGAGGAAACCGCGTATTTGCTGCTGTTTGGCGAGCTTCCGACGGCGCAGGAGCTGGCCACATTCGAGACCGCGCTGAAGGCGGGACGGGCCCTGGCGCCGCCCGTCCTCTCCATCATCGAGACGCTCGCCGCCGCCCATCCCATGGATGTCCTGCGCACCGCCGTCTCGGCCTTGTCCGCGTTCGATCCCGACGCCGCGGACCGCTCGCGCGAGGCCACCATCGCCAAGGGCATCCGGCTCACCTCGCAGGTGCCGATGATCGTCGCCGCCCACCACAACCTGCGCAACGGCCGGCCGCCCGTCGCGCCCGATCCCGCGCTCTCGCACGCGGCGAACTTCCTGTGGATGCTCAAGGGCGAGAAGCCGTCCGCCGACGCCGCCAAGCTGCTCGACACCGATCTCGTGCTGCACGCCGAGCACGGCTCGAACGCCTCCTCCTTCACCGCCCGCGTGGTGATCGGAACGGAAGCCTCCCTTCACGCCGCGGTCACCGCGGCGGTCGCAGCCCTCTCCGGCCCCGCCCATGGCGGCGCCGCCGAGGACGTGATGCGCATGGCCGAGGAGATCGGCGAGCCGTCGGGCGTCGCCGATTACGTGAAGCGCAAGCGCGCCGCGCGCGAGGCGATCACCGGCTTCGGCCATCGCGTCTACCGTGCCGAGGATCCGCGCGCGCGCCACATGCGCGAGGGCGTGAAGCGGCTGTCCAAGGAGATGGGCCAGCCGCGCTGGTACGAGATCCTCGATGCACTGGTGCAGGAGATGAAGCCGTACGCCCGCCACGGCGTGAACGTGAACGTCGACTTCTACTCGGGCGTGATCTACCACCTGCACGGCATTCCGAAGGATCTCTTCGTGCCGATCTTCGCTGTCGGCCGCGTGCCGGGCTGGACGGTGCAGGCGCTCGAGCAGCAGGCCAACAACATCCTGATCCGGCCGCTCACACTCTACAACGGCCCCGAGCTGCGCCCTTACGTGCCGATCGCCGATCGCTGAGGGACGGCGGCGCGTGCCGGCGCAACCGGCGCGCCGTCGTTCGGGCTGAACGGCGCGCGGAGATTGTCGAGCACCTCTGAGCTGGCAGGCCGTCGCTCTCGCTTGCGATGCGTTCCTCTGAGGCGACCGGGCGGTGACGACTGCCGGGCCCGTTGGTCCAGCCTAGGGGAAGGGGCACCTCGGCGAGACCCCGAGTGCGAGCGCGCGCGAGTCGGCGGTGAATTGGGGGCCTTTCCACAGCAGACCGGAGCGGCCGGAAACACGGGTGCAAAACACGCCAGAACCAAGGACTCCGGACGCGATACCAAGCGCTGGAGCGAGCGTTCGGGGCCGTTCCGACTAGGTAACGTTGAAGGGGCCTCAGCTGCCGTCCCCGAATCGCGATAACCCGTTCACCTTTCACGGTGAAGTGAGAGGTTGTCATCGCTCGCACCCCTTTTGCTGCGACGCAACATCCCCTATCTCGCACTCACCACAGCCGGGCCGCCGATTCGGTCGGCGCCGGCCTGTCTCGAGAGGGAAATGACCGCAATGGAACCCTATACGTGCCCACGTGAGGTCAACAGCCTCGGCTTCATCGCCGCGGCCTTGATCGTCACGATGATCGTGGCCGGGGTCGGCGCCAACGTGCTCTGACGCACCGGCCCAACGGGCCTGGACAACAAAGCCCGCCGGCGATGCCGGCGGGCTTTTGTTTGTCGGCAGTCGCGTCTCGCGCGGCGCCTACGCCCGCAGCAGCGCGGCCTGCGGCCGGTCGGCGCCGAGCTCGCGCACCCGCGCGGTGAAGACGATGCGCAGCGGCTCGTCGATATGCGCGATGTTGCCGGTGACGATCTCGCCCATGCCGTCCGGGAAGACGAACGTATCGGTGCCGTTGCCGCCTTCGATGAAGTCGAACAGCCGCCCGGTGCGCAGGTTGCCGTAGAACACGGTGAGCCTGCCCAGGAACTCCCGGTACTGCACCTGCTCGATGGCCTGGAACTGGTGCTCCTCGGTGACGAGGAACGCCAGCCGCCGGCAGACATAGTGGTAGATCGCGAGCGCGCGATCGGTGGCGGCGCTGTGCTGGGCGGCCGGCGAAGGCCCGTTTCTGAGATCGACGACGGCCTCGTCCGGCGCGGCGCGTAGCCGCTCGAGCACCGGCCGCACGATCGCCTCCTCGTAGGCCGCACGAATGAGCGAGACGGCGCGACCCTGGATCGCCGACGCGCCGGCACCGCTTGGCGCACCGACGCGCTGCAGGATGAGCCGGCAGAACTCCTCCGACGGCGCCCGCACCTCCTCCACCAGCGCCGCCCGGAGCCGCTTCTGCACAAGGCCGAGCTCGGCTCCTGTGGCGATCGTGGGCGCATCGAACCGCGCCTTGGTCACACCCTCGAGGGCCTCGATCACTTCGGCGGATACGGCGCCCCGCGCCAGGCTCGCGATGTCGAGCGTCAGAAACGGCTCCTCGTCCATACGGCCGGGCGCCTCGGCGTCGACGAAGAGCTCGAAGCGCAGCCCGTCGGTCGCAATGCCGAGCTTCACCGTCGGCAGCGCGTTGAAACAGCCGCGAAGCTGGCCGCGCGCAGCCACGAGGTCGCCCCCGGCGGGCCTGCATTCGACGGCGATCAGCGGGTCGGCGCCGCTTAGAATCGCGTAGTCGATCCGGTTCTGCGGGCTCGCCCGGTAGCCCACCGCGAATTCCGGCTGCACCTCGTAGGGATCGGTAACGGTGTAGCCCAGCGCCACGAGCACGGGCAGGACGAGGTAGTGCTTGGTGCTCTCCTCGTTCGTGCACGCGCCCTTGATCTGCACGGAGCGCTCTGCGACCGCGCGCAGGCGGGCCGCCAAGCCGGCTTCGGCGTTCATCGCCAATCCCTTGATGCCGCGTTGAGGGGTCGAATCACCCTGCCATCAGAGCATGCAGCGGCCGCCCGCTCCACCGCCCCGCGCCGCTTGTGCACACCTGGCGCGGCGGCTGAAAGATGGTCAGCTGCTCCCTTTCCGTCATCCTCGGCGACGAGCGCACATCCGCGAGGAGGCCGGGGATCCAGCGTAAAGCTCGCCGCAGGCGGCTCAAATGAGGAACGCGCCCAATATCGAGCCTTCGGCAGCTTTGCGCTGGATCCGCTCCGCGCGTCGCTAGGTCTCGCGCTTCTTGTCGAAGACCGGTTCCCACTTTTCCGGAAGCACTTCGATGTTCGCGCGTCCGAGGATGACGGGAAGGAGGCCGAACCCCGCCCTCTCCATTGCGTTCCCGGATAGGCGCGGGCGGACGCCCTTTTTTGTCATCCTCGGGCTTGTCCCGAGGATCCAGGCGTCCACCGGGACTCCGGAGCAGGCAAGGTGGTTCGCGGGTGCTTGTGGCCAACAGTCCTGCCCTCCACCCAGCCGAAAGATAGATCCTCGGGACAAGCCCGAGGATGACATTTTGTGGAATGGGCAAGTCCCCGCCACGTGCGTTCCCGGACAGGCGAGGGCGGGTGCCCGAGGCTGAGCCGGGATCTTTCCCGGCAGGGGTAAGGCAGACGGCGTGCCCATATGGCGACTGGGAAAGGCCCCGGATAAGCGGCCTGCCGCCGCTTTCCGGGGACGCAGTGGAGAGGGGCGCCAACCCAAATTCCGTCATGACCGCGGAGACGGCCATCCACGCAGCTTTCCGCACGCGATCTGCAACGTGTCGCGGACGCCGCCGCAGTTTACCCCGGACCCCGATCCGGGGCGGCCGTGCCGATGGGAAAGAGAGCCTCGCCCTCTCCCTTCCGCTCCCAGCCAGACAAGCCAAAGACCCTTCTTCTTGTCATCCTCGGGCTTGTCCCGAGGATCCACGAATCGGCTGAGTGGAGGGCAAGACGGTTGGTCGCGAGCGTCGAGCGACGGCACCTCGCCGGCCGCGGAGTCCTGGCGGAAGCCTGGATCCTCGGAACAAGCCCGAGGATGACGCTTTGTGGAGTGAGGACACCCTCTCCGACTTGCGTTCCAGGGTACGCGCCTACTCGCTCCTGAGCGCGTCGATCGGGTTGAGCAGCGCCGCCCGCCGCGCCGGGAAGAAGCCGAAGAAGATGCCAGTGCCAGCCGCCGCCGCGATCGCCAGCAGCACCACCTCCGGCACGATCCGGATGGGCCACTCCGCCAGCGCCGCGGTGCCGTAGGCCGCCGTGATGCCGATGACGATGCCGATCAGCCCACCGAGCAGGCACAGCGTCGTCGCCTCGACCAGGAACTGCAGCATGATGTCCCGCCGCCGCGCGCCGACCGCCATTCTCAAGCCGATCTCGCGGGTACGCTCGGTCACCGACACCAGCATGATGTTCATGATGCCGATGCCGCCGACCACCAGCGAGATCGCCGCCGTCGCGGCGAGCAGCCAGCTCAGCGTCGTCTGCGCCGCCGCGCGCGTGCGCAGGAACTCGGCCAGGTTGCGCACGTTGAAATTGTCCTCAGCGCCGGGCTGGACGCGCCGGCTCTGGCGCAGCACCTGCTCGATCTCCTCCTGGGCGGCCGCCAGATCGATGCCGTCCTCGAACTTCACCGACACCTGCCCGACCTGATTGTTGATGACCTGGCTGCGCCCGACGATGCGCCCGCGCGCCGCCGTCACCGGCAGCAGGATGACGTCGTCCTGATCCTGGCCGAAGCTGGTCTGTCCCTTGGCCCCGAGCGTGCCGACCACCGTGAACGGCACGTTCTTGATGCGGATCGGCTGACCGATCGCATCGTCCTCGCCGAACAGCGTGGTCTTGACCGTCTGCCCGATCAGCGCCACCCGCGCGCCGGTGCGCAAATCCTGACTGGTGAACTCGCGGCCTCCTTCGAGCGGCCAGTCGCGCGCCTGCAGGTACTGCTCGTGCACGCCCCACACCCGCGTCACGGTGTTGAGGTTGCCGCGCACCACCGGCGCGCTGCCCTGAAGCTGTCCCGAGACCGCGACGACGCCCGCGACCTTGGTGCGGATCGCCTCGACGTCCTCCTCCGAGATCGGCAGGCTGGTGCCGGCGCCGCCCGAGCGCCCGCCGAACATCTGCGAGCCCGGATAGACCACCAGGAGGTTGGTGCCGAGGCTGTTGATCTGCCGGTCGATCTCCGAGCGCGCCCCGGACCCGACCGCCACCATGACGATCACCGAGGCGACGCCGATGATGATGCCGAGCGTGGTCAACACGCTGCGCAGCGTGTTGGACGCGATCGCGGTGATCGCCACCCGCAGGCTGTCGAGAATGTTCATGGCGTGCGCCCCGCCGGGCCGGCACCGGCCTGCGCCGCGTCCTCGATGATGTGCCCGTCGCGGAACAGGATGCGCCGCTTGGCATAGGCCGCCACGTCCGCCTCGTGCGTGACCAGGACGACCGTGATGCCCTGCGCGTTGAGCTCGCAGAACAGCCGCATGATCTCTTCCGAGGTCTTGGTGTCGAGCGCGCCGGTCGGCTCGTCGGCGAGCAGCAGCTTCGGGTTGTTGACCAGCGCGCGGGCGATCGCGACGCGCTGCTGCTGGCCGCCCGAGAGCTGGCGGGGATGATGGTCGAGCCGGTTGCCGAGCCCGACCTGATCGAGCCGCATCCTGGCTGCCGCCTCGGCATCGCCCGAGCGGGGATGCGCGTAGACGAGCGGCAGCATCACCTGGCGCAGCGCGGTGGTGCGCGGCAGCAGGTTGAACTGCTGGAAGACGAAGCCGATGGTCCGGTTGCGCAAGTCGGCCAGCGCATCGCTCGACAGCTCCGCGACGTTGCGGCCGTTGAGCGACAGCCGGCCGCTGGTCGGCACGTCGAGCGCGCCGATCAGGTTCATCATCGTCGACTTGCCCGAGCCCGACGGTCCCATGATCGCGACGAACTCGCCCTCCGCGATGGTGAAGGAGACGTTGTCGAGCGCCCGCACGGTCTGCTCGCCGAGCTCGTAGATCTTCGACACGCCCGCCGCCGCGATGAGCGGCGTGCCGTGCTGCGGCTGGACCGTGCCGACGAGATCGGAGGACTTGAGCGGCGCGTTCATTTCTTCGTCGCGTCCCGCGCCCGCAGCACCACCCGCTCGCCCTCCTTCAGGCCGCCGCCGAGCACCTCGGCGAACTGATCGTCGGAGGCACCGATTCGGACCTGGCGCGGCTCGAGCACCTGCTCGGCGTTCAACACCCACACCGTCACCGGCCGCTGGGCGCCGCGCCCGGGACGCGCCTCGCGCTCCGCCTTCCACTTCTCGAACGTCGGCCGCTGCTCGTCGGTGATGACGCTCGCGATGATCTGCTCCAGCTGCTGCATGACGCGGTTGCCGGCGGCGCTCTCGCCATTGCTGCTGCCGGCCGCCGGCGCGGCCGGGCGACGGCCGCCGAACGGCGCGCCTGCGGCGCCGGCGCCGTTGTCGGCCGGGCGGGCTGCGAACACCGCCTTCATCTCCTGCGACACCCGCGCGGCCTGCGCGTCGGTGAGCTTGAGCGTGCCCTTGAGCCGCTCGACCATCTGCTGCTGGCGCTCGCCCCGCTGCGTCGACGCCGTCGCCATGCCCTCGCGCGGCTTGAAGCGCAGCACGTCGGTCGGGATGCGCAGCGCGCCGTCCTTGCGCAGGCTCTCGACCTGAGCGTTGGCGGTCATGCCGGGAAACAGCTTGCGGTCGTCGTTGGCGGCCTCGATGATCACCGTGTAGGTCACGACGTTGTTGAGCTCGGTCGCGGCAAGCCGCACCTGCGTCACCTTCCCGCTGAACGTGCGGTCGGGATAGGAATCGACCGTGAACTCGACGAGGTTGCCTTCCTTGACGGCGCCGACGTCGGCCTCGTTGACCTGCGCCTCGATGCGGATATGGCGCAGATCCTGCGCGATCTTGAACAGCTCCGGCGCCTGCAGGCTGGCGGCCACGGTCTGCCCCACATCGATCGTGCGCGAGATCACCGTGCCGTTGATCGGCGAGCGGATGCGCGTGCGGTCGAGGTCGATCTGGGCCTGCTGAAGCTGCGCCTCGCGCTGCAGGATCGTCGCCTTGGCGTTCTCGATCTGCGCCCGGGCCACCGCGATGTCGGCCTCGGCGACGTCCTTGTCGCGCTGCGCATTGTCGAGGGTCGCCTGTGCCGCGACGCCCTTGGCCGCCAGCGTCTCCTGGCGGGCCATCAGCCGCTCGGCATTGGTGCGCACGGCCTGCGCCTTGGTGAGCGCGGCCTCCTGGTTGGTCAGCATCGCGCGGGCCGCGGCGAGATCGGCCCTGGCCTGGGCCACCTTGGCGACGAAGGTCTTGTCGTCGATGGTCGCCATCTCGTCGCCCGCCTTGACCTCGCTGTTGAAGTCGGCCTTGAGCGTCTCGATCTGGCCCGAAAGCTGCGAGCCGACGCTGACCGTGACGACGGCGCGCACCGGCCCCGACGTGGAGACGATCTTGCGGATCGACCCGCGGGTCACCTCGGCGGTGTCGTAGGTGAGCGACGGCCCGCCGTTGCCCACCATCGAGGGGAGCCACCAGGCCGCCAGCGCCAGGCCGGCAACCGGCACGGCCAGCGTGAACAGTGACTTCAGGCGGTTGGTCATGGATCGGTCCCGTTCCCTCGCACGGCAGTATGCCCCCAAAACGGAGCCAACGCCTATTTCCGTCGAAAATACGGGCGCCGGAGCCGGTCGGCGGGGCGGTGCCGCGAAAGTGAACAGCACATGAACGGCGCATTCAGAAAGGGTTCAACGGCGCCCCGGCAAGGTGGCCCCACCCTGAGAAACGTATCTTCCCCGGCGTGATCCACGGGGCGCAGCGCTCAGGGTCGCTGCGCCCCACCCCCTCCACGCCCCGGCCCCCCGAACCTTCCCCCTTCCTCCGACGTTTGCCATCGAGCGGCCGAGCCGGTACGGTGCCGCCGCTTTACCCCTTTCTGTGACATTCCGGAGGACACCCCCGTGACGTTCAAGCTCCCACCCCTCCCCTACGCGTACGACGCGCTCCAGCCGCACATGTCGGCCGAGACCTTGCAGTTCCATCACGACAAGCACCATCAGGCCTATGTCGACATGGGCAACAAGCTCGCCGGCCCGGGCACCAAGTACGAAGGCAAGAGCATCGAGCAGATCTGCAAGGATGCCTACGCCGCCAAGGATCAGCCGGTGATCAACCAGATCGGCCAGCACTACAATCACATCCACTTCTGGCAGTGGATGAAGCAGGGCGGCGGCGGCAAGAAGCTGCCCGGCAAGCTCGAGAAGCTGGTCTCCGAGGCCGGCGGCTTCGACAAGGTGCGTAACGACTTCATCGAGGCCGGCAAGGGCCAGTTCGGCTCGGGCTGGGCCTGGCTCGCCGTCAAGAACGGCAAGCTCGAGGTGATGAAGACGCCGAACGGCGAGAACCCGCTGATGCTGGGCGCCCAGCCGATTCTCGGCGTCGACGTGTGGGAGCACAGCTACTACATCGACTACCGCAACGCGCGGCCGAAGTACCTCGAGACCTGGTTCGACAACCTGGTCAACTGGGAGCACGTCGAGGAGATGCTGGGCCAGGCGAAGTAGCGCCGCCTCTGCGCGCCGCATCCACTGGACAGACGAGCGGGCCCTTCCGGGCCCGCTTCGCGTTTCACCTCCACTTGCGCTCCCGGACCGGCGCGGGCGACGCACCTTCTTTCATTGTCATCCCATCGCTCGGCCGAGTGGAGGACACGACTGAGCCGACAAGCATCAGCGAGCCACCTCGCCTGCTGCGGAGTCTTGGTGGACGCCTGGATCCTCGGGACAAGCCCGAGGATGACACCTTCTGGAAATCGACACCCTCCTTTCTTGCATTTCCCGGACGGGCGCGAGCGAGCCCGCGGCCGATCCGGGATCTTTCCCGCTTAGAGTGAGGCAGGCGGTGTGCCCATGCGGCGACTGGGAAGGCCCCGGCTCGCGGCCTACCGTCGCTTTCCGGGGGGCGCAGTGGAGAGTGTGGGGCACGATGGGCAGCAGGGGTTGCTTGCCGACCTGAGCCCCACCACTTCGTCATGGCCGCGCAGGCGGCCATCCACGCAAGTCTCCACACCCGATCGGCCAAGTGTCGTGGATGACCGCCTCCGCGGCCGTGACGGCTGGGCGTTGGAACGAGGGAAGCGACCCGTTCCGCGTCAGCGCCGCCCGCCGAAGATCTGACGGAAGATGGCGTTCTTGATCTGGGTGACGACCGAACGCATCATCGAGCGGCCGACGTCGCGCGCCATCTGCTCGCCGACCGACATGCCGCCGCGCGGACCGCGGCCGAAGATCACCTTGCCCCAACTGTTGGCGCTCGCCTGCTTCTCCTGCTCGAGCTGGGCCTCGGCGTCCGCCGTCGCCGCCGCCTTCTTCTGCAGGATCTCGTAGGCCGACTCGCGATCGACCACGTCCTCGTACTTGCCGAAGAACGGGCTCGCCTCGACGATACTCTTGCGCTCCGCTGCGGTCACCGGCCCGATCCTGGCCGACGGCGGCCGGATCATCGTGCGCTGCACGATCGACGGCTCGCCCTTGTTCTCCAGCATCGACACCAGCGCCTCGCCGACCTTGAGCTCGAGGATCGCCCGCTCCGTGTCGAGCTGGGGATTCCGGCGGAACGTCTCGGCCGCTGCCCGGACCGCCTTCTGCTCCTGCGGCGTGAAGGCACGCAGCGCGTGCTGCACGCGGTTGCCGAGCTGGGCCGACACCGTGTTCGGCACGTCGAGCGGGTTCTGCGTGATGAAGTAGACGCCGACCCCCTTGGAGCGCACCAGCCGCGCGATCTGCTCGATGCGGTCGAGCAGCGCCTTGGGCGCATCGTCGAACAGGAGATGCGCCTCGTCGAAGAAGAACACGAGCTTCGGCTTCGGCTGGTCGCCGACCTCGGGCAGCGTCTGCCACAGCCGGGTCAGCATCCACAGCAGGAACGTCGCGTAGAGCCGCGGCTTCTCCATCAGCTTGTCGGCCGTCAGAATGTTGACGATGCCGCGCCCGTCGGGAGCCGTCCGCAGGAAATCGTTGATGTCGAGCGCCGGCTCACCGAAGAACGAGTTGGCGCCCTGCTCCTCGAGCACCAGCAGGCGGCGCTGAATGGCGCCGACCGACGTCGTCGCGACGTTGCCGTACTTGGTGGTCAGCTCCTTGCCGCGCTCGCCGATGCTGTTGATCAGCGCGCGCAAATCCTTCATGTCGAGCAGGCCGAGCTTGTCGTCGGCCGCCACCCGGAACGCGATGTTGACGACGCCTTCCTGCACCTCGTTGAGCTCGAGCAGGCGGGAGAGCAGCAGCGGCTGCATGTCCTGCACGGTAGCGCGAATGGGGTGGCCCGATTCTCCGAACACGTCCCAGAACACGGTCGGATAGGCCCTGTTCTCGTAGTCGGTGAACCCGATTTCCTGGTTGCGCTTCTTGATGAAATCCTTGAGCTCGCCCTTGGCCGCGATGCCTGACAGGTCGCCCTTGATGTCGGCGGCGAACACCGACACGCCCGCATCCGAGAACCCCTCGGCGAGCACCTGCAGCGTCACCGTCTTGCCGGTGCCGGTGGCGCCGGTGATCAGGCCGTGGCGGTTGGCGAGCTTGAGGTCCAGGTACTCGGGCTTGACGCTCTTGCCGACGAAGATCTTGCCTTCTTCCAGCATCGACGGGTTCCCTCGCAGTCGTGTCACACGCAAGCAAGTGCCGCGACTCATACACTTTTCGTGGCACGCCCTCATGGCACGGCACGCTCGCTTTGCAAAGCGCCGGGTTGCATCTGGGACTTGGGTGCCCCAGCACCACGGCATGTGCGCCACAATGAAAGCTGGCGCCGCGGCGCGCGTGCGGTATTTTCTTCGTGGAAACAAGGATCACGGAGCGCCGATGTCGCACAGCCAGGACCGGGCGGAGCTTGCCCTCGCCGCCGATTTCCCGGCCGCGACCGAGGCACAGTGGCTGGGCCTCGTCGAGAAGGTGCTCAAGGGCGCCGACTTCGAGAAGCGCCTGGTGACGCGCACCGACGACGGCCTGGCGATCCGCCCGCTCTACACCCGCACCGATGCGATCCCCGAGGCGCAAGCCGCCGTGCCGGGCACAGCACCCTTCACGCGCGGCCGGCGCGGCGCCCCCGACGGCCAGGGCTGGGACATTCGCCAGCTCCACGCCGACCCCGATCCCGCCGCCGCCAACACCGCCATCCTCGAGGACCTGGCCGGCGGCGTCACCTCGATCGCGCTCCGGATCGCCGCGCCGGGATGGAGCGGACTGCCCTACACCGGCAATGAGATCGCGCAAACGCTGGACGGCGTCCTGCTCGACGTCTGCCCGATCGCGCTTCACGCCGGCGAGTACACCGCCGATGCGGCGGGCGGGCTGATCGCGCTGTGGCGGGCCCGCGCGATTGCCGAGCGTGACCGGCTAGGTGCCCTCAACGCCGACCCGCTGGGCACGCTCGCCGCCACCGGCGCGCTCTATCATCCCCTGCCCCGCGCACTCGAGATCGCGGCGCGGCTGGCCGCCGACACCCGCGCCATGCCGCACGTGACGGCGCTGCTGGCGGACGGACGGCCCTACCACGCGGCCGGCGCCAGCGAGGCGCAGGAGCTGGGGGCCATGCTGGCGACTCTCGTCGCCTATCTGCGAGCCTGCGAGGCGGCAGGCCTTTCCCCCGGCCAGGCGCTGCCCAAGATCGCGGTGGCGCTCGCCGCCGACACCGACCAGTTCCTCACCATCGCCAAGCTGCGCGCCGCCCGCCGCCTGATCTGGCGGGTGGCGGACGCCTGCGGCGCTGGCGGCGAGGCGCCCGCCGTCGCGATCACCGCTGAAACCGCGACCCGCATGATGGCCACGCGCGATCCCTGGGTGAACATGCTGCGCACCACCATGGCCTGCGCCGCCGCCGCCATGGGTGGCGCCGATGCCATCACCGTGCTGCCCTTCACCTGGGCGCTCGGCCGGCCCGACGCCTTCAGCCGCCGCGTCGCCCGCAACACCCATCATGTGCTGATGGAGGAGTCCGCCCTCGGCCGCGTCATCGATCCGGCCGGCGGCTCCTGGTACGTCGAGCGCCTGACCGACGATCTCGCGCGCGCCGCGTGGGAGTCCTTCCAGGGCCTCGAGGCCGCCGGCGGGATCGGCGCCGCCTTGACGGCCGGCTCGCTACAGGAGGCGATTGGCACGACGGCGAAAGCGCGCACGCAGCGCATCGCCACCGGCCGCCAGGAGCTGACCGGTGTGTCGGCCTTCCCGCTGCTCGGCGACGACGGCGTCACCGCCGAGCCGTGGCCGCCGGCGTTGTCGGCCGATCTCAACGGTGCGCGGGTCACGCCGCTGGCGATCGCCCGGCTCGCCGCGCCGTTCGAGGCCCTGCGCGATGCCGCCGATCGCCAGACCGCGCGCACCGGCAAGCCGGCGCAGATCTTCCTCGCCGGGCTCGGCCCCCTTGCCGAGCACGCCGCTCGCGCCACCTGGGTCAAGAACGCGCTCGCGGCCGGCGGCATCGCGACGGTCGAGCAGAGCGGCCTCGCGAGCGCCGCGGACGTCGTGGCGGCCTTCAAGACGAGCGGCGCGAGCGTCACCTGCCTGTGCGGCACCGACGCGGTCTATGCCGACTCGGGCGTGGCGGCGGCCAAAGCCCTGAAGTCGGCGGGCGCTGCGCACGTCTATCTCGCCGGCCGCCCCGGTGCGCGCGAGGCCGAGCTGCGCGCCGCCGGCGTCGACGGCTTCCTCTTCGCCGGCCAGGACGCCCTCGCCACGCTTGGCGACCTGCATCGAGCCCTCGGCATCGTGTGAAGCGCCGAGCGGCCAACCCGTACCACCGCAAAAGTGTCGTCGCGCACTGACCCTTTCCATTGCGTCCCCAGAAAGCGGCGCGAGCCGCTTATCCGGGGCCTTTCCCGGTCGCAGCTTAAGCACACGGTCCGCCACACCCCTGCCGGGAAGGCAGGGGGGGAGAGGGCGTGCTCCCTTCCACACAGTGTCATCCTCGGGCTTGTCCCGAGGATCCAGGGTTCAACAAGCGCAACCGTGCGCGAGTGACACCAACCAGGAACGCAAGGTCCGATAGCACTCGGCATCACGCGCGGAGAGATGGATCCTCGGGACAAGCCCGAGGATGACACCACCGTGGAGCCTCTTGCGCGAAACAGCGGCCGCCATCATGGTCCGGTCAAACCGAGACGAGCGACCCCATGACGGACACTTCCGACACCTACTCCGGCGGCTGCCAGTGCGGCGCCGTGCGCTTCCGCGCCGACGGCGCGCCAACCAAGATCGGCATCTGCCATTGCCGCATGTGCCAGAAGGCGATCGGCAGCCCGTTCGGCGTCTACGCCGTCGTCCCGCTCGAGCGCTTCACGTGGACGCGCGGTGCGCCGGCCTCCTGGAAGAGCTCGTCGCGCGCCTGGCGCGACTTCTGCGCGACCTGCGGCACGCCGCTCGCCTACTGCCCGGACGGCGGCACCACCATCGAGCTGCAGACCGCCGTCTTCGATCGCCATCGCGAGCTGCCCCCGACCTACGAGGTTGGCACCGAGAGCAAGCTCGCCTGGCTCGCCACGCTGCCCGACCTGCCCGGCAAGACGACGCTGCAGAACGTCGGGCCCGACCTGCTCGCCCGCATCGAGAGCCACCAGCACCCCGACCACGACACCTGACACGCATCGTGATCGGCCGGGCGCTATCCGCCGGCCGCGATCGGAGCTAGGATCGCCGCGGCGTCGGGGGGCTAAATCAAGGGAGGTCTCCATGCCGACGTTCATTATGCTGGCGAACTACACGCAGCAGGGCCTCAGCCGCATCAAGGACACGACAAAACGGGCTGAGGAGGTGAAGGCGCTCGCGAGCAAGGCGGGCCTCACCATGAAGGAGACGTACTGGGTGCTGGGGCAGCACGACGTGGTCGCTGTGTTCGACGCGCCGAGCGACGAGGCGATGACCTCGTTCGCGTTGTCGATCGCCAAGATGGGCAACATCACGACCCAGACGCTGCGCGCGTTCACGGCCACCGAGATGGGCCGGATCCTGGATAAGACGCCGTAGGCCGGCCGGCCCCGGCGACGGAACGGCGCAACGCTCGGTTCACAATTCCCGCCCGCAGACGTTGCTCTCGCCTGCGGGCGCCGTATGATGCATTCGTGTTGCATCGCGGCAAGCCTGGACCGAACGCCTGATGACCCGCATTCCGGATTTTACCCGACAGCCCCTGGCGGACGCCTCATCAACGGCGCACGGCGCGGCCGCCACCGGCACTGCCGCGCCCTGGCTCACCCCCGAAGGCATCGCGGTGAAGCCGTTCTACGCCGCCGCCGACACCGCCGGCCTCGATTTCCTCGACACCTGGCCCGGCATCGCGCCCTACCTGCGCGGCCCCTACCCGACGATGTACGTCACCCAGCCGTGGACCATCCGCCAGTATGCCGGCTTCTCGACGGCAGAGGACTCCAACGCCTTCTACCGTCGCAACATCGCCGCCGGCCAGAAGGGCTTGTCCGTCGCCTTCGACCTCGCCACCCACCGCGGCTATGACAGCGACCACCCCCGCGTCTCGGGCGACGTCGGCATGGCCGGCGTGGCGATCGATTCGATCCTCGACATGCGCACGCTGTTCTCCGGCATCCCGCTCGCCGACATGAGCGTGTCGATGACCATGAACGGCGCCGTGCTCCCCGTGCTCGCCCTCTTCATCGTCGCGGGCGAGGAGCAGGGCGTGGCGCCCGAGAGGCTCGCCGGGACCATCCAGAACGACATCCTCAAGGAGTTCATGGTCCGCAACACCTACATCTATCCGCCCACCCCCTCGATGCGGATCATCTCCGACATCTTCGCCTTCTCCTCGCGGAGGATGCCCAAGTTCAACTCGATCTCGATCTCCGGCTATCACATGCAGGAGGCCGGCGCGACGCAGGACCTCGAGCTCGCCTACACGCTGGCCGACGGCGTCGAGTACGCCCGCGCCGGCGTCAAGGCCGGCCTCGGCATCGACACCTTCGCCCCGCGCCTGTCGTTCTTCTGGGCGATCGGCATGAACTTCTTCATGGAAGTCGCCAAGATGCGCGCCGCGCGCCTGCTGTGGGCCAAGCTGATCAAGGAGGAATTCGCGCCCAAGGACGAGCGCTCGCTGTCGCTCCGGACCCATTGCCAGACGTCGGGCTGGAGTCTCACCGCCCAGGACGTCTTCAACAACGTGGCGCGCACCGCCATCGAGGCGATGGCCGCCACCCAGGGCCACACCCAGTCGCTGCACACCAACGCGCTCGACGAGGCGATCGCGCTCCCCACCGACTTCTCGGCCCGCATCGCCCGCAACACCCAGCTCTTCCTGCAGCAGGAGAGCGGCACCTGCCGCGTCGCCGATCCGTGGGGCGGCAGCTACTATGTCGAGCGGCTGACCTACGAGCTCGCGCGAAAGGCGTGGGATCATATCCAGGAGGTCGAGAGCCTCGGCGGCATGGCCAAGGCGATCGCCGAGGGCATCCCCAAGATGCGCATCGAGGAAGCCGCCGCTCGCACCCAAGCCCGCATCGACAGCGGCCAGCAGACCATCGTCGGCGTCAACAAGCACCGGGTCACCGACGAGGCCGAGATCGCCATCCTCAAGGTCGATAACAAGTCGGTCCGCGCCCAGCAGATCGCCAAGCTCGAGCGGCTGCGGAAGGAGCGCGATCCCAAGGCGGTCGCCGCCGCGCTCGCAACCCTGAGCACCGGTGCCGCCGGCAACGGCAACCTGCTCGAGCTTGCCATCGCGGCGGCGCGCGCAAAGGCCACCGTCGGCGAGATCTCCGATGCCATGGAGAAGGTGTTCGGCCGCCATCGCGCCGAGATTCGCGCCGTCTCGGGCGTCTATCGGGCAGGAGCCTCGGGAATGACGAAAAGCCTGTCGCGCGTCCAGGCGCTGGTCGAGACGTTTGCCGCCAGCGACGGCCGCCGCCCGCGCATCCTGGTCGCCAAGATCGGCCAGGACGGCCACGACCGCGGCCAGAAGGTGATCGCCACCGCCTTCGCGGACCTCGGCTTCGACGTCGACATCGGACCGCTGTTCTCGGTGCCGGCCGAGGTCGCCCGCCAGGCGGTCGAGAACGACGTGCACATCGTCGGGGTGTCATCGCTGGCGGCCGCCCACCTCACCCTGGTGCCCGAGCTCAAGGCGGCACTCGAGAAGGAAGGTCGCGGCGACATCATGATCGTGGTCGGCGGCGTTATTCCGCCGTCCGACTACGAGGCCCTGTTCAAGGCAGGAGCCAAGGCCGTGTTCGGTCCCGGCACCAATATTCCCGAGGCCGCCGCCGATCTCATCGAGAAGCTGAACACGCAGCTCGGCTATACGGCCGCGGCCGCCGAATAGTAGATCATTGCCGCCTTGGTCATCGTGCCGAACACCTGCGCACGCAGGTAGTACGTCCACACGACGTAGAGCACCGCATACACCACGCCCGTCAACACGGCGCCGACCAGTCGGCTGCCCAGCGACAGAATATTGGCGATCACGGCCGCGATGAACGCGATTCCCGACAAGGTGGCGACGGTGACCCAGTCGACGCGGGCCCAGTCGATTGGCAATGGCAGCCATTCCATCGGCGCAGTTCCCCTATGGTCATTGACGCGGACTGAACAGCGCTCAAGCCCGCCGCAATAGACAGTGTCCGGCATGGTTAGGCCGGAAACAAGGCACGCCGCGCCACAGATCGCGAGATTCCGCGCCGGCGTGCAGGGGGGTAGAGTGCTTTCGGAAATAGTGTGCACGGTTTTCCGGTGAGAAGCACGATAAAGCGAAGACCTAGGGTCGTTCCGCGAATCAATGAAGAGCGGAAAGGCCCTAGAAAAACCTCTAGTTGCGGGCGACCGTCGCGGTCCACCCGTCGAGCTTCACCGAGGGCCGGCCGGGGGCCTCCTTGGCGGCCGGCGGGCGCGACGGATAGGACTTCGGCACCCCAGCGCAGCCAGCGATGCAGGTCATCGCCTCGCCGGCAGCCGCGTCCTGGGACGGCGGCGCCTTCGGGGTGGCGATTTTGCCGAAGTAGACGACACTACCGCGCTCGCCGAGGCAGCCCGCCCGGCACACAATGGCGCCGGGATCGCCGCCATTCGCCGCGCCGCTGTCCTTGGCCGCCACGCCGCCGGCCTTGACGCGGGCGGCGTGATCCTCGTGGCTGGTATCGGCGCCCATCGCTTCGGTCAGTTGCGGGGCATCATCGACGATCGCATCGCGCTGGCGCGGACTGGCGTCCGCCTGATCGGTACCATCGTCCGCGCCGGAGCCACCACCGCCGGCGGCCGCGGAGCCGGGCCTGGCCTTGCCACCGTCCTTGCGCTCGCCGTCAGCCCCGGGCTGAGATGGCCCTTCGGCATCACCGCCGCTGCCGCCCGCCTCATCGCGCGCCCCGGCCGGCGCGATTGCCTCCTCGGGCGGAACCGGACGCGGCCGCTCGGCCTGCGCCGCGACTGCTGTCGCGGTGAGCGCGAGACACGCCGCCGCGAAACCGAACCGCAGAAAGGGACGAAGGACGGCACTGGCCATGACACGCTCGCGCAGTGAGGGGACGAGGCGCCATCTTCCGCCACACGTGTAAACAAAGTCCTGTCGGGCCCGCCGTGTTCTGCGAGGTGCTGTTTACCGCGTCGTCCCGACGGCGGCGCTTGCCCGCCCGGCGATTCCTACCCATGGTGCCGCCATCCGATGGAAAGGACCCGCCATGGCTGGCGCCGGACTGGCTCTGCTCTCGGTCGATGACTACGTCGCGGGCGTGACCGCCGGCGACCGGACGGTGCTGGCGCGCGCCATCACGTTGATCGAGAGCACTCGGACGGAGCATCAGGCCGCCGCACAGGAGGTGCTCCATCGCCTGCTGCCAAGCTGCGGCGCCGCCCATCGCGTCGGCATCACCGGCGTGCCGGGCGTCGGCAAGTCGACCCTCATCGACCAGCTCGGCCTCAATCTGATCGCCGCCGGCCGCAAGGTCGCCGTGCTCAGCATCGACCCGACCTCGAAGCGCTCGGGCGGCTCGATCCTCGGCGACAAGACGCGCATGACCCGGCTCGCGACGGACCCGCACGCCTTCATCCGCCCCTCGCCGACCTCAGGCACGCTCGGCGGCGTCGCCCGCAAGACGCGCGAGACCATGGCGCTGGTCGAGGCGGCAGGCTTCGATGTCGTCATCGTCGAGACGGTCGGCGTCGGACAGTCCGAGGTCGCCGTCGCGGACATGGTCGATATCTTCGTCGTGCTGCTGCTGGCCGGCGGCGGCGACGATCTCCAGGGCATCAAGAAGGGCGTCATCGAGATCGCCGACCTCATCGCCATCAACAAGGCCGACGGCGACAACCTGGCGCGCGCGCGCCGCGCCGCCGCCGACTACCAGGGCGCGCTCAACATCCTCACCCCCGCCTCGCCCAACTGGCAGCCGCCCGTGCTCACCGTGTCCGGCCAGTCGAACGCCGGGCTCGACACCCTGTGGGCCCAGATCGAGAGGCACCGCACGATCATGACCGGCTCGGGCGAGTTCGCCCTGCGCCGCCGCACCCAGGCCGTGAGCTGGATGCACGAGCTGCTGCAGGAGCGGCTGGTAGCCGACCTCAAGCGCCACCCCCGCGTCGCCGCCGCCCTGCCGGGGATCGAGGCCGCCGTGCGCGAGAGCCGTCTGCTGCCGGCCCGCGCCGTCGATGAGCTGCTTGCCCTCATGACCAACGGCCCACCCGCCACTTGAGCGCGGCAGCGGCCCCGCTAGAGTGGCCAGACGATGCGCCCCACCATCCTCCTCACCGGCTTCGGCCCGTTCCCCGGCGTTCCCGAGAACGCGTCGTCCCGTCTCGCCACCCGGCTCGCCGAGGCCGCCGCGCCGGCCTTTCCCGGGTTCGAGGTTGCGGCATCGGCCCTTCCGACCGAGTGGCACGCCGCACCCGCCTGCCTCGCCGAGCTGATGGCCGAGCTCGATCCGGTGCTCGCCATCCATTTCGGTGTCTCGCGCCGCGCCACCGGCTTTGCCGTGGAGGCGCGCGGCCGCAACGTCGCGGCCATGCTGCCCGATGCGGTGGGACAGACACCGCCGACGAGTTGCATCGCCGCCGATGGCCCCGACGAGCTCGCCACCAATCTGCCCGCGCACCTCATCGTTGCCCGGCTGCGCCGCGCCGGCCTGCCGGCCTACGTCTCCCGCGATGCCGGCACGTACCTGTGCAACACCCTGCTCTACACCGCGCTCGACAGCGTGCGCCGTTCCGGCACGCCGCGGCGCAACGGCTTCGTCCACATCCCCGAGAGCCTCGCCCGCGCACCCGAGACCGGACCACCGGTCTCGCGCGCGGCCCCACTCGACTGGAGCCGGGCGGTGCGCGGCGGCCTCGAGATCATCGCCGCCAGCCTCGGCCGCGAGCCCGTCGCGCGGACCCAGGCTGGTTAACGCGCCGCCCTGGCACGGGTTGTGCTTCGCACCCGGCGTATCACGCCGGAGCGTCACTCATGGACATCACTCGCCGCAGCCTGATGGGCGCCGGCGTCGGAGCCGGGCTGGGAGCCGCCGGACTGGGCGCCGGACTGGCGGCCAGCGCCGCCGAGGCCGGGCCACGCCCGGACCCCCAGCGCGCCATCCCAGCCGGCTGGTCGGCGGGCGAACTCGGCGTCGAGCCCGGCACCGATCGCGACCAGACCGAGCGGCTGCAGGCGGCCCTCGACCGCGCCCGTGCGGCCGACCAGCCGCTATGGCTGGCCCCCGGCCGCTATCAGGTCGGGCGGCTGGAGCTGGGGCGCGGCGCCCGCATCCTCGGCGTGCCCGGCGCCACCGTCCTCGCCTATCGCGGCGGCGGCGCGTTCCTGGTCGGCCGCGACGCCGGCGACGTGCGTCTCGAAGGCCTCGTTCTCGACGGCGGCCGCCGTCCGCTCGCCGATCCGCGCGCCTCGGCCCTGCTCACCCTCGACGGCAGCTCAGGTCTCGCCGTCCGTGATGTCACCGTGCGCGACAGCGCCGCCCATGGCATCACGCTTCGCCGGTGCGCGGGCCGCATCGCCGACTGCACCATCACCGGAGCGGCCGCCGCCGGCCTCTTCAGCCGCGACGCCGGCGGCCTTCTCATCACCCAGAACGAAGTCTCCGACTGCGCCGACAACGGCATCCTGGTGTGGCGGACACAGGCCGGCGAGGACGGCACGGTCATCTCCGGCAACCGCATCCAGCGCATCGCCGCCAGGTCCGGCGGCTCCGGCCAGAACGGCAACGGCATCAACGTTTTTCGCGCCGGCTCCGTGCTGGTGGCGAACAACCGCATCACCGACTGCGCCTACACCGCCGTGCGCGGCAACAGCGCCTCCAACCTGCAGATCCTCGCCAACAGTTGCGCACGGCTGGGCGAGGTCGCGCTCTACGCCGAATTCGCTTTCGAGGGCGCGCTGATCGCCAACAACCTGATCGACACCGCCGCCGCCGGTATCTCGGTCACCAACTTCAACGAGGGCGGCAGGCTCGCCATCGTCCAGGGCAACCTCGTCCGCAACCTGTCGCGGCGCGAGCACGAGCCGGTCGACAAGCGCGGCGAAGGCATCGCGGTCGAGGCCGACACCGTGGTGACCGGCAATGTCATCGAGAGCGCGCAGACGGCGGGGCTCGTCATCGGCTGGGGCCGCCACATGCGCGAGGTGACCGCCACCGCCAACCTGATCCGCAACGCTCCGATCGGCATCGGCATCACCGGCGACCCTGCGGCCGGCGCCGCACTGATCGCCCACAACACCATTTCCGGCGCCCGCGACGGCGCCATTCGCAGCATGCGGCTGGGCACCGCGTTCGGACCCGACCTCGCGCGCACGCCGCCGGCCGGCAGCCGGCTTCAGATCTCCGGCAACCTGGTCGCCTGAGGGAGCGCGTACGACGTCTCCCTTTTCCCGGACGGGCGCGAGCGATGAGCGAGCGACCGAGCCGGGACCTTTCCCGGCAGGGGCGAGGCAGGCCGTGCGTCCATGCACGAATCGGGAAAGACCCCGGACAAGCGGCTCCCGCCGCTTTCCGGGGACGCAATGGAGAGGGGCCGGCGTTCGCCTAGCCGACCTTGAGGCCGTCGAGGGCGCGGGCGAGATCGCCCGCGATCCGGCGGGTCCCGACCTCGCGGCCCTCCCAGTTGGTGAGCACTGCGCCACGGCTGAGCGAGCCGGCATCGCGCACCAGCCGCTCGACGAGAGCGAGGACCACCCCCTCCGAGGCCCGCGACGCGCCGTCGTCGATCTTGAGCGCGAAGCCGACGCCCAGCGCCGGCACCGCTCCGCAGTAGACGCCTTCCGCCCCGGTCTTCGTGAACACCCGGCCGGGCAGCCGGCTCATGATGTGGGCGTCCGTGCGCCCCGGCCCCGACATCAGCTCGGGCTCCATCCAGCACGCCTTGGTGATCCGGATCGCCGCCTCGCGATGGCGCGCGGCCGGTCCCTCGCCGGTGATGAACAGCGCGAAGGCGCGCGCGAGATCGGCGAGCGGGGCCGCCCAGTTCGGTGCCGAGCAGCCATCGATGCCGCACACCTCGGGCCCGAGCGTATGCCCGGTGAACTCTTCGAGCACGCTCCGGATGCCCTGCTGGACGGGATGCTCCGGCTCCCAGTAGCCGATGGTGTCCCAGCCCCGGTGCTCGGCGACCGCCAGCATGCCGGAGTGCTTGCCCGAGCAGTTGTTGTGCAGTGCCGACGGGTCCTCCCCACGCTCGATCAGCGCGCGCGTCGCCTCCTCGTTGGAGGGCATGTGCGCCCCGCAGCCGAGCGCCAGCTCGTTGAGGCCGACGCGGGCGAGCATCGAGCGCGCCAGCTCGACATGCCGCTCGGTGCCGCTGTGCGAGGCGCAAGCGAGCGCGATCTCGGGATCGCCGAAACCGTAGCGGTCGGCCGCCCCGCTCTCGATCAGCGGCAGGCACTGGAACGCCTTGATCGCCGAGCGCGGAAAAACGGGCCGCCGCACGTCGCCGAGGCTGAGCATCAGCTCGCCGGACGGCAGCGCCACCGCCACCGCGCCGCGATGAAGGCTCTCGACCAGGCGGCCGCGGGTCAGCTCGACGAGAACGGGATTCGACATGGCACAACGGGTCCGACCGCAACAACGATCCCGTGTTCCTACTCGCGATTGAGGCCGGGCGCCAGATGGGCGCCGGCTGAGGTCGGGCCGCCTACTGCCGGTAGACCAGGACCGGGATCGAGCTGTGGGTCAGCACGCGCACCGTCTCGCTGCCGATCAGGAACCCCGCCAGGCCGCGCCGCCCGTGCGAGCCCATGTAGATCAGGTCGCAGCCGCGCGCGGTGGCGGCTTCCACGATCGCCTCGTAGGGGTTGGGCGATCGCACGTGGCGTCCCTCCGCCGGCACATCGGCCGCCTGCGCCGCGGACAGGATGGGCTCGAGAGAGCCCTGCGCGCTCTTGGCGGCGCGCGCCTCGTAGTCGGCCTCGGGCACCGCGAGCGCTACCTCGCCGACCGCCATCGACTGCCACGGCGCCGTCACCGTCAGCGCCGTCACCCGCGCCCCGATCTCCTGCGCGAACCGGACGCCGGCGAGCGCGGCGCGCGTCGAGAAGTCCGAGCCGTCGGTGGGGATCAGGATGTGCTTGTACATGCTACGCTCTCCGGCAGCCGAACGCAGAGCCCGCCCCGGCCCGCGCTCGCCGCGATCGCGCCCCACGCCCCGGCCTCAGTCTCAACGCGCGACGGACGATAAGGTTCGCGGGCGGGAAAGCACGAAGGGCCGCCCGAGGCGGCCCTTGTCACCATTTCACTTCTGCCAAAGACGGCTCAGGTATAGCGCTTCCACGTGACCGTGACCCGCGCCCCGACCGGCACCCGCGGATAAAGGTCGAGCACATCTTCGTTGTACATGCGGATGCAGCCCTTCGACACCGCCTCACCGATGGTCCAGGGCGCGTCGGTGCCGTGGATGCGATAGAGGCTGGCGCCCAGATACAGCGCCCGCACGCCGAGTGGGTTCAAGGGATGGCCGCCCGGCATGTGCGCCGGCAGCTTCGGATTCTCGCGCCGCATCTCCGCGGTCGGCGTCCACGACGGATTGACCCGCTTGTCCGAGATCGCGCTGACCCCCTGCCACCGGCTCTTCTCGCGCGGAACGGCAATCGGATAGCTGATCGCGGCGCCCCGCTTGTGCACCCAGTACAGCTTGCGGTCGCCGAAGCTGACGATGATCTGACCGGGCGCCACGCTCGGACTGAACGAGATCTCCTCGCGCGAGCCGCCGCTCCACAGGAACGACAGGAAGCCCATGCCCTGCGCTGCTGCGCCGCTCGCCTGCGCTGCGAGCAGGAGCATAGCCAGCGGCATCGCACTCACACGCAATCGCGAAAAGCGGAAAGACATTGGAAACGGCCCCCCTTGTCAGGTCTGAAAGCCAACTCTGCACCCCGTGGCCTCGCGCCCGCGAGACCTAGCAGATTGAGCGTGAAGCATGGCTGCGTCGCCTTTTTGGCGCAAGTCAAACAAATGTGTAACCCGATCATCTGTCAGGGAATTGTGACGAAATGGCCGCGCCTTGTTCGTTAACGGCGCAGGCTCACGCCGTCACCGGCGCACGTGCGGCCATCGCTTGCGCGAGGATCGCCGGCGCGGCGACCGCGATCCCGATCAGCGAGACGATGAGATCGGGCGCCATCAGGCACAGCCCGCCGACCAGCAGCAACGCACGCTGCCAGCCGGTCGTGCGCGCCACCAGATAGCCCGTCAGCCCCGCCGCGAGGAGCACCACGCCGACCGCACAGGTCGAAACGGTGAGGATGAAGTCGGTCCAAGTGAACCCCTTGGTCACGATCAGCATCGCGGGACCGTAGACGAATACGAACGGCACCAGCGCCTTTGCGAGACCCAGCCGGAACGCGGTGTTGCCGGTCTTGAACGGATCGGCCCCCGCCATGCTGGCCGCCGCGTAGGCCGCCAGCGCAACCGGCGGGGTGATGTCCGCCAGCACGCCGTAATAGAAGACGAAGAAATGCGCGACGATCGGCTCGACCCCGAGCAGCCCCAGCGCCGGCGCCGCCACCGTCACCATGATGATGTAGTTGGCCGTCGTCGGCACGCCGCAGCCGAGCAGGATGCACACGATGGCCGTCATGACCAGCGTGTAGAACAGCGTCAGGTCCTTCGGCGTGAGCAGCCCGAACGGAATGAGGCCATTGCTGAGGGCGGCGAGCTGGCCCGCGAACGACGTCACGATGTTGGAGATCTTGAAGCCGACGCCAGTCAGCGTGACGACGCCGATGATGATGCCGACGGTCGCCGCCGCCGCCCCGACCGCGATCGCGTACTTGGCGCCCACCACGAACGCATCGGCGATCTCGACAAGACGCACCTTGCCCGCCTCGTCCTTGAGCACGTAAGCGGCGCAGATCGCCGCGCATCCGAGCAGGATCGCCAGCGTCGCCCACCCTTCGCTGAGCAGCCCCGTGAAGTCGGCCGCGATGATCACCGCGAGCAGCCCCACCGCGATCGGACCGTTCTTGTTGGTGAGGCCGACGACCGCGCATGCGGTGATCCCCCAGAAAGCGGCGAGATAGGGCGTGAAGCCGGAGAACAGCACGATCAGCAGGATGAACAGCGGGATCGACGTCGCCCAGTCGCGGCGCAGAACCTCGCGCGCCTTCGGCAATTCCTCGGCCGTCAGCCCGCGCATACCGTTCTTCTTGGCTTCGAAATGGACCTGCCAGAACACGCCGAAGAAGTGCATGAACGCCGGCACCACCGCCGCCAGCACGATGAGCTGATAGGGCGTGTTGAGGAACTCGACCATCAGGAAGGCGGCCGCCCCCATGATCGGCGGCGTGATCTGTCCGCCGGTCGATGCGGTCGATTCGACTGCCGCCGCGAAGTGGCGCGGATAGCCGAGCCGGATCATCGCCGGGATGGTCAGCGAGCCGACCGTCACCGTGTTGGCGATCGACGAGCCCGAGATCATCCCGAACATCGCCGAACCGAAGATCGAAACCTTCGCCGGCCCGCCCGCATAGCGCCCGGCGACCGACGAGGCGAGGTCGATGAACAGCCGCCCGAGGCCGATCCGCGTCGCCATCACCCCGAACAGCACGTAGTGGAAGACGTAGGTCGCGACCACGCCGAGCGCGATGCCGAAAATGCCCTGGCTGGTCAGGTAGAGGTGGTTGACCACCCCGCTCCACGAGTTGCCGGGGTGACCGAGAATGCCCGGCAGCGACCGCCCGTACATTGCATAGAGCATCAGGCCGATGGCGATGATCGGTAGCGGCCACCCGACGCTGCGCCGCGTCGCCTCGAGCAGCACCACGATCAGCGCGGTGCCCATCACGACGTCGATGAGCAGCGGATTGCCGACGCGAAACGCGAGGTCGTCGAAGATGTAGGGGACGTAGAGCGCGCCGGCCGCCGCCGCGAACGCCATCAGCCAGTCGGCGATGCCGATGCCGAGCGGGCGCAGCAGCGTCGACTTCGGCTCCTTGGCGGCGCGGGACGCGAACGCCGGGAAGACCAGAAAGATGAGCCCCAGCACGAACGCCATGTGGATGCCGCGATGGGTCGTCTCACGCAGCAGCCCGAAACCGGCGGTGTAGTAGTGGAAGCAGGAGAGTGCGAACAGCAAGCCGGCCACGATCCACGCTGCCTTCGGCAGCAGCGGCCGGAAGCGCATCTCCGGATCGAGCTCCTCCTCGAGCTTCTGGATCTCGTCCAGCTTCAGTGTGTCCGAGGCCATCGGCCGATCCCCCCGCTGCCCGGTCCGTTTCGACGGACGGACCCGCTTTCCCGCTTTTGCGGCTCTGCTTCAAACGAAAGGCCGCGCGACAGTCGCGCGGCCTCCACGAATCGTCAGCTTAGACGTGGCTCACTTCAGCAAGCCCGCTTCCTTGTAGAACTTCTCCGCACCCGGATGCAGCGGGATGCCGAGGCCTTCGAGCGCGGTCTCCTTGCGGATCGACTTGCCCTTGGCATGACCGGCATCGAGCAGTGCCCGCGTCTTGTCGCTCCACAGCGCCTTGGTGATCTCGTAGACGACATCGGCGCTGACCTTGGCCGAGGTCACCCACTGCGCGCCGACCGAGACCGTCTTGACGCCCTTGACATCCTTGTAGACGCCATCGGGCACCTGATCGTCGGCGAAGAACTTGAAGTCGGCGAGGATCTTCTTTGCCGGCTCCCCGTCGATCGGCACCAGCTCGACGCCGGACGTTGTGGCGAGCTCGGTGATCGCCGCCAGCGGATAGCCGCCCGTGATGAAGAAGGCGTCGAGGCCGCCGTCCTTCAGCTTCTCGGCGGCCGGCCCCGGCTTGAGGTTTTCCGCCTTGTAGTCGCCGTCCTTGATGCCGTACGCCGCCAGGATCGCTTTGGCGTTGACGATGCTTCCGGAGCCCGGCTCGTCGATCGACACGCGCTTGCCCTTGAGGTCGGCAACCGATTTGATGTTGAGACCCTTCTTGACCACGATATGCACGGTCTCAGGATAGAGATTGGCGATCGCGCGGATGTCCTCGACCTTGCCGCGGCCTTCGTAGAGGCCGGTGCCCGTGAAGGCCCAGGTCGCCACGTCGGACTGGCTGAAGCCCGACTCCATCGAGCCGCCGACGATGCCGTTGACGTTGGCCACCGAGCCGTTGGTGGCCACCGCCGACGCGGAGACCTTGTCGGTCGAGATCGCGTTGGCGATCAGGCCGCCGACCGGATAGTACGTGCCCGCCGTGCCACCCGTGCCGATGCGGAAAAACTGCTTGTCCTGCGCGACGCCGGGCAACGCCGCGCTGGCCACGGCGAGGGCCACGCCGGCCGCGCCCAGCGCCAGACTCTTGAACGAAAACGTCATGGAATGCTGTCCTCTCGGATTGTGATGGGCACCGTTATTGCAGCCCAACCTGGGCTTCCGCAAGGCCAACCGGAATGTTGCGCCGCACGCTGACGGTTCTATGCATACGTTGAGGCGGCCCGCCGCACCCCCGCCGCCTTTCCTCCTATGGCGCGCCGTCGTACATCATCTCCGAACGAGCCCGTGCGTCAGAGGGACCATCATGAGCGCCGATCGCGAGATCATCCGTACGTTGTCGCAGATCACGACGGCAACCATCACCACCCTCCTGCTGAAGAAGGGCTTGCGCAACGTTTGGATGCGCGGAACGCGGCCCCTCAAGCCCGGCCAGCCCCGCCTCGTCGGCCGCGCCTTCACGCTGCGGTTCGTGCCGGCCCGCGAGGATCTGGCGACCCCGGAATCCTGGTCGTCGCCGAAGTCGACCCGCGCCGCCATCGAGAGCATGCCCGAGGGCTGCATCGCGGTGGCCGACGCCATGGGCACCACCGATGCCGGCATCTTCGGCGACATCCTGTGCGCCCGCATGAAGAAGCGGAACGTGGCGGCGCTGATCACCGACGGCGTCATGCGCGACGTCGCCGGCGTGCTGGCGACCGGGCTTCCGGTCTGGTGCCAGGGCGCGGCTGCACCCCCATCGGTGGCCGGCCTGACCTTCGTCAACTGGCAGGAGCCGATCGGCTGCGGTGGCGTCGCGGTCTTTCCCGACGACCTCGTGGTGGTCGACGACGATGGCGCGGTGCTGATCCCGCAGGCGCTGGTTGAGCACGTGGTCGCCGCCGCGCCGGAGCAGGAGCGGCTCGAAGCCTGGATCATGCGCGAGGTCGAGGCCGGCGCCGCGCTGCCCGGCCTCTATCCGCCCAATGCCGAGAACAAGGCCCGCTACGAGGCCGCGCAGAAACCGAAGAAGAAGTAGCGGCGGGCGACAAGCCCTTTCCGAAGACCATCACCCAACCTCGGAGCGATATCCATGTCCTTGGAGCTCTATGCGGCGTTCTTTGTCGCCTGCACGATCCTCGTGATCGTGCCCGGCCCGACCGCCACGCTGATCATCGCCAACAGCCTGAAGTACGGGGCGCGCGCCGGACTGGAGAACGTCGCCGGCACCCAGATCGGTCTCGCCGTCATGATCAGCATCGTCGGCGTCGGGCTAGCGACCGTGATGGAGGTGATGGGCCATTGGTTCGACTGGCTGCGGCTGGCCGGCGCCGCCTATCTGATCTGGATGGGCTGGAAGATGCTCCGCGACACCGGCGAGATCGAGGGTCCGGCCGCGGCCCCGCGCGGCGGCTTTGTCACCCAGGGCAGCCTGGTCGCACTGAGCAATCCCAAGACGCTGCTGTTCTTCGGCGCCTTCTTTCCGCAGTTCATGGACCCGGCCCGCGATCATGCCACCCAGATCGCGATCATGGGCGCAACCGCGATGGCCATCGCGATGGTCTCCGACAGCGCCTATGCGCTGGCCTCGGCGCGAGCCGGCCGCGCCTTCTCGCGCCGGCGCGTCCGGCTCCTGTCGCGGATCAGTGGCGGCTTTTTGATCGGCGGCGGCGTGTGGCTCGCCCTGTCCCGGTCGCGCTGACCCGTCCCCTCCACTGCGTCCCCGGACAGCGGCACGAGCCGTTTATCCGGGGTCTTTCCCGGTCGGTTTGGGCACACCGCCTCCAGCGAAGACGCCACTCACGCGGCGAGGGCGCGCATCTCGCGGTAGAGGTCGGACTTGCCCTCGAAGCCGATGCCGGGCAGCTCCGGCATGGTGATATAGCCGCCCTCGACACCCACGCCGTCGGGGAAGCCGCCATAGGGCTGGAACAGGTCGGGATAGGACTCGTTGCCGCCGAGCCCGAGCCCCGCCGCGATGTTGAGCGACATCTGGTGTCCGCCGTGCGGGACGCAGCGCGCCGGCGACCACCCGCTCGCCTTCAGCATCTCGAGGGTGCGCAGGTACTCGACGAGGCCATAGCTCAGCGCACAGTCGAACTGCAGCCAGTCGCGGTCGGGGCGCATCCCGCCATAGCGGATCAGGTTGCGCGCGTCCTGCATCGAGAACAGGTTCTCGCCGGTCGCCATGGGCTTGGCGTAGTGCTGGGCGAGCTCCGCCTGCAGCGCGTAGTCGAGCGGATCGCCCGCCTCCTCGTACCAGAACAACTCGTAGGCCGAGAGCGCGCGGGCATAGGCGATGGCGGTCGCCTGATCGAACCGCCCGTTGGCGTCGACCGCGAGTTGGCAGCCCTTCGGCAGCATGCCGAGCACCGCCTCGATGCGCTTGACGTCGTCGGCGAGCGGCGCGCCGCCGATCTTCATCTTCACCACCGTGTAGCCGCGGTCGAGATAGCTTTGCATCTCGTCCTTGAGCTTTTCGACGTCCTTGCCGGGGTAGTAGTAGCCGCCGGCCGCGTAGACGAAGACCTTGGGGTTCGCGGTCCCCGTGCCATAGCGCCCGGCCAGCATCCGGAACAGCGGCTGGCCGGCGATCTTGGCGGTAGCGTCCCACACCGCCATGTCGATGGTGCCCATCGCCACCGAGCGCTCGCCGTGCCCGCCCGGCTTCTCGTTGCGGAACATCGTAGCCCACACCTTGTGCGGGTCGAGGTTGGTGCCGGCTTCATCCGTGAGCGTGGCGGGATCAGCCTCCATCACGCGCGGAACGAAGCGGTCGCGCATCAACGCCCCTTGCCCGTAGCGGCCGTTCGAGTTGAAGCCGTAGCCGACCACCCGCTGCCCGTCGCGCACCACGTCGGTGACCACCGCGACGAGGCTCAGGGTCATCTTGGAGAAATCGATGTAGGCGTTGGCGATCGGCGAGGCGATCGGCGCCGTCCGCTCCCGGATCTCGACGATGCGCACCATCTCCCACTCCTCTCAGACCAAGATTCTCGCCAGCTCGGCAAAATCGGCAACGATCAGGTCCGCCTGATGCGGCGTCTCGCCGAAGGGCCGCTTGCGCCGGTCGATGAAGGCGGTCCGCATGCCGAACGCCTTGGCGCCGATGCAGTCGAAGGCGTGATTGGCGACGAACAGGATGCCCGAGCGGTCGATGCCGAGGATCTCCTCTGCCGTCGCGTAGGTCCGCCAGTGCGGCTTGAACGCGCCCGCCGCCGCCACCGAGATGACATGATCGAAGGGAAAGCCGATGTGAGCCTGGGCCGTCTCCAGCATGTCGGGATCGCCGTTGGACAGGATGGCGAGCTCGTACTTGGTCTTGAGCCGCTCCAGCGCCGCGACCACGTCGGGGAAGGGCTTGAGCGTCTCGATCTGGGAAACGAGCCAGGCCACCTCGTCCTGCGTGTAGGAGATGTTGCAGCGATCCATCACGTAGGACACTGCGCGATGCCCGATCTGCCGGTAGGGCGTGTGCCCGTTGTCCAGCAGCGCGTCGATCATCGAGTTCTCGAAATGCGTGCGCCGCCACCAGGTGACGAAGCGGTGCGGCTCGCCCTTCCAGCCCTTCTTGGCGAGGAACGGCGTGACCGCCTGGGTCAGCCCGCCCTGCATGTCGACGATGGTGCCGTATTGATCGAAGGCCAGCGCTTTGATCTCGCGTTTCAGGATGTCAGGATTCTCCATCTCGGCGCGCTTGGCCTCCTCGAGCGTTCGACTGAAAGGGTGATTTAGAAGCCCACTCTAGAGGGCTTCCGGAAAAGTGTGCAGCGGTTTTGCGATTGAGAGGTACAACAAAAACGCAATTATCCGGCCGGGGACAAGGCGCGCGCTTTTTCCAACAAACGGCACGCCACGACAAAACCGCAGCGGCTTTTCGCAGTTCAACGAAAAGCGGCCAAGGCCTAGCCCTTCATCTTGGGGTCGAGCCAGTCCCTCAAGCTGTCGCCGAACATGTTGAAGGCGAACACGGCGAAGGTGATCGCCAGCCCCGGGAACAGGATCATCCACGGCGCCTTCTGGTAGAAGTCGGCCGACGCACCCGACAGCATCAGCCCCCACGCCGGCGTCGGCTCGGTGACGCCGAGCCCGAGGAACGACAGGCTCGCCTCGAGCAGGATCGCCTGCGCGATGAACGCCGTCACCATGATCAGATACGGCGCCACGATGTTCGGCAGGATGTGCCGCAGGATGATGCGCGAATGCTTGAATCCGGCCGCCCGCGCCGCGTCGATGAATGGCATCTGCACGATCGACAGCGTGGACGAGCGCGCCACCCGCGCCATCTTGGGGATGAACGGGATGGCGATCGCCGTGATCAGGTTCATGTCGATGCCGAACACCGGTCGCTTACCGAGCACGGCGACCACCACCATCGCCAGGACGATGATCGGAAAGGCCAGCATCACGTCCACGATGCGCTGGATGATGGCGTCGATGCGCCCGCCGAAATAGCCCGACGCCGCCCCGACCAGGGCCCCCAGCGAGCACCCGAACAGCGCCGACAGGATGCCGACCGCCAGCGCCGTCCGCGAGCCGTAGACGATCCGCGAGAAGACATCGCGTCCGTACTGGTCGGTGCCGAACCAGTGCTCGGCGCTTGGCCCCGTCAGCATCGCCGCGAAATCGATCTCCTCCGGATCGTAGAGCGAGATCCAATGCGCCCCGACCGCACACCCGACGTAGACCAGGATGACCAGCAGCCCCATCGTGCCGAGCGGCTGCTGCCGGACGAACAGCCACACTGGGTTGGGCCGCCGTGGCACCGCCTGTGCCGGAGCTGGAGCAACATGGGCCATGGTTCGCGCCCTCCCCTCAGCTCAGCCGGATGCGCGGGTCGAGCAGGCCGTAGAGCAGATCGACGACCAGATTGACCAGGATGAAGATCACCGCGATCAGCAGCACCAGGCCCTGGATCAGCGTGAAGTCGCCTCGCGTCGTCGCCTCGACGAACAGCTTGCCGATGCCGTTGAGGTTGAACACCTGCTCGGTGACGACCAGCCCGCCGATCAGGAACGCAAACTCGAGCCCGATCACCGTCACCACCGGCAGCAACGCGTTGCGCACCGCGTGCCGGCGCACCACCAGCGTGTGGAAGAGCCCCTTCGCCCGCGCGGTGCGGATATAGTCCTCGCGCAGCACCTCGAGCAGCGCCGAGCGCATCATCCGCGTCGCCACCGCCGCGTAGCGGTAGCCGACCGCGAGCGCCGGCCAGATCAGCGCCGTCAGGTTGGCCACCGGATCCTCGAAGATCGAGACGTAGCCGATCTTGGGCAGCCAGTTGAACAGCGACAGAAGCCCCAGGATCATCAGCATCCCGAGCCAGAACGAGGGGATTGCAAGGCCGGACACGGCGACCACCCGCACCACGTAGTCGACCCAGGTGTCTCGGTGCACCGCCGACACCACGCCGAGCGGCACGGAAATGAGAATGGCGATGAGCGTCGCCATGATCGCGACCTGCAGCGACACCGGGAAGCGCAGCGCGATCTCGTCGACCACCGGCTGTCCGGTCCACAGCGACCGCCCGAGGTCGAACTGCGCCAGCCCCGTCGCATAGTCGACGAACTGCGCGCTGAGCGGCTTGTCGAGCCCGAGCCGCTTGCGCTCCGCCTGGATGGTCTCCTCCGACACCGGCGCGCCGTCCGCCCTGAGCTTCACGACCACCGGATCGCCGGGCACCACCCGGATCAGGAAAAACGTGACGAACGCGACCCCGATCAGCGTCGGGATCGCGAGAAACAGGCGTCGTGCGAGGAACCAGGCCATGACTGCAGCTACCTGTTCACGAGGCGCGGCGGCGCGACCGGGGCCGCACCGCCGCCTCCGGCTTACTGATCCAGCCAGACCTCGGAGAGGTCCTGCCAGAGATAATGGCTGGGTGTCAGATACCAGCCCTTGATCTTCTTGTGATGGACGATGATCCGGTTCCACCACAGCAACGGAACGCTGTAGGCCGTCGTCAGCGCGTACTTCTCCATCTCGTTGATGAGCTTGGTGCGCTCCGCAACGTTGATCAGGCCGCGCTGCTTCGTATACATGTCGTCGATCTTGGTGTCGGTGTGACCCGAGTAGCCGGTCGGCGACAGCTTCTTGGTGACGAACTTCGAGAACTGCGCCGTCGGGTCGTCCATGAAGTCGGCCTGGAACTCGACCGCCACGTCGAAGTCACCGTCAGTCACGCGCGTCTGGTAGATCTTGGTCTCGAGCTGCTCGTGCTCGGCCTGCACCCCGATCCGCCGCCATTGGTCGATGGTATAGATCGCGGCCGGCGTGTAGGGCTCCGCCACGTTGCGGTTGAGCAGCTTGAACTTGAGATCCTTGACGCCCGCCTGCTCGAGCAGCTTCTTGGCCTCCTCGCGCGACTTGGCGATGTCCTTGGCAAAGCCCGGCAGCTTGACGAGCTCGGCCTCCGGCAGCGCCATCTCGTAGCCGGGACGCATCACGCCGCCGACGTGCTTCATGATCGAGATCTTCGACAAGGCGCCCGAGCCGCCCCAGCGGTCGATCGCCATCGACAGGGCCTGGCGGACCTTGACGTCGTCGAACGGCTTGCGGGTGGTGTTGAAGACGATCATCAGATCGTTCACCCAGTAGCCTTCGAGCGCCACCATCCGGTCGGCACCGTCCTTCATGAGCTGATCGCGCTCCGCCGGGTTGCGCCCGCGAAACTCGATGTCGAACTGGCCGCCGAGCATGCCCGGCACCACCGCGTTCGACTTCACGAAAAACGCCTTGTAGCCGTCGAGATAGGGCAACCCGGCCTTGAAGTACCCGTCGAAGCGCTTGCCCGTCCACGACGAGCCCGCCTGGTGCTCGACGAATTGGAACGGCCCGGTGCCGAGGATCTCGGTCTCGGGATACTTCGGGTTCTCCTTGAGCTTTGCCGCCTTGTAGATGCAGTCGTAGGGCGAGGCGAAGCTCTGCAGCATCGAGGCGTTGGGCGCCTTCAGCTTGAAGACGACCGTGTAGTCGTCCGGCGTCTCGATGCTGTCGATATCCGCATAGTAGGCCTTGCGCGCCGACAGCACGCCCGTGGGCGGATTGCGGATGCGGTCATAGCTGGCTTTCACGTCCGCCGAGGTCATCGGCGAGCCGTCGTGGAACTTGACGTTCCGGTGCAACTTGAACGTGTAGGTGAGCCCGTCGGCCGCCGCCTCCCACGATTGGGCAACGTCGCCCTCGACCTTGGGATAGTCCTTGCCGCTGAACCGCAAAAGCGTCGAGTAGTGCGGCGCGATCGGGTGGATCAGCGCGAACGTCGTCGAGGCGTGGCAGTCATAGTTGGGCATTTCCGCCACGACGGCGAAGTTGAGCGTGCCGCCCTTCTTCGGAGCTTGAGCTACGGCTGCAGTACTGGCGGCGGCAAGCATCGCCACCGCCAGGCTCAGTCTTTTGTTCATCGTCGCTCCTCCCGGGAACTTGAGTTGTTGTTTTTTGCGGATGGTTGAGCTCCCCCGCGTTATTTATTGGTCGAGCCACACCTCGACGAGATCCTGCTGGACGTAGTGGCTGGGCGTGAAATGCCAGCCTTTGATTTTCTTATGGTTCACGATGATCCGGTGATACCACAGCAGCGGCACGTTGTAGGCCTGGGTCAGCGCGTACTTCTCGAGCTCGTTGACCACCTTCTTTCGCGCGGCCACGTCGAGCGTCCGCCGCTGCTTCTCGAACAGATCGTCGATCTTGGCGTCCTCGTGTCCCGAGTAGCCGATCGGCGAGGACTTCTTGGTCAGGTACTTGGCGAACTGCTGCGTCGGGTCATCGTTGGGATCGTTGATGAACTCGATCGCCACGTCGAAGTTGCCGCCCGACAGCCCGTCGAAATACTGCTTGGTCTCGAGCTGCTCGTGCTGCGCCGTGACGCCGATCCGGCGCCATTGATCGACGACGAACACGCCGCCCGGCGTGTACGGCTCGGCGACGTTGCGGTTGAGCAGCTTCAGCGTGAGGTTCTCGACGCCGGCTTCCTTGAGCAGCTTCTTGGCCTCCGCCCGCGACTTCTCGATGTCCTTCGAGTAGCCCGGCATCTTGAGCAGCTCCGCCTGCGGCAGCGCGAGATCGTAGCCCGGCCGCAGGATGCCGCCGACGCCCTTTAGGATCGAGATCTTCGACAACGCCGGCGAGCCGCCCCAGCGGTCGATCGCCAGCGACAGCGCCTGGCGCACGCGCACGTCGTCGAACGGCTTCTTCTTGGTGTTGAAGATCACCATCAGCGCGCCGACCCAGGTTCCCTCGTACTGCGTGAACTTGTTGCCGCCCTGCTGCATGAGCTGCTCGCGCTCAGCCGGGTTGCGGCCACGGAACTCGGTATCGAACTGACCGCCGAGCATGCCTGGGACCACGCCGTTCGACTTCACGAAGAAGGCTTTGTAGCCGTCGAGATAAGGCCGGCCCGACTTGAAGTAGCCGTCGAACCTCTTGCCCTCCCACGAGCTGCCCTTGATGTGCTGCACGAAGGTGAAGGCGCCGCTCCCCATGATCTCGGTCTCGGGGTACTTCGGGTTCTGCTTGAGCTTCGCCGCCGAGTAGATGCAGTTGTAGGGATTGGCGAACAGCTCGAGCAGGCCGGCGATCGGCTGCTTCAGCTTGAACACCACCGTCTGTCGATCGGGCGTATCGATCGTGTCGATGTCGGCATAGAACGACTTACGCGCCGACACGACGCCCGCCGTCGGATTGCGGATGCGGTCGTAGCTCGCCTTGATGTCGTCGGAGGTCAGCGCCGAGCCGTCGTGGAACTTCACGTTCGGGTGCAGCTTGAACGTGTAGGAAAGCTGGTCCGGCGACACCGTCCACGAGGCCGCGAGATCGCCCACCACCTTCGGATAGCCGGCCCCGTCGAACTTCAGCAGCGTCGAATAGTGCGGCGCGATCGGATGGATCAGCGCGAACGTCGTGGAGGCATGGCAGTCGTAGTTCGGCGGCTCGGCGATCACCGAGAAATTGAGGGTTCCCCCCTTCTTCGGCGCCTGTGCCAGGGCGGCTTGACCCCATGCCAGCCCCGCACATGCCGCGATCGCGGCGGCGCCCAGCAGTTTTCTCATTACGTCCTCCATCACATCACGAATGACTTCACTTGGTGCCGGTTTCGTTGGACCGGCGCTCTCCCTCAGGTGTAGGGGCAGGCGGCCAGATGCGCCCCGCCCTTGGTCTCCAGTTGCGGCGCGTCCCGCTTGCAGCTCTCCCGCGCGATCGGGCAGCGCGGATGGAAGACGCAACCCGATGGCGGGTTCAGCGGGCTGGGCAGCTCGCCGCGGATGATGCTGCGCGGACGGGCCCGCTCGATGACCGGATCGGGAACCGGCGCAGCCTCGAGCAGCGCCTTGGTGTAGGGATGGCGCGGGTCGCGGAACAGCACCTCGGCCGGCGCCAGCTCGACGATGCGCCCGAGATACATCACCGCGACACGTGTCGAGATGTGCCGCACCACGGCGAGATCGTGCGCGATGAACACGTAGGTGAGGCCGAGCCGCTGCTGCAGGTCCTCGAGCAGGTTGATCACCTGCCCCTGGATCGACACGTCGAGCGCCGACACTGCCTCGTCGCACACGATCACCCGCGGGTTCATGCTGAGCGCGCGCGCGATGCCCACCCGCTGCCGCTGGCCGCCCGACAGCTCGTGCGGGTAGCGCAGCGCCATATAGGGAAACAGCCCCACCAGTTGCAACAGCTCGGCGACCCGCGCCGCGATCTCGGGCTTCGGCAGGATGGCGTGCACCCGCATCGGCTCGGCGATGATCTGCCCGACCGTCATGCGTGGGTTGAGCGAGGAATAAGGATCCTGGAAGATCACCTGCATCTTCCGCCGGACCGCCGTCATCTCGTCGGCCCGGAGCGTCGCGATGTCGACGCCCTCGAACTGGGCGGTGCCGTCGGTCGGCTCCTCGAGCCGCAGGATCAGCCGCCCGAGCGTGGACTTGCCGCAGCCTGACTCACCGACGATGCCCAGCGTCTCGCCGGCCCGCACGGTGACCGACACGTCGTTGACGGCGCGAACAATCTTGCGCTTCGCAAGCAAACCGCCGCCGACCGGAAAATGCTTGGAGAGGCCCCGCAGGTCGAGCACGGGTGCAGCGTCGGCGGCAACCGCGCCATGTACGGCCGCCTGTGCCGGCGCCGCGTGCGCGCTCCGCTCCACCTCGCGCCAGCGATGGCAGGCGACGAGATGCTGATCCTCGGCCGCTTCCGCCGGCGGCATCGTGTGGCAGATGTCCTGCGCGAACGGGCAGCGCGGGCTGAACCGGCACCCCTCCGGCGGCGCCAGCAGGTTGGGCGGCGCGCCCTCGATGGTCTGCAGCTTGGCGGTGCGCGGACGATCGAGGCGCGGCACCGCGTTCAAGAGACCACGCGCATAAGGATGCAACGGCCGGGCGAACACCCGCTCGGCCGGCCCGCTTTCGACGAGCCGGGCCGCGTACATGACATTCACCCGATCCGCATAGCGGGCGACGATGCCGAGGTTGTGAGTGATCGCCACCACCGCGATGCCGAGCTTGCGCGACAGCTCCTTGAGCAGCTCCAGGATCTGCGCCTGGATGGTGACGTCGAGCGCGGTGGTCGGCTCGTCCGCGATCAGCAACTTGGGATTGCACGCGAGCCCGATCGCGATCATCACGCGCTGGCGCATGCCGCCCGAGAGCTGATGGGGGTACTGGTGAAGCCGGCTCGCCGGATCGGTGATGCCGACCAGCGTCAGCAGCTCGATGGCGCGGTCGCGTGCGGCCTTGCCGGTCATCCCGAGGTGGATCGACAGCGGCTCCATGATCTGCAACCCGATCGTCAGGACCGGGTTGAGCGAGGTCATCGGCTCCTGGAAGATCATCGAGATGTCGCGGCCGCGGATCTGGCGCATCTCGTCTTCGTCGAGGCCCATCAGGTCGCGCCCGTCGAAGGTGATGGACCCCGCGACGATGCGCGCGGTCGCCTGCGGCAGCAGGCGCATCATCGCCAGCGCCGAAACCGATTTGCCGGAACCCGATTCGCCGACGATCGCGACGATCTCGCCGGGATTGACGCTGTAGCTCACCCCTTCGACTGCGCGCACCGTGCCGTGCGAGGTCACGAAGTGGACGTGCAGATTGTCGATCGTGAGGATCGGACTGCCGGCTGTGCTCGCCGAAGCTACGGGCGGCTCCCGTTGCGGAGTCGTCGATAAGCTCACAGCGACCGTCGCAGTCACCGGCCAAGGCCTCCCTTAATGCGATGACGACGTTGTCTGCCGACATCGCGGGCAATGCCAGCGCTGAGGGCCCTCGCCGTTGTCTTTATTCTCTGCACTTTGCTAACCGATCCCGGACAGGTGGTGCAAGTCTCAATGAGCCAGGGGCCGGCCCGCGCGCCACGGGCGGTCGCCTCCCGCAGCGCACACAGTCCCTCCCTGCCAGCACTTCGCAACGGCAATGTGGCGACCGCAGCGTAAATTTTGAGCGGGACTACGCGCGATCTACGCGCCTGCCGCAACCGATGCGCGAGCCGATGACGCGGGCGCCCCGCCCGCTCCTCAGGCCTCGCATTCTTGTGATCGGCCGCTTGCGCGGGGCTGGCCGGCCTGTGCCCCAAGGAACTGCCCCCGCGCCCCCCGAGTTGCATCATCCGTATCGACCGGAGCGGCCAGATCAGGAGTGAGCCGCCTCCCGGACGAGGAGAGTTGCCATGTTCCGCCTCGACGCCCGCACCGCCCGCTTCGCCACTGCGATCTTTGCAGCGATGACGCTGTTCTACGCGGCGCCGCAAGCTCGTGCGTACGAGAGCGGCCAGTCGGTCGTCACCGAAGGCCTCGTCTGCGACAAAGATTCCGAGGTCGACGCGGTCGTCACGCTGATGCTGCACGGCGAGGACCTGCCGAGCGCGCTCGGCCAGATCAATGCCGGCGCCCAGGTGCCGCGCTGCTCGGCCGGGCAGACCTTGCTCACCACCTACGTCGAGAAGGTCCACACCTTCTATATCAAGGACAACGCCTACACCGTGCACAAGGTGCGCGTGCTGGGCGTCGCGACCAAGACGCCCATCGGCGTGGTGCCCCAAGCGCTCGACGAGCCGATGGAGCAGTTCATCGTATCGACCGAGAAGGCGACCGGCGCCTGAGCGGCCGCGCCCCGGTTCAACGATCACCCGCGAACGCACGCCCGAGCACGCTGTCGAGCTCGGGCGTTTTCGGCAGCTTGATCCCGAGCGGACCTGCGAGCACATCGCGCAGCTCGCCCAGGCTGGCGATCATCCGCTTCTCGGTGTCCTGCCCCACGCGGTGGATGCTGAGCTGCATGCCCCTGAGAGCATAGCGCACGCCCGGCCCCGCCCGCGCCGCAATGGCCATCGCCCGGAAATGCGAGGACGGATGGGTCGAGAGAAAGTAGTTCGCCGCCTCGTAGTCCACCTCGTACTGGGGTTGCAGGTCGAAGCGGTAGAGCGTCGGCCAGGTCGCGCCGATGCGGCCCTGCATCCGGAAATGATCCCCGGCGGCCACGATCCGGAATGGCTCGTGCGGCGTCCCCTGCTCGAGCCCGGGCGCGAACCGCAACGGACCGGTCAGCGTGAACCCGCCGAACCCGACATCGGCCACCAGCCGCTCGCCATCGAGATCGACCAGCAGCAGCATGTGGCTGCGCGGGGTAATCGCATCCTCGGGCTGTCCCCACAGCACCCGGCCGGCAAGCCCGGTCACGGTAAACCCAATGGCGGTGAGCGCGCGCCCCAGCAGCAGGTTGTGCTCGAAGCAGTAGCCGCCGCGCCCGCCGTACACGAGCTTGTCCATGAGTGCGGGCGTGTCGAGCCCGACCGGCCAGCCGAGCAGAGGGTTGAGGTTCTCGAACGGGATGTGGGTGGCGTGCGCGAGATGAATGTCGGCGAGCACCGCCAATGTCGGCTCGGGCCGGCCCCGAAAGCCGATGCGTGCGAGATACGCGGCGAGATCGCCGCCATCGAGCGGTGTGAAATTCATGGGATCACCGCCTCACGCGATGGCGGCCAGATAGCGTGTCACCGACCGCGCCACCGCCTGTTGGGCATCGGTCAGAATGTTCCGGTTCCACCAGGCGCCGTAGATGCGGTCGTAGGCGAACGGCGCCACCGCCGCTGCCACCCGCTTCACGGTTGCCGCATTGAGCGGAATGTAGTTGGGGAAGCTCCGCATGAAGGTGACGTGGCGGCGGTCGATCGTCACCTGCAGGATGTCGCCAGTGAGCAGCAGCCCCTGGTCCTTCTTCACGTGCAGCACAGTACCGCCCGCGAAATGCCCGCCGCAGCGGATCAGCGTGGCGGTCGGTGACAGCGCCCGCGTCTCGCCCTCCCAGAGCACGATGCGGCGATCGGGCCGCATCACCCACTGCCGGTCGTCGGCGTGCAGATAGATCGGGATGTCCCCGAACGCCGCGCTCCACTCGACCATCGTCGTATAATAATGAGGGTGCGAGATCGCGATCGCTGCAAGCCCACCCCGGACCTTGATCGTCGTGATCACGTCGTCCGAGAGCAGGCTGACGCAATCCCACAGCACGTTGCCATCCGCCGCCTCGACCAGCAGTGCCCGCTGGCCGATGGCGAAGGCCGGCGTGATGCCGATGCCGAGCAGGCCGGCGTCGTCCTCGATCCGGCTCTTGTGCGAGGCCCGCAGCTCCTCCAGCGTCAGCCAGTCTTGCCCCTCCCAGCGCACATACTGGCGCTCGTCCTCGCATACCGGACACGCGGCCGGCGGACGCGCGCTGTCGGCGAATTGCGAGCCGCACTGGCGGCAGATGAAGCAGGTCATGTCGCGACCTCCCTTCGGCGTGTCCCACGACCGGACATTGACGGGCCGGCGGGCCAAATCAAGAGACTAATCCATCCGCCAGTAACAAGCTGAGCCATGGAGGTGCCGCTTTCGCGTGCGATTCTCGGTGGAACTCGGGAGGGGCGCATGGAACCGACACTACTGACCCTGGTGGTCTTTTTGGCCGGGACAGACGTCCGCGCGCGACAGCTCGAGCACAACATCCCGGCCCAGGAGTGTCGGGAACGGGCGCGAGCGATCACCGGCGATTTATTCCGCAACTGGACCGGGCGGATCGCGTACTGCAAGCCAAGAGACCAGATCAGAACAGTGATCGCCGATTAATCGAGGCCGGATCGCACATGTGTGCTCGCCTCCGCGAAGGGCGCGGAACGGGCATCGCTATGAGGCTGTGCCCGCCAGCGCCCGCAGCGCCGCGGCTGTGGCCTCATCCGCCGGGAAGAAGGATTCGAGCGCCAGCTCCGACACCGTGATGTCGAGCGGCGTGCCAAACACCGTCGTCGTGCTGATCAGCGACAAGCGACCGGCGGGCGTGTCGAGCTGCATCGGCACCACCACCGAGGCCGCGGCGTCCACCTTCACCGGCCGCGCCCCGCGCACTTCGCCGCTCGGATAGCCTTCGATCTCCTTGAGCAGGTCGGCGAGCCGCGCGTCCGCCGTGACCTCGACCTGCCGCCTGAGCCGCGCCAGCAGGTGCGCGCGCCATTCGGGCAGGTTGGCGATCTGCGGCGCCACGCCCTTCGGATGGAGGCTGAGCCGCAGCACATTGACGGGCGGTGCCAGCAGCGCCGGATCGGCCGCCGCCATCAGCCGCTGCACGGCCGCGTTGGCCGCCACCAGCGTCCAGTGGCGGTCGACCGCCAGCGCCGGATAGGGCTCGTGCCCCGCCAGCACCAGATCGACCGCCCGACGCGCCGCCGCCAGCGCCGGATCGGCGAGCGGCCGTTCGGAAAACGCTGGCGCGAAACCGCCCGCCACCAGCATCAGGTTGCGCTCGCGCAGCGGCACCTCGAGCCGCTCGGCGAGCCGCAAGATCATGTCGCGCGACGGCTGCGCGCGGCCCGTCTCGACGAAGCTCAGGTGCCGTGTCGAGACCTCGGCGTCCATCGCCAGGTCGAGCTGGCTCAGCCGCCGCCGCTGGCGCCAGATCCGCACGTGGTCGCCGACCGTGGACGGGCTTTCGGAAAGGGTCTGCATCATGGCGCAACGCTAGCACAGGCGGCCATCGCAACGGCATTACCTGCCACGTAATCGACCCCATGACCCACCGCAGGCATGGTCCACGGCATCGGCAGCCGGCAATCGCGCCGCAGCCTCAAGCCAAGGAGATCGTCATGATGTCGTCCACGCACCCCCGCACCAACGCTGCTCCCGCCTTCGCGCCCGCGCCGTTCCTGACCCGCGCACTCCTCGCCGATGCCGCCATGAGCGGCGCAGCCGGCGCGCTGATGGCCGGCGGCGCCGGCCTGCTGGCGAGCCTGCTCGCGCTGCCCGAGCCGCTGCTGCGCTATGCCGGCCTTTTCCTGCTGCCCTACGCGGCGTTCGTCGCCTGGCTCGGCACCCGCGAGAAGCTGACACGCGGCGCGGTGCTCGCCGTTGTCGCGATCAATGCGGCCTGGGCCGTGGCGAGCGCGCTGCTGCTGATCGCTGGCTGGGTGTCGCCGAACGCCCTCGGCATCGCCTTCGTGCTGGCCCAGGCCGCCGCCGTCGGCCTGTTCGCCGAGCTGCAGATCATCGGTCTCAAGCAGAGCACCGCGTGAGACACCCCGCTCACCGCCCCGGCGCGGACCACCGTCCGCGCAGGCGCGCATTGAGATCGATGACCGGCGCCTGGGGCCTAGCTCCAGGCGCCGCGTCGCGCCGCGCCATCGCCGGCCAGGAGCGCTGCTCGAAGTGGGCCAGCATCGCCGGCGCGATGAACCGCGTGCGCGAGGCATAGACGTGGCGGTCGCCGGAGCGCGCCTGCTGCACCACGTAGAAGCGCTGCGGCACCACCAGATTGAGCTCGTCCTTGGCCCGCGTCATCGCCACGTAGAGCAGGCGGCGCTCCTCCTCGATGTCCTCCGGCCGGCCCGTCGCCATCTCGGACGGGATGCCGCCGTCGACCGCATTCAGCACGTACACCGCGCGCCATTCCTGCCCCTTGGCGGAATGGATCGTCGACAGGATCAGGTAATCCTCATCGAGCAGCGGCGCGCCCGGCTCGTCGCTGGTAGCGTCCGGTGGATCGAGCGTCAGCTCGGTCAGGAAACGCTCGCGGGAGGCGTACTGCGCCGCGATCCTGACGAGCTGGTCGAGGTCGCCCGCCCTGACCGCCGCGTCCTCGTAGCGCTCGTGCAGCACCGGCTCGAACCACTGCCGCACCAGGTCGAGCTCGGCCGGCCACCCCGCCGTGCGCCCGTTGAGCGTGTCGAGCAGCGTCAGGAAACCGGGCCACGCCTGCCGCGCCGCCGCCGGTGGGCGGAACAACGCGAGCCCGGCGAACGGATCGCTGCGCCCCATCACCCGGTCGAGCGCCTTGCCCGCCGTCGCCGGCCCGATGCCGCCGATCATCTGCAGCACGCGGAATCCGGCGACCCGATCGGTCGGGTTCTCGGCCCAGCGCAGCACCGCGAGCAGATCCTTGACGTGCGCGGCTTCCAGAAACTTGAGGCCGCCGAATTTGACGAACGGAATATTGCGCCGGACCAGCTCGATCTCCAGCAAACCGCTGTGGTGCGAGGTGCGAAACAGCACCGCCTGCTGCTTGAGCGGCAGGCCGGCCTCGCGATTGGCGAGGATGCGCTCCACCACGAAGCCGACCTGGCCGACGTCGTCCGACACCGTGACCAGCGCCGGCTTGTCCTGCGACGCGCGATCCGACCGCAAGTTCTTGGTGAAGCGCTCGGCCGCCGCCGAGATCACCGCGTTGGACGCCGCCAGGATCGGCTGCGTCGAGCGGTAGTTCTGCTCGAGCGTCACCACCCGCGCCCGCGGCGTGAAGGCGTCGGGAAAGTCCAAGATGTTGCGCACCTCGGCCGCGCGGAAGCCGTAGATCGCCTGGGCATCGTCGCCGACCACCGTCAGCCCGCGCCCGTCGGGCTTCAAGCCGAGCAGGATGTCGGCCTGCAGCGGGTTGGTGTCCTGGTATTCATCGACCAGCACGTGGTCGAACAAGGCGCCGACCTCCGCCGCGATCTCCGGCACCGCCATCATCTCGGCCCAGCACAGCAGCAGATCGTCGTAGTCGAGCACGCCCTGCTGCTGCTTGGCCGCGACGTAGGCCTCGAACAGGCGGCGCAGGTCCTCGGTCCACTCCGCACACCACGGGAAGGCGCGCAGCAGCACGTCCTCCAGCGACTGCCGCGCGTTGACCGCGCGCGAGTAGATCGACAGGCACGTCGCCTTGAGCGGAAAGCGCGTCTCCTTCTCCGACAGCTTCAGCTCGTGCCGGACCAGGTTCATGAGGTCGGCCGAATCCTCACGGTCGTGGATGGTGAAGCCCGGCGACAGGCCGACCTGCGTCGCGAAGGTGCGCAGCAGCCGCGCGCCGACCGCGTGGAACGTGCCCGACCAGCGGACAGCCTCCCGCGCGCGGGGATGCTCCGGCCCCAGCGCCGCCGCGACGATCCGCTCGGCCCGTCGCGTCATCTCGGACGCCGCCCGCCGCGAGAACGTGAGCAGCAGGATGCGCCCCGGGTCGGCGCCGTGCACGATCAGGTGGGCGACGCGGTGCGCCAGCGTGCTGGTCTTGCCCGAGCCGGCGCCCGCGATGACGAGCAGCGGCCCGGCCGGCGCGGCGCCGCGCTCGGCGATGCCGTGCTCGACAGCCGCCCGCTGCTCCGGATTGAGCTTGGCCAGATGAGTCGTGGCGTGCGCGAGCACCGATGATCCCGATCTGTTCTCTTTCGACAGGAGGAGCACGATTCGGGGGCCGCACCCAAATCGGCGCCGCCGCCGACACCCCGTTTCATGATAGAGACGAGACGCCACCAGGCGGCCGCCCGCGAGCATGGCGACGATGGACCCGACCGTTTCCGAAGCGCCCAACGCAAAGCCCGCGGGGCCCGCGCCCGACGCCGACGGCGATCTGCTGCTCTATGACAACGACTGCCCGTTCTGCAGCGCTTATGTGCGCCTCGCCCGCCTGCGCGAGGCGGGCGTCGCCCTGCAGATCCTTGGCGCCCGCGACCACCCGGATCTCGTCCGCGCCTTCCGCGCACAGGGCCTCGACGTCAACGCGGGCATGATCCTGCAGCTCGCCGGAAACACCTATTTTGGTGGCGATGTGATTCACGTCTTGGCCCTGATGTCGACCCCGCGCACGTGGGTCAACCGGGCCTGGAACGCGGTCTTCTCCAATCGGAGGGTCGCCCGCGCACTCTACCCGGCGCTCCGCGCCGGCCGCAACGCCACCCTTCGCCTCCTCCGCCGCCCGCCGATCGCGTAGACGCGCTCAGGCCAGCACCGCTCAATATGTCCCCCGGCCCCCCGAGATGTCGAACACCGCGCCAGTGGTGAAGCTGCACGACGGGCTGGCGATCCACGCGATCATCGCCGCGATCTCCTCCACCGTGCAGAAGCGGTTCATCGGGATGCGGCCGCGCGCGTTGTCGATGTGTGCCTGCGTCATCTGCCCAAGCAGCGGCGTCTCGGTGATCACCGGCGCGATGCAGTTGATCGTGATGCCGGTTGTCGCCAGCTCCTTGGCGACCGCCTTGGAGAACCCGATCACCCCCGCCTTCGCCGCCGAGTAGGGCGATGCGTTGGCCGAGCCCTCCTTGCCGGCGATCGAGGCGACGTTGACGATGCGTCCGTAACCGGCGGTCCGCATGTGAGGCACCGCCACCCGGCAGCACAGGAACACGCTCGTCAGATCGATCTTGATCACCCGCTCCCAGTCCTCGAGCGGATAGTCCGTCATTGGCAGCACCGGGCCGTTGATTCCGGCATTGTTGACTAGAATTGGAATGGTACCGAAACGGCTGACCGCCTCGCCGAAGGCCTGCTCGATCGATGCCAGCGAGGTGACGTCGACGCGCTGCACGAGATCGGGAGCGAACCCGCCACCGGCCGGCAAGCCGGACAGATCGATGTCCCACAGCACCGTACGGCAGCCCTGGCGGGCGAATTCCTTGGCGGTCGCAAGACCGATCCCGCGCGCGCCTCCGGTGATGATGGCAACCTGATCGTCGAGTGACATGGCAGCTCCTGGTCTCACGCGTTCGCCGAGCCCGGCCAACCGACCGCCGTCAGCGCCCGCACGCTGGCGGCGAGGCTGTGATCGGCATCCCCATCCAGAATCTCGAGCACGGTCTCGCCCGCATAGCCGATGGCACCCAGCGTCTCGGAGATCTTGTCGAACGGCACCATTCCTTTGCCGACTGCAAGGTGGCGGAAGGTGTCGAGCGGGGTGTCGGCGGCATAGACGAGCCGCAATCGCGACCCCAGCGCCGTCAGCGCGGCGTGCGGCTCCTCGCGCCCGAAGGCCCCGTTTGCGACGTCGTAGCCGATCGCGATCTGCTCCCAGCCGTAGGCGTCGAAGAAGCCCAGCAGATCGCGCGCCGTGTAGAGAAAGCTCAAGGGGTGGTTCTTCACCACGATCTCGACGCCGGTGTCGCGCGAAGCCGGCACCAGCACGTCGAGCGACCTGCGGAAATGATCGCAGAGCGCGCCCTCGTCCGCCGGCAGCATCGGGTTCGCCTTGCCCGGATTGACGACGACGCCCTTGGCGCCCCACGCGGCGCCGAGCCGCATCGCCTCGATCACCACGTTGCAGGTATGCGCCCGCATCTCCGGCACCACCGAGGCGAGATTGATGTCGAGATTGGGCTGGTTCAGCGTCAGGACGCGCAGGCCCCGCGCTGCCAGCAGCGCCGCGACGCGGCTGCGCTCGCGGCCACCCTCGTCATGGCTCGGCCAGTAGTGCCCGGGGATCAACATCACCTCGAACGTGCGATAGCCGTGGTCGGCCAAGTGATCGAGGCACGATGCCAGCGGCAGGCGCGCGGCAAAGGGATAGGTGTTGACGGCAAAAGCAGCGGCCACACGGGAACTCATGATGATGTGGTCTTCCGGGCTCCGGGGACCGCGCAAGTGGAGCGCCCCAACTAGCAGGGCGCTCCCGCGGGTGTCCTAGTTCGCCTTCTTCAGGAAGTCGCCGTAGCGCGCCACCACCTCGTCATAGGCCGCTTCCGGCGTGCCGTTGCTGAGCAGCATGCGCTGCATGGCATCGCCGAGCACCTGGTGGAAGTTCACGCTGAGGATCGAGTAGCCGACGAAGCGGCCGCGCTGCTTGACCAGCTCGCCCCACGCCTTCTGGCGATCCGTGACGCCCTTGGCGAGCTCGGGCGTGGTGTAGACCGAGGCGCGTGCGACCACCTCGCCCCCCTCGGCCGCGATGGCCTGGGCCTCGGGGCTCGTCAGGAACTTGATGAACTGCCAAGCCTGCTCCTTGAGCTGGGAGTTCGCGTTGAGGACGAGCTGGAAGCCGTAGACCACCAGCTTGCCGTCCGGCTTGAAAGCCGGCGGCGGCGCCCAGCCGAGGTCCTCGCCGGCCCCGCCGGTCTCGATCGCGCGGTAGCGGAAGAGGCCGAAGGTGGCCATCGCCACGGTGCCGGCGCGAAGTCCGTCGTGGACCTCGTTGTAGCCGAACTGGATGCTCGCCTGCGGCGTCGCCCCGCACTTGCCGTAGAGGTCCTTGATCGTCTGGGCAATGCGGACGAAGTCCTCCTTGCTGCCGAGGAACTGGCGGCCTTCGTCGTCGAAGTACTTTCCGCTCGTCTCCGAGATCATCGAGCTGAACAGGTTCTCGGCCAGCGGCTGCGCGCCGCCAATACCGCCGCCCGAGCCGAGCGGCACCGCATATCCGACCACGTTGTCCTTGTTGAGCTTGCCGCCCGCGGCGCACACCTCATCCCACGTCTTCGGCGGCGTCACGCCGGCTTTCACCAACAGGCTCTTGCGGTAGAGCAGCACCGGGATGCGGAAATCCTGCTGCATGCCGTATTGCCCGCCCATCACCTTGGTGGCCGACAGCGGCAGCAGCCAATCCGTCTCGCTGACGTTGTCGCGCTTGATCAGGTCGTCGAGCTTGACGATCGAGCCGGTCCGCGCCGCTTCCAGCATCGAGTAGTTGGCAAAGCGCAGGACATCGGGCGTGCTCGACTTGCTGCGCAGGGCGCGGAACGACGGCTGCTGGGTCGGATCGACCTGCACCTTGACCTTGATGTTCGGATTGGCCTTCTCGAAGGCCTCGATCATGCGGCTCTGCGCACCGGCCCGCGGATCGTTCTTGTTGTTGGGGTCGAGGAAGGTCGCGAACGTGATCTCGACCGGCGCCTGGGCGAGCGCCGCCGGCACGGCAGCCGCAACGGCCACCACAGCCGCGGTCGCAGCGAAAGCGGCGCGGCGGGTGAAGGCCGCCTCCCGGTATACGGTTGTCTTGAAGGGTCTCTCTGGCATGGTCTCTACTCCCTAGGATCTAAGAGTTGCAGTTCGAAGGCGTTACCCCTTGACCGTGCCGGCCGTCAGACCGGCGACGAACCAGCGCTGCGCGAGGACGAAGATCACCAGCACCGGGATCGACGCGACGATGGAGAAGGCCATCGTGTACGACCACGAGATGCCGACGGAATCGAACACCTGGTTGACCAGCGCCACCTGCAGCGTGCGGCTGGCGATATCGGGCGCGAACACCGCCACCGTGATGTAGTCGTTCCACGTCAGGATGAACCCTAGCACGCACAGCGCGGCGAGGCCGGGCCGGATGAGCGGCAGGATCAGCCGGGTCAGGATCTGCATGCGGCTGGCGCCGTCGACCAATGCGGCCTCGTCGATTTCCGCCGGCACCGCCTCGATGAAGTTCTGCACGAACCACACCGTCTGCGGCGCGAGGCGGGCCGCGCTGATCACGATGATGACCCAGCGGCTGTTGAGCAGCCCGAGCTGGTCGAGCAGATAGTAGGTCGGCACCAGCAGGGCGACGCCCGGAACCATCGAGGTCGCCAGGATGGTCAGCATCAGGGTGTTCTTGCCGCGGAACGAGAAGCGCGCCGCCGCGTAGCCGGCCGGCACGCCCACGACCAGCGCCAGCAGCACCGACCCGATCGCGTAGAGGAAGGAGTTGAACAGCTCGATCACGAACGTCTTGTGCGTGAAGACGTCGAGATAATTGTGCAGCGTCAGCGGATCCGGGATGATCGTCGGCGGAAACGACACCGCCTTGACCTCCGTCTTCAGCGACGTCGCGAGCGCCCACAGGATGGGCCCGAGCACGAACAGCGTGAACAGGATCGCCGCGCCCCACGCCAGGGCGCGTTGCAGTAGGACGTCGCGTGTCAGCCCCTGAGCATCCATCTCGTATCCGGCCTCAACCCGAGACGCGTCCGGTCAGGCGGACGTAGAGCGCGCCGAGACAGACGTTGACGGCGAGCACGATCACCGAGGCGGCCGCGGCCGGAGCCACGTTCTGCGCCTGCACGGTCTCGCGGAAGATGTCGAAGCTCCACGTCGTGGTGCTGCCCAAAGGACCGCCGCCGGTCAGCACGATGATCAGCGTGACGAGCGTCAGATAGAGGATGCCGAGAGTCAGTGCGGTGCTGCCGAGCGTCGGCAGGATCTGGGGAAACGTCACGTAGCGGAACTTGGCGACGATCCCGCCGCCGTCGATGTCGACCGCCTCGTAGAGATCCTTCGGCACCGCCTGCAGCGCCGCGCTCATCATCACCATGACGTAGGGAAAGGTCCACCACACCGTCACCACGATGACCAGAAAGAGCGCCATGGAGGGATCGCCCAGCATGAGCCCCGGCTTGAGGCCGATCGACTTCATCGCGTAAGTCAGCGGCCCGAACGACGGGTTGAGGATCCACAGCCAGACGCTGCCGACGACGGCCATCGAGAGGGTGTAGGGCAGCAGCCCGACCACCCGCAGCACGCGTCCCGTGCGGCCCATGGTGTCGAAGGCGAGCGCGGCGCCGAGCCCGACCGGAAGCACCATCAGCAGCGATCCGAACACGTACAGCAGCGATGTCTTGGACACCGCGAGAAAGGCGGTCGAGGTCAGCGCGTCGAGATAGTTCCTGAGCCCGACGAACTCCTTCAGCTCGAAGAAATGCGTGGTGTGGAAGCTCATCCAGATCACGAATAACGTCGGATAGAGCGTCACCAGCAGCAGCAGCCCGATGACCGGTGCGAACCACAGCCAGTGCCGCTCGGCCAGCGGCCCGCCCTGGTCTGCGCCCGTTGGGAACCCGGCGCCCGCCATCGTTCGCGTCCTCCACCCTCGGGCGCGCGCACGGTCGGCGCCCGGATTTGATTTCGGCTCTTCTGCGAAGCCATTGCATTGACGAGGGGATGAACCGCGCCTAATCTGCGGAACATCATTCCACGAGAAATGGTGGTCCGAGCGATGGCCGTTGTCAACCCCTTCGTCGATCGCGTGCTGGAAGTCGTGACGGTGCTCGCTGAGGACGGACAAAGCCTCCGGCTGGGCGAGATCAGCACCCGCCTCGGCCTGTCGAAGAGCGTGACCCATCGCATGCTGTCCTCGCTGTGCGCGGCGGGATGGGTGGCGCAGGACGATGCCACCGGCTTCTACCGGCTGACCATGCGGCTACCCCTGCTCGGGCAGCGCTTCCTCGCTGCCTCGGGCATCACCGACGTCACCAAGCCCGTTCTGCAAGCGCTCGCGAGAGAGAGCGGCGAGCTCGCGCTGCTGACCGCCGTCGACGGCGAGCGGCTGAGCTGGATCGGCTCGGAGCAGGGCGCAACCTCGGGCCTCATCTTCAAGGGCGGCTCGCGTACCCTACCCCTTCATGCCTCGGCCAACGCCAAAGTCTGGCTTGCCACCCTCCCCGTGGAGCGCGCCGTCGCCATCGTGCTCGAGCGCGGGTTCGGAACGGAGAAGGAGAACGGTCCCAACGCCGTGCGCACCGTCGAGGGTCTGCTGGCCACGCTCGCGGAAACCAGGAAACGCGGCTGGGGGATCAATCTCGAGGAGACCGAGATCGGCGTGGTCACCGTCGCGCGCGCCATTCACGACCGCGGGGCGAGCTCCCCCGTGGTCGGCACCGTCAGCGTCTGCGGCCCCTCCGTCCGCTTCGGACGCAAGGAGGCCGAGCGCCTCGCCAAGGGACCGCTCGCCCGCGCGGCCAAGGAGTTGACCGAGCTGTGGCCGCTGCGCACGAGCCGCAGCGATCTGCCGGCCGCGGTCGCCATCTGATCCAACGACAAAACGAAACACCCCGGGAGGTTGACGTGAAAGTCGCTCTTGTCGAAGTCAATCATTGGCATGTCCCGCTCTACCTCGATGCGCTGAAGCAATCCGGCGTCGAGGTCGTCGGCGTCACCGACTCCGATGGCATCGCCGGCCAGGCGATCGCCGATCGCTTCAAAGCCCCCCTCTACAAATCCCACCGCGAGCTGCTGGCCGCCCAGAAGAGCGTCGACCTGGCGTTCGTGTTCGGCCGCCACCTCGACATGCCGGTCATTGCCGCCGATCTGATCGAGCGCGGCATCCCCTTCGCCATCGAAAAACCCTGCGCCGTCACCTCCAAGGCCGTCCTCGCCCTCGCCGCCCAGGCCGAGGCCAAGGGCGTGTACGTGGCGGTTCCCTTCATCCTGCGGCTGAGCGACACCCTGAGGATCATCAAGGCCTCGGAAGGCAGCGCGGACGGCGGCCTCGAGCATGCCCATTTCCGCTTCATCGCAGGCTCGCCCGACCGCTACCGCAAGGCCAACGTGCCCTGGATGCTCGATCCCGCGCAGTCCGGCGGCGGCCCGCTGCTGAATGTCGGCATCCATTTCGTCGACCTCTTCACCCGGCTCGCGGGCGCGCCGGTGGTCTCGGTGTCGGCTCTCGCCCACTCCAACCTCAATCACCTGCCGATCGAGGACTTCATTGCGGTGCGCATGCAGACCGCGTCCGGCGCCATCGGCACGCTCGAATGCGGCTACTCGTTCCCGTCCGATCCTCAGCGCCAGCGCGACTTCGCCCTGTTCCTTCGCTCCCGCCGCGCCTACTACCAGTCCGAGGGCGACACGCTCGTGGTGCGCTCCGCCGCCAACGGCAAGACCACCCAGCGCATTGAGCCGACGCGCTATGAGACCGACGTCTACTACGGCGAGTTCGTCAAGCGCGTGCTCGCCGATCTGGCCGAACGGCGCGCGCCGATCGCCGGCCTGCGCGATGTCGCGCACTGCTTGCGCTTGATCGAGGCCGCCTATGCTTCGGCCCGCCAGGGCGGTGTCGCAGTCGAGATGAAATCCTGAAGGCTCGGGCGATGGGCCCAACCCGGGTCCGCTTGGCAAGGGCCGCCTGTCGCCCGACACCTTGAGCAGTCCAACCGCATCCAACCAGTCGTCTAGGGAGCACAGTCATGTTGAGCGGTCACGGCGTCGTCGCGATCTGGAACGGGATCACCGAGGAAGGGCGCGCCCAGTTCTACGACTGGCATCTCCACGAGCACATGCCCGAGCGCGTCGGCATCCCGGGCTTTTGCCGCGGCCGCCGCTACCGCGCTGTCGATGCCTCAACCCAGCCCGAGTTCTTCACGCTCTACGAGGTCGACACGTTCGAGGTGCTGCAGGGCCAGGACTACGCCAACCGCCTCAATGCTCCGACGCCATGGACCAAGAAGGCCACCGCCCACTTCCGCGACACCTCGCGCGGACTGGCGCGCGTGCTGGCGAGCACGGGCCCGGGGCCGGGCGGGCTCATCGCCACGCTGCGCTTCCGCGTGACGTCCGGCAAGGAGGACGCCGCTCGCACTGCGCTCGGCGCTCTGATGGCCGAGATCGTCGCGCTACAGGCCGTGACCGGTGCCCACCTGTGCCGCGCCGACGACGACGCGTCGGGCGTCAAGACGGCAGAGAGCAAGGGCCGCACCGACATCCAGGCGCCGCCCAACTGGTTCGTGCTGATCGAGGCGTGCGGCGCCGACGCACTCGCCGAGCCAATCCGCCGCGTCTCGGCCGCCGCAGGCGTCGAGCAGCCGGTCGTCGGCCGCTATGCTCACGAGTACACCCGCCTCAAGACCGACTGGACGGCAGGCTGATCGGTTCGCCGGCTCGAGGGACATACGATATGACACCCGTTCTCCGCACCGCCGTCATCGGCGCCAGGATCGGCCAGCTACATGCGTCGGCGCTGGCGCGTCTGCCCCACACCGAGCTGCGTTGGGTCTGCGATATCAACTCCGATCTGGCCAGCCAGGTCGCCGCTGCGAACGGCTGCACGAGGGCAACGACGCGTTTCGAGGAGACGCTCGCCGATCCCGACGTCGACCTGGTCACCATCGCGGTGCCTCATCATTTGCACTTCGACGTCATCCGCAAGGCGCTCGAGGCCGGCAAGCACGTCGCCGTCGAGAAGCCCATCTGCAATACGCTGGACGAGGTCGATCGCGTCATCGCCTTGCGCCGAACTCACCCCCAGCGCATCGGCGTGATCTTCCAGAACCGCTTCTCGCCGGCCGCTCGCCGCTTCATGGACAGCGTGCGCGGCGGCGAGATCGGCGAGGTCCGGCTCGCCTGCCTCTCGCTGAAATGGCATCGCGCCGCCGGCTACTTCGCGTCGGCGCCGTGGCGCAGCAAATGGAGCACGGCCGGCGGCGGTGTTTTGACCACCCAGGGCATCCACTACCTCGATCTGATGCAGGCCGCCGTCGGATTGCCGGCGCGCGTAAGCGCCCACATCGCCACCCTCGCCAACGACATCGAGGTTGAGGACACCGCGGTGGTGATGGGAACGTTCCCCAACGGCGGGCTGTTCTCGCTGGCCGCCACCACCGCCTGCTATCCCGAGGAGCCGGCCTATGTGCAGATCGTCGGCTCGAAGGGCTCGGTGTGCCTGAGCGAGTGTCGCGGGCAGATGACGTTCGCGATGACGGTTGCACCGGACGTCCCGCGGCGGGCGCCGCTGCTGCGCTCGCTGGGCGACATCGACGACATGGAGCCGCAGAACAGCACGGTCCCGATCCAGACCAGCGACGAGGGCCACAAGGACTTCTTCGACGCGTTCGCCCGCGCGATCCTGACGAGCCGGGCGTTCGAGATGGACGAGGTGGAGGCGCGCAAGACCAGCCTGCTGCTCGACGCCATCTACCGCTCAGCACGCGAAGGCGCGGAGATTAGGCTCGACGGCAAGCGCTCCTAGGCAAGCGCCCCTGGGCGGCGCCTGCCATGACGAGACCGCATTTGCTGGCAAGGTGGGCGCGTGCTGGATCGCGCGTCCGCCAGCGCCCCCGCGAGCGAGGTTCTCATCATGCCCATGGATCCAAGGCCCACCGTCGGCGCGCCGGACGACGACCCCTACCTCTGGCTCGAGGAGGTCGACGGCGCCCGCGCCACCGCCTGGGTCGACCAGCAGAACAGCGTCACGCTGGCGAAGTTCGCCGGCGGCCGCTTCGCGCAAGATCGGGATACGCTGGCCGCGATCCTCGACCGGCCGGACAACATCCCGTTCGTCATGCGGCGCGGCGCCCGTCTCTACAATATGTGGAAGGACGCCCGGAACCCGCGTGGCCTGTGGCGGCGTACCACCCTCGACAGCTTCCGCACCGCACAGCCCGCCTGGGAGATCCTCCTCGACATCGACGCGCTCGCGGCCAGCGAGAAAGAGGATTGGATATGGCAGGGCGCCTCGACGCTGCCGGGCTCCCATGACCGGGCGATCCTTTCGCTGTCGCGCGGCGGCAGCGATGCTGCCGTGCTCCGCGAGTTCGATATCGCCGCCAAGGCGTTCGTGACCGATGGCTACGACCTACCCGAAGCCAAGAGCGGCACCGTCTGGCTCGACCGCGACACGCTGTTGCTGTTCAGCGCCTACGGCGACGGCATGGCGACCAAGTCGGGCTATGCCCGGACCGTCCGGCTGTGGCGGCGGGGATCGGGTGTCGACCGGGCGCCGGTCCTGCACGAGACGACGCCCGACAGCATGGTGCTGTGGGCCGCCGTCGACCGCACCCAGAAGACGGAGACGGTGTGGTTCGCCGACAAGCCTGGTTTCTTCGACACCATCCTCTGGCTCGGCGACCGCAATGGCCCTCGGGTCAAGGTCGATTTGCCGACCGACGTCACCCTGGAAAGCTATCGCGACTGGCTAGCCGTGAAGCGGCGCACGGAATGGACGATCGGCGGCAAGACTCACGCGCCCGACACGCTGCTCGGCATCTCGCTGCCGGCGTTCCTCGCTGGCGATCGCGACTTCGCGGTCCTGTTCGAGCCGGGCGAGCGGCGGGCGCTCCAGCACTTCTTCTGGAATGACGGTCAACTGGTCTTGTCCATCCTCGATGACCTGAAACCGGTGTTCGAGGTCCTGCGGCCCTCGTCCGGCGCCTGGGCGCGATCGAAACTGTCGGGGCTGCCCGAGATCGGCGTGGTCAACGTCTGGCGTCTCGACATGGAGGAGGCCGAGGGCAATGGCGATCTCCTCGCCAACGTGCAGGACCCGATCACGCCCGCGACCATGTCGCTGATCGAGGACGGCAAGGCGCCGGCCGTGCTTAAGCAGGCCCCGCGCACGTTCAACGCCGACGGGCTGGTCGTGACCCGCCACGATGCAATCTCGGCGGATGGCGAGCGCATCCCCTACGTGCAGGTCGGCCCGCCCGGCGAGACCGGCGACGCGCCGGTGCACCTCAACGGCTACGGCGGCTTCGGCGTGTCACAGCTGCCCTACTACAGCTCCGCCATCGGCAAGCTCTGGCTCGAGCGCGGTGGCACCAGCGTCACGGCCAGCCTGCGCGGCGGCGGCGAGTTCGGCACCCGCTGGCACGACGCCGGGCGTCTGGCGAAGAAGCCGGCCTCGCACGACGATTTCGCCGCCGTTGCGGCCGATCTCGTGCGTCGCGGGGTGACGCGACCGCAGCGCATCGCGGCGGAAGGCGGCTCCAACGGCGGCATCCTGATCACCAACATGCTCACCCGCTATCCCGAGCGGTTCGGCGCTTTGTTCTGCACCATTCCGCTGATCGACATGCGCCGCTACAGCAAGCTGCTCGCCGGCGCGAGCTGGATTGCCGAGTACGGCGATCCCGACAAGCCGGAGGAATGGGCGTTTCTGAAGACCTACTCGGCCTACCACAACGCCGAGGCCGGTCACCGCTACCCGCCGATCCTGCTCGCCACCACCCGCAAGGATGACCGCGTGCATCCGGGCCACGCCCGCAAGATGACCGCCAAGCTGCAAGCGCTCGGATACGAGGCCTATTTCTACGAGCCCCCCGCCGGCGGTCACGGCTACGGCAAGGACAACAAGGAGCGCGCCGCGTTCACGGCTCTGGGTTATGCCTTCATGAGAGACAAGATTGGATGGCGCGCCGACGGCGCTTGAGCCTCACCCGCGCTAAGACGCTAGCCGCGCACGCTCAGTCCGCGAGGGCACGTGGCAGCGCCCCTGATCGAGGCTACTTGTCGGCCGGTGCCAGCGCACCGCGAGCGGGTGCCGTCGGCTGGCGGCCCGCGAACAGGTCGTAGCAGGCGAGCCGCGTCGCCTCGTCGCCCATCTGGACACACGTCTTGATCTCGATGGGGCCGTCCGTGGAGGGCCGCGCGCCCAGCACGCCGTACAATCCGATCAAGAGCGCCCCAACGCCGACCACCGCCATGACGTAGCGGGAGAAATGGTCTCCGCGCGCCGGTCTGTCCTCGCCAGCGTCCTCGGCGGATGGAATGCCGTCTTTCGGCAGGGGTTCGTGGCTCATCGCAGTCTCCATCGCCCCGTTCGGGTACGCTCGGCGGAGGCGCAACGTGGCGACCGTCGCCGGGCGGCGACTGCCGACACAGTTAGGCAGGCCGGCATAGAAAATCGAGATGGAAAGAAGGGTCGAAATATATACGGGCCGGAGCAGGAGCTCGCGCCTTGACCCCATGACGCCCGAGTTGACGGGCAGCCGTTCCCCTCGTGTAGGCTCTACCGACGATCCGTCCTGAGACCGAGAGCGGAACAAATGACCGTCAGCGCCCCGGACATTCACCAAACGCTGGAATACCGGCCAACGGCGGAAATCGTCAGGTTGCTGCCGACCGGCCTCTTGCTGATCTTCCTCGGTCTATTTTTGTACGCGATCCTGGACCCTGATCGCGAGCCGGCGACGACGTTTCTAGGGATCGGGGCGTGCTTTGTAATGGGGATCGCCGTAATCGGAATTGCGCTGTGGAACCGCTACGATCACGGCAGGCCACTGTTCGCGCTGTCGCCAGCGGGCATTCACTACCGCATTCCGTGGGTGAAGGAGCTCCTCATCCCTTGGCGCGAGGTGAAAGGCATCGACTCGATCGACATCCAAACGGGGGGTTTGGTCGATGAGCTGGTCGACAAAGATGCCGCGATACGACGCCATCACCTTTCGCGGCGTCACCGTGGTCCTGGTGCCGAAGCCGCTCTATGACCAGAAGATCCACATCCGCTCGTTCCTCCTGCGCGGCCCCGGCTGGAAGGCCAACTTCATCCCGAAAGGCGCGCTGGTCCAGGTCGCGCTGCATCACGAGCTGGTCTCGGTCGATCCGGCGTCGCTCCGCGACGCGGTCGAAGCGCGGTGGCTTGCGTTTCGCGATCAGCCCGCGGTCCCGCCGACGAGGACAAGCGTGCCACGTATCGTACGCGCGATGACGGCACGCAGCACCGGCGCTGCGCCAACGACGAACGTCGTCGCGATGGGCGACGACCCGAAGTCGATGTCCACATGGGAAGCCATCAAGATCATTGTCCCGCTGATCGGCATCGCCGCCGTGCTCACCAATCTCGCCGGACTATGGGAGCTGCCGGGGCAGAGTGAGGAGCGCACCGCGCGCGCCAAGGCCCGCGAGGTGCGCGAATACTGGCAGGAATCGAACCGGCGGATGAAGGAGGAATGGAAGAAGCGGGATGCGGAAGAAAAGGAGCGACAAAAGAGGTTCGACGAGGACATGAGGCGCGTCTTCGGCCGATAGGCGCCGCTCAATCGGAGCCGGACGCGAAAATCCAGACGTGCTCA
>JAESFN010000214.1_pt1 | contig 77680 bp, 80 predicted proteins | sample 9269411 | NCBI WGS metagenome assembly JAESFN01 (sample SAMN14505399, study PRJNA617100) | algae metagenome | isolation source: Iphinoe sp. HA4291-MV1 and co-occurring heterotrophs from trail next to... | place: USA: Maunawili Falls, Hawaii | collected 2009-07-25
CCCTTGCCGAGATGGATCATCTTGGTGCCGGTATCGGCCTGCTGCCTGTTGTTGGTGAGCGCGACCGAATAGAATTCGCCGACGCTGTTCTCGCCCTTCAGGATGCAGGACGGATATTTCCAGGTGATCGCCGATCCGGTCTCGACCTGCGTCCACGACACCTTCGAACGCGCGCCGGCGCACATCGCCCGCTTGGTGACGAAATTGTAGATGCCGCCCTTGCCCTCGGCATCGCCGGGGTACCAGTTCTGGACGGTCGAATATTTGATCTCCGCATCCTCGTGGGCGTAGAGCTCGACCACCGCGGCGTGGAGCTGGTTCTCGTCGCGCATCGGCGCGGTGCAGCCCTCCAGATAGGAGACGTAGCTGCCCTTGTCGGCGACGATGAGCGTGCGCTCGAACTGGCCGGTATTCTCGGCATTGATGCGGAAATAGGTGGAAAGCTCCATCGGGCAGCGCACGCCCTCCGGCACGTAGACGAAGGTGCCGTCGGAGAAGACCGCGCTGTTGAGGCAGGCGTAATAATTGTCGCGCTGGGGGACGACCGAGCCGAGATATTTCTTCACCAGCTCCGGGAACTCGCGGATCGCCTCGGAGATGGAGAGGAAGATGACGCCGGCACGGCGCAGCTCGTCGCGGAAGGTGGTGGCGACGCTGACGCTGTCGAACACCGCGTCGACCGCGACCTTGCGCGCGCCCTCGACGCCGGCGAGCACCTTCTGCTCCTCGATCGGGATGCCGAGCTTCTCGTAGGTGCGGCGGATTTCGGGGTCGAGCTCGTCGAGCGAGGCGAGCGTCGGCTTCTTCTTGGGCTCGGCGTAATAATACGCGTCCTGGAAATCGATCGGCGGGATGTCGAGCTTCGCCCAGTCGACCTCCTCCATGGTGAGCCAGGCGCGATACGCCTTGAGCCGCCAGTCGAGCATCCACTCCGGCTCGCCTTTTTTGGCGCTGATGTAGCGGACGGTGTCCTCGTTGAGGCCCTTGGGCGCGAACTCCTGCTCGATGTCGGACGAGAAGCCCCATTCATAGTTCGACGCACGCTCGGCGGCCTCGATCGCTTCCTTGTTGCGGACCTCGCTCATCGCGCCGCCTCCGCGAGGCTGGAGAGGCTCACATTCTGGAGCGCGCCGCGCACCGCGCCGTTGACCACGCCCATGTGCGGGCGGACCTGGCAGGCGCGCTCGAGCGCGCAATCGTGGCGCTCGGCATCGACGCAACTGGTCATCTGGATCGGGCCTTCGACCGCCTCGATGATGTCGGCGAGGCTGATCTCGGCCGCGGTGCGAGTGAGGGTGAGGCCACCGCCGGTGCCGCGCGCGGTTTCCAGCAGGCCGGCCGCGGCGAGGCGGCCGGTAAGCTTCTGCGCGGTCGGGAGCGGGATGCCGGTTTCTTCGGCGAGCACGGTGGCGCTGAGCCGCGCGCCCGCACCGTGGCGGGCGGCGGCGGCCATCATCACGACCGCATAATCGGCAAGGCTGGTGAGGCGCATCTGCGAATGATTCTCAAATCGGACTGATTCGTTCCGATTGGGCATGTGGTCCCGTTGCAATCTGAAATCAAGCGCTTTGACCCACCCGGATCGCGGTGCCATAGCCGCGGCAAGATGGCGCTCTATCCCCTCGTCCGGCCGCTGGCTTTCGCGCTCGATGCGGAGGCGGCGCATCGCGTGACAATCCGGTCGCTGAAGCTGGCGCCGGCCGGCCGGCCGGCCAGAGCCGATCCGCTGCTGAAGATCAATGTCGCCGGGCTGGACTTTCCCAATCCGGTCGGGCTCGCCGCCGGGTTCGACAAGGATGCCGAGGTCTGGCGGCAGATGCTCGGCTTCGGTTTCGGCTTCGTCGAGGTCGGCACGCTGACGCCGCAGCCGCAGGCAGGCAACGATCGCCCGCGTCTGTTCCGCCTCGCCGAGGACCGGGCGGTCATCAACCGCATGGGCTTCAACAATGGCGGACAGGCGGCGGCGCTGGCCCGGCTCGCGCGGCGCCATCGCAGCGGCGGGATCGTCGGGGTCAATATCGGCGCCAACAAGGACAGCCCGGACCGGATAGCGGACTATGCGGTGGGCGTGCGGGCGATGCTCGGCGTCGCCGACTATCTCACCGTCAACATCTCCTCGCCCAACACGCCGGGCCTGCGTGCGCTGCAGGACAAGGCGGCGCTCGACGAGCTGCTCGCCGCGGTGATGGAGGCGCGGGGCGCCGGACCGCCGGTGTTCCTCAAGGTCGCGCCGGATCTGGAGCGGCAGGATATCGACGACCTTGCAGCGGTGGCGGTCGCGCGCAAGATCGACGCGCTGATCGTGTCGAACACCACCTTGAGCCGGCCGGTGCTGCGGTCGAAACACCGCGCGGAATCGGGCGGTCTGTCGGGCGCGCCGCTCAAGGCGCTGGCGCTGGAACGGCTGCGCGATTTCCGCCGGGCGACCGGGGGCGCGCTCCCGCTGATCGCGGCCGGCGGGATCGAGACGGCGGCGGACGCCTATGCGCGCATCCGGGCCGGCGCGAGCCTTGTCCAGCTCTACAGCGCTCTGGTCTACGAAGGGCCGGGGCTGGCCCGACGTATAGCCTCCGGCTTGAGGGCCCTCATGGAAAGTGACGGGCATGCGCGCTTGACGGACGCCATCGGGACTGAAAGGCCGTAATCATGCTCAGCCGCCTCCTCACCCCGCTCGCCCTCCTGGTTGCTGCCTGCGCCGCGCCGGCCCAGCAGATTCCGGCGCCAGCACCGACAAGCCGGGGGGCGGTCTCCGCCGCCGACCCGCGCGCCGCGGAAACGGGCGTCGAAATCCTGCACGCCGGCGGCACCGCGGCCGATGCGGCGTTCGCGATGATGGTCGCGCTGACCGTGGTCGAGCCACAGAGCTCCGGCATCGGCGGCGGCGGCTTCCTCGTCTATCACGACCAGCAGAGCCGCGGCCTTTCCAGCTATGACGGCCGCGAAACCGCGCCGCATGCGGCGACGCCCAGCTACTTTCTCGACGCGGCCGGCCAGCCGCGCGAGCGGCGTGACACGATCCCGGGCGGGATGAGCGTCGGCGTGCCGGGCAATATCAGCCTGATGGCGGCCGCCCATGAAGATCATGGCCGCCTCCCCTGGGCGCGGCTCTTCCAGCCCGCAATCCGGCTGGCGCGCGACGGTTTCGCGATCACTCCACGCCTCTATCGCGCGCTCGAATCGCCACGTTCGGTGGCGCGGCTGACGTCATGGGGCCGCGACTTCTACTACCAGCCGGACGGGACGCCCAAGCCGGTCGGAACGGTGCTGCGCAACACCGAATTCGCTGCCTTCCTGGAGCAGATCGCGGCGCGCGGCCCCGAGGCCTTCTACACCGGGCCGGCGGCCGAGGCACTGGTGCAGGCGGTGCGCGGCGCCGAACGCAACCCCTCGATCATGACCCGCGACGACGTCGCGACCTATCAGGCGCGCGAGCGCGATCCGCGCTGCGGCACCTATCGCGGCTATCGCATCTGCGGGATGGGGCCGCCCTCCTCGGGGGCGACCACGGTGTTCGCAATCCTGAAGCAACTCGAGAGGTTCGATTTGCGCGCCATGGGCCGCGACGATCCGCGCGCCTGGCATCTGATCGCCGACTCGATGCGCCTGGCCTACGCCGACCGCGCCGCCTATCTTGGTGACCCCGATTTCGTGCGCGTGCCGGTCGAGGGCCTGATGAACGAGGGCTACCTCGCCGAGCGTTCGCAACTCCTCTCGGCGGATCGGGCGATCGAACATGCCACGGCCGGAACGCCACCCGGCGTCACGCGTCAGCGCGCTGGCGAGACTGTGCCGGAGGAGGGCACCACCCACTTTGTCGCGGTCGACAGCGCCGGCAATGTCGCGACCTACACGTCGACGATCGAAAGCGCTTTCGGCTCGGGGGTCACCGTCAACGGCATGTTCCTCAACAACGAGCTCACGGACTTCAGCTCTGCGCCCGAGTTTGACGGTGCGCCGGCGGCCAACCGGGTCGAGGGGGGCAAGCGACCACTTTCGTCGATGGCACCGACCATCGTCTACGGGCCGGACGGTGAGGTGCGGCTCGCGGTCGGCGCGGCGGGCGGGCTCACCATCATATCGCAAGTCGCCAAGGCGATCATCGGCGTCCTCGACTGGGGCATGAGTGCCCAGGACGCGATCGCGATGCCCCAGATCCTCGGCATGGGCGATCGCGTGATGGTCGAGCGCGGGACGGCCCTTGAGACGATGGTGCCTGCCCTCACCGCGATGGGCCATCAGGTTACCCCGGTCGAGCCCGGCTACAAGGCCAATGCGATCGAGCGTGTGAACGGTCGCTGGGTCGGCGCCGCCGATCCGCGCAGCGAAGGGACGTGGCTGGCGCAGTAAGTTTCCGCTCGCTAGACTGACGCCTTCGACGCGGGCAAACCGCGCGAAGGGGGACGGAGTCACGATGCGGCAACTGGAGCATTTTCCCAATCTCGTCGCGATGTTCTTCGCGCGCGCCAAGGCCAAGGATGACCTGCCGTTCCTCTGGGCGAAGACAGGTGGCGAGTGGCGGTCGGTCAGCTGGCGCGAGGCGGCGGTCCAGGTCGCCAATCTCGCGTCGGCGCTGACCCGTCTGGGTCTCAGCCCTGGCGACCGGGTCATGCTCGTTTCCGAGAACCGGCCGGAATGGCTGATCTCCGACCTCGCAATCATGGCGGCCGGCTGCGTCACCGTGCCGACCTATACGACCAATACCGAGCGTGACCACCAGCATATCATGGACGACAGCGGCGCCCGCGCCGTGATCGTCTCGACCCAGAAGCTTGCAAGGACGCTGCTGCCGGCGGCGATCCGCAGCTCGGTCTGTGAACATGTCGTGATGATGGAGCCGGCGACGGGGCTCGGCCAGACCGGCAGCGTCCGGATGCACAGCTGGTCGGCGCTGATCGCGACCGAGCACACCGATCCCGAGGCCTGTGCCGCCAGCGCGGCCTTCAAGCGCGAGGATCTCGCCTGCATCATCTATACGTCCGGGACCGGCGGCGCGCCGCGCGGCGTGATGCAGCACCATGGTGCGATCCTGTGCAACATCGAGGGCTGCACCAGGCTGATCGCCGAGGATTTCGGCTGGGACGACGAGGTGTTTCTTTCCTTCCTTCCCGCCTCTCATGCCTATGAGCATTCGGGCGGGCAGATGTTCCCGATCGGGCTCGGCGCGCAGATCTATTATTCGGAAGGGCTGGAGAAGCTCGCCTCCAACATCGAGGAGGTGCGTCCGACGATCATGGTGGTCGTACCGCGTCTGTTCGAGGTGCTGCGCCAGCGCATCCTGAAGCAGGTCGAGAAACAGGGCCGCGTCACGAACTATCTGATGGACCGCGCGCTTGCGATCGGTGCCAAGCGCTATGCAGGCTCGGTTCCGGTCTGGGACCAGCCGATGCGCCTGTTCCTCAGCCGGACGCTCAAGCCGAAGATCCAGAAGCGCTTTGGCGGCCGGATCAAGGCGATGGTCTCGGGCGGCGCGCCGCTCAACCCCGAGGTCGGCATCTTCTTTGAATCGCTCGGCCTCACCCTGCTTCAGGGCTATGGTCAGACCGAGGCGGCGCCGGTCATCTCCTGCAACCGGCCCCGGGCGGGGCTCAAGATGGACACAGTTGGCCCGCCGCTCGACGGGGTGGAGGTGCGGATCGCCGAGGACGGCGAGATACTGGTCCGGGGCGAGCTCATCATGCACGGCTACTGGCGCAACGAGGCCGAGACGGCGCGGGTGCTCAAGGACGGCTGGCTCCACACCGGCGATGTCGGCCATGTCGACGAGGCCGGGCGGATCGTCATCACCGACCGGAAGAAGGACCTTATCGTCAACGACAAGGGCGACAATGTCGCACCGCAGAAGGTGGAGGGGATGCTGACCCTCCAGCGCGAAATCCTCCAGGCGATGGTGGTCGGCGACAAGAGGCCCTATCTGGTCGGCCTCATCGTCCCCGACCCCGAATGGTCGGCCGACTGGTGCGCGGCCCAGCGGCGCACCTGCCATTTCGCCGTCCTCGCCAAGGATCCGGACTTCATCAAGGCGGTTTCGGAAGCGGTCGACCGGGTCAATCAGGAGCTGTCGGTGATCGAGAAGGTTCGCCGCTTCATCCTCGCCGACGAGCCGTTCACGGTCGAGAACGAGATGCTGACGCCGTCGATCAAGATCCGGCGCCACGTGATCAGGGAAAAGTACGGGGATCGGCTCGACGCGCTCTACAAGCGTTAGCCGGGGCGGCGGTAGGGCACGAATTCGCCCAGACCGCAGGACCCGTAGTTCACCCGACTCACCGGATCGACGACGGTGGCGATGTCGCCGCTGCACAGCCGGCCCGACGGCGTCCGCGTGACCAAAGTGCGGCCCGAGTTGAGATCGGGACAGCCGCCCGCCGGCCGATTGACATAGACGAGACCGCCGGGCCCTTCGAAGAGGATCGCGCCGTCGCCGATCGAGCGGTTCCCGCGCAGATCCCGCAGATTCACGCAGCCGACCGGCGCGCCCGCCGTGCGCCCGGCCAGGGCGTCGGCGGTCGAATCGGCCGCTCTGGACGATTGCACGCCCCCTTCGCCGGTACAGCCGGCGGCCAGACATGCCAGTCCCAGGGTGACGATCGTCTTCATCCTCGCCTCCTTCAGCCTTTGAAATGGTCCTTTGCCTGACGCCGCGTCGCGAGCTCATCCGCAGTTGCGGCGCGCATGAAGGGGTTGGTGGCGCGCTCCAGCGCGATGGTTGTGGGGACCGTCGGCTCGCCCTGCGCGCGCATCGCCGCCACCTGCGTCATGCGCTCGACCAGCGCCGCATTGTCGGGCTCGACGGTCAGGGCGAAGCGGCCGTTCGCCAGCGTATATTCGTGCGCGCAATAGACGAGTGTCCCGGGCGGGAGCGCGGCCAGGCGCTGCATGTTGCGGAACATCTGCTCGGGGCTGCCCTCGAACAGCCGGCCGCAGCCCATCGCGAACAAGGTGTCGCCGACGAAGATCACATTCTCCGTGGGAAGATGGTAGGCGATGTGCCCGGAGGTATGGGCCGGGACCTCCAGAACCACAGCCTCGAGATCGCCGATCGAGACGACGTCGCCCTCCCCGACCGCCCGGTCGAGTGTCGGGATCTTCGCCGCTTCCGCGGCCGGCGCCGTGACCGTGCAGCCGGTCGCCGCCTTGATCGCCGCGTTGCCGCCAATATGGTCGGGATGCCAGTGGGTGTTCCAGATCCGGGTGATTTGCCAACCCCGCCGGGCGGCCTCCGCCAGCACCGGATCGGCCACCGCGGGATCGATCACGACGGTTTCGGCCGACTCGGGATCGTGGACGAGCCAGATATAGTTGTCGCTGAGCGCGGGGATGCGGACGATCTCCAGCACGGCGCCCCTCTACGCCCTTCCGCGGAGCAGGGCCAGCGCCTCCCGACCCAGCTTTTCGGTCAGTTCGCGCGCGGGAAGGGGCGTGCCCAGCCGCGCGGCCTGGCCCGCCCACATCGCCGCGAAGCCCCCGGCTGCCCCGGCCAGCGGCGCCAGTGCCGGCGCGGCGAGCGGGAAGGGCGGCGCTTCGGGGCGGACGCGGCCGAGTTCGCGGGTGAGCCGGGTCGGCAGGCCCCGCGCCAAGCCGCCGCTGAACAGGTTGGTGAAGCCGGTATGCTCCGCTGCCTCGCCGGTCAGGTCCGCGCGGTGCGCCGGGCCGATCAGGCTCTCGGGGCAATGGAGATAGGCGGTGCCGACCTGGACCGCGGTCGCGCCAAGCACCAGCGCGGCCGCGATTCCGCGCGCGTCGCCGATCCCGCCCGCGGCGATGACCGGCAGGCCGGTGGCATCGACGATCTGGGGCACCAGCACCATCAGCCCCATCGCCTCGTCGACCGGGGCGTCGAGGAAGCGGCCGGCATGACCACCGGCTTCCCATCCCTGGGCGATGATCGCGTCGACGCCGCGCGCCGCGAGGGCCCGCGCTTCGGCGAGGGTGGTCGCGTTGCCGAGAATGCAGGCGCCAGTGGCGCGGACGCGTGCGAGCAGGGCCTCGTCCGGCAGGCCGAAATGGAAGCTGACCAGCTCGGGCCGGACGTCCTCGACGGCGGTGCACTGCATCGCGTCGAACGGGCGGCGCAGCGGACCGCCGGGCGCGGGGGCGATGCCGAGCTCATCGTAGTAAGGCCGGAGCAGGTCGCGCCAGGCGCGATCGTCCGCCTGCCCGGGCATGGCGTGGCAGAAGAAGTTGAGATTGAGCGGGCCGGTTGTCCGGGTCCGGACCTCCCCAGCCTGGGCGCGCACCTCGTCCGGGCTCAGCAGGGCGCAGGGCAGCGATCCCGCCGCGCCGCCTTCGATGGCGCCGACGGCCAGCGCGACTCCGCCGGCGCCGGCCATCGGCGCGGCGATGATCGGCAGGCGGCTGCCAAGCAGGTCGGCGAAACGGCGATCAGGCCACATCGCCGGCACCGGTTACTGGCCTGACCCGGTTTCAGGGGCGAGGCGGCCGTCGCGCGGGCCGGACCACTGGATGAACATGACGCATTCGTCGCTGAGGCAGGAATCGGCATGGGCCGCATCGCCCGGCTGGAACCAGTAGCTGCCGGGGCCGAGGTCGGGGGCGGTCGCGCTGCCGCCGGTCGTCCAGTGGCGCATGGTGCCGCTGACCACGACCAGCCGATAGTCGGCGCTGTGGACGTGCAGCCGGCCCTCGCCTCGGCGCATCCGCATCAGCATGTCGGACGGCCCGGTCGCGGGATCGCCGCGCAGGACGGCGATCTGCGCCCCGTCCGGCCGCGCCGGATCGACCGGCGCGAAGCGCGCATTGGCGAAGGGCGTCACGATCATCGCGCTGCCGGTGGCGAGCAAGGCGGTGAGAAGGCCGGCGCCCATCACCAATGCCCCGTGTTGGGCATCGACGCCCAGGGCTCGGCGGGCTCGAGGCGGCCGTCCTGCAGCAGCTCGATCGAGATGTTGTCGGGGGTGCGGACGAACGCCATGTGGCCGTCGCGCGGTGGCCGGTTGATCGTGTAGCCGGCGTCCATCAGGCGCTGGCAGGCCGCGTAGATGTCGTCGACCCGATAGGCGATGTGGCCGAAATTGCGCCCCTCGCCATACTCCTCCGGATCCCAGTTGTGGGTGAGTTCGACCTCGGCGCCCTCGTCGCCCGGCGCGGCGAGATAGATGAGCGTGAAACGGCCCTTCTCGCTCTCCATCCGGCGAGTCTCCCTCAGTCCCAGGACGTCGAAGAAGCGGAGCGTCGCCTCAGGGTCGGAAACCCGGATCATGGTGTGAAGGTATTTCATGGGCGAGCTACTCCGTTCATCGACATAAATGCACGGTTCATCGTCGCCGTGCGAGGGATACGAGCCGGCCCGACTCCGTCGCGGCCGCGCTGGAGGGGATATCATGTCTGAGGGCACGCAAGACAATCGCCGCATCTTCCTGATCGCGGCGCTGATTCTCGCCGCCGGCATCATCGCCGGCGGCTACCTGCTCGGCGACGGCATGCGCCGCGCCTATCGATCGGAACGCGCGGTCACGATGCGCGGGCTCGCCGAGCGCAACGTCACCGCCGATCTCGCGACCTGGACGATCAATTTCTCGGCGCAGGGGAGCGAGCTCGGCGAGGTCCAGCAGCGGATCGAACGCGATACGGCGACGATCCGCACCTTCTTCCGCGCCGCCGGCTTCCCGGCCGGGGCGGTGACCGACGGTGGCGGCTCGGTCAGCTCCTATTACGACAACAACCGGGCCGCGAACGTCGTCACCATCAACCGCCGGCTGCAGTTCCGCAGCACCGATGTGGCGCGCGCACAACGTGCCTATGCCCGCCAGTTCGACCTGATCCGCAGCGGCGTCGCGCTGCAGGAAGGGTCGAACATGGTCTACAGCTTCACCCGTCTCAACGACGTGAAGCCGCAGATGATCGCCGCATCGACCCAGGACGCGCGGCGCGGCGCCGAGCAGTTCGCCCGGGATTCGGGGGCGAGCGTCGGCGGTATCCGGTCGGCCACCCAGGGCTATTTCTCGATCACCGCGCGCGACGGCGCGGGCGAGGAGGGCGGCAGCGGCAGCGATTCGCCGCTCCAGAAGGTGCGGGTCGTCACCACCATCGAATTCTATCTCAACTGAGGCCGGGGCGCCGGCGGGGGCTGGGGAACGGACCGGGGCGCCGGTTGCGGCGCGGGCGGTTGGCCCGGCGCCGCAGCCGCCGTTCCGGCCTCGGCCCCTGTCGCGAGGCTCGCCTGCGCGGCGCGTCCGGCATCGGTGTCGGGCGCCCCCTCGGCGACGCGGCGGTAGAGCCGCTCCGCCTCCGCCATGTCGCCGCCCTCGCCGGCGAGGGTGCCGGCGAGCAGCAGGATATCGGGATTGTCGGGGGCCAGCTGGCGGGCGCGGGCGAGATCGGTTCGGGCCCGTGCCGCGTCGCCCTGGCGCCGGGCCAGGGCCGCCGACAGATACCAGGCGAAGGGGTCCTCCGGCACGAGGCGCAGCCCCTCGTCGAGATCGTCGCGGGCGCCGGCGGGATTGTTGAGGGCGACCAGGGCGCGGGCCCGGTCGAGATGGACCTCGCCCTTCAGCGCATTGCTGAGCCCCGGGGCGGCGAGCGCCTCGTCAAAGGCCTGTACGGCGCGGGTCGGCTCCCCGCCGGCAAGCCAGGCATTGCCGGACTGAACCCAGAAATCGCCCCGGCGGACGTCGCCGGCAGCAGCCGCGTCGCGCGCGGCCTGCTCGAATGCGGTCGCCGCCGGCGCCCAGCGTTCCAGCGCGACATAGGCGAGGCCGAGGCATTGACGGGCATAGATGCCGCCGCCGTCGACGCGCCAGGCGCTGGCGACCTCGACCGCGCGTTCCGGGGTGGAACGGATGAGGTCGGTGCAGGCGGCGAAGCGGGCGACGATCTCGTCCGGCACGCGCGGCGGCGAGGTCCCGTCGGCGGACTGCGGCGCGGTGCTCTCGGCGGGGGCGGGGCGGGGCGCCGGCATCGGATCGGGCGAGGACGGCATGGCCGGCGCCTGTGCTGCGGCCAGAGCGAGAAGGGCGAGAATCACAGCTGCTCCATCAGCGTCTTCACCGTCGCGACGAGGAGCGCGATGTCCTGCGCGCGCGACAGGCGGTGGTCGCCGTCCTTGACCAGCGTCACCTGCACATCGGCTGAACGTGCCTGCCGGGCGATTTCGTTCGACCAGGTCCAGGGCACATCCGTGTCCTGCTGCCCGTGGAGCAGGCGGATCGGGCAGTCGATGGCGAGCGGGGCGTGCATGATGCGGAGCGCCTCGCCACTCTCCCAGAAGGCGCGGGAGGTGACACAGGGCTGGTCGCCATAGGGCGTCTCCTCGACCAGCCGGCCTTCGCGCAGGATCGTCATCTTCTGCGCGACGGTGAAGCCCCAGTCGGTGAAGTCCGGCGCCGCCGCAATGCCGACCAGCCCCTTGATCCGTTCCGGCCGCGCCAGCGCCGCGAGCAGCATCAGCCAGCCGCCCATGGACGAGCCGACCAGCACGACTGGTCCGTCGACAACCTCGTCGATCATCGCCAGCGCGTCGTCGCGCCATTGCGTCAGCGTCTGCGCCTCGAAATCGCCGGGACTTTCGCCGCAGCCCGTATAGTCGAAGCGCAGCATCGCCTGCCCCTCGGCTTCGGCCCAGGCGTCGAGCGCCAGCGCCTTGGTCCCCGCCATGTCGGACATGTAGCCGGGCAGGAAGACCATGGTCGGACCGCGGCCGGCGCGATGACGATGGGCGAGTCGCAGCGCGGCGCTGATGGATTGAGTGGAGAAATCGGTCATGTCAGAGCGGAAAGTTCAAAAGGTTCAGCTTCCCTGGGCGTGAAAAACCGGGCGGCGGGAGCGGCGATACTGATCGATTGGCTCGATGACGGAGGCAGGGTGTCGACATGCTGCGACCCTAGCATGATCGTGGCGCTGTAGGAAAATGGCCGCCCGCGCCTGTCGGGGGTCAGTCGATCACCCGCCCGACCCGCACCAGCACGCCGTCCGGGTCGCTGACCGCGAATTCATAGCAGCCCCACGGCTTCACATGCGGCGCGCCCGGCTCGATGATCGCGTCGCGCACGCGACCGGCGACGTCGTCGACATCCTCGACATAGAGATAGAGGCCGAACGGATTTAACGGCGCCTGCAGCGAGGCCATATCTTCGGCGCGAAGGTGGAGGTCCCAGCCCTTGCCGTCGGTCAGGATGCGGTAATCTCCATAGTCGCTCTCCAGGGTGAGCCCGAGCGTCCCGTAGAAGGCCGTGCTCCGGTCGAGATCCTGGCATGGCAGGATCGCGGTGATACGATGTGCATCGGTCATAGGGTCTCACTATATTGCGTTTGTGACGTTCCGGGCGGCATAAGCCGCGCTCCGTGCCATTCGAAGCAGAAAGCCCACCTGTGTCCAAGATGTTCCGCATCACGCTGCCCGACGGTTCCCTGCGCGAGGTCGCGCCCGGGACCACTCCGGCCGACGTGGCGGCGGCGATCGGGCCGGGGCTTGCCAAGGCGGCGCTGGCGGCGCGGGTCAACGGTGAGCTCCGGGATATCGGCCGGCCGTTCGAGGGCGATTCCGATCTGGCGCTGGTGACGGCGCGCGACGAGGCGGATGCGCTGGAACTGGCGCGACACGATTTCGCCCATGTCCTCGCCGAGGCGGTGCAGAACCTCTATCCCGGAACGCAGATCACCTTCGGTCCCGCGACGGACGACGGCTTCTACTACGATTTCGCGCCGCCGGCGGCGCGCGGCCCGTTCACGGACGAGGACCTTCCTGTCATCGAGGAGGAGATGCGGCGCCTTATCCGCGCCGACACGCCGCTGGTGCGCGAGGAATGGGACCGGGAAAAGGTCCGCGACTTCTTCGCCGCGCAGGGCGAGAGCTTCAAGGCGGAATGGGTGATGGAGCTCCCCGCCGACGAGACGATCTCCATGTACCGCACGGGCGCGTGGATCGACCTGTGCCGCGGCCCGCATCTCGCCTCGACCGGCAAGCTCGATCCCGACGCGTTCAAATTGACGCGCGTCTCGGGCGCCTACTGGCGCGGCGACCAGAACAATCCGCAGCTCTCGCGCATCTACGGCACGGGCTGGCTGAACAGGAAGCAGCTCGAGGCGCATCTGGTGCGGCTCGAGGAGGCGGCCAGGCGCGACCATCGCAAGCTCGGGCAGGAGATGGACCTGTTCCACCTCCAGGCCGAGGCGCATGGCAGCGTCTTCTGGCACCCCAAGGGCTACATCATCTGGCGGCAGCTGGAGGCCTATATGCGGCGCCGGCTCGACGCGGCCGGCTATGTCGAGGTGAAGACGCCGCAGATCATGGACGCCAGACAGTGGGAGCAGTCCGGCCACTGGGGCAAGTATCGCGAGAACATGTTCATCGTTCCGGACGAGATTCCGGGGACGGAGGAGGAAGGCCCCATCCTGTCGGGCACCGCCGATCTGATGGCGATCAAGCCGATGAACTGTCCGGCGCACGTCCTGATCTTCCGCCAGGGGATCAAGTCCTACCGCGACCTGCCGATGCGCATGGCCGAGTTCGGCTGCTGTCACCGCAACGAGCCGCACGGCGCGCTGCACGGCATCCTGCGCGTGCGCCAGTTCACCCAGGACGACGCCCACATCTTCTGCCGCGAGGACCAGCTGGTCGAGGAGGTGCGGCTGTTCTGCGACCTGCTCGATATGGTCTACAAGGACCTCGGTTTCCCCGATTATGCGATCAAGCTCGCGCTCCGGCCGGACAAGCGTTTCGGTTCGGACGAGATGTGGGACTGGTCGGAACAGTCGCTGCGCGACGCGGTCGAGGCGACCGGCCGGGCGACCGAAGCCTTCGGCTGGGAAGAGCTGCCCGGCGAAGGCGCCTTCTACGCGCCCAAGCTCGAATTCCACCTGACCGATGCGATCGGACGGACGTGGCAGGTCGGCACGTTGCAGACCGACACGGTGCTGCCCGAGCGGCTCGATGCGTCCTATGTCGCGGAGGACGGCGCGCGGCACCGGCCGATCATGCTCCACCGTGCGATCCTCGGCAGCTTCGAGCGGTTCATCGGCATCCTGATCGAGCACCATGCCGGCAAGTTCCCGCTCTGGCTGGCGCCGGTGCAGGCGGTGGTGGCGACGATCGTCTCCGAAGCGGACGACTATGCCCGCGAGGTCGAGGAGACCTTGCGCGCTGCCGGCATCCGGATCGAGGCGGACCTCAGGAACGAGAAGATCAACTACAAGGTGCGCGAGCACAGCCTCGCCAAGGTCCCCTACCTGCTCGTCGTCGGCAAGCGCGAGGCGGAAGAGCGCACGGTGGCGCTGCGGCCGCTCGGCGCGGACGCGAAGCAGGAGGTGATCGCGCTCGATGCGCTGGTCGCGCGCCTTGCGGGCGAGGCGCTGCCGCCGGACCTCGCCACCCAGTGATCACGCGCCACCAGGCGACCGACCGGCTGGCGCGTCATCGCCATGCTGACGCCTATGTCGCGGTGGTACTCGCAGGCTCCTATGTCGAGGCCGGCGACAGCGGACGCGTGCGTGCCGTGGCGGGAACGGTGATCGCCCATGAGCCGCTCAGCGCCCATCGCGACGATTTCGGGGCGCGCGGCGCCGTGGTGCTCAACTTTCCGGCGATCGGCGGAATGGCCGGCGCCGGCAGCGTCGCCGACGTCGATGCCGTTGCCCGAGCTGCCGAGCGCGACATGCGCGCAGCGGAGTATTTGCTTGCAACGCAATTCCGGCCGGCCGTCATGTCCCCCGACGACTGGCCCGATCGGCTTGCGGACGCTCTGGCGGGCAATCCCGATCTTGTGATCGCGGACTGGGCTGTTGCCACGGGACTGGACCCTGCATCGGTCAGCCGCGGCTTCGCGCGTGCCTATGGCGTCACGCCGAAGCGGTTCCGGCTCGAGGCCCGGGTACGCCGCGCGGTCCGCGCCCTCTCCTCCTGGCAGGGCAATCTGGCAGCCCTGGCCGCAGAGCATGGCTTTGCCGACCAGGCCCATCTTGCCCGCACCGTGCGCGCGATGACCGGCACGACCCCGCGGCAGCTGAAAGCAAAGTTCGTTCAAGCCTGATCACCCCGGCACGGCTAGGGCCCCGCGGCATGGACCGTCGTCAGTTTCTCGCCGTCGCGCTCGCCGCCTTCGCCGCCCCCCGGGTTGCAGCCCAGGCGCCGCCGATGCGCACGCAATGGCGGGTGCGCAGCTCCGAGGCGCTGGATGCCATCGCCTTTCTCGGCCCGTTGTCTGGCCGCGACCTCTATCGAGAGCCCTATGCGGCCGATGCCGACGCCTTTGCCCCGCGCCTGCCGGAAGCGGTCCGCGCCGAAGTGCCGCGCCTGTGGAACGAGGCGGAGCAGGCGGGCTTCGGCCTGCTGTGGCCGGTGACCGCGCTGATCGCCTCGGGCGGCCGGGTCGACACGCTGGACGATCTGATCGCGGCGCTCGAAGCGCCCGAAACGCGCTTCCGTCCGGCCTATCAGGCCAGCAGCTACTGGCTCGAGACGGACTGGGCGTGGTTCTCCACGCATGCGCCGCGCCTTCGCGCGGTGCTCGCCGCCCTGCGCGACGCCGGCTTCGCCGCCTTCCGCCAGCAGCAGGGCGCCGGACTTGAAGCGCAGGTCCGGGAAACGGCAGGGGGGCTGGCCCGCTACGACGTGATCCGCTGGCAGGAGAAGCTGACCGGCCGGAGCTTCGATCCGGTGATCGAGGTGGTGCTGCTGCGCTGGTCGAAGCCGCATGGCGTCAAGGTTCTGGGCCAGACCTTCCTCCAGTCGGGCGACTACAATGCCGCGACCACGGTGCGCATCGCCGCGCACGAGATGCTGCACCCGCCGTTTCCGATGGACGGCGCCGCGGCCCGCGCGGTCAAGGCCGTGCTGGAGCGCGACGAGACCATCATGCGCATCATTCGCGATCATGATCCGCAATGGGGCTACACGACGCTCGACGGCATGCTGAACGAGGATGTCTGCCAGGCGCTCGACCAGCTCATCTCCGAAGCGCTGGGCGTCGCGCGCAACCCGGCCGACCGGTGGCGCCAGTCCGACGACGGCATGCATGTGATCGCCGCCGGCCTCTACGGCCTGCTGCGCGACGATCGCTGGGTCGAGACCGGGGGGTCGATCGAGCAGTGGATCGCGGATGCCGCAGCGCGCGGCCGGCTGGCGCCTGCGACCTTCCATCCGGTCGCCGCGCGGGTGCTGGAGCGGCCCGTCGACCGGCTCTGGCCGCTTCCCGCGGCCTGAGGCGCCGCGGCCACGCCCGCGAAGATTCTGAGGCCCGTGGGCGCAGTACCTTTCATTCGTGCGCGCGATTCACTAGGTAAGGCCGCCCATTGGCCTCAGGAGAGACTCACATACGTTCCCCCCAGATGCGGCGCCCCGCCGCCCCGCCGCTCAGCGGCCCCCGCTTCAACGAATTCATCTCCGTGCCGAAAGTGCGCGTGATCGATGAGAATGGCGAGAATATCGGCGTCATGCTGACCGCCGAGGCGATCGAGCAGGCCGCCGAGGTCGGGCTCGACCTCGTGGAAGTTTCGCCCAATGCCGACCCGCCCGTGTGCAAGTTCCTCGATGTCGGCAAGTTCAAGTATGAGGCGCAGAAGAAGGCGAACCTCGCCCGCAAGACCCAGAAGACGCAGGAGATCAAGGAGATCAAGATGCGTCCGAACATCGACGACCATGACTATGACACGAAGATGAAGAAGATCTTCGAGTTCATCGGCGAGGGCGACAAGGTGAAGGTGACGCTCCGCTTCCGCGGCCGTGAGCTGGCGCATGGCGAACTCGGCATGCAGCTTCTCCAGCGCGTCCAGGCCGATGTCGCCGAGATCGCCAAGGTCGAACAGCATCCGCGCATGGAAGGCCGCCAGATGCTGATGGTGCTCGCGCCCCGATAACCGGCCGGATCCGGAGTCAAAGTCCCGCTTTGTCGCACCTGCGTCAGGGCAACCGCACTGGCGTCCGTTGCGCTGATGAAAAGAAGAAGATCAGCTTTCCGTAACGGAAGGCCTTGCAACACCGTTTCAACTTGCAACCATTCTGTTGCGGATTTGCAATAAGCGCCGTCAAACCTACGAGAAACTGCGGTTTTTCGGCTGGCGGCGCGCATCCATCCGGGTTAGCCCTTCCCTTAACGGAAACCAAAAACATATTTGGGAGGGGTTCATGACCAAGACCTTCTGGCTGCTGTCTGCCGGAATCGCCTCGCTTGCCACGCCCGCCTTCGCGCAGGATCAGGCTCCGGCCGCGCCCGCTGACACGGCGGCCCCGGCGGACGAGGCGGCGAGCGGGTCGGAGATCGTCATCACTGCCCAGGGTCGCCGCCAGCTCCTCCAGGATGTGCCGCTCGCCGTCCAGGCCGTCGGCTCGGCCCAGCTCCAGAATTCCGGCGCCAACGACATCCGCCAGCTGAACCAGCTCGCGCCGTCGCTGCAGGTGTCGTCGACCGGCTCCGAGGCGAATGGCTCGGCGCGTATCCGCGGCATCGGCACGGTTGGTGACAATCCCGGCCTGGAAAGCTCGGTCGCGGTCTTCGTCGACGGCGTCTACCGCTCGCGCTCGGGCATCGGTCTCAACGAACTCGGCGAGATCGACCGGGTCGAGGTGCTGCGCGGCCCGCAAGGCACGCTGTTCGGCCGCAACGCCTCGGCCGGCCTGCTCCACATCATCACCCGGCGGCCGGAATTCGAATTCGGCGGCATGGCCGAGCTCACCTACGGCAATTACGACTATATCCGCGCCCAGGGCGCCGTCACCGGCCCGATCACCGAAGCGCTCGCCTTCCGTCTGGACGCGGTCTACGCACGCCGCGACGGCTTCTACGACGTCGTCAACGCCGCCGGCGGCACCGAGGAGAGCGTCAACGACCGCGACCGCCTGATGGTGCGCGGCCAGCTGCTGTTCGAGCCGAACGACGCCCTCTCCTTCCGCCTGATCGGCGACTATACCCGGCGCGACGAGAGCTGCTGCGGCGCGGTCTATGTCGAGACGCGCGAGACGCGCGACCCGACGCCCGGCGTCCCCGGCGACTTCGCCTATTTCGCGGGCGAGAACCGGATCCACAACATCCTGCGCCGGCTCGGCGGGATATTCCCGTCGGAAGGCGATCCCTACAATCGCGACATCGCGGTCACGCCGGGCCGGACCTACCAGAACAAGACGACCGACTGGGGCATTTCCGGCCAGCTCGACTATGATTTCGGCAATGTCCGGCTGACCTCGATCACCGCCTATCGCGGCTACAAGTCGGGCGGCGCCGGCGATCTCGACTATGGCAATGTCGACATCTTCTACCGTGCCGACGACGGCAACGCCTATCGCCGCTTCCGCACCTTCACGCAGGAGCTGCGCCTGCAGGGCTCGGCGTTCGAGGGGCGGCTCGACTGGCTGATCGGCGGCTATTTCGCGCAGGAGAATCTCCGGGTCGCGGACAATGCCCGCTTCGGCAGCCAGTATGGCGCCTTCGCCGCCTGCCGCGCTGTCGCGGGCACCGACACGGCGCCATCGGGCCTCTTCCCCTTCACCGATCCCAGCCAGCCAGCCTGCCTGTCGCCGACCGGCCGGGCGATCGCCCAGGGCCTCGTGCCCGGCACGACCCCGGCCTTCGGCGCCGCGACGCCGCTCATCCTCGCCTCGCTCGACCGGCTGAGCTCGATCCGGGACCTCGGCGACGTCAGCTCGATCTACGAGCAGGACAGCCGCAACTGGGCGATCTTCACCCACAATATCATCAACATCACCGATCAGCTGAGCCTCACGATCGGCCTGCGCTACACGCGGGAGCGCAAGGAGCTCACCGCTGATTTCAACAACAACAACACGATCTGCCCGCAGCAGCAGGCGGCGCTCGGGCCGTTGCTGCTCAATCCACTGACGCCGGCGGCCCTGCGGGCGGCCGCGGGGGGCATCATCACGCTGAGCTGCACCGGCAATTCGAGCGTGGCGCTCAACGCGCTCAACATCGAGGACGAGTTCAGCGAGGGCGAATTCACCGGCACCGGCGTGCTCTCGTTCCAGCCGAACCCGCGGACGCTCCTCTATGCGAGCTATTCGCGCGGCTACAAGGCAGGCGGCTACAATCTCGATCGCTCCGATCTCGGCACCGCCCTGTTCCCGCGGACCAATGCCGACGCCGCCAACCTGCGCTTCGCGGCCGAGACCGTGGACGCCTACGAGCTCGGCTTTAAGCTCACCCGCCGCAATTTCGTGTTCAACGTCGCGGCCTTCCACCAGAGGTTCAGCGATTTCCAGCTGAACACGTTCAACGGCACGGTCTTCATCGTCCAGAACATCAACAGCTGCGGCACCGACCTCAACGGCGCCGACCGCGACAACAGCGCGGCGACCGGCGCCTGTTCGCCGGACGACGTGGGCGTCGGCCTGACCTCGACCGGCATCGAGCTCGAGGCCCAGCTCAACCCGCATCCCGATCTCGCCATCACCGCGGGCTACACGTTCACGCGGGCCCGCTACCGCGGCAATCTGATCGGCTCTTCGGCCGGCGAACCGCTCGATCCGGCCTTGTTCCTGCTGCCGGGCAGCGCGCTTTCCTTCGCGGCCCCGCATGTCGTGACCGCGTCGCTGGCCTGGACGCCGCCGATCGGCGGGAGTGGGCTCTCCGGCCTCGTCTATGTCGATACGCGGATGAGCTCGACCTACAATACCGGTTCCGACCTGTTCCCGGAGAAGGAGCAGAGCGCCTTCGCCGTGGTCAACGCCCGCCTCGGCGTGCGCGGTCCGGACCAGCGCTGGGCGATCGAACTGTGGGCCCAGAATTTGTTCAATACGGGCTATCAGCAGGTCGCCTTCAACGCGCCGTTCCAGGGCGCGGGCAGCCGCGCGCAGGTCGAAGCCTTCGGCGCGCCGTCCTTCGCCAGCGCGCAGCAGATCTTCACCAGCTTCCTGGCCGAGCCGCGGACGTTCGGCGTCACGGGGCGTTTCCGCTTCTAAGGGGTGGCCGGGCTCTCCGGGTCCGGTGAAGGGGGAAGAAGGGCTCCCGCCAGGCGGCGGGAGCCCTTCTTTCGTTCAGGCGGCCCTGCGTCCGGCCGGCGCCGGCGTTTCCGACGCCGCTTTCAGCAGCTGCGCCTCGAGCGCCCTGAGCCTGGCCGGATTGGTGATCTTTCCACCGCGCCGGCCGGCCAGATAGAAGACGTCGACCGCGCGCTCGCCATAGGTGGCGATGTGGGCGCTGTGGATCGTCGCCTTCGCTTCGAAGATCGCGCGGGCAAGCTCGCAGAGCAGGGCGGCGCGGTCGCGGGCATTGACTTCGACGACCGTGTGCCGGCTCGACGCTTCATTGTCGATGAACACCGCCGGATGGATCGCGAACGCCTCCGCCCGCCGCAGCGGCAGGGCTCGCGCGGCGAGGCGGGCGGCCTGCGGTTCCTCGCCGCGCACCGCGTCGAGCACCGCCTTCTCGAGCCGGCCCAGCTGGTGGCGATCGGAGAGCGGTCCGCGGCTCATGTCCTGGACAAGGATGTTGTCGAGCGCCATGCCGTCGGCGGTGGTGTGGATGCGCGCGTCGATGATGTTGCCGCCGACGAGGCTGATCGCGCCGGCGATGCGGTAGAAGAGGCCCGGCTCGTCCTTCGTGTAGACGCTGACCAGGGTCGCGCCCCGCGCCGGCTGGGCGACCGCCTCGAAGGCATGGGGGCTGTCTTTGGCCCGGTCCGCCGCCTCCACGAAGCGGGCGTTGCGTTCGATCACCTCGATCGGCTCGGCCAGCCAGTAGCTGTCGGCGAGGCGCGCGGCATGGCCCGAAAGATGACACCCGTCCCAGCCGAGCCGCTGCCCGAGTTCCTGCTGCGCCTCTTCCACCCGGATCGCGCGCCCCTGCCCCTTGTGGCCCAGGCGCAGTACCTCCTCGGCCGCCGCGAACAGCGTCCGCAGCAGCTGCGCTTTCCAGTCGTTCCAGGTGCCGGGGCCGACGGCGCGGATGTCGACGACGGTGAGGATGAGGAGAAGCCGCATCCGTTCCAGGCTTTTGACCTGATCGGCGAAATCCTGGATCGTCTTGGGGTCGGAAAGATCGCGCTTTTGCGCCGTCGCCGACATCAGCAGGTGATGGCGGACGAGCCAGGCGACGGTCTCCGTCTCGGCGGCGGTGAGGCCGAGCCGGGGGCACAGGGCCTGTGCGATCTCGGCGCCGATCACGCTGTGATCGCCGCCGCGCCCCTTGGCGATGTCGTGGAGCAGCACCGCGACGTACAGGGTGCGCCGCGACGAGATGTGGCGGAACAGGTTGGTCGAGAGCGGATGATCCGCCTTGAGCTCGCCCTTCTCGATCCGCGCCAGGAGGCCGATCGCGCGGATCGTGTGCTCGTCGACGGTGTAGTGATGGTACATGTCGAACTGCATGCGCGCGACGACGCGGCCGAAATCGGGCACGAAGCGGCCGAACACCTCGGCCTCATTCATCCATCTGAGCACCGTCTCGGGATCGCGCGGGGAGGTCAGGACGTCGAGAAAGTGGGCGTTCGCGCGCGGATCGGCACGCACCTTCGCGTCGATCAGCCGGGCGTGGGCCGCAGCGGAACGCATCGCCATCGGATGGATTTCGAGGCCGTGGCGGTCGGCGAGTGCGAACATCTGGACGAGCCGGACCGGGTCTTCGGCGAGGAAGCTCTCGTCCGGGACGGCGAGACGGCCGCGCTCCAGCGCGAAGCCTTCGAGCTTGCGCGGGCGGCGGCGCAGCATCGGCAGCAGGAAGCGGCTGCCGCGCGCGGCGAACTTCTCATCCAGGTGGGCGAGGAACACGCCGGTCAGGTCACCGACGGTGCGCGCGTGGAGAAAATAGTGGCGCATGAAGCGTTCGACCGAGGATTTCCCCGGCCGGTCGGCATAGTTCATCCGCTCGGCGATCGCGCGCTGATAGTCGAAGGTCAGCCGCTCCTCGGCGCGCCCGGCGAGCAGATGAAGGTGGCAGCGCACCGCCCAGAGAAAGCGTTCGGCGCGCTGGAAACGGCGCAGCTCCGCGCTCGTCAGGAGGCCGACATCGACCAGTTCGGCGACCGAACCGACCTTGTAGACATATTTGCCGATCCAGAAGAGCGTGTGGAGATCGCGCAGGCCGCCCTTGCCCTCCTTGACGTTGGGTTCGACGAGATAGCGGCTGTCGCCCATCCGGTGGTGGCGCTGGTCGCGCTCGTCGAGCTTCTCCTTGACGAAGGCGCGCGCCGTGCCGGCGACGACCTTCTTCCAGAAACGCGCCGAGGCCTCCTCGTAGAGGGTCTCGTCGCCCCAGAGATAGCGCGCCTCCAGGAGGGCGGTGCGCACCGTGTGGTCGCCCTGCGCGACACGGGTCTGCTCGTCGATGCTGCGCGCCGACTGACCGACCTTCAGCCCGAGATCCCAGAGCAGGTAGAGGATCGATTCGATCACCGTCTCCGTCCACTGGGTCTGCTTCCAGGGAGTCACGAAGCCGATGTCGACATCGGAATGCGGCGCCATCTCGCCGCGTCCGTAGCCGCCGACCGCGATCAGCAGCAGCCGCTCGGACGTCGTCGGATTGGCGCGCGGATGCTCCTGCTGCGTCACATAGTCGTAGACGAGTCGGAGGATCTGGTCGGTGAGAAAGGCGTAGGCCGAGGCGGCCTCGGACCCGGCATAGGGCTTTTCGGACAGGCGCCCGGCGATCACCGCGCGGCCTCCTGCAAGGGCGTTCTTGAGGATTGCCGTCGCGGCGGTGCGATCGACTCCCTCGAGCTGTTCGGACAGGGCGGCGCGATCGACGATCTCGCGCCGCGCGGGGATCGAGGCGAACCGGGCGGCCATCAGCCCTCCCCGGCCTGCAGGCGCTTCAGCCGGTAGACGAGATCGAGCGCCTCGCGCGGGGTGAGGCTGTCCGGCTCGATCCCGGCGAGCGCGGCGTGGAGCGGGTCGGGCGCCTTCTCCTCCTGCGGCACGGCGGCGAAGAGTGGCAGATCGTCGAGCCCGGCGGCGATTCCACCGGTCGCGGCGCGCCCTTCCTCCAGCCTGGCGAGCACCGATCTGGCGCGGGCGAGCACAGGCGCGGGCAGGCCGGCCAGCTTGGCGACGGCAATGCCGTAGCTGCGGTCCGCCGGTCCGCTCGCCACCTCGTGGAGCAGGACGAGATCGCCCTTCCATTCGCGGGCGCGGACATGATGGAGCGACAGGGCGTCGAGCCGCTCGGCGAGCCGGGTGAGCTCATGATAGTGGGTGGCGAACAGGCAACGGCATTTCGCCACATCGTGGATCGCCTCGACCACCGCCCAGGCGATGGCCAGGCCGTCATAGGTCGACGTGCCGCGGCCGACCTCGTCGAGGATGACGAAGCTGCGTTCGGTCGCCTGCGCCAGGATCGCGGCGGTCTCGACCATCTCGACCATGAAGGTCGAGCGGCCGCGGGCGAGATTGTCCGAGGCGCCGACGCGGCTGAACAGCCGGTCGACCAGACCAAGCGTGGCCCGCGCGGCCGGGACCCAGGATCCGGCCTGGGCGAGGATCGCGATCAGTGCGTTCTGCCTCAGGAAGGTGGACTTGCCGCCCATGTTCGGGCCGGTGACCAGCCACAGCCGCGACGGTGCGTCGAGCCTGAGATCATTGGCGACGAAACGGGCGCCGCTGCTCTTCAACGCATCCTCGACCACCGGATGGCGGCCGGCCTCGACCTCGAATCCGTTCGTCTCGGCGAACCGGGGCCGGCACCAGCCGCCCTCCGCGGCGCGCTCGGCGAGCGCAGCGGCGACGTCGAGCCGGGCCAGTGCATCGGCAGCGCGGGCGATCGGCTCGGCGCGCTTCAGGGCCGTTTCGGTCAGCTCTTCCAGATGCGCCGCCTCGGCGGCCAGCGCATGGGCGCCGGCCTGGCCGACGCGCAGCGCCTGCTCGTGCAGGTCCGGCGCGTTGAAGCGGACGACGCCGGCAAGCGTCTGGCGGTGGGTGAAACCCGCATCCGCCGCCATCAGCCTGTCGGCCGTCTTCGCCGGCACCTCGATATGATAGCCGAGCACATTGTTGTGGCGGATCTTGAGGGAGGCGATGCCGGTCTCGCCGCGGTAGCGCGCCTCCAGCGCCGCGATCGCGCGACGGCCGTCGCCGCCGGTGGCGCGCAGGGCGTCGAGCGCCGCGTCATAGCCTTCGGCGACATAGCCGCCCTGGGTGGCGTCGATCGGTGGCGTGGGCACCAGCGCGCGGGAGAGCAGGTCGACCAGCTCGCCATGGCCGGCCAGCGTCGGCAGCAGCTCGGCGAGGAGCGGGGCCGGCTCTGCACCATGGCCGAGCCGGTCATGCAGGCGGCGGGCCTCGGCGAGGCCGTCGCGGAGCTGGCCGAGATCGCGCGGGGAGCCGCGGCCGGCGACGAGGCGGCCGAGCGCGCGGCCGATGTCGGGAAGCGCGCGGAGCTGCCGGCGGAGCCAGTCGCGGGTCGCGGGGTCGCGCTCGAAGGACGAAACCAGGTCGAGCCGTGCCTCGATCCGGGAGCGGTCGAGAAGCGGCGCGGACAGATCGGCCGCGAGCAGGCGGGCGCCGGCGCCGGTGACGGTGCGGTCGATTGCGGCCAGCAGGCTGCCGGCGCGCGCGCCGCTGGTCGACTGGGTGAGCTCCAGGCTCTCGCGGGTCGCCGCGTCGATCGCCATATGATCGCTCGCCGCGACCGCGACGGGCGGGCGAAGGAAGGGAAGCGATTCACGCGCGACCTCGTCGAGATAGGCGAGCAGGCCGCCGGCGGCGGACAGGGCGGCGCGATCGAAGCTGCCGAAGCCGTCCAGGGTGGCGACGCCGAAACGGTCCTTCAGCCGCCGCTCGGCGGCGAGGCTGTCAAAGCCGGCGCGGCGTTCCTGCGCATTCGGCAAGGGCTCTGGCGAGATGATCTCCACTGCGGCCAGCCGCGCCAGCTCGGCATCCAGCGCCGCCGCCGGGATCGAGGTCAGCTCGAACCGGCCGGTCGAGATGTCGGCGGCGGCGATCCCGTAGCGCTCACCGGCCCTGGCGATCGCGGCCAGCCAGTTGGTGGCGCGCGAATCGAGCAGCGCCTCCTCGGTCAGCGTTCCGGCCGTGACGACCCGCACGATCGCGCGGTTGACCACCGATTTGCTGCCACGTTTCTTCGCCTCGGCCGGGCTCTCGGTCTGCTCGGCGATCGCGACGCGGTGGCCGGCGCGGATCAGGCGGGCGAGATAGGATTCGGCGGCGTGGATCGGCACGCCGCACATCGGGATCGGCTGCCCCTCATGCTCGCCGCGGGCGGTGAGCGCGATGTCGAGATCGGCGGCGGCCGCCCTGGCATCGTCGAAGAACAGTTCGAAGAAGTCGCCCATCCGGTAGAAGAGCAGGCAATCCTCGGCCTCCGCCTTGAGCGCGAGATATTGCGCCATCATCGGCGTCGGACCATTGTCCTGGGCGGGTCGCGCGCTGGCCATGGCCCATCGATAGAGCCTTCCGGCCGGTTGCGAAACCGGCTGACGCCACCTATTCGCGCAGTCCGGCCATAACGGGGAGCAAGGCCTTGGACGGCGCCGCGATCGGTCTTGTCATTCTCGCCGTCGCGCTCGCTGGCCCGGTGCTGCCCGGGCTTGCCGGGCTGTTGCTGGCACCGCGAACGGCGGCGGTGCCGGCGCCTTCGTGGGACTGGCGGCTCGCCCTCCATTCTACCTTGCTCTACACGATCGCCTTCAACCTCATCTTCTTCATCCAGGAGCTGTTCCTGGTCCTGCCCAAGGCATTCACGCCGGGGCTGCGGCCAACACTCTATCACAACAACCACAACTGGACGGGCGATCATCCGCTGGAGAACCTCTTCCAGGGCACCGGCGTCGCGGCGATATTGCTGGTCGGGCTCGCCTGCGCCTGGCTGGCCCGCCGCCATGCCGGAACGGCCCCGACAGCGCGGCTGTTCTGGATCTGGATGGCCTATAGCGGGCTCTTCATGGGGTTGCCGCAGATCGCGACCAACCTGCTCTCGCCCGGCAGCGACGTCAGCCGCGCGATGACCTATTTCGACATGGGGTTCGGCGCACGCGCCATTGCCGGATTCGCCGCGCTCGCCGCGATGATCCTGGCGGGCCTGTGGCTGACCCGCCCGCTGCTCGAGGCGGCCGGACGTGACGACCTGATTGCGACCGCCCGCCGCCGCACAAGCTTCATCCTCAACGCCGCGACCCTGCCCGCGCTGCTCGCGATCCTGCTGATCGTCCCGTTCCGGGTGCCGCGCGAGACGATGGAGGTGCTGCTGCCGCCGGTCGCAGTGGCGCTGGCCGGCATCGGCTGGATTCAGGCCAATGCCTGGCGGGTGACCGATGCGCGGGCCGCGCTGCCGCCGGGTCGGCGGGCGCTGGCGGGCCCGTTCCTGGCCGCGCTCATGCTGCTGGCCCTCTTCCAGATCGTGCTGAGGCCCGGCGTCGACTTTTTCTGACGGCCTTGCGATTGCCATGAAACCCCGCCTACAGCGGTCCCAGAGAGGAAGCGGGATGAGCGAGGGCAGCAACGTCAAATTTTCCGAAGCCGAGGCGCTGGAGTTCCACGCCAGCGGCCGACCCGGCAAGATCGAGATCGTCGCGTCGAAGCCGATGGCGACGCAGCGCGATCTCAGTCTTGCCTATTCGCCCGGCGTCGCCGTCCCGGTCCGCGCCATCGCCGAGGATCCGGCCAAGGCCTATGACTATACCGCCAAGGGCAATCTCGTCGCGGTCATCTCCAACGGCACCGCGATCCTCGGCCTCGGTAATCTCGGCGCGCTCGCCTCCAAGCCGGTGATGGAAGGCAAGGCCGTCCTGTTCAAACGCTTCGCCGACGTCGATTCGATCGACCTCGAACTCGCCACCGAGGATGTCGACCGCTTCATCGACGCGGTCGAGCTGCTCGAGCCCAGTTTCGGCGGCATCAATCTCGAGGACATCAAGGCCCCCGAGTGCTTCATCATCGAGCAGGCGCTGCGCGAGCGGATGAACATCCCGGTGATGCACGACGATCAGCACGGCACCGCGATCATCAGCGCGGCGGGCCTGATCAACGCCTGTTACCTGACCGGGCGCGACCTCAAGGACATCAAGGTGGTGGTGAACGGCGCCGGTGCGGCGGCGATCGCCTGCACCGCGCTCATCAAGGCGATGGGTGTGCGCCACGACCATGTCATCATGTGCGACAGGACCGGCGTCATCTATCAGGGCCGGACCGAGGGCATGGACCAGTGGAAATCGGCCCATGCCGTTCCCACCGATGCGCGCACCCTCGAAGAGGCGATGAAGGGGGCCGACGTGTTCCTCGGCCTCTCCGCCGCCGGTGCGCTCAAGCCGGAGATGGTGAAGGAGATGGCGGCACAGCCGATCATCTTCGCGATGGCCAATCCCGATCCGGAGATCACCCCGCCCGACGCGAAGGCGGTCCGCCCCGACGCGATCGTCGCCACCGGCCGGTCGGACTATCCCAACCAGGTCAACAACGTGCTCGGTTTCCCGTTCATCTTCCGCGGCGCGCTCGACGTGCGCGCGACCGCGATCAACGAGGAGATGAAGATCGCCGCCGCCCAGGCACTCGCAGATCTGGCGCGCGAGGCCGTGCCGGAGGAAGTCGCGGCCGCCTATGGCGGGCGGGCGCACAGCTTCGGCGCCGACTATATCATTCCCGCTCCGTTCGATCCGCGCCTGATGGAGGTCGTACCGGCGGCGGTGGCACAGGCGGCGATGGACACCGGCGTCGCCCAGCGCCCGATCGACGATATGGACGAGTATCGGACCCGGCTGCGCGCCCGGCTCAATCCGACCACGTCGGTGCTCAGCCTCGCCTATGAGGCGGCACGCGCCAATCCGCGCCGGGTGCTGTTCGCCGAAGGGGAGGAGGACGTGGTGCTGCGCGCCGCGATCGCCTTCCGCGACGGTGGCTACGGCATTCCGATGCTGGTCGGCCGCGACGATGTCCATGACCGGCTGCGCGCGCTCGGCGTCGAGGACCCGGAGAATTTCCCGGTGTTCAACAGCCGCGTCTATCCGCGCGTGCCGGAGCTTGCCGACTATCTCTACCAGCGGCTGCAGCGGCGCGGCTACCTCCCCCGCGAGGTCGAACGGGTGGTCAACCAGGACCGCAACATCTTCGCTGCCTTGCTGCTCGCCGCCGGCGAGGCCGATGTGATGATCACCGGCATCACCCGTACCTATGCGCAGAACCTGCGGCAGATTCGCCGTGTCCTCGATCCGCAGGACGGCGTGACGCCGTTCGGCATCCACGTGATGGTCGGCCAGTCGCACACCGTCTTCATCGCCGACACCACCGTCACCGAGCGGCCGGGCCCGGAGCAGCTCGTCCAGATCGCGATCCGCACCGCGCAGGTGGCGCGCAGCATGGGGCATGAGCCGCGCGTCGCCTTCCTGTCCTATTCGACCTTCGGGAATCCCGAGGGCAGCTACCTCGATCGCATCCGCGACGCCGTGAAGCTGCTCGACGCGCGCGACGACATCGACTTCGAATATGAAGGCGAGATGCCGCCGGACGTCGCGCTCAATCCGGCGATGCACAAGATCTACCCGTTCAGCCGCCTGACCGGGACGGCCAACGTGCTGATCATGCCGGGCCTGCAGACCGCCAACATCTCGGCCAAGCTGCTCAAGGAGCTGGGTGGCGACGCAGTGATCGGCCCGATGCTGGTCGGCATGGAGCATCAGGTCCAGATCGCGCCGATGACGGCGTCGGCCTCCGATCTGGTGACACTGGCGGTGCTCGCGGCGGGGCGGATCGCGCAGTAGCGACCCGCCCGTCCCACCCATCACGATATTTTGAGGGCGTTTGAGTCGCCTGAGGATGAATCATGACCGATACCCTGTTTCTCATCGAGCCGGGATTTCCCGATCCTGCCTATCGCGCCGCCGAGGCCCTGCCCGACAACCAGACCTACTATTGCCCCTATTGCGTGGCGATCGAGGGCGTTCTCGCGATGTTTCCGGAGCGGCTGGCGGCGCTGAAGGTGGTGCGCCTGCCATTTGCCCGGCCACGCCAGCCATTGGTGGACCTTCTTGGCGACCAGAACCAGGGCCTGCCCAAGCTCGTTCTTGGTGAAGATGCGCCCGATGACCTCGCCAGCGCCCGGGCCGGGGATGTGCGTTTCGTCGATGACCATGACGCGATCATGCGTGCCCTGAGCAAACGATACGCAATTCCCTACCCGCATTTCTGAGGGGCCGGTGACCGACAGGTCGCGGCAGTTCAGGTGCCGGCGGCTTCCGCCATCACCAGGGCGACGAGGTCCTTGCGGCTCAACTTGCCGATCATCGTCTTGGGCAGGTTGTCGCGGACCACGACCGCATCGACCCGCTCGTGATGGCCGAGCTGGGGGTTGAGCCAGGTCATCAGCGCAGCGCCGTCCACCGCGGCATCCTCGTTCAGCGTGACATAGGCACGCGGCTGTTCGCCGCGATAGGGATCGGGCATGCCGATCACCAACGCTTCCCGGACCGCGGGATGGCGGTAGAGGATCGCTTCGATCTGGCTCGGGAAGACCTTGAAACCGGAGACGGCGATCATGTCCTTGAGACGGTCGACGATGCGGATGAAGCCATCGTCGTCGATCGTGCCGACATCGCCGGTGCGCAGCCACCGCCGCCCCGCGCCATCGGTGACGAACACGTCGGCGTCCGCATCGGGTCGGTTCCAGTAGCCCTTCATGATCTGGGGCCCCGAAGCCACGATCTCGCCCGGCTCGCCCTCGGCCACGTCGCGGCCGGGATCGGCCTTGTCGACCAGGCGCACGCTGGTGCCGGGAAGCGGCTGGCCGATCGTCCCGACCTTGCCCTCCGCTTCATAGGGGTTGGAGGCGATGACGCCGGAGCTTTCCGACAGGCCATAGCCTTCGATCAGCCGCGAGCCAGTGGCGGCTTCGAAACGCTGTTTCAGTTCCGCGGCGAGCGGCGCGCCGCCCGACACGCAGACCCGCAGCGACGAGAAATCGGTCGCGGCGAGCTTCGGGTGGTCGAGCAGCGCCTGGTACATGGTCGGGACGCCGGGCAGGGCGGTCGCCTGCGTGCGGGTGATCGCCGCCAGCACCTGGCCGGCGTCGAAGCGCGGCAGCATGACGATGCAGCCGCCATTCGCCACGGTGCGGTTGAGCACGCAGGTGTTGGCGAAGACGTGGAACAGCGGCAGCACGCCGAGGATCCGGTCCGGCGGGCCGGGATGGGGATCGAGCCCCACGACCTGGCGGGCATTGGCCGACAGATTGGCATGGGTCAGCATTGCGCCCTTCGGCGTGCCTGTCGTGCCGCCGGTATACTGGATGAGCGCGACGTCGGTTTCGGGCCGGATGGCGGGCGCGGGAGCCGCGCCGTCATTCGCGATCAGCGCGGAGAAGGCGATGATGCGCGGGTCGTCCGGCCGCGCCGCCACCTCGCGGCCGCGGAACAGCCGGTAGAAGAGCGATTTCGCTGCCGGCAGCGCCCCGGCGACGGAGCCCACGACCAGGCGCTCGAGCGCACTGCCGTCGAGCACCTTGAGCGCGGTCGGCAGGAGCGCGGTCGCCGACAGGGTGAAGAGCACCCGCGTTCCCGAATCCGCGACCTGATCGGCAAGCTCTGCGGCCGTGTAGAGGGGCGAGAAGTTCACCACCGTCGCGCCGAGGCCGAGGATACCGTAATAGGCCGCGAGATAGTGGGGCACGTTGGGAAGGAAGAGCCCGATCCGGTCGCCCGGCCCATAGCCCAGCGCGGCGAGGCCGGCGGCGACCCGATGTGCCCCGTCCCGCGTTTCGGCATAGCTGTAGTGACGGCCGAGAAAATCGATGAGCGGCGCGTCTCCCGACCGCGCGGCCGCCTGCTCGAACAGCTCGACCATCGACAGCGGCGGAAAGTCCGTGTCCCAGGCCACGGGATGGCGATAGGCGTCGCGCCAGGCTCGGGCCGGACTGCTCATTCCATTTGCGTAAGCAATCGGCCCGGCGGAATCCAGTCCCGCCCGGGTCGTTATCGGGGGTTGTCGGCGCTCTGGCCCCGTTCGCCGGCTTGGCCGACCGCGCCGATATTGCCGAACAGCTCCTCGAACAGGCTGCGGTGGCGGCCCAGCGTGGGTGTCTGGTCGCGATTGGGCCGGATGTTCGAGACGAGCTCGAGCCCCGTGCGGTTGATGCTTTCGACATTGCCCTGCCCGTCGAACCGGACGTGGATCACGGTCTGCTCGGTCGGGCGCGGCATGCGGAAGGCGAGCGCGCCGGTGTCGCGCGACACGTAATACCAGTCGCGATTCTGCGCATCGAACTGGCCGGTGAAGGTCGGCCGGCCGAGCGTGCCCTGGACCGAGTCGCGATTGTCGACACCCGGCTGGATCGAATCGATCAGGGCGTTGTCCAGCAGATAACCCTGATGCTCGCGGAACGGACTGCAGCCCGCGACCAGCACGCCCGCGAGGGCGAGCGCCATAAGTGCGCGTGAACGGGGGCGGAAGGTCATTCTCGGTGAAACTCCTGAACGTCCGGTGCGATTCCGACGCATGGCAGCAGACTTGACTAGGCCCACCAATATGAACATCGCCTAACCGGCGCAAGCCGCACGGCCATAACGGAAAAACGCCTTGTCCCTTCTCCAGCGCATTTTCGGCGAACGCAAGGAGCGCGCCGCGCTCGATCCGCTCTATCGCGCGGTCGTCGCGGCCGGGCGCGATCCCTTCTGGTATGTCGAGGGGCAGGTGCCAGACACGCTCGACGGCCGTTTCGACATGGTCGCGGCGATCACCGCCCTCGTCCTGCTCCGGCTGGAGGCCGAGGGCCCGGCTGCGCAGTCCGAAGCGGTGCTGCTGACCGAGATCTTCGTCGACGACATGGACGGCACGCTGCGGCAGATCGGCATCGGCGACTATGTGGTGGGCAAGCATGTCGGGCGCATGATGGGCGCGCTTGGCGGCCGCCTCGGCGCGTTTCGCACGGCCGATGCGGACGGCAGCGGCTATGCCGAGGCGGTGCGGCGCAACATCTTCCACGAAGCGCCGCCCTCCGGGGAGGCTGTCGCGGCCGTCGGCGCGCGGCTGGAGCGTTTCGCCGCCGCGCTTCGTGACACGGGAATGGACGACCTGCGCGCGGGCCGTCTGCCGGCGCTGTGAGCAATCCCGAATTCAGCCGCCCGGTCGCGATCGATACGATCGGCGAGGTGCCGCGCGCGATGACACTCGAAGCCGGCGCGGGCGAGCGCCAGGCACTGGCGCGGCGATTCGGCCTGGTGGCGATCGACCGGTTGTCGGCCGAAATCTCGCTGTCGCGCCTGGTCGATGGCGTCAAGGCGACCGGCCGGATGACCGCGACGGCCGTCCAGAGCTGCGTCGCAACCGGCGTGCCGGTTCCGGAAGCGGTCGACGAGCCCTTCGAGATCCTCTTCCGGCCGCTCCCGGTGGGTGCTCGGCCGGACGAGGAGATCGAGCTCGACGAAAGCGAGATGGACGTCGCCTTTTACGAAGGCGGCGCGATCGACCTCGGTGAGGCGATGGCGGAAACCCTGGCGCTTGCGGTCGATCCCTATCCGCGCGCGCCCGGCGCCGACGAGGCGCTGAAGGCCGCCGGCGTGAAAAGCGAGGCGGAGGCCGGCCCGTTCGGCGCGCTGGCCGGCCTCCGGGACCGGCTCAGGGGGCCGGATCGCGCGCCCTGAGCGAGCGCTCCCCGCTCTCGGTTTCGACCTCGATGCCGGTGACCCGGCCGGCGGCGTCACGCCGGAAGGTATAGCGGGCGCGCGGATCGGCGGGCGCGACGAACATGTCTCCGGTCAGGCGGGTCAGCCGGGCCGCGGGCCGCCGCCCGATCCGGTAGCTCAGCGCACCGTCCTCGATCGACATCGTGGCGCCGCTGAACGCGCCGGCATAGTCCGCGAGCGGTGGCCCATCCTGCGCATGCGCATCGGCACGAAGCGCCTCGAGCGCCCATTGCGCGTTGATCCGCTCGCTGGCCGGAATACGGGTCAGCGCCGTCTCCAGCGCCATCGTCCGGGCGCGCGTCAGCGCCTCGCTGGCCGGGATCGCGACGTCGGGGCGAACCCCGGTCCCCTCCCAATTGCCGCCGGTGACCGGATTGATCGGCGTCGCCGCCGAGACGAAGATCGAATAGCCGGGCGCGACCGGGAAATCGCGGCCCGGATTGGCCGCACCGGCGGTGGCTTCGCCGATGACCGTCGCCCGCCTGGCCGCCTGCATCGTATAGGCGAAGGATTCGGCGCCCGATCCGGTGCGCGCGCTTACCAGGACATAGACCGGCGTGGCGAGCGCCGCGGTGGAGGCGACCTGCGGCCGCTCGCTCATCCGCCGCTCACCGAAGTGGAACTCGTTATAGACATTGGCGTCGGGCGCGACGAACGCGCTGACCAGATAGCCGACCATCGACGGATCGCCGCCGCCATTGTCGCGCAGGTCGACGATGATTGCGTCGGCGCGGGACATGAGCGTGAGCGCGCCGTCGGCGGCGCGCCAGGCCGGCCAGTCGCGCTCACCGAAATCGATCGGCGCGAAGCGGCTGAGCTTCAGATAGGCGATGTTGCCGGGCAGCAGCCCGACCTCGCGGAAGCCGTAGCCGTCGCGCCGGTCCTGCGCCTCACGACCATAAGCGGGCTCCGCGGGTTCGGCGGCGGTGGCGGCAGAGGCTTGCCCGACCGGCGACCAGGTGACGCGGAAATGACTGTCCAGCGGCGCCAGCCGCAGCGACAGGGCGGTCGCGAGCGCGTCCGGCGCAAGGTCGTCATAACGCCCCGCGCGCGCCTCGGCCCGAAGATCTGCGGCGATGCGCCCGGCGCGCGCACGATCGAAATAATTCTGCTCGATCACCCCGGCCGCGCTCTCGGTCACGGCGCGGGGGGATGGCCCATTCTGGGCGGCTGCGCCGGACGCAAGCCCGGCGAACAGAAGAACAGGAAGCCAGTGCATAGAACCCCCCAACAACGATTGATGAGGAGGTGTATTACTAGACTAAGTCACCTGTCAAGGATCAGAACGGGACGTCGTCGTCGAGATCGCTGTCGAAGGCCGGCGCGGGACGGGACTGCTGGCGCGGGGCGCCGCCGAAGTCGCTGCCACGGTCGCTGAAGCTGCTGCCACCGCCGAAATCGTCGCCATAGCCGCCGCCCCCACCGCCCCCACCGCCCCCACCGCCGCCGCCGCCGCGGCTGTCGAGCAGCACGAGTTCGCCGCGGAAACGCTGGAGCACCACCTCGGTCGAATATTTGTCCTGGCCCGAATTGTCCTGCCACTTGCGGGTCTGGATCTGGCCCTCAAGGTACACTTTCGACCCCTTCTTCAGATAGGATTTGGCGACCCGGCCGAGATTCTCGTTGAAGATGACCACGCGGTGCCATTCGGTCCGCTCCTGGCGCTGGCCGTCACGGTCCTTCCAGGTCTCGGAGGTGGCGACGCGCAGGTTCACCACCTCGCCGCCATTGTTGAGGCTCCTGACCTCGGGATCGTCGCCGAGATTGCCGACCAGAATGACCTTGTTCACGCCCGCCATGGGTATCTCCTTCAAGCGATTCCGGGACGGATAGGCTTATCCGGTGGCTCGGAAATCGCGACAGCCAAGCCCTAGAGGCCCAGGGCGGTCGCGATCCAGAAGGTCGCGCCGGCCGCCACATAGGCCAGTGCAAAAAGATAGCCTAGCATGAAGAGCGGCCACTTCCACCCGTTGGTCTCGCGCCGGACCACCGCAATTGTGGATAAGCATTGCGGCGCGAAGACGAACCACATGAGGAAGGCGAGCGCGGTGGGGAGCGACCAGCGCGATGCGAGCTGCGTCCCGAGGGCAGCGGCGCCAGCCTCCTCGTCATCGCCGGCATCGATCGCATAGACGGTCTGCAGGGCGGAAACGGCGACCTCGCGCGCGGCCATGGCGGGGATGACCGCGAGCGACATTTCGTGATTGAAGCCGATCGGCGCGAGCACCACCTCGAGGCCCGAGGCGATCCGCCCGGCGACCGAATATTCGCTCTGTTTCACCCCCTCCGGAGCCTGCGGGAACGAGGCGAGCAGCCAGAGCGCAATGGTGACGCCCATGATGATCGTGCCGGCGCGGCGGAGGAATGCATAGGCGCGCTGCCACAGGCCGATCAGGAGATCGCGCACCCGTGGCAGCTGGTAGCGCGGCATCTCGATGGTGAAGCCCGACGGCGCACCCTTCGCGACACTGCGCCGCAATGCCCACGCGGCGAGCATCGCGCCGAGGATGCCGATCACATAGAGACCCAGCAGCACGAGGCCCTGCAGGCCGACGCCGCCGCCGACGGTGCGCGCCGGAATGAAGGCGCCGATGATCACCGCATAGACCGGAAGCCGCGCCGAACAGGTCATCAGCGGTGCGATCAGGATCGTGGTCAGCCGCTCGCGCGGGTCCTCGACCGACCGGGTCGCCATGATGCCGGGGATGGCGCAGGCGAAGGACGAAAGGAGCGGGATGAACGCCCGGCCCGACAGGCCGACCCCCGCCATCATCCGGTCCATCAGGAAGGCGGCGCGGACCATGTAGCCCGAGGCCTCGAGCAACAGGATGAAGGCGAACAGGATCAGGATCTGCGGCAGGAAGACGACGACCGAGCCGACGCCGGCGATGATCCCTTCGACCAGCAGGTCGCGCAGGAAGCTCTCGGGCAGGGTGGCGACCGCGCGCTCGCCCAGCCACGCCTGCGCGCCTTCGATCCAGCCCATTGGTGCTTCCGCCCAGGCGAACACGGACTGGAACATGACGAAGAGGAGCGCGAACAGGATGATCGGGCCGGCGACCGGATGCAGCACGATGCGGTCGATCGCGCGGGTGAAGGCACGGCCGCGCGGCTGTTCGAGCGTGGCCGCAGCAGCAATCCGGCGCGCCTCGCGCTGATAGTGGCGGATGTCGCGGTCGACCGGAATGTCGGGTCCGCAGGGCGCGCCTGTCGGGAGATCGGCGAGCGCTTCCTTCAGCGCATCAAGGCCGCGTTTACGCACCGCCACGGTCGGCACGACCGGCACGCCAAGCTCGCGCGCGAGCGCCGCCTCGTCGATCGCGAGGCCGTCGCGCGTCGCCATGTCGACCATGTTCAGCGCGACCACCATCGGCCGGCCGAGCTCGCGCAGCTGCAGGACGAAGCGCAGGTGGTTGTCGAGATTGGTCGCGTCGATCACGACGATCATCGCATCGGGCTGGCGCTCGCCCTCCTGCGATCCGAACAGCACGTCGCGGGTCACCTGCTCGTCCGGGCTGGTCGGCTCGAGCGCGTAGGTGCCGGGCAGGTCGACCAGCTCGATCGGGCGGCCGTCGGGGAGCGACATCCGGCCGGTGTGGCGCTCCACGGTGACGCCCGGATAGTTGCCGACCTTCTGGCGCGCGCCGGTCAGTGCGTTGAACAGGGCGCTCTTGCCGGCATTCGGATTGCCGACCAGCGCGAACAGCGGGATCGTGGTCATGTGGTCGGCCCGCCTCCGGGGATGACCGCGACCGCCCGGGCCTGTGCCCGGCGCAGCGCGATCTGCATGCGGCCGATGCGCACGGCGATCGGATCGCGGCCGAACGGGGCACCGTAAAGTGCCTCGACCGGGACGCCCACGTCGAAGCCGAGGTTGCGCAGCTTTCTGGCGTCGCCGTCGGAGAGGGTGTCCCAATGGATGTCCGACACGGTGGCCGGTGTGTCGTAGGGAAGTTCGTCGAGGCGGACCTGCATGACGCCCCAATGGCGTATTTGCGATTGATTATCAATAAGTGCCGGGACATCTCCGGCAGGGATGAGAAAGGAAATCGGGGTCATGATGCTTCAGCTCGGGCGCGCCGCGATTCTGGCAGGTGTCCTGGCGGCCGGGATCCTGAACGTCGCGCCCGCGACGGCGGGTTCGTTGCGCTTCACCGAAAATCGGCCGGCGGCCTACGAGTTCGCCGACCTGGCACGCCTGCCGGCAGGGTTCGGCGACGGCGAGTTCAGCTTTGAAATCTGGATCAAGCCTGATGCGTCGGCGCCGGTCGGCACGACGATGCGGGCGAGCTACGCCCAGTTGCGCAACTGGTCCGATGCCGATCCCCGCCCCTATTCCGCGCCTGGCTGGTGGCTCCCCGGCAACTGGCTGATCGACGGGCACAGCCGGCCGGACGGCTATGGTCCGGCGGACAGCAGGGAGGGCACGTTCAGCCTGCAATTCTATGGCGGCGGGCGGCTGCGCTGGATGTTCGCCGATACCGCCGTCGACATGCCGCCGGGCATGGTCTGGGCGGTTCAGGCCTGGCCGGCGACCGGGGCGCCGTCGCTGCTCGACGGGCGCTGGCACCATGTCGTGGCAGTCCGGCGCTGGCGCGAGGGCGGCGGTGCCCGGCTGGAGCTGTGGATCGACGGCCGCCTCACCGCCGCGACCGATGTTCCGCATCGCACCGACATGCGCCGCTTCTGGGATCAGCCGGCCCATCCGCGCGACCCCGCGGAGATCGGCGGCTGGGCGATCGGCGCGGAGGTGATGACCGCCTGGAACTACGCCTTCACCCAGTACGAGGACTATAAGGGCCTCGTCGACGACATCCGTATGTGGCGCCGTGCGCTCGATCCGGACGAAGTCGCGCGCCTTGCAACCGGGGCCGCGCCCGCGCGACGCGAAGGCGTGGTCGCGCACTACAGCTTTGACGAGGGACGTGGACACCGAAGCCGCGACGCGGTGGATGCCACGCAGGCGATCACATTGCATCGCTGGTCGCGGGCAAACTGGTCGCGCGAGGACGGGCCGGCCTCGGCGCGGACCAGCCGGTAGCCGTTCAGGCGGCGGCGGGCCGGCGGCTTGCTGCGAGACGCGGCGCCGTGCGGGCGACGATACAGCGGTTCCGCCCTTGCGCCTTGGCCTGATACAGCGCGCTGTCGGCCGCTTCGATCAGCTCGGCAAAGCCGCGGCCATGCTCGCGGCTGAGCGCGACGCCGATGCTGACGCCGATGTCCACCCCGCTGCCGTCGACCAGATAGGGGCGGGACAATGTCCGGATCAGCGACTCGCCATAGCTGCGGGCCGCGGCCGGATCCCCGCTGCGGGCGACGACCAGGAACTCGTCGCCGCCGAGGCGCGCGGCGATGTCGCCGCGTCCTGCGGCGGCGCGCAGGCGATCCGCGACCGCGGCGAGAAGCCGGTCGCCCGCGCTGTGACCGAGCGTGTCGTTGACGCCCTTGAAGCCGTCGAGATCGAGGAAGAGAAAGACAAGATCGTCCGCATCGCGCGCGATGTCCCGGCGTTCGAGCTCGAGCGCGAGGCCGGCGCGGTTGAGGAGGCCGGTCAGCTCGTCGTGACGGGCGCGCCGGTCCTTGTCGAGCTCGGCCTCCATCCGCTCGATCAGCATCCTGTTCATCCGGAACGTCGCGGCCGTCATGGCCCCCAGATAGGCGGGGATCTGGAGAATGGTGACCAGCATCAGCGGCTCACCCGAGAAAATGCCGCCGATGACGCAGGGCCCCAGGCTCAGCGCGATCATCGCGGCGCTGAGCCGCGGTGCGGCATAATTGCGCAGGCAGATACCGCCGACCATCGCGGCCGCGGACAGGCAGGCGAGGGTCGCGAGCACCCAGTCGCCGCTCAGCAGGCAGATGAAGCTGCCGAAGCCGACGCTGAACGCCCAGAGCAAGGCGAGCAGGATGTAGAGGTCGCTTGGTCCGCGCCGACCCTCCCGGATCGCCTTGAGGCCCAGCAGGACGACAGGCAGGCGGATGCAGGCGAGCAGCAGTTCGGCAACCGCCCAGCCGATGAACAGCGGCGTCGGATGCCGGATCGCGATCGCGCTGGAGACGATCACGGTGTTGAAAACGCCGCCGAGAAAGATGGGGAGCGTCCCGTAGAGGGCATGGAACAGGGAGATGCGGATCGCGTCGGGAACGTCCTGGCCGGGATCGATCAGCCAGCGGGTCAACGACCAGCGCGGCAGTGGATCGCTTGCGACAAACCCGGACATCGATCTCTCACCCTCCTGCCGGTTGCCGTTAGGGCAGGGGGGTTAAGCCCTCGTGAGCAGGGCGGGGGTCAGACCGCGGGGTAGCGAAGGCGCCCGAGAAAACGGCTCAGCGAGGGCCGGCGATGGCTCTGCCCCGTCCAGCGGGCCTTGAATTTCTCGAAGCGCATCACGTCGTCGATCCGCCGGTCGAGGAAGGCCCGGGTCCCGGCGAGGTCGTCACTCTCGTCGTCCAGGAAGACGAGGGTGGTCGAGCCGTAGACGCCGGTCAGGATGGCGCGCTTGGAATAATGGTTGAAATCCGTCGCGGTGTCGCCGGCAAGGCGCCAGATCCGGTCGGCGCTGCGCCAGGCGAGGCGGGCGGTCCGCGCCGTATTCTGCGGCAAGGCGAGGATCGCGATCGCGCGGCGCAGCGCCTCGCGATGGGGATGCGCCGCGGTCAGCCGGAAGAGCACCAGCTCGCGAATGCGGGCGCGGATCTTCATCGCCGCGATCCGCTCGGCCGGAAAGGCCTCCAGCATCGCCCGGTCGATCGAATCGAACCACGCGTCGATCATGTCCGGCTGGCCGCCCGGAAAGGCGAGCGCGGCGCGATCGGCCGGCACGCCGAGCTCGGTCGCGGCCATGGCCAGCGCCTGGTGCGACCAGCCGTCGAAGGCGGCATGGCGCGGCAGCAGTGGCGCCAGCGCATCCCGAAGCTCGTCGAGTGTCATGTCCATGGGCGCAATCATGATCGAACCCAATGAGCGCGCCGGCGCAAGGTTGCAAGTCTCGCGCCGGCGTGAAGCGCCGAACCTAGTTGAACGCCCCGATGATCGCCCCCATCACGGTGAACTGCAGCGTGAAATAGCCGCCGTTGATCAGCCACAGGCCGAGCGGGCGCCGCTCGAAGAGATAGTTGACGCCGAGGCTCGCCGTGACCCAGCAGAGGCCAACCGAAAGGCCGGCGAGCACCGCATATTTGAGAGGCATCGGGCCCAGGAACATCGCCAGCACCCAGGCGGCGATCAGGTTGAGCACGAAGGCGCCGCCGAAGATCACCGCCGGATTGCCGGATTTGAGCGTCTCCTCGCTTTGTCCGGTGAGCGCCATCCACTTCTGGCCGAAGATCGCCGAATACCAGATGCCGCCGAGCACGAAGGCAGACAGCGCGGCCAGCAGCACGGCGAGATAGTTCACTTCCGGCATTTTGTTTCCTCCCCTTGTTGAAGCTTCAGGCCGGCACGGTCTCCTTCCGCGTCTGTTCGGCCAGCATGTCGAAATGCTCGCGCAGCACCGCCACGTTGCGGTCGAAGCTCGCGATGTCGCGATAGGTCCGCGCCTGCATGATCGCGCCCTCCATCACGGTCAGCGTGAACTCGGCGAGCCGGCGGCGGTCGAGCGACGCCGGCAGCCGGTCGCCGGCCTCCTTGAGGCAGGTCTCGATCGCCGTCGTCCAGTTGGCGAAATTGCTTGCGAGCAGCTCGCGGATCTTCGGGTCGGGTTCGCTGATCTCCAACGCAAGGTTGCCGATCGGGCAGCCATAGGTGCAGTCGGTGGTGACGAGCTGGGTGCGATAGCCATTGAGAAGCGCAAAGATGCGCTCGACCGGATCGTCGACCCCGCTCCAGGCCGGCCTCAGCAGCCATTCCTCGATGCCGTCGCGATAGGCCTCCAGCACCGCGGCGAGCACATCCTGCTTGCCCGGGAAGAAATGGTAGAGACTGCCGGAATGGACCTGGGTGCGCGACAGGATGTCGGCGATCGAGGTCGACTGGAAGCCCTTCTCCCAGAACAGCTCCATCGCGGTCATCACGATGCGGGTGCGGGTATCGGCGTTCATGTGTTGGTTGAATGCTCAATCAAGCGGCGTGTCAAGCCGGATTTTGGACGCAAGCCGCGGGACGCACCATCGGGTCCGGAGGCTAGAACCCGGCACATGACGAGGAACATCGACTGGATCGCCGCGGAGGCCGAGCTGGACAGCGATGGCCGTGCGGTGTTGCCGGGATTGCTTGATGCCGGGGCCTGCGCCGCGCTGCGGGGCGGCTGGGCCGCGCGCGATCGCTTTCGCTCCGAAGTGGTGATGGCCCGGCACGGCTACGGCCGGGGCGTCTATCGTTACTATGCCTGCCCCCTGCCGGATCCGGTCGCGGATCTCCGCGCGACGCTCTATCCGCCGCTGGCCCGGATCGCCAATCGCTGGGCCGGCATCCTGGGCACCACCGCCTTTCCCGAGGATCATGCGGACTTCCTCGCCCGCTGCAGGGCTGCCGGCCAGACGCGCCCGACGCCGCTCCTGCTGCGCTACGAGACCGGTGACTGGAACGCGTTGCACCAGGATGTCTATGGAGAGCATGTATTTCCCCTGCAGGTCGCGATCCTGCTGTCCGGTCCCGGCGCGGACTTCACCGGCGGCGAGTTCGTCCTGACCGAGCAGCGCCCGCGCCAGCAGTCACGCGCCGATGTGGTGCCCCTGGCTCAGGGAGACGCCGTCATCTTTCCGGTGCGGGAGCGCCCTGTCCAGGGCACGCGCGGCTGGCACCGCCGCGCGATGCGTCATGGCGTCAGCCGGCTGCGCTCCGGGCTCAGGTTCACGCTCGGCATCATCTTCCACGACGCCCGCTGACGCTTGCCAGCGCGAAGCCCGGCCGTCAGGCTTGGCCCCCGTGGGCGATTCGCACGGAGGTGCCTCATGTCCCGAGCCGATGATCTCGATCCCGACGGAACGCGCCTTCCGATCAAGATCGACCGCACGTCGAACGGCGAGTATCTGCCGCCGCTGCTCACCCCGATGCAGAAGCTGGCGAAACGGCTGGCGCACGAGGCGGCGGGCGAGAATGCGCGGCGGACCGGCCTCGGCCGGCGCGCCTTCCTGGTCTCCGCCGCCGGTGCCGCCACCACCCTGCTCGCCTGCAACCGGGCGGCCGAGGCGAACGGGATGCGTGGTGGCAGCTTTGCCGTCGACGCCGAAGCCGGGCTCGATCCGCAGCAGGCCCGGGCGGCGATCGGCGGCGACGAGTTCATCTTCGATGTCCAGACGCACTGTGTCGACCCTGCTGGCGGTTGGGCACGGGGTGGCGACGGCGCACGCTGGACGCGCACCCTCAGCCAGGTGTTCGGCCAGGCGTCGAAATGCGAGAGCGGCAGTTTCGACTGCTATTCGGCGCAAACGCTCGCACGCGAGGTCTTCCTCGACAGCGACACCGACGTCGCGGTCGTTTCGGCGCTCTGGGGCCAGCCCAATCCGACGCCGATCGAATATGCCGACGAGGCGCGGGAGATCGTGGCGAGCATCGGCGGCGAGGGCGCCCGGGCGCTGATCCATGGCGGCGTCTTCCCGCAGGAGCCGGGTGCGATCGAGGCCATGGACGCGATGGTCGAGCGGCACCGCGTCGAGGCGTGGAAGCTCTATCCGCAATATGGCTCGAACGGACGCGGCATCTGGCTGGATCGAAGCGATCACGCCAACCGCTTCTTCGAGAAGGCGCGGCAGCTGGGCGTGAAGACCGTCGCCGTCCACAAGGGCGTGCCGCTCGGCAATCTCGAATATCAATATAGCAGTCCGCGCGACATGGGGCCGGCCGCCGTCGCCAATCCCGATATCAATTTCCTCGTCTATCATGGCGGCTTCGAGGGCGGGAAAACCGAAGGGCCCTATAATGCCGAGAGCCCGGAAGGCGTCGACCGGCTGATCAAGTCACACCAGGATGCCGGCCTCCAGCGCAACCAGGGCAATCTCTATGCCGAGACGGGCTCGCTCTGGCGCTATTTCATGACCCGCCCTGAAGAGGCCGCACACGTCATGGGCAAGCTCCTCAGATATTTCGGCGAGGAGCGGATCCTGTGGGGTACGGATTCGATCTGGTACGGCAGCCCGCAGGACCAGATTCAGGCGTTCCGCGCCTTCACGATCAGCGCCGAGTTCCAGGAACGCTATGGCTATCCGGCGCTCACCCCGGAGGCGAAGCGCAGGATCTTCGGCCTCAATGGCGCGCAGGTCTACAATATCGACGTTGCCGCGCTTCACGATCGCGGCGCCCTCGCCGGGCGCCGGGCCGCCTATCGCGAGAGCCCGAATCCCAGCTTCGCCACCTACGGCCCGAAGACGCGGCGCGAATTCCTTGCGCTATGGGATGCGCGCGGCGGCGTGCCGGGCTAAGGACGTCTTCAAAGGCCCGAACTGCAAAGGATGAACATGGCTCGCACCGTCCTTCCCTACGCCCTCCTCCTGCTGGCCACGGCCTGCGCGCGTTCCGAGGACGCCAGCCAGGTTGCCGACGTCAATGGCGTGACCACGGCCGTCGAGCGGGTCCGCACGCCCGAGCAGGACGACAATGAGGTCGCACTTGGCGAATGGCGGGATTCGTTGCAGGACGAGTTCGCCGCGCTCGAATTCGGTCCGGCCGGCGCGCCGCCGGTCTTCAGCCTGCGCTGCGACGGGCGGCGCGGCGCCTTCCTCCAGCGCCACGGCACGCCGCTGACCGGCGACCTGCCGACCATGCTGGTCACGATCGGCAGCGAGACGCGACGGCTTGCGGTCGTCAGCGCCGGCGGCACGATCCCGATGCTGCGCGCCACCCTGACCTCCGGTGATCCGTTCCGTCAGGTCCTGATCGCCGCCGCGGCACCGATCACGGTCCGCATCGGCGACACCCCCCCGCTGGTGCTGCCGCCCGACGAGCAGATCGGCGCGTTCCTGACCCGTTGTGCCTCCGCCGAAACACGTGGCGCCGCGGCCGATGAGGCGGGCAACACCGCAGCGCCCGAGGCGAATGGTGCCGAGGCCGCCACGAACGGCGCCGCGACCCGCTGAATCGGGGTCGCGTTCGGCGTTGAACCGGTAAGAGGAAGCATGATGCACAGACTTGCCCTGGCCGGATTCGGCCTGCTGTCGCTGTCGATGACCGCCTGTGTACCGCGCGCACCGGCACCCGCGCCCGCGCCGCCGCCCGTTCCGGCGCCTCCTCCGCCGGCGCCCCCGCCCGCTCCGCCATCGCCGCCGCCGGCAGACTGGCGCGACGCGCCGCTCAGTCCCGGCGACTGGAGCGATGGCGGGGGTGGAACCGTCGCGGCCTTCGGCGCGGGTGCCCGACCGGACTTTGCCGTCCGCTGCGACGGCGCAGGGCGGATCAGCCTTGCGCGCGCCGGCGCGGCCGGCCGCTCGATCGTGATACGAACGACATTCGGGGAGCGCAGCCTGCCGGCCGCCGGCCAGGCGTCGGAAACAGTTGCGACGCTCGCCGCGAGCGATCAGCTGCTCGACCAGATCGCGTTCAGCCGCGGCCGCTTTCTCGTCCAGGTGGACGGCGCTGCGCCGTTGATTCTGCCCGCCTGGCCCGAGCCGGCGCGGGTCATCGAAGAATGCCGGGGATAAGAAAAAGGCGCCCGTCCGGGGCGCCGCGCGAAGCATGGAATCCTACCGGCAAAAAAGTTGATTTCAAGACTTGATCGGTGATTCGGCCCGAATCATACAGGGGTCAACGGCAACGCAGCGAAAGGAGGTGATCCGATGTCTCATGGTTCAGCAGAGAGGTCGGTCAAGTCCGTTCGGGAGATGAAAGCCTAGGCTTTCCAGGATCTTCCGGGCAGTCGGCTTCCGGCCGCTGACCATGTGAAAAGGCCGTCGGGAGCCCTCCCGGCGGCCTTTCGCTTTTCCGCCGCAGACGATGCGAGGCAGTTGATCGACACGGCGGGTGGAACTGTTCGCCGGTTCGCGTGTCTGTTACGGAACGGATACGAACCGCAGGAGAGTGACGATGGCGAAATCCTCCACCGGAAAGACCTCTGGCAGCAAGTCGGGCGCCCGCAAGGCGGCTGACGCGATCCCCGACGCGCTGCGCGACGCCGGGCGCAAGGCGGCCGAGCTGGCGCAGAACCCGGTCGCGCGCAGCCTGCTTGCCGCCGGGCTGGTGACCGCCGCCGCGGCGCTGGCCGCGAACAAGTCGGTTCGCGATACCGCCAAGAAAAGTGCGCGTCAGGCCCAGGACGCGGCCGAGGCCGCCGCCGACGCCGCCGCGGAAAGCGCCAGCAAGATCGGCGCGGCGATGATCAACGCGGCCACCGAGGCGGTTCGCCGGATGATGGGCGAAGCCGGTGCGGCCACGCCGTCTGCGGCCAAGTCGACGCCGCCGGCGCCGAAGCGCGCCCCGGCCAGGAAGGCGGCAGCAAAGAGCAAGGCCGCAACGCCCGCGGCGGCCAAGCGGGCGCCGGCCAGGAAGAAGGCCGGGACCCGCAAACCCGCGGCATCCCGGGCCCGCAAGCCGGGCGGTACAACGCCCTCCGCGGGAGCGTAAAAGAAGGGGCGCCGAGGGCGCCCCTTCTTCATTGCCGGTCCGAATAGCCGATCAGCGGCAGCGGCGGCGGCCGCCGCGATCGACTTCGCGGCCGATCAGCGCGCCCGCGGCGGCGCCGACGATCGTGCCCGTGGTGCGATCGCGTCCGCCATCGATCTCGCGGCCGATCAGCGCGCCGGCGGCGCCGCCGACCAGCAGGCCGACCGTCCCGTTGGACCGGCGGCAGCGATAGCGGCCGCGGTCGTCGCGCCAGGTCGGGCCGTTGTAATAGCCGTCGCGATTGTAGCGTCGCTGGGCCTGGGCCTCGTCCGTCGAGATCGGGAGGGCGAAGGTGACCGGGACGGCGAGCGCCGTCGCCGACGCGGCGAGAATCAGGTTACGCATGATAAGGCCTCCGTGTTTGGAAATCCGGGCAATGAACGCGCCTTGTTCCACTCGGTTTCATTAACCCAAAACAACGATTCCGTCAGGTGACCGCAACCTGCTGGACGCACGGGCCGGCGTGGCCTAGGGGCGGCCGGTCATATTTTCTGTCAGGATCGGCGCTTTGGCGAACGTTACGGTGATCGGCGGCCAGTGGGGCGACGAGGGCAAGGGCAAGATCGTCGACTGGCTCGCCAGCCGCGCCGACCTCGTCGTGCGCTTCCAGGGCGGCCACAATGCCGGCCACACATTGGTGATCGACGGCCAGACCTACAAACTGTCATTGCTCCCCTCCGGCATCGTCCGCGGCACGCTCTCGGTGATCGGCAACGGCGTTGTGCTCGATCCCTGGGCCTTGAAGGCCGAGGTCGAGAAGCTGACTGCGCAGGGCGTAACGGTCACGCCGGAGACGCTCAGGATCGCCGACAATTGCCCGCTCATCCTTCCCATCCACCGCGATCTCGACGCGCTGCGCGAGGACGCTTCCGGCCAGGGCAAGATCGGCACCACCCGGCGCGGAATCGGCCCGGCCTATGAGGACAAGGTCGGTCGTCGCGCCATCCGCGTCTGCGATCTCGCCCATCTCGGCGATCTCGGGCCGCAACTCGACCGCCTCTGCGCCCATCACGACGCGCTGCGCGCCGGCTTCGGCGAGCCGCCGGTCGATCGCGCCCGGCTCGAGGCGGAGCTGGGCGAGATTGCCGATTTCGTCCTGCAGTTCGCCGGCCCGGTCTGGAAGACGCTGAACGAGGCGCGGCAACGCGGTCGCCGTATCCTGTTCGAAGGCGCGCAGGGCGTGCTGCTCGACGTCGATCACGGCACCTATCCGTTCGTCACCTCGTCGAACACGATCGCCGGCACGGCGGCCGGTGGCACCGGACTCGGCCCGTCGGCGGCCGGCTTCGTGCTCGGCATCGTCAAGGCCTATACGACCCGGGTCGGTTCCGGCCCGTTTCCGACCGAGCTCGACGACGAGATCGGGCAAAGGCTCGGCGAGCGCGGCCACGAATTCGGCACCGTCACCGGGCGCAAGCGTCGCTGCGGCTGGTTCGATGCGGTGCTCGTGCGCCAGTCGATGGCGGTCTCGGGCGTAACCGGCATCGCACTCACCAAGCTCGACGTGCTCGACGGACTGGACGAGATTTGCATCTGCACGGGCTATGAGCTTGGCGATCAGGTCCTTGACCACTTTCCCGCACATGCGGCCGATCAGGCGGCGGTGCGTCCGATCTACGAAACGATGCGCGGCTGGTCGGAATCGACCGCCGGCGCCCGCAGCTGGGCGCAGCTTCCGGCTCAGGCGATCAAGTACATCCGGCGGATCGAGGAACTGATTGCCTGTCCCGTCGCTTTGGTGTCCACCAGTCCCGAGCGGGAAGACACGATTCTGGTACGGGATCCGTTTGCCGGTTGAGGATGCGCTTTTTATGGTGAGCCAGGCATGACGACCCGCGAAGCCACCGGCCTGCTGCCCCGTATCGGCGACACCCTCATCACCGGCTCGGACGGGCGGTCGATCGCCGACCGGGCGACGATGATCTTCTTCGGCGCCTTCCAGTGGCCGTGGCTGCTGCGCAGCCTTCACGGCGGCCGCCTCGCCGACAAGCATGCCTTGCTCGACCGGCTCGATCTGCCCTACGACGCGCTGCCCTATCTGGGAAGCTGGAAGGCCGACACCGGGCTGCTCGACTTGGTGGTCGACCACATCCTTGCGCACCGCCCCCGGCGCGTCGTCGAGTTCGGCATGGGCGCTTCGACCCTCATTCTGGCCCGCGCGCTCCAGCAGGCTGGCGGCGGCGAACTGACCAGCTTCGATCAACATGCCGATTTCGTCGTCGCCACCCGGCAGTGGCTGGCCGATTACGGCCTCAAGGGCGACCTGCGTGCTGTGCCGCTCAGGCCTTCGCCCGACGGCTGGCCGGGCCTCTGGTACGACCATGGTCCGCTGCCCGACGGCATCGATCTGATGTTGATCGACGGTCCGCCCTGGTCGATCCATCCGTTCACCCGCGGCGCGGCCGCCTCACTGTTCGATCATATATCGCCCGGCGGCACGGTGATGCTCGACGACGGCGCCCGCCCCGGCGAGCGGTTCGTCGCCCGCCGCTGGCGCCGCGCCCATCCCGAGTTCGATTTCCGGCTCGACCTCAGCGGCACCAAGGGCACCCTGATCGGCCGCAAGGCCGGCTAGGCCGTCGGCCGCTGCTCGAAGCCGGCCGGCAATTCCCCGCTGGCCTCGCCGGCCTCCACGCGCTCGACCCGCGCCGCATCGGGCCCTTCGTGGCAGCGCTCGATCATCCGTCCGACCGCCTCCTCATGGCCGGCGATCACGGCCTCGACCGTCCCGTCCCGCCGGTTGCGTACCCAGCCCCGCAGCCCGAGCGCCCGCGCCGTCTCCACCGTCCAGCCACGATAGAAGACACCCTGGACGCGGCCATGGATGACGAGGCGGCGAATGATCGTCACTATTCGAAGGCGGCAAAGGCCGGCGCATAGGTCGCTTCGCCCTTTGCGGGGCTCACCCAGTCGGCGGCCAATGCCCGCGCCATGAAACAGGGGCCCGCATAAGGTGAGGCAAACGGCGCCGCGGTTTCGGCCGAGAACCCGAAGCGGCAATAATAATCAGGGGCCCCGAGCACGAAGACCAGATCCTCGCCGGTCGCCTGGGCGATCGCCAGCGCGGCCTCGATCAGGCGCCGGCCGATGCCCGCCCCCTGGAAGCCCGGACGCACGCCGACCGGGCCGAGCCCGAGCGCGCGCCAGGCGCGATCCTCTCCCGTGGCCCGCATCCGGCTCAGCACGACATGGCCCGCCAAATCGCCCCCGACCTCCCCGACCAGCGAGACGACCGTGTCGCCGTCGCGCGCGAGCGCCTCGACGAGGTCAGCCTCCGCCGCGGTCGGGAAGGCAGCGAGGTGAACGGAGCGGATGCCGGCCGCGTCGCGCGGCTCCGCCGGGCGAATCCCGCCGCTCACGCCACGGTGATGTCGGGCGCGTCCTCGGCCTTCATGCCGACGACGTTGTAACCCGCGTCGACGTGATGGACCTCGCCGGTCACGCCTGAAGCCAGATCGGAAAGAAGATAGAGGCCGGCGCCCCCGACGTCCTCGATGGTGACGTTGCGGCGGAGCGGGGAATTATACTCGTTCCACTTCATGATGTAGCGGAAGTCGCCGATACCGCTCGCCGCCAGCGTCTTGATCGGCCCGGCCGAGATCGCGTTCACCCGGATATTCTCGGGCCCCAGATCCATCGCAAGATATTTGACGCTGGTCTCCAGCGCCGCCTTGGCGACGCCCATGACGTTATAGTGCGGGATGACCTTTTCGGCGCCGTAATAGGAGAGGGTGAGGAGGCTTCCGCCTTCGGGCATCATCGCCCGCGCCCGCTTCGCCACCGCGACGAAGCTGTAGGCGGAGATGTTCATCGTCATCAGGAAATTGTCGAGGCTGGTGTCGACGAACAGGCCCCTGAGCTCGTTCTTGTCCGAAAAGCCGATCGCATGGACGACGAAGTCGATCGTCTCCCAGCGTGCCTTCAGCGCGTCGAAGGCCGCGTCGAGCGCCGCCATGTCGGAGACGTCGCAATCGATCAGGAAATCCGAGCCCAGCTGCTCGGCGAGCGGGCCGACGCGCTTCTGCAGCGCCTCGCCCTGATAGGAAAAGGCCAGTTCGGCGCCCGCCTCGCGCAGCCGCTGCGCGATCCCCCAGGCCAGCGAGCGGTCGTTGGCGAGCCCCATGATCAGCCCGCGCTTGCCCGCCATCAATGCCGTCATCGTCACTCCTTCCGCGTCCGGTCGTCCGCCTGGCCGACATCGTCGTGGGTTTCCATCGGCGATTCCGCCAGCGCGGCATTGAGTTCCGCCCCGATAACGACCCCGAGCCCGACGAGGTAGAAGAAAAACAGCACGACCATCACGCCGGCGAGGCTGCCATAGGTGAGATCATAGGTGAGCAGGCCGGCGAGCAGCGGCGGCAGCGCAAGCGTCACGCCCACCCACCAGACCGTCGTGGCCAGCGCGCCCGGCCATTTCGGGTAGCGCCGATGGCGGTAGCGGCTCGGCGTCAGCGTGTAGAACAGCAGATAGAGCGAGAGGAACAGGCCGAAGGCCGAAATCCCCCTGGTCAGGGCGATCTGGAAGACGGCGTCGACCTCCTCGGGCAGGACCCGGTCGATGAATTCGGACACGGCCGTCGTTACCACCTGCGCGCTGAACGACAGCAGCAGCAGGACGACCGCGCCGATGATCAGCCCGATCGAATAGAGGCGATAGTGCCAGAAGCTCCGGGTGAACTGGGTCCCGTAGGCGCGGCGCAGAATGTCGCGGATCGTCTCGATCAGGCTGCCGACGGTCCACAGGCCGATCGCGGCGCCCAGCCACAGCAAGGGTCCAGTTCGCGCCGCCATCGCCTCGCGCACCGGCGGGCCGAGCGTCTCGCCGACGCTCGGCGGCATGGTCGCGAGAATGACCTCCAGCGCATGTTCGCCTTCGGCGGTCTGACCGATCGCGCCCATCAGCGCGGTCGCGGTGATGAAGAAGGGAAAGAGCGCGATCAGCGCCAGATAGGCGAGGTTCCCGGCATGGATGAAGCCGTCATAATAGGCGCCGACCAGGACACGTTTGGCGACCTGGAACGGCCGGCTGCCCGGACCGACGTGGCGCCGCCAGACCCCCTGCCCGCGGAGCACCCGCCCGGTGCGGATCGCCGTCTCGCGCCGCGCCTCGGGCGAGTGGGGCGAACGCCCCTCGGCAGCGAAATGGTCGTGGACCTCATGCTCGATCGCCTCGGCTTCCGCTCGGGCCTGGTGCGGGGTGGCCGGTGCGTTCGGGTCGCTCATGCAGGATCAAACACCCAGGCCGCCCCGGATGTTGCGCGTGTCCGCCCAGCCCTCGGCGAACTTCGCGAGCTCGCCGTCTTCGGCGGGCAGGTCGATCATCAGCGTCACGAGCTGGTCGCCGCGTGTCCCGCTCTTGCCGCTAAAGCCCTTGCCCTTGAGCCGCAGGACCTTGCCCGCACTCGATCCCCTGGGAATGCCGACCATCACCGGCCCGTCGACGGTCGGTACCCGCACTTTGGCGCCCAGCACGGCCTCGGCCAGCGTGACCGGAAGCTCGAGCCGGATATTGTCGCCGTCGCGCCGGAAGAAACGGTGCGGCTGGATCGCGATGGTGACGATCGCGTCGCCATTGCCGCCCGGCCCCGCCTGACCCTGTCCGGCAAGGCGGATCTTGGTGCCGTCCTCGACGCCCCTGGGCAGCTTGATGTCCAGCGTCTTGCCGCTGGAGAGCGTAACCCGCTGCCCGGTCAGCGCCGCCGCCTCCTCGAACGGCACGTCCAGCCGATAGCTGACGTCCGGCCCCTTCTGCGGCGGCGCGCTGCGGCGCCCGAAGCCGCTGAACGGTCCGCCGCCGCCTCCGCCGCTGCGACGCCCGCCAAACAGCCCCTCGAACAGGTCGCTGAGATCGGCCGCCTCGCCGCCCCCCGTGAACTCGAACGGCTCGCCATTGGGGCCGCGGACGTCCGGGCCGCGGCCGCTTCGGCCGCCGCTGCCACCGAAACCGAACGGCATCCGCGGATTGCCGTCCTCGTCGATCTCGCCGCGATCATATTGGGCGCGCTTGTCCTTGTCGGTCAGGATGTCATAGGCCTGCGTGACCTTCGAAAAGCGCTCGGTCGCGCCCGGATTGTCGGCGTTGCGGTCCGGATGCAGCTCCTTGGCGAGCTTGCGATATGCCTTCTTGATGTCGGGCTCGCTCGCGCCGCGCGCCACGCCAAGGGTCGAATAGAGGTCGGCCATGCCGGTTTCTTCTCCACTCCTTCCGAAAAGTCCACACCCGCCGGACATCTGCGCCGGCTTGTCCGGACGGCGATATGGGGCGTAGAGCGCGGCCATGGAAGCCGATCCGCACGCCCTGTTCGAAACCTGGTTCGCCGAGGCGCGCGCCGCCGAGCCGAACGACCCCGACGCGATGGCGCTCGCGACGGCCGATGCCGGCGGCGCGCCATCGGTCCGGATGGTGCTGCTGAAGGGGCACGACGATCGCGGTTTCGTGTTCTACACCAATGGCGAGAGCCGCAAGGGCGGCGAGCTGGCCGCGAATGCCCGTGCCGCCCTGCTCTTCCACTGGAAGTCGCTGCGCCGTCAGGTGCGGATCGAAGGGCCGGTCGCGCCGGTGAGCGCAGCCGATGCCGATGTCTATTTTGCCACACGGTCGCGGGAATCGCAGCTTGGCGCCTGGGCGTCGGACCAGTCGCGGCCGCTCGAAAGCCGCGCCCTGTTCGAGGCGCGCTACGATGAGGTGCTGACGCGTTTCGATGCCGCCCCTGTGCCGCGCCCGCCGCACTGGGGCGGCTGGCGGGTCGCGCCGGACCGGATCGAGTTCTGGCAGGACCGGGCGCATCGCCTGCATGAGCGGCGGCTGTTCACCCGCAGCGACAGCGGCTGGTCGGAAGGCCTGCTCTACCCATGACCATGGCGCGCGGAGCGGACCGCGCCGCGCTGACCGTCCGGGCTGCGCTCGCCAGCGTCGCCGTCGCGATCCTGCTGCTCGGGCTCAAGGCCTGGGCGGCCCTCGAAACAGGCTCGGTCGCGATGCTGGCCTCGCTTGCCGATACCGGGCTCGACCTCGTCGCCTCGCTCGTCACCCTGTTCGGCGTCCATGTGGCCGGCCGGCCAGCCGACGCCGATCATCGCTTCGGCCATGGCAAGGCGGAAGCGCTCGCGGCGTTGTTCCAGGTCGCCGTCATCAGCGTCTCGGCGGTCGCAATCGGCTGGCAGGCGGTGCGGCGCCTCTTTTCGGGCGCGACGGCCGCAAATGCCGAATATGGCATCGCTGTCTCCCTGATCGCGATCGCGGCGACGCTCGGCCTCGTCGCCTGTCAGCGGGCCGTCATCCGCCGCACCGGTTCGATCGCGATCGAGACCGACCGGCTCCATTATCAGAGCGATCTGCTGCTCAACCTGTCGGTGATCGCGGCGCTGGCGATCGACCAGTATCTCGGCCTCACCGGCGCCGATCCGCTGTTCGGAATCGCCATCGCGCTGTGGCTCCTGTTCGGCGCGCTGCGCGCCTCGACCCGCGCCATCGACCAGCTGATGGACAAGGAATGGCCCGACGAGAAGCGTCGCCGCGTGGTCGAGATCGTGGCGCGCCATCCGCAGGTGCGCGGCGTCCACGATCTGCGTACCCGCAGCAGCGGCGCCACCGATCATATCCAGTTCCACATCTGGATCGATCCCCAGATGAGGGTGGTGGAGGCCCATCGCGTCGTCGAGGCCATTGAAACGGAACTGGACCGCGAATTCCCCGGCGCCGACGTGCTAGTCCATCTCGATCCCGAAGGGCAGGTGGACCAGCCGGACAACCCGCTCGCCGAAAGCGACGAAAGCGAAGGACTGCGCGCGTGACCGAACTGAAGCTGATCCAGGTCGATGCCTTTGCCGACCGGCCGTTCACCGGCAATCCCGCCGCGGTGATGCCGCTCGACGCCTGGCTGCCGGACGAGACGCTCCAGGCGATCGCACTGGAGAACAATCTCAGCGAGACCGCCTTCACCATTCCCGATGCGACCGGAGAGGCGGATTACGAGCTGCGCTGGTTCACCCCCGCGGTGGAGGTCGTGCTGTGCGGCCATGCCACCTTTGCCAGCGGCCATGTTCTGATCGGCGGGAGGGACAAGGTGCGGTTTCGCACCCGCAAGGCTGGCCTGCTCGAGGTCGCACGCGGTGCTGTCCCCGGACGCTACGAGATGTCGCTCCCCGCCTGGCGGCCCGATCCGAAGCCGTTGCCGCGCGTCGTGGCTGCGCTGGGCTGCGTGCCGATCGAGACGCTATGGCATCCGCAAGGCTATGCGCTGGTCATCGTGGCGGACGAGGACGTGATCCATGCCCTCCGCCCGGATTTCAAGGCGCTGGCGTCGGAGGGCGACGTCCTCACCATCGTCGCCGCGCGCGGGCGCGAGACGGACGTGGTGAGCCGCGTGTTCGCGCCGGCGGCCGGGATCGACGAGGACCCCGTCACCGGCTCCGCCCACGCGGTGATGGTGCCCTACTGGTCCGCAAAGCTCGGCCGCGAGACACTGACCTACTTTCAGGCGAGCCGCCGCGGCGGCCATCTCACCGGCCGCCTGGCGGGTGATCGCGCGCTGCTGGGAGGCGCCTGCGTCACCGTGCTCGAAGGAGTGATGCGGCTCTAGATCCAGCCGTTCAGGCCGATGCCAGGGGGCTGAAGGTGAGGTCGATCTCGATCCGCTCCTGTCCGGCGAGGTCCGGCAGCCTGAGCGGGGCGCAGCGGACCACCGACTGGATCGCCGCCTCGGCCATCCGTCCCGCATAGAGGCGGTTGACGGGGGTGACGCCTTCCTGCGCGACGACTGTCGGCAATCCCGCGATCGCGCCGTCCGGCGTCAGGAAGATCCGCAGCCGGGTCACGATCTGCCGCCCGGCATGGCCGACACGCGGACCACGATAGCAACGCCGCACCTGCAGCGCCGCGCTTTCCAGAAGCCGGTTCCAGTCGGGCTGCGGCGTCTGGACCGTCACGCGCAGCGCAGGTCGGGTCGGCGCCGAAGCGGCGCAGCCTGCGGCCATCGCTGCCAGCAGCGACAACAATCCGGCAACTCCGATCCTTGACCGCATGGTCTCCATTCTACCCGGGCGGTGACGTCCGGCAAATGGGGCTTGGTCGAAAAGCCGCGCAGCTTCGTCGGTCGTCAGGCCGGCCGCGGCGCCTTCGGGGGCAAGGGGAACAAGGTGCAGAAGCGCTCCGCCAGAGCGCGGTCGCCGGTGATGGTCAGCGCGCCCTCGGCCTCGAGCGTTTCGAGCGGCACGCCGCCATAGACGGCCGCTGCCACGGCGCGCGCGGTGCCCGCGAAGACGAGGTCGGCCTCGCCGGGATCACCGCGAACCGGGTCGATCACGCCTTCCCTGAGCTGCATCGTATAGTTCTCCCGGCCCAGCCGGAAGCCGATCGTCGCGGTCAGGTCCTTGTGCCGTGCCGGCTGGTTCATCGCCTGGAACGACAGCATCAGCGAGACCGCGCTGAAATGCTGGCTGGGATCGTGCGACGGCGATCGGCTCGCCCAGCGACCCAGTGCCCCCATGATCGGTTTCGACTGATAGCCCCATTCGGTCAGGCCGTAGACCTGGATGGAGGCGGGCGGCGGCAGCTGGCTGCGCACCACGATCCCCGCCGCTTCCAGCCCCTCCAGCCGCTGGGTGAGCACGTTGGCGCTGATTCCGGGCAGGTCGGCCCTCAGGTCTCCGAACCGCTTCGGGCCCATCATCAGTTCACGCATCACCAGCAGCGCCCAGCGCTCGCCGATCAGGTCCATCGCATGGGCCGTGCCGCAGGCGTCCTCGTACCGGCGCCGCGACGGGCCGTTCTCCGAGTCAGTTAGATTTTGTAACTTCATAGTTGCTTTTAATAACTCACAGGGGCATTAGACGCAAGTCCCGAGTCGCGGAAACGACGCGAATCGGGCGGAGAATGGAGAGAGACATGCCGGCCGACGTCCAGCTGAAACCCGCCGCCGAACTGGCCGAAGCCAGTGTGACGCGGCAGCCCGGTGAAAGCGCGGACTACCGGCAGGCACGGACCGCACTCCTCGCCGAGGAAATCGCACTGCGCCGCCAGATCCAGCGCGTCGCCGCACAGCGGCGGGCATTGCCGCCGGGGCCGGTCGCGCAAGCCTACCGGCTCCTCGACGAGCAGGGCCGGGAGATCGGCCTCGCCGATCTGTTCGGGAGGCACGACACACTCTTCACCTACTTCTGGATGTACGGACCCGAGCGGCAGCGGCCCTGTCCGATGTGCACGTCCTTTGTGGGCGCGCTCGACATCCCCGCACCCGACATCGACCAACGCCTGTCGCTGGCCATCATCGGCCGCTCACCCGTCGCGCGGCAACTCGCCTTCGCCCGCGAGCGCGGCTGGCGGAATCTCAAATTCTACCAGACCGTCGGCGACGACTTTCCCCGCGATCATGGCGCGTTGACGGGAGACCGGGAGGATCCCGCGATCCTCGTCTGGACGCGCGACGGCGACACCGTCCGTCTGTTCTGGGCGGCCGAAGGCGGGTCGGCAACCGCCGATCCGGGCTTCGATCCGCATCTCGCGCCCGATCCGACGCCGCTCTGGAACCTGCTCGACTGGACGCCCGCCGGCCGCGGAGCGGACTGGTATCCCAGGCTGAACTATCACGGGGGAGACTGAGCGGTGTCCGGAGAAAATGACGTCCGCACGCTGATCGAGGATTGGGCCCGTGCCATCGGCGCGGGCGACCGCGAAGCCATTCGCGCGCGGCATGCACCCGATTTCTTCATGTTCGATTTTCCGCCCGAGAACATCCGCGGGCTGGCCGCCTATGATCGGCAGTGGGACTTTTTCTACGCCGATCCGCGTGGGCCGATCCGCTTCGAACCCCGTGATATTCAGGTGACCGCGGGCGAGGATGTGGCGTTCGCGTATTGCGAGATTCACTGCGACGGGACGTCGGCAGGGCCGCTCGACCTTCGCCTCACTGCGGGCCTGCGCAAGATCGACGGCGAATGGTTCGTGACCCACGAGCATCATTCGGTTCCGACGGTCGAAGAGCGTTTCCTGCCGCCCGCCGGATAGCCCGGCCCAGACAAGACGACCCAGACAAGATGAAGAACCAGGGAGACCCTACAATGTCCAGGATGATCTTCGTGAACCTGCCGGTGGCCGATCTCGACGCCGCCAAAGCCTTCTACGAGGCGATCGGGTTCACCAACAATCCGCAATTCACCGACGACACCGCGGCCTGCATGGTGCTGAGCGACGTCATCCATGTGATGCTGCTGACCCACGAAAAATGGCGGACATTCACGCCCAAGGCCATTCCGGACGCGCGCGAAAGCGCCCAGGTGATGCTCTGCATTTCCGAAGACAGCCGCGCCGGCGTCGACGCGATCACCGGGAAGGCAATCGCGGCGGGCGGCAGGGAGACCGGCGAGCCGGACGATTACGGCTTCATGTATGGCCGGAACTTCGAGGACCTCGACGGCCATATCTGGTCACCGATGTGGATGGATATGGCCGCCGCCACCGCGGCGATGCAGCCCGAGACCGCGGCCGCCTGAGGCGCCCGCCGCGGCGCCGGCCTCGCCCCCAGGGCCGGCGCCGCCAATTTTCCGAAAGCCCCGCTTTGGCGGCGAGACCTAGAGGAGGAAGAGATGTCGATCTTTCGCACCATCGTGATCGGGGCCGTTGCGTTCGCCGCCACCGGTGTGGCCATCGCCGGAGAGCATCTGCTCGCCGTCGGCCGGCTGGTCGCCTGAGCGTGCCCGCAACCCGGAGCCTCCCATGAGCCGCGAGAAAATCACCGTCCGCAACCCGAATCACCCCGGCAAGACCGGGCAGGTGGACGCCGGCAAGTACCGCGCGATGGAGGCAGCGATGCTGGCCGCCCTCCCCGCCGAAGCGCCGGGCCTGACCATTGCGGAGCTGCGCGGCCCCGTCGTGGCGCGGCTCCCGGAGAGCCTGTTCCCGGGCGGCGCCACCGCCGGCTGGTGGCTGAAGCTGGTCCAGCTCGATCTCGAGGCGCGGGGCGAAATCCGGCGGACTGCCGGATCGCCCCTGCGCCTTCACCGCATCTGAATCCGACTTTGCATGAAGAGGAGAGGAATGATGACCGAGATTTCCAACATCACGCCGACGCTGACTCCGCACATCGTGTGCGACGGGGCCGCCGAGGCGATCGAATTCTACAGGCGCGCGTTCGGCGCCGAGGAGCTGATCCGCGTCCCGGGCCAGGACGGCAAGCTGATGCACGCCTGTGTCACGATCAACGGCGCGATGCTGATGATGATGGACGAGATGAAGGAGATGGGCGCGGTCGGCCCGAACGCGCTCGGCGGCTCGCCGGTTACGCTGCATCTCAGCGTGGCCAATGCGGATGCCGCGGTGGCGCGGGCGGTCGATGCCGGAGCGACCGTCGTGATGCCGGTCCAGGACATGTTCTGGGGCGATCGCTACGGCATCGTGAAGGATCCGTTCGGCCACAGCTGGTCGATCGCCCATCCGCTGCGCGACACGGCGATGAGCGAGGACGAGCTGCGCGAGGCCGCCAGGGACGCGATGTGCGGCCAGCCCGCCCCTGCGACCGCCTGAGCCGGACGGAGGACAGCGACATGTCGACCCCCGTCATCACCGCCTACGACTGGGTGCCCTGGTTCGCCCGCGGCCAGGTGCGCGACCTGCGGGTGCGCTGGGCGCTGGAGGAGGCCGGGCAGGGCTATGATGCCCGCCACCTGCCCCAAGGCACCCAGAAGGAGCCACCGCACCGCGCGCTCCAGCCTTTCGGCCAGGTGCCCACCTACGAGCAGGACGGGCTGACATTGTTCGAATCGGGCGCGATCGTGCTCCATGTCGCCGAGATCCATGGCGGGCTGCTGCCGGACGATCGGGGCGGTCGGGCGCGGGCGATCGAGTGGATGTTCGCTGCGCTCAACACCGTCGAACCGCCGATCGCCGACTATGCGATTGCAACCCTGTTCGAAGCGGAAGAGCCTTGGTCGGCACCGCGCCTGCCTGCCGTCGTCGCCCGCATCGAGGAACGGCTCGACGAGCTGGCCGTACGTTTGGGCGACAGCGACTGGCTCGACGGGAGCTTTTCCGCCGGCGACCTGTTGATGATCGCGGTGCTGCGCCAGCTGAAGGGCACGCCGATGGAAACCAGGCACGACAATCTGGCCGCCTATGTGGCGCGCGGCGAGGCGCGGCCGGCCTTCCGGCGGGCGCTCGCCGCCCAGATGGCGGGCTTCACCGCCGCGCCGCCGCCCGAATATGCCTTTCTGGACCAACCCCCGATCAGCCAAGGAGAGAGACAATGACCTATGTGGAAGGGTTCGTGGCCGCGGTGCCGACCGAGAACAAGGATGTCTATCGCAAGCACGCCGCCGACGCGGCGCCGCTGTTCAGGGAATTCGGCGTCCGGCGGATGGTCGAGAACTGGGGCGACGACGTGCCCAGGGGCAAGGTCACCGATTTCTACGGCGCGGTCCAGGCGAAGGATGACGAGACCGTCGTCTTCTCCTGGTTTGAATATCCCGATCGCGCGACCCGCGACGCGGCCAACGAGAAGATCATGAACGATCCGCGCATGAAGGCGATGGGCGAGAACATGCCCTTTGACGGCAAGCGGATGATCTATGGTGGCTTCGAGTCCATCGTCGATGAGCGCGCGGACGGCCAGACCGGCTATGTCGACGGCTATCTCGTTCCCGTTCCGGAGGGCAGGAAGGACGATTACCGGAAACTGGCCCAGAAGGCGGCCGGCAAGTTCAGGGAATATGGCGCGGTCCGCGTGGTCGAGGCCTGGGGCGATGACGTGCCGGAAGGCAAGGTCACCGACTATCAGCGTGCCGTGAAGGCCGAGGACGGCGAGGGCATCATCTATTCCTATGTCGAATGGCCCGACAAGGAGACCCGTGACAGGGGCTGGGAAAAGATGATGGCCGATCCCGACATGCAGCCTGGCGGAGAGATGCCGTTCGACGGCCAGCGGATGTTCTGGGGCGGCTTCAGGCCCATCGTCGACGCATAGGCACAGGCAAGCCGGGCCGGGCGCAAGCGCCGGCCCGGTGAGCGGGAGAGCCGGAATGACCTATGTCGACGGCTTCGTTGTCCCGGTTCCGCCGGGCAAGAAGGAAGCCTATCGCCGGATGGCCGAGAAGGTAGGCGCCGCCTTTGTCGAGCTGGGCGCGCTCGAGATCATGGAGGCGTGGGAGGACGATGTGCCGACCGGCCGGGTCACCGACTTCCGCCGCGCGGTGAAGGCGCGGGAGGGCGAGCGCATCGTCCTTTCCTGGGTCATCTGGCCTTCGCGCGAGGCGCGCGACCAGGGCAATGCGGCGCTGATGAACGATCCGCGCCTCCAGAGCGACGATGTGCCGTTCAACCCGCAGCGGATGATCCATGGCGGCTTCCGCCCGATCTTCACCACCCGCGAATCCGATCCAGGAGAACCCGTATGACCAATGCGCATGGCAGCTTCATCTGGTACGAGCTGATGACGACCGATCCCGAGGGCGCCAGGCGCTTCTACGGCGACGTCGTCGGCTGGACCTTCGGCGATCCCGTGCCCGCCGGGGACGTCGAATATCGCTTGATCGGCGATCCCGACAACCATGCCGGCGGCATGCTGACCCTCACGCAGGAGATGTGCGATGGTGGCGCCCGGCCGGTCTGGCTCGGCTATCTCGGTGTCGACGATGTCGATGCGGCGGTCGCGAAGGCGGTCGCGGCCGGCGCCACGGTGCAGATGGACGCCTTCGACGCGCCCGGTGTCGGCCGGATCGCGATGATCCTCGATCCGCAGGGCGTGCCGATCTACCTGATGCGCGGCATCGGTGACGCGGGCAGCACGGCCTATCAGCGCCGCGGCATGGGCCATGTCGCCTGGAACGAGCTGATGACCAGCGACCGCGAGGCCGCGCTCGCCTTCTATGGCGAGCATTTCGGCTATGTGAAGGAGGGCGGCATGGACATGGGCCCGGAGCTCGGTGAGTACAGCTTCATCAGCCATGGCGGCGAAACCGTCGGCGCGGTCATGAAGGCGTCGAGCGAGGCGCCGACCATCTGGCAATTCTATACGCGCGTTCCCGATGTCGATGCCGCGGCGGAGAAGGTCAAGGCGGGTGGCGGACAGGTCCTGTTCGGGCCGATGGAGGTTCCCGGCGGCGAGCGCGTGCTGGTCGGCCTCGATCCGCAGGGCGCCGTGTTCGGGCTGGTTTCGGGCGGGGACAATTGAGAACGAGGAGAGAGGACATGGGTAACGACAAGCTGACCACCTGCCTGTGGTTCGACCATGGCAAGGCCCGCGAGGCAGCGGAATTCTATGCCGCGACCTTCCCCGACAGCCATCTCGGATCGGGGCATGAAGCGCCGGCCGACTATCCCGAAGGCGGCGCGGGCAACGAGATCACCGTCGATTTCACCGTCCTCGGCCGGCGCTTCGTCGGCCTGAACGGCGGCTCCATGTTCAAGCCCAACGAGGCGGTCAGCTTCATGGTCCTCACCGAGGATCAGGAAGAGACCGACCGCTACTGGAACGCGATCGTGAACAATGGCGGCGCGGAGAGCGAATGCGGCTGGTGCAAGGATCGCTGGGGCTTCTCCTGGCAGATCACGCCGCGCATTCTGATCGAGGCGATGGACAATCCGGATCGTGCGGCCGCCAGGCGCGCGTTCGAGGCGATGATGACGATGCGCAAGATCGACGTCGCCACCATCGAGAAGGCGCTCAGGCAGCCCGCGGAGGCCTAGCCGCTCGCGAGGCCGAGCATCTTCGCCGCGGTTTCGCGTTCGCCCATGACGACATGGCCGGCGCCAAGCCGTTCGAGATGCTCGACCTCCGCGTCCGAATGGGCGCGGGCGATGATGGTGATGTCAGGGCGGAGCTGCTTCGCCTTCTCGGCGATCGCGCCGCCTTCATAGCCCTCGGGAATCGCGATCAGCAGCCTGGCGGCGCTGTCGAGCCCGGCCTCGTTCAGCACCCGCGCCTCGGCCGCGTTGCCCCGCACCACCTCGATGCCGTCATCGGCCGCTGCCCTGGCGACGTCGGGCTGGTCCTCGATTACGATCAACGACCGGCCGGTGGCCCTCAGGCCGTCGGCGATCAATCTGCCGACCCGGCCATAGCCGATCAGCACGATATGGCCTCTGCGCCCCTCCGCCGCCCGGGCCTTCGCCGACTCCTCCTGGTCCTCGCATGCCGTCCGGCCGCCGACGAAGCGGAACAGGAACGGGTTGGCCAGGATCGAGAGGATCGCGCCGGCGAGAATGAGGTCGCGCCCTTCCGGCGGCAGGATTCCGAGCCCGGTGCCAAGCCCCGCGAGGATGAACGAGAATTCGCCGATCTGGGCGAGGCTGACCGAGACCGCCATCGCCGTCTGGGCCGGATGGCCGAAGGCGCGCACGATCAGCCAGGCGGCGATCGACTTGCCGAGCACGATGATGGCGACGGTGGCGAGCAGCGGGCCCGGCTGCTGGGTGATCACGGCCGGATTGAACAGCATGCCGACCGAGACGAAGAACAGCACTGCGAAGGCGTCGCGCAGCGGCAGCGTCTCCTCGGTCGCACGGCGGCTGAGCGGCGTCTCGCCGAGGATCATGCCGGCGAAGAAGGCGCCGAGCGCGAAGGAGACATCGAAGGCGATCGCTGCGCCGAAGGCGACGCCGAGTGCGATCGCCAGCACCGCGAGGCGGAACAGCTCGCGCGATCCGGTGTGCACAACCCAGTGGAGCAGCCAGGGGATGATCCGGCGGCCGACGATCAGCATGAAGGCGATGAAGCCGGCGACCTTGAGGATGATGCCGAGCAGCGAACCGAGCAGCTCGGTCCCGCTCTGGCTGGTGGCGCTGGCCAGCGCCGGCAGCAGCACCAGGGCCAGCACCATGGCCAGATCCTCGACGATCAGCCAGCCGACCGCGATCCGCCCCCGCTCGGTCTCGACGAGATCGCGCGCCTGCAGTGCCCGCAGCAGTACGACGGTGCTCGCCACCGACAGCGACAGGCCGAACACGAAGCCGGCGGGCGCCGACCAGCCGAGCGCCCAGGCGAGCGCCATGCCCATCAAGGTCGCGGCGCCGATCTGCACCAGCGCGCCGGGGACGGCGATGCTCTTCACCGCCAGCAGATCGCGCAGCGAGAAGTGGAGGCCGACACCGAACATCAGCAGGATGACCCCGATCTCGGCCAGTTCGCTTGCGAGATTCGCATCGGCGACGAAGCCCGGCGTGAACGGGCCGACGACGACTCCGGCGAGCAGGTAGCCGGCGATCGGCGGTATCCTCAGACGATGGGCCACCGCGCCGAGCGCGAAGGCGATGACCAGGCCGGCGACGATCGTGCCGATCAGCGGTGTGTGGTGGGGCATTGCATGTCCCTTCTGTTCTTTGGACGGGCGCGCGAGCCCCAGGGCCCGCGCGCCCGCGCGGCTATCGCCCGCCGCCGGCATCCCAGAGCAGGATCACGGCGACCACGACGACGATGACGAGCGCGGTGATGATCGCGATCTCCCGCCCGCCGATCGACAGATCCCGGGCATGATCGGCGCGGAAACGGTCGAGCTGCGGCTTCAGTTCGTCCTTCCCGCTGATCAGGCCGATTTCGAGTGCCGGCCCCTTCCGGACGAACTCGAGCAGCTCGTGCATCTCGTCGTCGGTGAGGCCGGGATAGCGGCGCAGCAGCCCCTCGATCCGGACCATGCGGTCGTCATCGAGCGGCCGGGTGTGGCTGGATGTGGTTTGATTGATGGCATTCATCTTGTCGTTCCATGGCTTTGCGCCGGCGCCGCGCCGGAAGGCGGGCACCGCGCGGATTGCGTTCGAAGGTGGCGAGGTCAGCCGCGCGGCGGGGCGCGGGCGTCGAAACCTTCGGAACGCGGGAACGAAGGGGCCGGCTCGGCCGGCACCGGAGGAAAGGAGGTGCCTTCGGCGGACCGGGCCGGCCATGGGTTGGCCGTGGTACCGATGAACGGGCCGCCGCCGGCGGACGGACCGACGTCATCGTCGAGCGCAGCACCCGGCTTCGCGGTGGCGAGGCCGATACGGGGCGCGCCGATCGCGACGTCGGTGGTGGCGGCGGAGAAGGCGGAGCCGGACGTTCTTGCGAGCGGCGAGCCGACCGGCGCGACAGCATGGCCCAGCGCCGTGGCGATCAGGAGCCACAGGCACGTCAGGTACAGCCATGTCCGCGGCGCGAACGCCATCCACATCTCCTGCTTGCGCACCGGCGACTGGCCGGCGCGGCGTGAATCTAGCATGAAACGGGGTGCCGGCTCAAAAAAAGCCGCACGCCGGGGTCAGGCAGAGCGCCGTTCGAGGGCGTGGGCCGCCTCGTCCATCAGCTGGGCGAGGATGGTCGCGACCGGCGCCTCGTCCTTCACCATGCCGACTGACTGGCCGGCCATGACCGAACCCGTCTCGACGTCGCCCTCGATCACCGCGCGGCGCAGCGCACCGGCCCAGTAATGCTCGATCTGGAGCTGCGCCTCCATCATCTCCACCTTCTGCTCGTCGAGCAGCTGGGCGACCTCGCGCTGCTTGGCGGCGAAGCTCTCCATCTCGCGATTCCTGAGCGCGCGGACCGGAATGACCGGGAGGCGCGGATCGATCTGGACCGACGTGATCGCATCGCGTGCCGAAGCGCGGATGAACGCCTTCTTGAAGTTGGGATGGGCGATGCACTCGGTCGCGCAGACAAACCGGGTGCCGAGCTGGACCCCGACTGCGCCCATCTCGAGATAGCCGGCGATCAGGCCGCCATGGCCGATGCCGCCGGCGACGAAGATCGGCACCTCGGCGGCGAGCGGCGGCAGGATTTCCTGCGCCAGCACCGAGGTCGAGACCGGGCCGATATGGCCGCCCGCCTCCATCCCCTCGATCACCAGAGCGTCGACGCCGGAGCGGATCAGCTTCTTCGCCAGCGCCAGCGCCGGGGCGAAGCAGATCAGCCTGGCACCGGACGCCTTCACCTTCTCGATCGCCCCGGCCGGGGGAAGGCCGCCCGCGAAGACGACATGACTCACTCGGTGGCGTGCGCAGACCTCGATCAGCTCCGACAGCATCGGGTGCATGGTGATGAGGTTGACGCCGAACGGCCTCGACGTGCGCGCTTTCGTCTCGGCGATCTCGGTGTCGAGCAGATCCGGCGTCATCGCCCCGCAGGCGATCACCCCGAATGCGCCCGCATTGCTGAGCGCCGAGACGAGGTTTCGCTCCGAAATCCAGCTCATCGCGCCGCCGAGCACGGCAAGGTCGCAGCCGAGGAATTCTGCGCCCCGCGCCATCAGGCGCTTCAGCCGGTCGTGGCCCACGGTATCGTTCACGCCGCATCCTCTTCGTCATCGAGGCCGTAGGCGGTGTGCAATACACGGACGGCAAGCTCGGTATATTCCTCGGGGATCAGCACGCTGACCTTGATCTCCGACGTCGTGATCGCGACGATGTTGATGCCGCGGTCGGCCAGCGTCTTGAACATGGTCGCGGCGATGCCGGCGTTGGAGCGCATGCCGACGCCGACCGCGCTCACCTTCACGACATTGGTGTCGGTCAGCATCTCGGCGAAGCCGATCGACTCCCTGAGCTTCTCCAGCTCTGCGGCCGTGTGCGCCAGCGACGCCGTCGGCACGGTGAAGGTGAGGTCGCTCGCCTCGCCGGCGCGCGGGATGTTCTGGACGATCATGTCGACGTTGATGTTGGCGTCGGCGAGCGGCCCGAACACGGCGGCGACGACGCCCGGCCGGTCGGGAATGCCGGTCAGCGTCACCCGCGCCTCGTTCTTGTCATAGGCGATGCCGGTGATGACGTTGCGTTCCATGTTGCTGTCCTCGATGGCCTCGTCGGAAACGATCATCGTCCCGGGCTTGTCCTCGAACGAGGACAGGACCTTGAGAGGCATGTTGTAGCGCATCGCCAGCCCGACCGAGCGGGTCTGGAGCACCTTGGCGCCGACGCTCGCCAGCTCCAGCATCTCCTCATAGGTGACGAGATCGAGCTTGCGGGCGCGCGGGACGATGCGGGGATCGGTGGTGTAGACGCCATCGACGTCGGTGTAGATGTCGCAGCGATCGGCGTTCATCGCTGCGGCGAGCGCGACCGCTGACGTGTCGGAGCCGCCGCGGCCGAGCGTTGCGACCGCGCCGTCGGCCGTCACGCCCTGAAAGCCGGGAATGACGGCGATGCCGCCGCCGTCGAACACCCGCTCGAGCACCTCGACATCGATCGTCTCGATCAGCGCGGCGGCGTGGCCGGAGGCGCGGATCGGCAATTGCCAGCCCATATAGGATTTCGCCGGCAGGCCCATGCCCTGCAGCGTGATCGCGAGCAGGCCGCTGGTCACCTGCTCGCCCGACGCCACCACCACGTCATATTCGCGCGGATCGTAGAGCGAGGCAGCCTCGCGGCAGAGCTGCACGAGCCGGTCGGTCTCGCCCGCCATCGCCGAGACGACGACGGCGACCTGGTTGCCCGCCTCGACCTCCGCCTTCACGCGCGACGCGACGTGGCGGATCCGTTCGATCCCTGCCATCGAGGTGCCGCCGAATTTCATCACGATGCGGGCCATGGGGAGCGCGCTTACGAAGCCGTTGCGGGTCTGGCAAGCCAGTCGGGAACCGCGTCCCCGGCGATCAGCTCCGCGACCTCGATCCGCTTGCGGACCACGGCCCACCTGTCGCCGTCGACCAGAACCTCGGGCGTGACCGCGCGGCTGTTGTAGCTGTTCGCCATCGCCGCGCCATAGGCGCCGGCGGTGCGGAAGACGACGAGGTCGTTGGCTGCCACCTCGTCCATCTCGCGCGCCGTCGCGAAGGTGTCGCCGCTCTCGCAGACCGGGCCGACGACCGTGGTGGTCATCTTCCCGCCCCTCGGCTCCACCGCCCCGATCTCGTGCCAGGCATCATAGAGCGCGGGGCGCATCAGATCGTTCATCGCCGCGTCGACGATCAGGAAGGGGTGGGTCGCGCCCGGCTTCACCCGGATGACCCGGGTCAGCAGCACGCCGGCATTGCCCGTAATCAGCCGCCCCGGCTCGAACACCAGTCGCACGTCCCAGCCGCCGGCGATCCGCCGGACCATCGCGCCATAGTCGGCCGGGCTGGGCGGCTCGGGCAAGGCGGGGTTGTAGGGGACGCCGAGACCGCCACCCAAGTCGGCGACCTCGATCGCGCAGCCGGCGGCGCGCAGGTCGGCGATCAGCTGCCCGACCCGGGCGAAGGCGGCTTCGAGCGGGGCGAGGCTGGTGAGCTGGCTGCCGATATGGACGGCGACGCCCTGGACCTTCAGGCCCGGCAGTGCCTTGATCCGCGCATAGGCGGCGGGCGCGTCGCCGATCGGGATGCCGAACTTGTTCTCGGCGGAGCCGGTGGTGATCTTTGCGTGGGTGCCGGCCTCGATATCGGGATTGACCCGGAAGCCGACCGGTGCCGCGACGCCCATCGATGCCGCGACCCCGGACAGCATCTCGGCCTCTTCCAGCGATTCCAGGTTGAACTGGTAGAGGCCGCCCTCAAGTGCACGGGCCATCTCGTCGGCGGTCTTGCCGACGCCGGAGAAGACGATCTTCTCCGGCGCGATGCCGGCGGTCCGGGCGCGGGCATATTCGCCGCCCGAGACGATGTCGGCGCCGAGCCCCTGCCGCGCCAGTGTCGCGAGCACCGCGACATTGGGATTGGCCTTGACCGCATAGGCGATCAGCGGATCGGAGAGTGCGGACAGCGCCTCCTTCATCACGCTTGCATGGCGGACCATGGTGGCGGTCGAATAGACGTAGACCGGCGTGCCGACCTCGGCCGCGATCCGGGGGAGCGGCACGCCCTCGCTATGGAGGACGCCGTCCTTCAGGTGAAAATGATCCATTGGAGCCTTCGCTTTTTTTGATCCGCTTCCACGTCACCCCGGCGAAAGCCAGGGTCTCTTTTCCTTTGGCGGCGAGAAGTGCAAGGAGATTCCAGCCTTCGCCGGAATGATGATCAAAATGGCCACGACCACCATCGACCCCAGGGAAGCCGCCCATTTCGGCCAGCTCGCCGCCGACTGGTGGGACCCGAAGGGCAGCTCGGCAATGCTGCACAAGCTCAATCCGGTGCGGCTCGGCTATGTCCGGGCGCGGATCGACGCGCATTGGGGGCTGGACGAGCACGATCTGAAGCCGCTCCGGGGCAAAAGCGCCGTGGACGTCGGCTGCGGCGCCGGCCTGCTTGCCGAGCCGCTGAAAAGGCTGGGCGCCGAGGTCACGGCGCTCGACGCGGCGCCGGAGAATATCGCCGCGGCGAAGCTGCATGCCGAAGGACAGGGGCTGGCGATCGACTATCGCGTCGGCAGCGTCGAGGCGCTCGCCGGGCGCTACGACTTCGTCACCTCGATGGAGGTGGTCGAGCATGTCGCCGACGTGCCGGCCTTCGTCGCGGGGCTTGCCGGTGCGCTGGCGGAGGACGGGCTGCTGGTGATGTCCACACCCAACCGCACCCAATGGTCGCGGCTGGTGATGATCGGGATCGGCGAGGGGCTGGGGCAGATCCCCCGTGGCACGCACGACTGGGACAAGTTCCTGACTCCCGAGGAGCTGACCGCCGAACTTGCGGCCGTCGGTCTGGAGGTGATCGACGTCACCGGCCTCGGCTGGACCCCGACGCGGGGATTCGCGCTCACCGGGGACGTGTCGCTCAACTATCTGCTGGCTGCGACCCGCGCCTAGGGCGCGGCGCCGGGCCGCAGCGCCGCATTCAGGAACCTGACGATCCGCGGCCAGCTGTCGGCGCGGGCGGCGCTGTCCGCACCCGGCGCGCCGCCGGTCCGCCGCCAGGGCCGCATGAGCGGATGATCCGGCGGGACCGGCCCGCCCATCACGCCATGGCCGGCCTCCGGATAGGTCAAGAGCTCGACCGTCGGTCCTCCCGCGTGGCGGGCCCGCGCCGCGACCTGTTCGGCCATCGGGCAGGACGGCCAGAGCGTGTCGCGCGCACCGCACAGCATCAGCAGCCGTCCCCGGAAGCGCTCGACCGGAATGACGACCTCGGGATGCCGGTCGAGCGTCGCCAGTGCATTGGCGAAGCGCGGCAACAGCCGATCGGTCTCGTCGCCGGGGCCGTAGGCGAGGCTGGGCAGGTCGCGCCCGCCTTCGGTCCAAGAGCTGATCCCCCCGAAGATGTAGCTGCGCATCGACAGCGCATCCCAGGCGACGCTCGACGGCATGCCCGCGACCACGGCGCGAAGGCCGGGATAGCGGCTCGCGGTCAGCAATGCCGCCTCGGCGCCCTTGGAATAGCCGGCCAGGGCGATCGCATCCGGATCGACCTCCGGCCGCGCCTTCAGCCAGTCGAGCGCGCTGGCGAAGGTTTCCAGCGGCACCCGCTCGAGCTTCGAGGATTTGCCGGGCACATTGAAGTAGGCGAGGTGAAGCACGGTGAAGCCGGCGCGCTGCAGCAGCAGCGCCTGCAGCCGGATGTCGCGGCTCAGCCCGCCTTCCGACCCGCCGAGCAGGAGGATCGCCGGCTGTCGGCCCGGACCCGGCGCGGGATAGTAGTTGCCGAACAGGCTCCCTTCCGCGATCCGTTGCCCGGTCGGCCCCGGCGCGACGATCGGCGCGGGCCGGTTCGGCTGCAGGAACACCGTCCAGACAAAGCCTCCGCCGGCGATCAGCAGCAGCGCGATGAGAATCCCGGCCAGGATTTTCCAGCGGCGCTTCATTCAACACCCCCCAATTAATCGGCCATCGCGACGAAGCGGCTCTCTCCTACTCCCGCCCCTCCCGGCTCAGCCGCGTCATCAGGATCGCGGCGCGGTGGGTCTGGCGGGTGAGGCTGGTGAGGTCGATCCACTCGCCGGGGGCGTGGCTGCCGCCGCCGGCGGCGCCGAGGCCGGCGAGGGTGTCGGCGTCGTTCGCGACGAAGCTGGAATCGGCGGCGCCGCGGCGGGCGGGGTCGTATTCGGGCATTTCGGGGAGGCCGAGGTCGCGGTTGACCGCGTTGAGGCGGGTGAGGATCGCGCGGTTGCCCGCGGTCGGGGCCATCGGCGGGTAGCCGTCCCCGGCAAATACGAGTTCGGCTTCGGTCCGTGGAAGATGCTGGGTGACGATCGCCTGCATCCGGGCGCGGACGCGGGCCTCCTGTTCGGCGGAAAGGGTGCGGATGTCGCCGCGCGCGACCGCCTGTTCGGCGACGATGTTGGTCTTGCCCGACGCGGTGACGCGGAAGCCGTCGGCGTCGATGCTGGCCGGGGTGCCGCCCGCGACCACGCCGACATTGTAGGTGAGGTTGGGCTCGGGCAGCTCGCGCCGGAAAGCATCGAGGATGCGGGCCAGCTCGTAGATCGCGCCATAGCCGAGACCGTCGGAGAAGATGCCGCTGGAATGGCCCGAGCGGCCGCGCGTGGTCAGCGTCCAGCTGGTCGAGCTGCGCCGCGCGACGGTGCCGAAATCGCGGCCGTCCTCCTGCGCCAGATTCTCGAACTCCAGCGCGACGTCGGCCCAGCGGCCGGCCTCGATCAGGTCACGGCGCGCGGTCGCGATCGGGGAGCCGGGCCGCTCCTCGTCGCCGGTCAGCACGACCATGATGTCGGCGTCGCGGAGCGTTCCGGCCGCGTGCATGGCGCGTAGCGCCGCGACGACCACCGCGATGCCGCCCTTGTCGTCGCCGATGCCGGGGCCGGTGGCGCGGCTGCCCTCGCGGGCGAAGGCCTGGAACGGGCTGTCCGGTTCGAACACCGTGTCGAGATGGCCGATCAGCAGCATCCGCTTGCCGCGGCCATTGCCGCGATGGGTCGCGACGATATGACCGGCCCGCCCGGTCGCGCGCATGTCGACCCAGCGCACCTCGAAGCCGAGCGGCGCCAGTTCGGCGCGGACCATCTCGCCGACCGCGGTCACGCCCTCGAGATTCAGCGTGCCGCTGTTCCGGTTCACCATCCGCTCGAGCAGGGCGATGGTGCGGCCCTCCTCCTGCGTCACGACCTCGGCCATGCGGCGTTCGGTCGCGCTGAGCTCGGCCCGGGCGGCGGCGGGAAGGAGGAGAAGGCCGGCGAGGAGAGGGAAGATGCGCATGCGCCTTGGTGTCCGCCCAAACCCCTCGCGGTCAAGCCCGGCTGTCCGCTTCCGGACGCCGTGCTGTCCGCAGGCGGACTTGCGGCTCTGGTCGCGCGTTCCGGAAATCCCGGTTTTCCGCCATTTCCGGCGCTGGCACGAAGCTTGCCTGCTAATTTTGTAGCACGTTTGGGATTGGAGGGCTCAATGATCAGGCAGTTCATCGCGGTGGCATCGGCCGCCTTGCTCGCATGCGCGGCGCAGCCGCCCGCGTCGGCCGGGGTTCCCGAACGGATCGGCTGGACGATCGCCCCGGCCGGCGAGGCGGTCGATCAGGTCCAGCTCTCGCTCCGCTACCGGACCGCCACCAGCAACAGCACCTGGAGCAGCAGCATCGGCGTCGCGGAACTGGAGGGCATCGCGCCGGCACAGCTCGCCGCCGCGTCGGCCACCGACGTGCGGTTCCAGATCGTGCGCGAGGCCGGGCGGTTCCTCTGCGAAGGCAGCGTCCGTCGCGGCAACGGCGCCGGCGATTGCAGCTTCGAGGCCGATGCCGGTTTCGCCGCGACCCTCGCCGAGCGCGGCGTCGGCCGGCCCGATCGCGACGACAGCTTCCATCTGGCCCTCGCACGGGTCGGCATCGCGCTGCTCGACGAGCTGGCGCGGCAGGACTACCGGACGCCCGATGTGAGCGACCTGGTCGCGGCCGGCATCCACCGGGTCGATATCGACTATATTCGTGCGATGGCCGGGGCGGGCTACCGGGTCGGCACCGTCGAAGGTCTTGTCCAAATGCGTATTCACCGCGTCACGCCCGACTATGTGCGGGCGCTCGAAGCGGCGGGCTACCGCCCCGATGCCGACATGGCGGTGCAGATGCGCATCCACGGGATCAGCCCCGATTATGTCCGCGAACTCGCGGCGGCCGGCGGCGGGCGCTTTTCGACCGAGGATCTGGTCGCGATGCGCATTCACGGCGTGACGCCGGCCTTCGTCACCGAGCTCGGCGAGCTCGGCTATCGGGACCTCTCCGCCGACAATCTGACGGCGATGCGCATCCATGGCGTCACCGGCGATTTCGTGCGCCGGCAGATCGGCGCGGGCGGCGCCCGGCCGAGCCCCGACGAACTGGTCAGCCGCCGCCTCCACGGCGGGCGCTGAGGGTTATCGGCCGCCGACGCTGAACTCGAAGAACAGGCCGAGGCCGCCGGAGAACTGGTCGCGCGAACCGAGCTGGCGCACGATCGGCGAGTCGGCGGCGTCGCCGACCAGCCGGTCGTAGCCCGCATAGCCGTAGAGGCCGAGCCGCGGGCCAAGCATGTGCGTGATCCCTGCGGTCGCGCCGACTGCGTAGATGCCGCCGCCCGGACGATAGGCGGGGAGGCCCGTCACTGCCGCCACGCCGTCGTCGACGCCGAAATAGGCGCGGTGGTAGCGACCGTCGGCGATGCGGGCGCGCGGGCCGATCGAGAAGATCGTTTCGTCACCATTGCGGATGACGAAGTCCGCACTGACGTCGCCGACCCAGCCGTCATGGCCGCCGATGCCGCGACGGCCCTCGACGCGGAGGCGCAGATTGTCGGTGACGAAGGCCTGGGCGAAGGCGCCAGCCTCGACGGTGAAGCCGACATCGCCGACCGCGGCGCCGACATCGTCCTCCTCGCGCTTGTTCTGGAAGCGGATGGCGGGGCCGAAATCGAAACGGCGGCTCGGGCCCAGGAAGCCGAAGCCGGCGCCCTCGTCGGGCGCCTCGAACGGCCGCCGGGCGCCTTCGCGCCGGAGGCCGAGGATCGGCATCGGGAAAATGCCGTAGGAATCGGCGCCCGGATATTTCGGGAAGGTCTGCGGTCCGCCGCCGACCGTGACGATCCAGCCGCGGCCTTCGGTCTCCTGCGCTGCGGCGGGCGCCATGCAGAGCAGGGCGGTTGCAAGCGCCGCGAGCGCGCCTGCGTGGACTCGGGTGCCTGTCATAACCCTCCTCGGCGGTGCACGATTGTTATGAGTTCATAACCGCGTGGAGCAGAGGCGGGTTCCGCACCGGACTTTCGAATGACCCTTCCGATCGTCATGCCGGACCTGACCCGGCATCCACCTTGTTCCCGGATTGCGCAAGAAGGCGGGCCCCGGATCAAGTCCGGGGTGACGATCGGATTGATTATTCGAACTCGAGGATCACCGCGTCGACGGCGAGACTTTCGCCGGGCGCGGCCTTCACGGATTTCACCGTTCCGGGCTTCTCGGCGCGCAGGATGTTCTCCATCTTCATCGCCTCGACGACGGCGAGCGGCTGGCCGGCCTCGACGGCGTCGCCTTCCCTGACGTTCAGCACGGTGAGCAGGCCGGGCATGGGGCAGATCAGGAATTTCGACAGGTCCGGCGGGACCTTCTCGATCATGTGCCGGGAGAGCGTGGCGACATGCGCGGGGAGCACCTCGACGAGATGGCTCGCGCCATGGGTGGCGAGACGCCATTTGCGGCCAGCCCTGGCGATCTGGACGATGTGCGGGCGGCCGTCGACCGCACCCTTGAAGCGGATGTCGCCCGGCTGCCAGACGCCGAGGATCTCGTGCGGCTGATCCTCGCCGTCGCGGTGGATGAGGGTCGCGCCTTCCGCGGGTGCGACGCGCAGGCGATGCTCGCCGCCGGCGATCCGCACGACCAGATCAGCGGCCGGCGCCACTCCGTGGCCGAGCTGGCCGCTGATCGCCGCGGCGCGGTCGCCGGTCTGCCAGGCGATCAAAGCGGCGATGGCGGCGAGATCGGCGAGGAGCTGATCGCTCGCCGGGGCGCCATGGAAGCCCTCCGGATATTCCTCGGCGATGAAGCCGGTGGTGATGTTGCCCTCGCGGAAGCGCGGATGCTGCATCAGCGCGGAGAGGAAATCGATATTGTGGCCGATGCCGTCGATCCGGAAGGCGTCGAGTGCGCGGATCTGCCGGTCGATCGCGGCTTCCCGGGTCGGCGCCCAGGTGACCAGCTTGGCGATCATCGGATCGTAGAACATCGAAACCTCGCCGCCCTCGACCACGCCGTCGTCGACGCGGGTGCGCAGCTCAGGCGACCGGCTCTCGGCGGGTGGGCGGTAGCGGACCAGCCGGCCGGTCGAGGGCAGGAAGCCGCGATAGGGGTCTTCCGCATAGACGCGGTTCTCGATCGCCCAGCCGTTTATCTTCACGTCGGTCTGGGCGAAGGCCAGCTTCTCGCCGGCGGCGACGCGGATCATCTGCTCGACGAGATCGAGGCCGGTGATCTCCTCGGTCACCGGATGCTCGACCTGGAGCCGGGTGTTCATCTCGAGGAAGTAGAAGCTCTCGCCGGTGGTATCGGCGCCCGAGACGATCAGTTCGACCGTGCCGGCGCTGTAATAGCCGACGGCCCGCGCCAGCGCGACCGCCTGCTCGCCCATTGCCTTGCGCATCGCGGGCGTGACGAACGGCGACGGCGCTTCTTCGACCACTTTCTGGTGGCGGCGCTGGATCGAGCATTCGCGCTCGTTCAGATAGACGATGTTGCCATGATGGTCGCCCAGCACCTGGATCTCGATGTGGCGCGGGTCCTCGACGAACTTCTCGATGAACACGCGGTCGTCGCCGAAGGAGGCGAGTCCTTCGCGCTTGGTCGCCTCGAAGCCCTCCCGCACGTCCTTTTCGGACCAGGCGAGACGCATGCCCTTGCCGCCGCCGCCGGCCGAGGCCTTCATCATCACCGGATAGCCGATGTCTGTGGCGATCTTCACCGCTTCGTCGGTGTCGGCGATCTCGCCGAGATAGCCGGGGACGACGTTGACGCCGGCGTCCCTGGCCAGCTTCTTCGATTCGATCTTGTCGCCCATCGCGGCGATGGCGTTCGGCGGCGGGCCGATGAAGGCGATGCCGGCCTCGGCCAGCGCGCGGGCGAAGCTCTCGCGCTCGGACAGGAAGCCGTAACCCGGATGCACCGCCTCGGCGCCAGTCGCCTTGCAGGCCGCGATGATGAGATCGGCCTTGAGATAGGATTCGGCCGCCGGCGGCGGGCCGAGCCGCACCGCCTCATCCGCCATCAGCACGTGCGGCGCGCGGGCGTCGGCATCGGAGTAGACGGCGACAGTCTGGATGCCCATCTTGCGCGCCGTCTTGATGACGCGGCAGGCGATCTCGCCCCGGTTCGCGATCAGGATTTTGGAAAACATGGCCGGTCGGTGCCCCTATTCTGCCGGTCTGGGATAGAGCGCCTGCAGCGCCTCCCAAGTGGTGGGATGGTAGATGGTCGCGTGCGTCAGGTTCGGCCGCGGCTCGTAACGGAAATCGAGCGCGCCCGCCGGCCGCGCGCGGAGCGCGGCGACGAGGCGGTCGACATGGGTCGATTGTTCGGACGTCTCGCGCCCGATGCTGAGCCACAGGCGCCGCCGCTCCGGGCCGTGCCGGGCGAGCAGGGCGGCGGCCTCCTCGGTCAGGCGGCCTGTGTCCCACCACAGGCTCGGGTCCATGGCGATATAGGTCTCGAAGGCGGCGGGCTGGCGCAGATAAGTCTCGACGACGAACAGGCCGGCGAGGGATTCGCCGAGCAGGATGTCCTCGCCGGAGGTGCGGTAGCGCGCCTCGACGAACGGTTTCGCCTCTTCGGTGAGGTAGCGTCGGAAGGCGGCGGCTTCGCCGGCCGTCGGATATTGCCGCCGGAGCTCCGCCTCGCGCTCGACCGGAAAGGCGAGCTCGCGGCGACGGTCGACCGTCTCGATGCCGACGACAATGAACTCCTGCGTCAGCCAGGAGAGCGCGCCGAGCTGCGCCAGGCCGGCGATATGCTGGAAATCCTGCGCCAGCCCGCCGTCGAGCAGGTAGATGACGGGATAGCGCCGGTTGCCCTCCGCATAGGAGGGCGGCGTCCAGACATTGAGCGCGCGTTCGGCGCCAAGCGTCCGCGACGCAAGCCGGTGCGACTGGCCGATGACGATCGGCGTGCCTTCGGACGGTTGCGCACGGCCGGGCATGGCCACGATCATGAGGCCAGTGATCAGGAGGAGGCGGAACAGGGCCACGGGCTATTGATCGAGATAGGCGGCGCGCAGCTGCGCCGTCCGCTCTTCGGTCAGGCGGGCACGGCAGGCGTGGAAGACCATCGGCTCCATGCTGCCGCCGCGCGCTTCATTGTCGGCCTCGGCGCCGCATTCGGCATCGCGAAAGGCGACCCAGGCGCGCTGGGCGTTGCGCGCGGCCTCCATGTAGCTGCCGCGGTCCGCCGGGGCATATTGCGCGGCATCGCGATCCCGTTCGTGAAGCGCTTCGGTGACCTCGCGCCAGACGGTGTTCAGCGTGGCGTCCGCCCGCGCGAAATCGTTCGCGGCGCATTGCGTCATCTCGCTCTGCGTGCCGGCGCAGTCGGGCTCGCTCGTCTGCGAAGCGAGGAGCAGCGCGAAGATCAACGGAGCCATGTCCCCTCCCGCTTCCGGCTATTCCGCCGCGACCCGCATCGGCTCCGCACCCGCCATCGGCTTCAGGCCGAGCCTTGCGAACAGCTTCGCGTCGGCATCGTCGCCCGGATTGGCGGTGGTGAGCAGCACCGCGCCGGTAAAGATCGAATTCGCACCGGCGAGGAAACAGAGCGCCTGTGTCGCGTCGCTCATATGTTCGCGCCCGGCGGAGAGGCGGACCATCGACATCGGCATGGTGATGCGCGCCACGGCGATCATCCGCACGAACTCGATCTCGTCGACCTCGGCCGCCGGCAGCCCGCGCAGCATGTCGCCGAGCGGGGTACCCGGGACCGGCATCAGATCGTTGATCGGCACGCTCTCCGGATGTCGCGGCAATGTCGCCAGCGTATGGAGGAGCCCGACCCGGTCCGCGCGTGTGTCGCCGATGTTGACGATCCCGCCGCAGCACACCGCGATCCCCGCCTCGCGCACCGCGGTCAGCGTGTCGAGCCGGTCCTGATAGGTGCGGGTCGTGGTGATGTCGCCATAATGTTCGGGCGAGGTATCGAGATTGTGATTGTAGTAATCGAGCCCGGCTTCCTTGAGCTCGCCGGCCTGTTCGGGCGTCAGCATGCCCAACGTCATGCAGGTTTCCATGCCGAGTGCGCGCACGCCCCGGATCATCTCGACGACCTTCGGCATGTCGCGGGCCTTGGGGTTGCGCCAGGCTGCGCCCATGCAGAAACGCTGCGATCCGGCCGCCTTCGCCTCCTGCGCGGTGGCGAGCACCGCATCGACGTCCATCAGCTTCTCGGCCTTCACGCCAGTTTCGTATGAGGAAGACTGGCTGCAATAGCCGCAATCCTCCGGGCAGCCGCCGGTCTTGATCGAGAGCAGCCGGCACAGCTGCACCTCGCCCGGCGCATGATGGCGGCGATGGACCGACTGGGCCTGCCAGATCAGTTCGTCGAACGGCAGGTCGAAGAGGGCGGCGATCTCGGAGCGGGTCCAGTCGGTGCGCACGTCGTGTTCCCGGGATGGCAGGAGTCCGGCCCCCGGGTCCGTCCGGCCCCCTGCCTTCGCAGGAGCGCATATCGTGTCAGTCATTCGGCAGCCTCGTCGATGCCCTCGGGGGGCAGGTTGTGGCCGAGGAGGCGGAGCACCTCGCCGGCGGCGTTGATCAGGTTGGTGCCGGGGCCGAAGATCGCCTGCACCCCGGCGTCGCGCAGGAACTGATAGTCCTGCGCGGGGATGACGCCGCCGGCAACGACCTTGATGTCGCTGCGGCCGGCATCGCGCAGATGGCCGATCAGCTCCGGGATCAAAGTCTTGTGGCCCGCGGCGAGGCTGGAGGCGCCGACCACGTCGACATCGGACGCGATCGCCAGCTCGGCCGCTTCCTTGGGCGTCTGGAAGAGCGGGCCGGCGACCACGTCGAAGCCGAGATCGCCGAACACGGAGGAGACCAGATTGGCGCCGCGGTCGTGGCCGTCCTGCCCCATCTTGGCGGTGAGCATGCGCGGCTTGCGCCCCTTCTGCCGCGCCACCGATTGCACGCCGCTGACCAGCCGGTCCCAGCGCGCATCTTCGGCATAGGCACCTCCATAGATGCCCTTCACCGGCGTCGGGTTGGTGCCGTAGCGGCCGAACACATCCTCCATCGCCTGGCTGATCTCGCCGAGCGTCGCGCGGGCGCGAGCGCAGTCCACCGCCCTTGCGAGAAGGTTATTCTCAAATCCCCGTTCGGGCTGAGCCTGTCGAAGCCCTGATTTTTCTTGTTTTGTATCGCCCGAAGAAGAAGGCAGGCCTTCGACAGGCTCAGGCCGAACGGATGGGGATGAACGGGCGGCTTCGCGCAGCGCGTCGAGCGCGGCCCGGCACGCGGCTTCGTCACGGCCCGCCTTCACGCGCTTGATTCGCGCGATCTGGGCTTCGCGCACCGCGTGGTTGTCGACGTCGAGGATGTCGATTTCGTCCTCATTGTCCTTGCGGTACTTGTTGACGCCGACGATCACCTGCTCGGCCCGGTCGATCCGCGCGGCGGTGGCGGCCGAGGCTTCCTCGATCATCGCCTTGGGCCAGCCGGCGGCGACCGCCTTCGCCATGCCGCCCTCGCGCTCGACCCTCTCGATGATCTCCCAGGCCTTGTCGACCAGCTCCTGGGTCAGGCTCTCGACATAATAGGAGCCGCCAAGGGGATCGACGACGTTGCACATGCCGGTCTCCTCCTGGATGACCAGCTGGGTGTTGCGGGCGATCCGGGCGGAGAAATCGGTGGGGAGCGCGATCGCCTCGTCGAGCGCGTTGGTG